>Ga0075423_10006502_pt1 | contig 10973 bp, 12 predicted proteins | sample SoiMethybrSBSTD2_FD_80114 | JGI IMG/M metagenome (GOLD analysis project Ga0075423, IMG submission 80114) | Bulk soil microbial communities from a Populus tree surrounding site in Tennessee, USA - Soil MetaG P. TD hybrid SBSTD2 | ecosystem: Environmental > Terrestrial > Soil > Tree plantation...
ACGACCCCGAGGCGGTCAGCGTCGAGCAGATCATGACCGCCGACGTGGTCACCGTCGGGCCCGACTGGGACCTGGTCGAGGCGGCCAGGGTCATGGCCAAGCGGCGCATCCGCCACCTGGTGGTCTACGAGGGCGGCCAGCTCCTGGGGGTGCTGAGCGTCCGCGACGTCCTCCCCGAGGTCCTGCCGCCCGAGTAGGGCCGCCCGCTCAGGAGGGGACCAGGCGCAGGATGCGCCAGCTGCCGTCGCGTTCGACCAGGGTGAAACGGTAGAGGGCGGCGGTGGCCCGGGTCGCCTTGAGCTGGCGGCCCGACCTGGTCACCAGCCGGGCCGAGGAGCGGCCGACACGCGCGACCACGACCCAGGTGCCGTCGCTCCTCCGGTAGGCGTCGAACACCTTGACGGGCAGGCTCAGGCCGTCCAGGCGGCGGCCGGAGCTCCGCAGCCGGGCGATCTCGGCCCGGTCCCTGGCCAGGCCGGGGGCGCCCGGGGCGTAGACCGAGTCCAGCAGCCGCCGGTCGCGCTCGCGCAGGGCGATCTCGCGCAGCAGGATCAGCTCCCGGAACCGGGCGACGATCCTCTCCCTGACGAGCGCCGCCGGTGTCGCGGCGGCCGTGGTGGTGTCCGTCTCCTGGCCGGAACCGGTCGCCGGTGCCGTCTCCCGGGTCGCGACCACGCCGAGCGAGCCGGCCACGAACAGGCTCACCAGGACGATGGCGACAAAGGTCAAGCCGACGGCGCTTTCCGCGCTCGACCGGCTGGGCGACGGCTCGGGGTCGGTCTGCATGCCAAGAGAGAACGAACTGGGATCAAGGCATGCTACGTCGCGGGCAAACCGCTGACAATCGCTCGGCCTCGCCGATCTGGCCCGACCGGCGAGGTCGCCTATCCGGGGACCGTCGGCCCGGGTCCGGGACCGGCCCGGCGGGCCTCCAGGCGGCGCTCGGCGGCCAGGCGGCCCAGCCCGACCTCGTCGTGGACGACGAACCGCATCGCCTCGGCGATGGCCCGGTGCCCGGCCTGGTCGGCCACGAGCCGGTGCATCTGCTGGGCGACGCGGCGGTAGGCGGGGTGGCCCTGGGGGGTGGAGCGCAGCTCGGCCAGGTGCATCAGCTCCCGGGCGTTCATGGTCATGGCGAACCGGACCCGGTGGGCCAGGGCCACGGCATAGGGCGCCTGGGCCGGGAACCGGGAGACCAGCGCCTCGTACAGCCCGGCCGAGGCGGCCATGGCGGCCTGGAAGCGCCCGGCCAGCCCGGCGTCGGCGACGTCGCCGGGCAGGTCGTAGCCGAGTCCGGGGGTGAGCGGCTGCCACACGATCGTGCACATCCGGTGCCGCTGGAGGTCCCGGAAGGCGCCGTAGTCGGCGACCACGTCGAAGCTGTAGACGGCCCGCTCGAAGGCCCGGCCGGGCCGGTGGCGGCGGTTGCGCCGCTCGCCCACGTAGGCGGCCAGCAGCCGGGCCCGCTCCTCGTCCCCGAGCCGGGCCACCCGGGCGGCGACCTCGGCCTCGCCGATGCCCAGGTTGGGGTAGGCGACGGCGGTCAGGACCTTGTCCTCGCCGGCCGGGTCGAACTCGGTCAGCCGGACCGACGGCCCCGGCTGGGCGGTCGGGGGCGCCTCGCCGAGCACGGCCTCGACCGCCTTGGCCGTCTCGGAGGCCGTCTCGGCCAGGTAGCGGGACCAGGCCACGCCCCGGTCCTCGCGGTCGACCCGGTGCAGGAACGCCGGGATCACCTGGCGCAGCTCCTCCAGCAGCAGGTCGGCGTAGCCGCGGGCCTCGGGCAGGGTGGAGGCGCGCAGGCGCAGCAGCAGGGCCTCATAGGCCTGCCCGGTGGCGAAGATGCCGACGTTGGAGGTGGTGGCGGCCGGCAGCAGGCCGCGCAGGCCGTCCAGGGCCCGCGCCTTGACGGCCCGCCGCCAGGCGGCCTCGCTCGACCCGGGCTCCTGGGGCACGACCGCGGCCAGGTGGCCGGCGAGGGCCGGGAGCAGCTCGGCGTAGGTGGCGAACAGACCATCCAGTACCCGCCGGTACTCGGGGCCGAGGTCGCTGGCGTCCACGTCCGGGTCCAGGTGGTAGCGCCAGCGGCCGCCCGGCCGGTCGGCGTAGGAGACGTAGCGGGTCGACTGCTCCAGGTAGGCGGCCAGCCGGCCCCACTCCAGCAGCTTGGTCAGCAGGTTGGACGCCTGCTCGCAGGCCACATGGGCCCCGCCCAGCTGGGCCACGCTGTCGTCGCCATACTGGTCGAAGACCCGTTGGTAGAGCGCTTCGGCTCTTGCCTGACCCACCGGGGGGGCGGCAGGCGCCCCCCCGGCCGCCCGCTGCTCGACGTCGTCGGCGAACTCGTCCAGGAAGAGCCGGCGCAGGGTCTTGCCCGAGCGGGAGTAGCGGGCGAAGAGCGCGCCCTTGGTGGTCTCGGGCAGGTTGCGAAGGGCGAACACCGGCCGGTCGAGGTTGGTCACGTAGGGGGCCAGGCGGGCCCGCTCGTCGTCGGTGAACTCCTCCGTCCAGTAGGCGGGCCGGGTGGTCATGCCAACCCCAGCAGCGGCTCCAGGCCGACGGTGAGGCCGGGCCTGGTGCCGACCTCGCGGACGGCCAGCAGCACCCCTGGCATGAAGGAGGACCGGTCGAGCGAGTCGTGGCGCAACGTCAGGACCTCCCCCTGGCCGCCGAAGATGACCTCCTGGTGGGCCACCAGCCCGGGCAGGCGGACCGAGTGGACCCGGACCCCGTCGACCTCACCGCCCCTGACCCCGGCCACCGACTCGCGGCCGGCGACCGGGATCGATGCCCGATCCCCCGGGGGACCACCCCGGCGGTCCCCCGGACCCCCCCGACCCACCGGACCCCCCCGCTCCTGTGCGGCCGCGATGGCCCTGGCCGTGCGCAGGGCGGTGCCCGACGGGGCGTCGGTCTTGCCCTGGTGGTGCAGCTCGATGACCTCGGCGGCCGGGTAGAAGCGCCCGGCCACGGCGGCGAAGTGCATGGCCAGCACCGCCCCGAGGGCGAAGTTGGGCGCCCACACGGCGTTGCCGTGGTCGGCCTTGCCGGCCAGGTTGGCCAGGTCGTCCATGACCTCGCCGGGCAGCCCGGTGGTCCCCGAGACGAGATGGACGCCCTCCGACAGCAGCGCCTCGACCGCCGCGGCGGTCGCCTCGGGCCGGGAGAAGTCGACCACCACCTCGGCCTCGGCGGCGATCAGGTCGGCCAGGCTCTCGCCGACCTGCAGCCCCCCGGGTGCGTCGGGCACGAGGTCGCGCAGGGGCCGGCCGACCCCGCGGGCCCGGCCGACCACCGCGGCCAGCTCCAGGTCGGGCGCTGCCAGCACCGCCTCGCAGGTCGCCCGACCCATCCGACCCACCGCCCCGAGCACCCCGACCCGCACCCGCCGCCTCCTTCGCTCGTGCTGCCGACCGCGAGCAGGATAGTCCGTCGCCGCGACCTGCCTGGGGACGGCCACGATTGGTTACGCTGTTGCCATGCTGGACCTGGTCGACAACGAGGCCGTGGTGCTCGCCGTGCTCGGCGAGCGCTACCGGCTGCCGGTGGACCGGCTGGCCCCCGGCCGGGTCGCCGTGGCCGAGGCGGCCGACCCGCGCATGCCCGCCCGCGCCCTGGCCCGCCGGGGCGGGGCCGTGGTCGGGGTCGCCCCGCGATGGAGCGGGTTGCTGCGCGAGCGCCTGGACGGCCCGGTGTCCCTCGGCCCGGCCCTGGACGCGGTGGCCGGCGCCGCCGGCGGCCAGCACTGGTCGTGGGTCGCCCGCACCGGGGTGGCCATCCCGGCCCCGTCGGCCGGGGTCACGGTGCTGGACACGACCGACCGGCGCCTGCCCGACTGGGTCATCGGCCATTTCAGCGGCGAAGCCTGGGTGGTGCTCGACGACCACGGCCGGGTGCTGTCGACCGCGGTCCTCAAGCGCTACGACGACCGGCTGCGGGAGATCTCGGTCGGCACCGCCGAGGCGGCCCGCGGCCGTGGCCTGGCCAAGGCGGTGACCGCCGCCGCCGCCCGGGCCGTGCTGGCCGAGGGCCGGGCCGTCCTCTACAACCACGACCCGGAGAACCACGCCTCGGCCCGGGTCGCCGAGGCCGTCGGCCTGCACGAGTTCGGCCGCTGCCACGCCGTCGTCCTCAACGGACCGCAGGCCTCGGCCTGAGAGCAGGCGGCCCGGTCAGCGCTCCACGGCGGCGTCGCCGGCGCGGCGGGGAGCCGGGTCGGCGGGGTCGGCGGTCCAGTCCTCGACGGCGGCCTCGGGGGCCGGGGCGGCCTGGCCGTCGAAGCGGCCGCCGATGGGCGTCGGGCCGGCTTCGGCCAGGTCGACCGCCTCGGCGGCGGTCCTGGCCACCTGGAACAGGTGGCCCTCGCCCAGGGGGACGAAGCCCTGGCCGACCATGTCCTGGACCATGGCCAGGAACGGCCCCCAGTAGCCGGCCACGTTGACGAGCACGATCGGCCGGTCATGCAGGCGGAGCTGGCGCAGGGTCAGGACCTCCAGCAGCTCCTCCAGGGTCCCGAACCCGCCGGGCAGGGCCACGAAGGCGTCGGCGCGAACGTCCATCTCGGCCTTGCGCTCCCATGAAGACACGTTTTCAATCATACTGAGCAAACACGTGTTCGGGAGGAAGCATGCTGGATTCGTCCCCACCCCCGCAACCCAGCTCCGGCGTCTATAGAGGGCTGCCGGCCGAACTGGCGCCCGCCGGCAGCTACGACCGCCTGTCCTCGCTGTCCCCCACCCACGACTCCTTCTCCCCCAAGAATCAGCGCCGTCTCAACCACGACGCTGCCGTGCGCAACGGCGAGCACATCGCATCCGAGTTCGAGTTCTCCGACCTCGACCTCTCGGGCCGCAAGAACGCCTACCGGCCTGGCTTCGAGAAGGCCATCCGGACCCTGCTCGACGGACGCATCAAGACGCTCTACGTCGCCAAGCTCGACCGGCTGACCCGCAAGGGTATGGGCCACGTCGGGCTGATCCTCGACGAGCTGGAGAGGGTGGGCGGTCGGATTGTCTTCGTCGCTGAGGGGCTCGACACCTCCAAGCCAGGCGCTCGACAGGTCATCGCGATCCTCGCCGAGCAGGCCCGCGCGGAGTCCGACGCCATCTCGTGGCGTATCGGGCAGTGGCATGCCCATAACCGTCGCATGGGGCTGTGGAAGGCCCGGAGGCCGTTCGGCTATCTCGTCGTTGAAGGGAAGCTCAGACCACACCCCGTCGAGGCTCCCATCGTGCGGCGGGTGGTTGGGGAGTTCCTTGCCGAGGGCACCTATCGCGCCATTGCGCGGTCGCTCAATGAGAACGGCGTCAAGCCGCCACGCGTCGCCATCTGGTACGAGGAGGCGCAAGGCAAGGGCCATCGTGTGAAGAAGCCCCGAACCGAGACGTGGAGCTGGAACGGGGTCAAGAAGCTGCTGTCGCAGCCGGTTCTCGCGGGACTCCTCTCCCACAACCGCAAGCTGGTCTATGACCAGCAGGGTGATCTCGTCTTTGCCGGGGAGGGAATCATCACCCTCGCGGAGCGCGCCCGGATCCTCGCCGAGATGGAGCGGCGCAGCACCATAGTCCGGAATGCAGACAAGGCCGAGCGCATCGGCACGCGGACAGGGGCTGGGCGGCCGGCCAAGTACCTGGCATCAGGCTTTGCCCGGTGCGGGGAATGCGGCAACGCCGCGTCGGTATGGACCCAGCTCAAGCGAGGGAACGCCTATCGCTACTTCCGCTGCTCGCCCAAGGCTCACGGGCAGGACTGCCGAGGCTGCAACTTCTCAGCCGATCGTCTGCACGACGAAGTGGTCAGCCGACTTCGAGCGAAGCTCACAGCTCTGGAACCGGGCGACCCGTTGCTCGAGGAGATCGCCGAACGCTGGTTCGCCCAGAGATTGCCGGACCAGGAGGCCGATCGACGCATCCTCGAAGAAGCCAGGGACGCCGCCAAGGCTCGAATCGCCGATCTGTACGCCGCCCGCTACGAGCGGGGCGAGTTCTCTACCCCTGATGAGATTGCCACCTACGAGAAGCTGATGGAACGGCTCAGGGGCCAGCGCGATGCCGCGGAGGCGGCGCTCGCCAAGCTGCCACCACGCCCGGAGTTCGATGTGACCACTCTGGTGGACGGCGAGTTGAGTTTGGATGTCTGGTCGATGCTGCCGATTGCCCGGCAAAGGTTCCTACTCGGCCTTGCCGTCCATCAGGTGTGGATCTACAGCCCAGACGTCCCCATGGACGAACGGGTCTTGGTTGTCTGGCATGGCGAGGAGCTACCAACGCCACGCGGAGACAGAGGGACAGAGGGACAGAGGGACACCCGCAATTGAGAAACGGGGAGCGCCTCAGCGATCCACCCGTCGTAGTACCGACCTGTGGCCGCTATGCCGTCGGGAGCATCGTAATGGTCGGTCGGGTGAAGGCAAAGGTCGTGCCGCTCTTGGTGGAGTGCAGAGTGTGATCGACCAATAGGCGGGCCAGGACCGGCATGTCGATGCGCCTACTCAGTGCCCCTTTCAGAGCGATCGCATGGTCGGCGAAGACCCAGGTCGCGCTGGAAAGCAGAAAATGACCAAGGGTCGGGTCCGCTGCGAGTCGGACGGCGACCTGTACCAGCGGCTCGCAGCCGGCGTCCGCTTTGGCAATCTCCCAGCGACCCTTGAGCGTCGGCGGGCATTGGCAAGGCTGCATGCCGAGAGGGTTCGCTGGACGCGACCATTGCAATTACGAAGCACATCCGAGCCGTTGCGGCGGAGCATCAGGAGTCGGATCACATGCGGCCCGTCGAGCAGGACATCAATCTCCGCGTGGCCACTGAAGACTCTGTAGACCTGCTCTGGGCCGGCTCGGTCAATGTGTGGCTGTCGACCGAGGAGCGTCGCGATGCGCGCTGCCACCTGGCCGCCGGAGGTGGTGAGGAGCCAGGTGGACAGGACGTGTATGCGGCCGTTGACGACGGCGTCGTAGCGGAGGCGGCCCGCAAAGCGGCCGTTCGGCCAAATCAGTGAGGCTGGCTGGGTTCGGGGGGCCAACGGCGCCGCGAGCTGAGCGCACGAACTGCTCGTGGGTTCTGGTCGGGGCACGGCGTCGCCTCCGGGCGGATCGCTGGTGATACCCCGGTAGAGGACTGCTCTGGGCTCACTGCACTGCTCACTGAACGTCTGTTGAGCACTGGCCTGGCGCGGTCATCGGGCGGATCAGCAAGCGACCACGTGGGGTGTGAGAAGCACTGGGTGTCTCACCCCTACTCCACATTTCCTGCGCATCACCCTCTGTGGCAACCTCCGGTGAGGCACCTGCCCTGTCGTAGTCAATGACCAGCAAGGGCGGGCGAGGAGACGCTCCGTTGGTCACTACCCTGCAAGGGGCCGGGCCTGGCATGCATGCTGATCGCATGGCCAGCATCCCCGACCCGGAAGTGCCCGAGCGCGCCAAGCGACGACGCTTCGCTGCCAGCGACAAGCTGGCGATCCTTGAGGAGCTGGACCGTGCTGTCGAGCCGGGCGCCAAGGGCGCGATCCTGCGGCGGGGGGGCTTGTCCAGCTCCCATATCGTGGAGTGGCGCCGCGCCCGCGACGCCGGCGCGCTGGAGGCAGTTGGCAAGACGCGTGGACCCAAGCCGGCCAACCCGCTGGCCGGTGAGGTCGAGCGGCTGCGCCGGCGCGCCCAGCGGCTGGAGGCCGAGCTGGACCGGGCCAGGCTCGTCATCACCGCCCAGGGAAATCTCTCCGCGCTCTTGGAGGGGCTGGTGGCCGAGAGCGCCCAGGACCCGCCCGAGCAGTGATCGAGCAGACCATCGCCGAGCTGGTCCCGGCGGTCGGGGTCGCGGCCGCCTGCCGGGCGGCAGGCCGCCGGGGTGCCACCCACTACCGCCACCATCGGCACCGCCAGCCTCCGCCCCGACCGGCGCCCTCCGCGCCCAGCCCGCAGCCGCGCGCCCTGCGTCTTGGCGAGCGCCAGCAGGTCCTGGACGTGCTCCACAGCGAGCGGTTCTGCGACCAGGCCCCGGCCGAGGTCTACGCCACCCTGCTGGAGGAGGGCGCCGACCTCGCCTCGATCTCCACGATGTACCGGCTGCTGCACGCCCAGGGGAGGTGGGCGAGCGGCGCCGGCAGGCGACCCACCCGGCCACGGTCAAGCCCGAGCTGGTCGCCGACGCACCCAACCGCGTGTGGTCCTGGGACATCACCAAGCTGCTCGGCCAAGTGGACCTCCTTCTACCGGTCCACGATCCTGGACAGCTTCAGTCGTGACGCGGTCGGGTGGATGGTCGCCCACCACCAGTCCGCCGCGCTGGCCGAGCGGCTCATCGCCGAGACCCTTGCCAAGCAGGGCATCGGGCGCGACCAGCTCGCCATCCACGCCGACCGCGGCACCTCGATGGCCGCCAAGCTGGTCGCCCAGCTCCTGGCCGACCTGGGCGTCACCAAGAGCCACTCCCGCCCGCAGGTGTCCAACGACAATCCGTCCTCCGAGGCCCAGTTCAAGACCCTCAAGTACCGGCCCGCCTTCCCTGACCACTTCGGTTCCATCCAGGACGCCCGCGTCTTCTGCCAGGGCTTCTTCGCCTGGTACAACCTCGAGCACCACCACTCCGGAATCGGCTTGCTGGTCCCCGCAGACGTCCACTACGGCCGGGCCGAGCAGGTCCAGGCGGCCAGAGCCGAGGTGCTCACCGCTGCCCACGCCGCCCATCCCGAGCGGTTCGTCCGCAAGCTTCCCCAGCCGCCGAGGCTGCCGACGACCGCGTGGATCAACAAACCCGACACAGAGCAGGCTGCCCAGTAATCCCCCGACGCTGGTGCCTCATACAGGTTGACAGCTTCCGGAAGCCGGAGCTACTCAGCACCCTGACCGACGAAGCGGTCAGGTTCATCCTCAAGCTCGCGGCTGAGGCGTGTGAGAACCTCGATGCAGCCCAGCAGGAGCGAGACTCGGCCGTGGTGTACGCAAGTGAGCTGCGGTCACTGCTGGATCGAGTAGCCATTCTCCTGGACTCCCAGCCTTACCCCGGGGAGGGTGGGAGTTATACACACTGGCTGAGGAGGTTCGCCGTGCGCGAGCCGTTGAGCAACCTGGCGCCTGGCTTCGTCTACAGGACGAGCGATGGGCTGCACGCCGCTGTATTCGCGCTGCCACGGCGCTCGTGGTAGCAGTCCGCGAGCGCGACACGGCTCGCCTGCGCGCCTGCATCGAGGTCTTCGAGGAAGCCAACCAGGCGTACGAAGGGTTCAGCTCATGACCGATATGCTGTTGAGGCGATGATCTGTGTCTTCTGTGGCTCGGCCAGCGGTCGGGCGCCTACCTATGCTGCGGCCGCCCGTGAGCTTGGCGAGCTGCTTGCCAAGCGCGGGATCGGCCTGGTCTACGGCGGCGGCAACGTCGGCCTGATGGGCGAGCTCGCCGACGCCGTGCTGGACGCGGGTGGACGTGCCATCGGGGTTATCCCCCAGCAGCTCGTTGACCGCGAGATCGCCCATGGCGGCCTGACCGAGCTGCACGTCGTCGAGAACCTGCATCAGCGCAAGGCCCTCATGGCTGAGCTGGCGGATGCGTTCCTCACTCTGCCCGGCGGGGTCGGCACCATGGAGGAGCTGTTCGAGGTGTGGAGCTGGGGCAGGCTCGGCCTGCACAGCAAGCCCTGTGGCCTGCTGAATGTCGACGGCTACTTCGACAGCTTGCGAACACTCACCGACCAGATGGTTACCGAGGGCTTCCTGGAGTCCGAGTACCGGGAGATGCTGCTGATCGAGAAGCAGCCCGGCGCGCTGTTGGATCGGCTCGCCGCTTACGGGCCACGGTGGAAGTAGAGCACAGATATGCCATCGGGGGATAGCAGCATCAGTGGGTCCGTTTGACCTGATGGAGCGGGACTGATCCCCCAACGGCAAGGATGCTGGCGCTTTAGCATCTGGCTCATATCTCGTGATGGACACGACCTGTGCTCAGCCAGCGTCGGCGAGGGTTGCCTGGCCGTGACACGGCCGCGAGGTACGGTGCTGACGGACGGTCGTGCAGCTCCAACCCTCGAGGAAGGCTCGCCATGGCCAAGCTGCTCTATGTGATGAATGCGTCCCTTGACGGCTACATCGCCGACGAGGACGGCAAGCTCGACTGGGGGGCACCAGGCGAGGAGTACTACTCCTTCATCAACGACCTGGAGCGGCCGGTCGGCACCTACCTGTACGGGCGCCGGCTGTACGAGCTGATGGCCGTCTGGGAGACCGACCCCGCCGCCGCGGCCCAGTCGCCCGGCACGCGGGAGTTCGCGGAGATCTGGCAGGCGGCCGACAAGGTCGTGTACTCCAGGACGCTTCAGGCGGCCGCCACCACCCGGACGCGGATCGAGCGGGACTTCGACCCCGAAGCGGTCCGGCACCTGAAGGCGGCCGCCGGGCGTGATCTCACCGTGGGCGGTCCCACCCTCGGCGCCCAGGCGATCACCGCCGGGCTGGTGGACGAGGTCCACCTGTTCGCCTGGCCCGTGGTGGTGGGCGGCGGCAAGCGCTTCCTGCCCGACCGGGTCCGGCTCCAGCTGGAGCTGCTGGATGAGCGCCGGTTGGGCAGCGGCGTGGTGTACCTGCGTTATCGCACCCGCACATGAGCAGACGGCGGCGACGCCCGGAGGTGGGCGCCGCCGGCGCTCCTACGCGGGTGGCTTGGGACCGTAGGCCCTCAGCGGCTGGCGTGAGCAGGACTCGCTGCGCAGCAGGGGCAGGCTCGCTCTGCCGTAGCGTCGGCGCAGTTCAATTAGCAGGTGCAAACTGGAAGCTCTTGACTGGAAACGTGTCGTTGTGGTCGCGCAGGGTCTCGGTGACCAGCAGCTCGTCGGCCGGCTCATAGGCCAGCTCGCGGTCGACCAGCGCCTGGGGGATGACCCCGACCACGGTCCCGCCGTGCTGGTGGGCCGAGCGGGCGATCTCCCCCATCAGGCCGACGTTGCCGCCGCCGTACACCAGCCGGTGCCCACGCACGGCCAGCTCGCGG
>Ga0075423_10006503_pt1 | contig 10972 bp, 6 predicted proteins | sample SoiMethybrSBSTD2_FD_80114 | JGI IMG/M metagenome (GOLD analysis project Ga0075423, IMG submission 80114) | Bulk soil microbial communities from a Populus tree surrounding site in Tennessee, USA - Soil MetaG P. TD hybrid SBSTD2 | ecosystem: Environmental > Terrestrial > Soil > Tree plantation...
ATGGCGCCGGGCACGTTCAGCGTCAGCGCGAACGGCCCCGGACTCGGAGACACGAAGACGTTCTTCCGCGGCTTCAAGGACGGTCAGTACAGCATGACCTACGACGGGATCCCCTTCAACGACACGAACGACCCGACGCACCACTCCTGGGTCTTCTTCCCCGAGCAGACGATCGGTTCGACCGTCTTCGATCGCGGCCCGGGGCCGGCATCATCGATCGGCCCCTCGACGTACGGTGGATCGGTCGCTCTGATATCACGATCGCTTCGCTCCGACGAGCTGCTGAACGGCACCGTGTCGTACGGATCGTTCAAGACGCGCATGTTCGATGTCGACTACAACACCGGCCGTTTCGGGGCGGACGGCCGGTCCCGCCTGATGATCGACGCGCACGAAATGCGCTCCGATGGCTACCAGACGCTCAACTACCAGCAGCGCGACGCACTCTCGGCGAAGTACAGCTACCAGTGCGGCCCGAACACGGCGCTCACCGCGTTCAGCTCGATCATGCACCTCAAGAGCAACACGCCGAATCAGAAAGGTTCGACGCGCCAGCAGATCGAGCGATTCGGCGACAACTTCCTGATGACCGACGATCCGACGTCGCCCTTGTACTACAAGTTCAACTTCTATTCGATTCCGACGGACTTCGAGTACGTCGGCGTGCGCGCGCTCCTCGGGAACGGCTGGTCGATCGACAACAAGACGTACACGATGCGGTACCACAACAAGCAGAACTACAATGGCGTGACGACGATTTCGGCGACGAGCGCCACCGACAAGCTGAACAGCTATCGCAAGTACGGGAACAACCTGCCCATCACGCATACGTCGGCGCGCGGCGTGTTTCGCGCCGGACTCTGGTCCGAGTACGCATCCACCGATCGCTACCAGACGCCGTCCGATCCGCGGACGTGGATCGACGCGCCGCTCCCGAACTTTCACGAGACGTTCGGCACGACGACGCTGCAGCCGTATGCCGAGTACGAGCTGCGGGTCGCGTCGAACCTGACGGTCACGCCCGGGCTGAAGTACGCGTACTACAAACAGGACTTCACGCAGTTCGCGGACAACGGCAAGACCGTGGGCACCCTGAACGGCGCGGCATCGGTCGACCACGTCGCGAATTATCACGCGACGCTGCCGTCAATCGACGCGCACGTACTCCTGCAGCCGTACTGGTCGATGTACGGACAGTACAGCCGCGGGCAGAACATCCCGCCGACGAGCGTGTTCGACGTCAGGAACGCGCGGGTCGGGACGCTGCCGAAGCCGATCCTCACCGACACGGTACAGTTCGGTTCCGTGTGGAAATCACGCCGGGCGACGCTCGATGTCGACGTTTACCACATCAACTTTCAGAGCGACTACTCGTCCACGATCGACGCCACGACGGGGGACACCCTTTATTTTCTCAACGGCGAGTCGATCACGCAGGGGGTTGAAGCGGAGAGCACGATCCTCGTCGGCGGCGGCGTCGCCTTGTATCTGAACGCGACGAAAGGCAGCGCGAAGTACCGCGACTCGGGTCTCTGGGTCCAGTACGCGCCGCGCGACACCGAAACTATCGGCCTCACGTACAACGTCGGCAGCTGGAACGTGGGACTGTTCAACAAGCGCGTCGGCGACATGTGGAACGACAACGGGAACCTCCATCAGGCGATTCCGATCGGTCCGTTCAACATCACGAACCTGTTCGTCAACTACACGCTGAACGGCTCCTCGAAGCTGGCGCAGTCGCGAATCCGCCTCGCGGTGAACAATCTGACCGACAGCCATGCCATCACCGCCGTCACCGCCGCGTCGACGAAGTCGAACGCGCCGAGCGCGGGCGACATCCTGACGCTGATGGCCGGACGAAGCGTGTCGATGGCGTTCACCGTCGGGTTCAGTCCGAAGCGGCCGTAGGGTCCGGCTAAAGCCGGACGCTAGGTACGCGGCATCCAGGCGGCCAGGATCTGCAGCGGGTCTTCGTTCTCTGTGGTCTGCACCGTCACGTTCGGCACGGCCTTGTAGACGTCCCGCGCGGCCGCGCCGGCAGGCTCGCCAAGCGGCGTCGAGGCATTGAGGAGCAGGACCGGACGCGGTCCGACCGCGCCAGCCACCTCCGGCAGATCGAATTCGCGCAGCAGACCGTACGCGTAGATCCCGAACGGCTGCGTGTACCGCTCGGCGACGGCGAGCGAACGATAGTCCGTCACCGTCCGCAGCAGCGCGACGCCGCGCACGCGCTCGTCGAGCGCCGCGGCATAGAGCGCGATCACGCCGTGCGGTCCATCTCCCACGAGCGAGACGCCGCCGCCGACGTCCTGCCGGGATCGGAGATAGTCGACGGCCCGAAGTGTGTCGTACACCTGTCCCCCGAGGAGCGGCTGGCCGAGGAGCATGCTGAACCAGGTCAGATACGCTTCGTTCGTGATGCGGTTTGGAAAATAGAACCGGCCGCGCCGCGGGTAGGCGATCGCGGCATCGCCGCGGCCGCGGACGTCGATCGTGGCGACGCGGCATCCACCCGTCGTGCACAAACGCTCCACGAACCCGTCCTCCGCGACCGAGCTCCACGCGGCCGCCTCGCCGACGTAGAGCACCGTCGGCGTCGACGATCCGGCGCTGTCGGGCGTCAGCAGCCAGCCCGGAACACGAATCTCTCCGTCGCTCGCGAGCTCGAACTGTTCCGCCCGATAGCCGGGCTTGCGAATCGTCGCGAGGACGCGGCTCGCCAGCACCTGACCGCGCGGCACCTCGATGCCAAGCACGGTGCGAATGCGCTTGCGGACGTCATCGCCTTCGCCCACGGGCGGCGTGCGGAGGGCCGCGGCCATCTGCCGCGTCAACGAGAGCGCCGTCTCGCCGCCGAACGACGTCGTGACGAACCCCGTCGGCGTGACGAAGAGCGTCTCGTCCGATTCCACCGCCTGCGACCGCTCTTGATCGTCGGCGTTCTTCATCTCGAACCAGCGGTTGAACCACCCGTACGTCGCGCGCCGCAGCTCGTACACGTATCCATGCTGTTGCGTCGTGACCTGGAGCGACACGCGGTCGTCGGCCGCCAGGATCGTGTAAGCGCGTCGGTACTCCTGCAGGAGATCGAGCGAACTGGCGACGTACTCGGGCGAATAGGTGTGGCCGGCGTCATGCAGCGTCACGGTCATGAGCAGCGGCTTCGGCGCGAATGCGTAGAGCAGGTCCGCCCGATCGATCCCGTGAGCGAGCGCCGGCACGATGTTCTGCTCCGCATCATCGGCCGAACCGGGCGGCTCGACGTCGGCATGCGCGACGTTCTCGGTGTTCCCCTCCGAGACCACGGCGACTCGAATCCGGCTGTCCAGTGCCGCCAGGAATTGCGTCAGCGTTCCGCCGCCCGACTGCCCGCAGCACCCGATCCGTTCGGGATCCACTTCCGCGCGCGTCTGCAGGAAGTCGATTCCCCTGATGCCATCCCAGACGCGAAAGAGACTGAAGTTCGAGCCGAGGAGAATGAGGCGCCGGCCGGCATATTCGTGCTCGATCGTTCCGCCGGAACCGAGCGCCGACTGGCCGGCGCGCGCTCCCGGGTACTCGATCCGCTCCCCTTGTCCGAACGGGTCGTACGCCAGGACCGCGTAGCCCTTGCGCGCGAGGTTCGAAAACAACTTCTGGTAGCTCGGCCACGCCTTGCCGTTCGACGAGTGGCCGAGCGGGCCGAGAATCGCCGGATGGCGTCCGGGCGCGGCCGGCAGATAGAGATTCGCCGTCACGTAGAGTCGCGGCCGGCTTTCGAACGACAGCTTCTCGATGCGATAGCCATCCCGCTCGACGATGCCCGTGACGCGAGGATTGAGCGGGGTGCGGTCCAGCGGCCCGCCCAGCATCTTCCAGACTTTGTCGACGACGTCTTTCTGCCGCTGCTGGATGCCCTGCGCCGTGGAAATCGCGTCGATCGTCTGCTTGCGCCGGGCGCGCGCCTCGCCCGCGAGGCGAACGAGATACCGCTCGAGATCGCGCGAATAATCCGGCAGCGCGGCATTCTCGACTCGCAGCTCGACACCGGTGGCGCCTGAGAGGCTCGCACCTGGCGAGGATCCGGGTTGTCGGGAACACCCGTGCCCCGCCGCGGCGACGATGGCTCCCGCGGCGCGGAGGAAACCGCGGCGGGTGTACTTCATGCGATGCGTGCGGCTCCTACCACCCGAACCTGAGCCCGATCCGCACCTGCCGCTCGCCTGATGAACCAAGGACTTCCGCGAATCCGTTCAGGTCGCGGATGGTCCCGTCCGGGTTGAGCCGCAGGTTCGACACGTTGCCGCCCGGGTTGTCGAAGATCTGCTTGTCGAGCACGTTGAAGGCCTCGACCCTGAGCTGCGCGTTCAGTCCGCGCGCCAGCCGGAACTCCCGGAACACGCCGAGATCCCAGGTCGCCGCGCCCGGGCCGCGGAGCACGCGCCAGGGCGCCGTGCCGAAGCGCGCCGCCGTGACCGGCGCGAACGCGAGCGGATCGAAGTACGCGTTTCCGCGGCCGTTGCCGTCAAGGATCTGGACGTCCGGTTTGACCTGGTCGGCGCGCTGGCTGCTTTCAGGGGCATTCAACGATGTCCCCGACGACGTGATGTTGAACGGCGTGCCGCTGTAGAAACTCAGAATGTTGTTCACCTGCCAGCCGCCGACGATGGCCGCGGCGACGCCGCCGCCGGTGAGCCAGCGGTGTCCCGGCCCGAACGGCAGCTCGGTGATGCTGGTGATGTTCAGGTTGTGCGTGCGATCGAACGAGCTGAGCGCGCGGTTCAAATCGTAGTACTCCGGGATCTGGATGGCCGCCGCGCCGTCGCTGTTCGGCGCACCTTCGATGCCCGTCGACTTCGACAGGGTGTAGCTGACGCCCAGCTGGAAGCCACCGGCGAAACGCCGATCGAGCCGCGTCTGGAGCGCGTCGTACTGGGAATCGCCGATCGGCTCCACGACGCGCGTCTGCGCCGTTCGCCCGTATGCGGCGAGTTGACGCCCCGCCTGACCGCCTCCGATGGGCGACCAGTTCAGCTCGCGGAATCCAAGCTGATCGATCTGCCGCGTGCCGACATAGGCCGCTTCGGCGACGAATCCCCATTTGAGCTCTTTCTGAACCGCGACGTTGAACGACCTGATGTAGCCGCGCTTGAAGTCGTTGGGCAGCGTGAATGCGGTGATGTTGCCGGGGATCGGAATGATCCCATTGCCAAGACTCGGTTCGGCAATCGCGGGAATGCCGTCGGCGAGCCGCCCGGCCCACGCCCACGAGTGCGCCGCGGGGACAACCAGGTTGATGAGGATCGGATGGTTCGTCCGGAGCGGCCGCGCGAGCGAGTACGGATCGTTGGTGATGCCGAATCCGGCTCGCAGAACAGTGGATGGCCTGATGCGGTAGGTCACCCCGAGGCGCGGCGCAATCAATCCTTTCTGGACGTGAACGCCGAGATCCGTCGGGACCGAGCCGATCCCGCCAATCTCCATCATGTTCGTAGCCGGGTTGTAGCGCTCCAGTCCGCGATCGGCGCGCGTCGGAATCGGGAAGTACTCCCAGCGGGCCCCGTACGACACGGTCAGCTTCGACGCGGCCTGCCACTGATCGCGCGCGTAGAAGCTGTAGCTGCGCATGCGCGTCGTGTACGGCGCATCGACTTCGAGGAGGCGGCCGAGCTCGTTGGGCAGCCCGAGCAGGAAGGCGCCCCACGCGTTGAAATTGTTCCCCGTGGGACCGCCACGAATCAGCGTGGCGTTGCTGCGGAACTGGAATCCGCCGCGCGCCGTGTAGTACGTGCCGCTCAACTCCGGCTGCGTGTGGTTCAGTCCCTGCAGGTAGATGTCCGTCCCGAACCGGAGACTGTGTCTGCCCTTGAGCCAGTTGACATTCAGCACCGTCTGATACTGATCGTCATCCCGGTAGTACGGCATGTAGCGCTCCGAGATGCCGACCGGCGCGTACGTGTCGAAGTCGAACAGCGGCATGCCACCTTCGAAACGGCGCGGACCGTTCGTGCCGGGAATCCCGAGGAAGTCGAGCCCTTTCTGCTCCGCGATGTCGCTGTGCTCGACGGCGGTGGACTGGCGCACGTACCCGAAGTGCGCATCGGCCACGACCGTCGAAGAAAACGTATAGGTCGCGCCGGCGGAAAAGTTATAGGTGTTGCCGGAGCCGGTGCCGGGATTGCCGCCCGCAATGGGCGGACCTTGCAGCTGCTTCCCGTACACCGTCTCGTTGAACGTCCAGAAGTCGAGGTGACTGTACCGCGCGAAGATGTTCAGTTTCGACGTCGCATTCCAGTTCACCTTCGTATCGAGCGTCCATCGGTTGAACGTGAACGGCGCCTGCACGAAGTAGTTTCGCGTTTCAGGGATCGATCCGTCGGCATTACTGAGATTCGGGAGCGGCATCAGCCCGATGATCTTCCTGGCAATCGGATCGATCCGGTTGTCCGGAATGACGTTTCCCGGAAACGCGGTCCGTCCGGAGCCGTCGGGATTGCCCGTCATCGGGTCGTAGATCGGATTGGGCGCCGCGGACAGATTGCCGAGGCGCATCGGCAGGGTCGGAACCGAGACGGTCTGGCTCACGTCCCGCTGATCGCGCGTGTTCTCGTAGCTCGCGAAATAAAAGAGCCTGTTGCGCACCACAGGGCCGCCGACCGTACCGCCGAACTGGTTGTAGCGCCACTTCCCCTTCTGCGTACCCGGCGGATCGAAATAGTTGTGCGCGCGCAGCCCTTCGTTCGCGTGGTACTCGAACGCGGAGCCGGTCAGCGTGTTCGTCCCGCTCTTGATTTGCACGTTGATCACGGACCCGCCGGCCAGCCCCTGCTCGGCGTCGAAGCTGTTGGTGACGACGTTGACGGTTTCCAGCGACTCGAGCGCCGGCACGTAGGCGGCGACGTGCGGCAGCCAGACGTTCGTCGTACTCACGCCGTCGATCCGCGTGTTGTTCGAGCTGCGGCTCGCGCCGTTGACGTTGAAAACGAGCGCGCGCGACGGGTTCGACGGAATCGAGTGCGCGTCCTCGGGCGGCGTGAAGCCGGGAAGGACCTTGAAGAGACGCTGATAATTCCGCCCGATCGGCACGGGCAGATCGCGCAGCATCTGCTCTTTCAGCTCGGCGCGGACTTCGGCGCGGTCGGTCTGGAGGAGCGGCGACTCGCCGATGACCGTCACCGTTTCGGCGAGCTGGCCCACCGCCAACGCGGCGTCGACGCGGGTGACCGTATTGATCGTCACGGGCACGTCCTGCCGCGCGAACGTCTTGAAGCCCTGCATCGTCACGGTCACGTGATACGTGCCGGTCGGCACGGCCGTGAACGTGTAGCCGCCAGCCGCGTCGGCGGTCGCCTCGCGCGTCAGCCTGGTCTCGTCATGGACGATCAGGACCGTCGCACCCGGCAACGCGGCGCCGGTCGAGTCCTGCACGTGGCCGACAATCGACCCGTAGAGGACTTGTGCGATGGCCGGCGTCGCGCTGAGGACGATGGCGAGCGTGATACCGATGATGTGAGGCGCGATCCGCGGGGCTGGAGATACCGCACGACGAGGCGGGCGTGTCCGTGTCATGACTCATCCTCCGCGTCAAAAACAACAAAAGCAGGTCGTCTACCGATGCGCGCATACCGTAGGGTGTTGGCCGGCGGCTGTCAAGCCACTTCAACGGACACTACGTACCCTTCGATAGCTCGAGCTTGGCGATGGCTTCGCGATGAACCTCGTCGGGGCCATCCGCGAGCCGAATCGTGCGGGCATGCGCCCACGCGCTGGCGAGGAAGAAATCGTCGGAGACGCCGGCGGCCCCGTGCGCCTGGATGGCGCGGTCGAGGACGCGCAGCGTCATCTGCGGCACGACGACCTTCACCATCGCCAGCTCGCCGCGCGCCGCTTTGTTGCCGACGGTGTCCATCAGATGCGCGGCGTGCATCGTGAGCAGACGCGCCTGCTCGATCTCCATGCGCGACTCGGCGATGTCGGCGCGAATCGTGCCCTGCTCCGCGAGCGGCTTCCCGAACGCGATGCGGGCCTTCACGCGCCGGCACATCGCCTCGAGCCCGCGCTCCGCGATGCCGATCATCCGCATGCAGTGATGGATCCGGCCCGGACCAAGGCGTCCCTGCGCGATCTCGAACCCCCGCCCTTCGCCGAGCAGCACGTTCGACGCCGGCACCCGCACGTCCTCAAACGTGATCTCCGCATGCCCGTGCGGCGCATCGTCGTACCCGAACACCGGCAGCATGCGGCGGACCGTCACGCCAGGCGCGTCCATCGGGACGAGAATCATCGACTGCTGCCTGTGGCGCTCCGCGTCGGGGTTCGACTTGCCCATGAAGATCGCGACGCGGCAGCGCGGATCGCCGGCTCCGGACGTCCACCACTTCCGGCCGTTGATGACGTAGCTGTTGCCGTCGCGGACGATCGCCGATCGGATGTTGGTGGCGTCCGATGACGCGACGTCGGGCTCGGTCATCGCGAAGCAGGATCGGATCTCGCCGGCGAGCAGCGGCTCGAGCCACCGTTTCCGCTGCTCCGGCGTGCCGTACCGGACGAGCACTTCCATGTTGCCCGTGTCGGGCGCCGAGCAGTTGAAGACCTCGGGCGCGAACGGCGCGGCGCGGCCCATGATCTCGCAGAGCGGCGCGTACTCGACGTTCGTCAGACCTGCGCCGTAGTCGCTGTCCGGCAGAAACAGGTTCCACAAACCGGCAGTGCGCGCCTTGCGCTTCAGCTCCTCGACGATCGGAATCGGCTGCCAGCGATCGCCCTCCGCGATCTGATGCCGGAAGCGGGCTTCGTTCGGATAGATGTGTTCGTCCATGAACGCCGCGAGGCGTTCGCGGAGATCGGTTGCCCGCGCGGACGGCTGGACCAGCATGACGCGCATGATAATTTACCCGCGGTGAGCGGTACTGACAAAGACGCGCGCGCGGTCCGCGACGGCGAGGATCTCGAGTGGCCGCGGCTGATCGCCTGGCTTCGCGAGCGCCTGCCCGCGTGCGGGATACCCCGACTCGACGCCGCGCGCGAGCCGGAGCTCGCGCAGTTTCCCGGCGGTCACTCGAACCTCACGTATCTGCTCCGCTTCGGCGACGCCGACATCGTCGTCCGGCGGCCCCCGCTCGGACCGGTCGCCCCGACGGCGCACGACATGGCGCGCGAGTTCCGCTGGCTGTCGGCCATGCATCCGGTCTTTCCGCTCGCCCCGCGGCCGTACGTCCTGTGCGAGGACACGAGCGTCATCGGGTCGGTGTTCTACGCGATGGAGCGCCGGACCGGCCTCGTCGTGCGCACGAGCGAGCCGCCGCAGCTGACGAACAATCCGCCGGCGCGGCGGGCGCTCAGCGAGGCGATGGTCGATACGCTCGCGTCGCTGCATCACGTCGACGTGACGGCGCCAAGCCTGTCGCCGCTGGGAAAGCCCGCCGGATTCGTCGGACGGCAAGTCCGCGGCTGGACCGACCGCTGGCATCGATCGCAAACGTCCACGCTGGCGGACATGGATGCACTGGCGACCTGGCTGAGCGCCCAGATGCCGGCCGATCCGGCCGTGCCGGCGGTCGTTCATGGCGACTTCAAGCTGGACAACGTCATGGTCGATCCCGGTCAGATCGACCGCGTCGTGGCGGTGTTCGACTGGGAGATGAGCGCGCTCGGCGATCCACTGGTCGATCTTGGGATTCTGCTCGCGTACTGGCAGCCGACGTCGCCGCCCGACGAGCGCGATGCGCTGTCGACGGTCACGGATCGGCCGGGCTATCTGACACGGCAGGAGATTGTCGATCGGTACGCCCGCGCGTCGGGCCGCGACGTCTCGAACGTCCGCTACTATGAGATCTTTGCGTTGTTCAAGATCGCCGTCGTGATTCAGCAGATCTACTATCGTTGGGTGAAGGGCCAGACGGCCGACGCACGGTTCGGGAACTTCGGCGCGCGCGTCGAATACCTTGCAACGCACGCGGCGGGGCTGGCGTCTTTATAGGATTACAAACGGAGCGACCGGCCGTCGCTCCCCACCAAAAGGAGCTGCTATGCGACGTGTGCTCATCGGGACAGCCGCCGCGCTGCTGACGATCGTTCCCGCGACGGTCTTCGCGCAGAACGTCTACACGAGCGCGGCCAAGGCCGAGTTCGACATGATCAAGGGGAACCTGTCGAAGACGGCCGCCAAAGTGCCCGAGGAGGCGTACTCCTTCAAGCCGACACCGGAAGTCCGCAGCCTCGGCGAGATCATCGGCCACGTCGCCGACGCCAACTTCATGATCTGCAGCGTGGCCGCCGGCGAGAAGCCGCCGCAGGGCGGCTTCGAGAAGAAAACATCGAAGGCGGAGCTGTCGAAGGGCCTGAACGATTCGATTGCGTACTGCGACAAGGTCATCGGCGCTCTGGACGACACGACGGGGGCCGCGATGGTCGGGTTCTTCGGCCAGCAGATGCCGAAGCTGGGCGTGTTCAACTTCAACATCCAGCACTGCAACGAGCACTACGGCAACCTCGTGACCTACATGCGGCTCAAGAAGATCGTCCCGCCGTCGAGCGAAGGCGGCACGCGCTGACGTGATGCGACGGCTCGCTGAAGGGATCCTCATTGTCTGCGCCTGCGCGGCGGCCGTCGCCGCGCAGGGCGCGGCGAAGACTACGTGGGATGGCGTGTACACCGATGCGCAGGCCAGGCGCGGCGAGGCGGCGTATCAGAAGTCGTGCGCGACGTGTCACGCGCCCGATCTGAGCGGCGTCGACGGTCCGTCGCTGACGGGACCCGAGTTCGTCAAGGGGTGGACCGACCTGACGCTCGACGATCTGTTCGAGCGCGCGCGCACCACGATGCCGGCCGAAGCGCCCGGCTCGCTCGCGCGCGACGTCTACGCCGACATCGTCACGCTCATCCTGTCGAAGGCGGGATTCCCGGCGGGCGCGGCCGATCTTCCGTCGGACAACGCGGCTTTGAAACAGATCAAGTTCGTTGCCGTAAAACCGTAGAAACACGAAAGCTCGA
>Ga0075423_10006505_pt1 | contig 10969 bp, 10 predicted proteins | sample SoiMethybrSBSTD2_FD_80114 | JGI IMG/M metagenome (GOLD analysis project Ga0075423, IMG submission 80114) | Bulk soil microbial communities from a Populus tree surrounding site in Tennessee, USA - Soil MetaG P. TD hybrid SBSTD2 | ecosystem: Environmental > Terrestrial > Soil > Tree plantation...
AGATATCCATCGGCGGCGAATAAAACTTTCGGCTCGATCTGGCCGAAGCGATCCATCACACCCTGCGCGCCGAAATCGGGCGAACACGATGACCAGATCGCCCCCAGCGACGACGCAGCGAGCATCGCGATCACTGCCTCAGGAATGTTGGGGAGCCAGCCCGCTACTCTATCTCCAGGCCTGACACCCGCCGCTTCCAGCGCCAGAGAGAGCGTTCCGACCGCTTCACGCAGCGCGCGATAGCTAATGGTTCGCTGGTGACCTTCCTCGTTCCACGAGGAGAGCGCCGGCTCCTCGTCGGTAAATCGCAGCAGGTTCTCGGCGAAGTTGAGACTCGCGTCCGGGAACCACTTCGGGCCTTTCTCAGGGTCCGGCGGGCCCATGTGATCGAGCCCGACACCGACGCGCTCCGCCCCACCGCCAGTTCCGCGATGCCCGATGATTCCGCAGAACCGCCAGGTTAGAGACCAGAAACGCTCCGGATTATCGATCGACCACTTGTGAAGCTCCCAGTACGAATCGGGAGAGTAGTCGGGCACCGGCGGGCCACCGCGCTCCTCCACATAGCGGAGGAACTCGGTCATGTTCGCCCTGATGATGCGCTCTTGTGAAGGAGTCCAGAGCGCGTCGCTCATCTTTGCAGCTTTGCCTCGCCCTTAGCTAGTTGGCGGATTGAACTGGGCGTGCTGCCCCTGCAGCCACGACTTGTGGTAGTTCGGATCTTCGATCTCGAGTGCCGGCTTGGCAACCTTTAACGGACGGAAACTATCCATCATCACCGCCAGCTCGTCGGTGTATTTGGCTCCGATGCTTGCCTCGGCTCGCCCTGGATGCGGGCCGTGCGGAATTCCATCCGGATGGTGCGTGATGCTGCCGAACTCGATCCCTTTGCGACTCATGAACTCACTGGACGCGTAATACAATACCTCGTCGGAATCGACGTTGCTGTGATTGTAGGGGGCCGGCACCGCCTCCGGATGGAAATCATACGGGCGTGGGCAGAACGAGCAGACGACGAATCCATCGCCCTCGAAGGTCTGATGCACCGGCGGGGGCTGGTGCACACGTCCGACAATTGGCTCGAAATCGTTGATGTTGAATGCCCACGGATAGAAGTAGCCGTCCCAGCCGACGACATCGAGCGGATGATGATCGAGCACGATCTCGTTGATACCATCGTACTGCTTGACGAGTATGGGGAAATCGCCCATTTGATCGATCGGCTCGGCGAAGGTCGGGAGTCGAATATCGCGCTCCGAGTATGGAGCGCCTTCCTTTAACTGTCCGAACTCGTTGCGGTAGCGCTTGGGCCAGCGCACGTGTCCGCGACTCTCGAAGATCAACACCTTCGGCTGTTCCCCACCGAGGTCGAAACGATAGCGATGCAGAATACCGCGGTGGATGATGAGGTAATCGCCCTCGTGGAAAGGCAGCGTTCCGTACGAAGTCTCGAGAACTCCCTTCCCTTTGCTGATGTAAACGAGCTCGTCCGCCTGCGCGTTCCTGTAGAAGTGCGCGTCGTTCTCATCGGGCTCGACGTAAAGCATCGCGATGTCGGCGTTGAACAAAAGCGCCATGCGGTCGAGGGTCACACTGCCGCCTTTCTTGACGCGCGATGTCAGGAAATGACGATGTCGCAGCGTCTGGTCAGGATCCGCCTCGAATCTGGTTTCACGAACACGCCGTGCGGACTTCACTGTAGTCGGCGGATGAATGTGGTACAGCAGCGAGGCCGTACCCGTAAACCCTTCGTGACCTACCAGCTCCTCGGCGTAAATGCCACCGTCGGGTTTGCGAAACGCGATGTGGCGTTTGCGCGGGATCTTTCCGAGAGTGTGATAGATCGGCATCGCTCAGAGATTCCCGCGGAGCTCTTGCTCGCGCTCGAGAGCCTCGAACAGTGCCTTGAAGTTACCAGCACCGAAGCTCTTCGCGCCTTTCCGCTGGATGATTTCGTAGAATAGCGTCGGACGGTCTTCCATCGGCTTCGAGAAAATCTGAAGCAGATAGCCTTCTTCGTCGCGATCTACCAGAATCCCGAGCTCGGCCAGCTTCCGCACATCCTCGTCAATGTGGCCGACGCGCTCCTCGACGGTATCGTAGTACGTGCCCGGCACGCGCAGAAACTCGACGCCGTTGTCGCGGAGCTTGGTCACCGTCTCGACGATGTTGTCGGTGGCAATCGCAATGTGCTGACAGCCCGGCCCCTGATAGAACTCGAGGTACTCGTCGATTTGCGATTTCTTTTTGCCCTTCGCCGGCTCGTTGAGCGGGAACTTGATCCGACCGTTGCCGTTGGCGACGACCTTCGACATCAGCGCCGAATACTCCGTCGAGATGGTCTTATCGTCGAAAGAAATCAGCTGCTTGAATCCAAGTATGTCGGCGTAGTACTTCACCCACTTGTTCATCGCGCCGAGCTCGACGTTGCCGACGCAGTGATCGACGTATTTGAGTCCAACGCCATCCGCGTCGCCGCGACCAGCGAAGGGAACGAATCCGGGCATGAACACGCCCTTGTAGTTCTTGCGCTCGACCAGGCTGTGAATGGTTTCGCCGTAAGTGCGAATCCCGGCGATCACGACTTCGCCGTTCTCGTCGGTCAACGACTTCGGCTCGTACGCAGCTTGAGCACCGCGCTCAACCGCCAGCTTGAACGACGTGCGCGCGTCGTCGACCCAAAGCGCGATGTCTTTCACGCCGTCGCCGTGCTTGTGGACGTGAGTGGCAATCTCGCTGTCCGGGCGAAGCGCCGTCGTCAGAATGATTCTGACTTTGTCCTGAACGATGACGTAGCTGGCACGATCGCGCGTTCCAGTCTCAGGTCCGCGGTAAGCTACGATCTTGTACCCAAAAACATGCCTATAGAACTGCGCGGCCTGCTTCGCATTACCGACGTAGAACTCTATGAAATCCGTCCCATTGATCGGGAAGGTGTCGGTTACCTGCTCAGGTGCCGTAAGTGTCGCCGTTCCCATGACTTCTCCGGTTCGACGCGATGTGGTTGTTGCGGCTCTTACCCTGTACTCACAGGCACCTTCCGCTAAGAGGAGAGGAGACGCCCGTTCGCTTTCTCTAAATTAGCAAATTGAACGCCTGCGGGGAGTCGTCAGTCGGAGCCGAAGGCCAGTTCGATCGCCTCTCCGGGCTTCACCGCCTCCCACTTCGCGAACAGCTCGCCCCGCTTCTGTCGAATGCGCCACAGATCATCGTCGGTGAGCGGTCGGGGCGCGGGTAGGTCATGTTCGACGCAAAACTCCGCCAGCCGTTGATTGATATCCTCAGCACGCGCGAGCTCTCCACTAGCACGCTCGAGGTCGAGAAAGCCCACCATCATCTCGGAGAGAGCGGCTTCGTCTGGAATCCGACCGCGCGGCCAGGGAGTGCCGAAATCGGAGAGATCCCACCCTGCCGCGACCAAACCATAGAAGCCATTGCGATGGCCAAGGACCGTTTCGACTGCGTAGTGCGTGAGATCGTGTCGGGGGAAGAAAGCCGCCTGCGCGTTCTTCATGCTTTGCCACGTAGTTGTCCCATCAGCACGCGTGCAGGTAAGCGAGCTGCGGCCATCCGGGTTTTTCTTGATGCGAATGGTCAGACGCTGAGCGGTGGACATGGCGGACATCTAATGCAGAGTCTCGCCTTTCTCCAGCATGTCGATGAATTTGCGCGTCAGTTCATCCCGCTTCTCAGGCGTCTTCGCCGTCGCCAGTCGCCACAGGATAGCGTAGCGGTTCACTCTGCTGACAGTTTCGAAAAAGGCCTTTGCCTCCGGATGACGATCGAGCTCACGCTCGAATTCCGGCGACATTTTGGCATTTGCCGGTGAAGGATACGCTGCTTCCCAGCGGCCATCCTGCTTTGCTCGTTCGATCTCGGCGTGACCGGACGGTCGCATGCGACCGCTGTCGATTAGCGAGAGCGCTTTCGCGCGGTTGATTTGCGACCATAAACTCTTCGTACGCCGGGGGACGAAGCGCTGCAGATACGTGGTGTCGCTTTCCGGACGGCGTAACGCGTCAATCCAACCGAAGCACAGCGCAGTGTCCAGTGCCTCAGGATGCGTGATGGATTTTATGCCCGACGATTTGCGCGCAAACCGAATCCAGACGCCCTCGGGTCGCTGGTAATTTTTTTCCAGCCAGCGCTCGAAATCCTGTTGTGTTTTGAACGCGCGAATGGGCGTCGGATCGGGTTTCGAAGCTGCGCGCTTTTTCTTCGCTTTTGCCACTTCTACTTCATGTGCGCGCCGGCGCGATGATCCATTCGCTGGAATGCGAGAAAGTCGTGAATCGCCGTGACGGCCCTGGGATTGGTGGTGGATATCACGACCTCTCCCCCTCGAGGCAGATCCTGCGCGGTGTAAGTGATGTCATTGCGCAGCTCGCGCATTTCCGCGGTTCCGGGCACGTCCTTCATCGCGTGCACAACGCCTGGCAGTGTGAAATCGCCCGCCGCGAACGCCTTGGCGATCGTGTACATGTGCTCGCGAATCGCCAGCTCACCGGCCGAATCCGGTTCCTTTCGCTGTAACACGATTCGGCCGCCATCCGGCAGCGGCTCGAACACGTGCTCGGACGTGTACTGGTCGACTCCCATTACCGTTCCGCCACGCTGTTGCAGCTTTGCGAAAGACGAATCAGACGAAGCGTTCTCCGAACTTTTCGGCGAGCACGCCCCGATGGCGAGCAATCCTGCCAGGAAGAGCCTAGCGCTCACCCTTCGACTCCCTGCCGCGCGCGTCGGCAAGTTTTCTGGCGATGCCTCTGTAAAACGCTGCGTCAGTCGATTTGCGCTGCTCGTCGAGACTCAGCGCGGCCAGCTCGAGAGCGTAAAGAATGTTGCCGAGGTACAGCTGCGCGATCGTGGCGACGGTGTCGGGTTCGTCAGGCATTGGTGCGCGCGGGCGGCACCGGCGTAATCTCGCGATCGGTGGTGGTTGCCTCCGCGCCAAGCACTCGGACTACGACGGCGGTTATGTTGTCGTTGCCGCCGTTGACGTTCGCTTCCTGGATCAGCGCATCGACGATTCTTTCCGGTTTCGCGCGCGAAAGCAGCAACTGCTGAATGCGCCGATCGTCGACCATTCCGGTGAGGCCGTCGCTGGCGAGAAGAAAGGAGTCGCCAACCCGCGCCTCGCCATCGAACACATCCGGATCGATATCGTCTGCCATCCCGATGCAGCGCGTGATGACGTTGCTCTGCGGATGACGGCGCGCCTGCTCCGGTGTCAGCAAACCGGCGTCGACCTGCTCCTGGACCAGGGAGTGATCCTTTGTGAGCTGGCGCATCTGACCGTCGCGCACGAGATAGATGCGCGAGTCGCCGACGTGCCCGACGAGAAACCTGGATTCGGACAGCAGAAGCGCGGAGACGGTGCTGCCCATGCCCAGTTTGTCGCGCTCCGTGCGGGTACGCTCGTAAACGGAACGGTTCGCGGCGCGCAGCGCGTTGGCAACGCGTTCGAAGGCGTCCGCTGATTGGAGGTCGTTTAGATTGGCGAGCTCGTGACTTACCATCTCGACCGACATCTCACTGGCGACCTCGCCAGCGGCGTGCCCGCCCATTCCGTCCGCGACTATGAATAATCCGCGGTAAGCGTTGGCCGAAGCGTGTAGCGAGTCTTCATTGCCCTTCCTGATTCGGCCGACGTCCGTGCGCGCCGCAACAGCAAGGTGCACTATCGATTGCTCATTTGAGTGGATCTGCTGAGTAAATCCAACTTCAGAAGGACCTTCGTGCCTCAAAGTACGGAAGCGGGAAAAGAGCGGCAAGCGTCACCCCGCGCGTTGAAGGAGCCGCTCTCCGTCGCCTGCCTGCAACCGCCACAGCGTTCCATAAAGCCCACCGTGGCCGAGCAGATCGCGGTGCGTTCCGCGCTCGACGATTTCTCCATGATGAAGGACGAGAATCAGATCCGCGTTCGCAATCGTGCTCAATCGGTGGGCCACGGCGATGGTGGTGCGTCCCGCCACCAGGACACTCAAAGCAGCCTGAATCTCCGCTTCGATCTCACTATCTACCGCGCTCGTTGCCTCGTCCAGCAACAGCAGCGGCGCGTTAGCGGCAATGGCACGCGCGAAAGAAAGCAGCTGTCGTTCGCCGACGCTGATTGATGCTCCACGCTCCGCGAGGACGTGATTGTACCCTTGGGCAAAACCCCGGATGATGCGATCGGCGCCCACACGCTTCGCCGCCGTGACGACGTCTTCATCTGTGAGAGGATTCGACAGACGAATGTTCGTCGCAACGTCGCCGGCGAAGAGGAAGATGTCCTGCTGCACGTATCCGATCAGGGAGCGGAGCTCGTGGAGCGGCATCTCTCTGATGTCGACACCATTGATTGTTATGCGACCGCGTTGTGGGTCATAAAACCGCATCAGCAGGTTGACGATAGTCGTCTTGCCCGCTCCCGTGTGACCGACGAGTGCCACTGTCTCACCGGGCCGAGCGGCGAAGCTCACGCCTTTCAGAACCCACTCGGTCGGAACGCTGTCGGCGACGACGCCAGGCTTCTGCCGCGCGAGGTGTGCGATGTCGTAAGCAAACCACACGTCCTCGAAGCGGACTTCCACTCCCTTCCCCCGCTTGAGAACGTCGATGGTCTGCCCACGATCCGGAACACTCGGCGCCGTATCGAGGAGGGTGAAGATGCGCTCCGAGCTGGCCATCGCGGTTTGCAGAATGTTGTATTTCTCCGAAAGATCCTGCAGTGGCTGGAAGAATCTTCGCACCAATTGCAGGAACGCAGCGACAGTGCCAACGCTCAGGAGGTTGGCGTGGACGCGTGATGCTCCAGCCACGATCAGAATCGCCAGTGCGATCGACGTCAGGATCTCGATCGCCGGAAAATACAAAGCGTAAACGGTGATGGATTTGAGCTGGGAGTCGAGGTGCTCCCGATTCAGCTCGTCGAACCGTCGGGCTTCCCGCTTCTCCTGGCCGAACAGCTGCACGATTCGCATGCCCGTCAGCCTCTCCTGCATGAAAGCATTAATGCGGGCAATGCGAACGCGGATATCGCGATAGGTCTCGCGCACTCCTTTGCGAAACAATCCGGAGACCAGAACGACGAAAGGAATGACGGCGAATGACCAGAGCGCCAGGCGCCAATCCATGATGAGCATCGCAACACTGATCGCGACGAGAGTAAAAAGATCGCCGAGGCCCGCCACTACGCCCGACGTGAAGAGCTCGTTCAGCGTCTCGACGTCCGACGTGACCCGCGTAATCAATCGGCCAACCGGATTGCGATCGAAGTAGGAGACCGAGAGTCGCTGCAGGTGTCCGAAAATCTCCATTCGCAAATCACGCATCACTCGCTGGCCGAGCAAACTCGTCAGCCAGGTCTGCCCATAGGATGTAACGAACTCGACAACGAGGGCCGCGAAGAAAAGAGCCGTACAAAAAAAGACCGTGCCGACGTCGCGCGCCGGCACGGCGACGTCGATGACACGCCGTGTCAGCAGAGGGCCAACGACCTGAATGCCGCCCTCGACGCAGAGCAGCGCAAACGCGCCATACATGAGCGAGCGGTACGGCCGCGTGTAAACAAGCAGACGACGCATCAGTCTTCCGTCGTAAGCCTTGCCTAAAACTTCGTCTTCGTGTGCGTGGGTTGCGGGGAGAGTCATTCAGCCGTATCCTAGCCGGGTTGCAAGTGCATCGCTACGTCACCACTCCACCCATGGTACGCAGGTTGCACCTGCTTGGGGCACCGATATTCCATCCTGTCGGCTGACGCATAACCACACTGGAGGGAAGATGGGAATTCTCGCATGGATCGTTCTTGGTCTGGTTGCTGGCGCAATCGCCAAGGCCATAATGCCGGGTGCGGATCCCGGCGGCATCGTCGTGACGATGATCATCGGCATCGTGGGGGCCTTAATTGGCGGTTTCATTGGGAACATGGTCACGGGAACCGGAATCAACGGCTTTACGATCCAAAGCATCATCCTGGCTGTAGTCGGCGCGCTGATTCTCCTCTGGATTTATCGCATGGCAACCAGAGGTCGCACCACTCCGCGCGTTCCGTAGACCGACGCGCGTTTTAGCAGGATAAGGGTTTGCCGCTCTGGCTCTACTGGATACTGCTCGGCCTTGTCGCCGGCACGCTGGCGAAGTTTCTGGTGCCAGGGCGGGACCCTTCGGGTTGCATCATCACCATTCTCCTCGGCATCGTCGGCGCCTTCATTGGTGGCTGGCTCGGCACTCGTTTCTTCGGCTGGGGGACAATCACCGGCCCCGGAGTTCTCGATTTCCGGTCGATCGGCATCGCCACTGTCGGTGCAATCGTTCTCCTTTTGCTGGGTAGGCTGGTCCGACGACTATAGCGGAGCTTTCTTGGCTCCCTACCGCCTGACAACCGAAGAGCTGGCGCCGTCCCCTCTCGCCACTCGTCTCTCGCCTCTCGCGATTCGGCCAATCTTCGGTGCTACATTTCGATCGTGAAGGACAGTCTCATTGTCCGCGGTGCGCGGCAGCACAACCTCAAAGGCTTTGACCTGGACATTCCACGTCGGACGGTGACGGTCGTCACCGGACCGTCGGGCTCCGGGAAGTCGTCGCTTGCCTTCGATACCATCTACGCCGAGGGTCAGCGCCGTTACGTGGAGTCGTTGTCGGCGTACGCTCGGCAGTTTCTCGAGAGAATGGAGAAGCCGGACGTCGACGCGGTCGAAGGGCTGTCACCCGCAGTTGCGATCGAGCAGAAAAATCCGACGAAGACGTCGCGATCGACCGTGGGAACTGCGACAGAGATCTACGATTACCTTCGCTTGTTGTGGGCGCGCGTCGGTCACACGTACTGCCCCAACTGCAGCCGCGAGATAAAACCCGACACCGTCCAGTCGGTGACGGATACGGTGATGAAGCTGCCGGGCGGAACACGCTTCTACATCACGTTTCCGCTAAGACTGTCCAACAAAGTCACTCACGACGTCGTCGTTGAAAATCTGCGCGCCCAGGGTTTTCTGCGCGTTGCATTGGACGGCAACGTCTTCCATCTCGACGAGCTAGCCGCGTCGAAACGCGACATCACGAAGTCGAAAGAGCTGTTGGTCATCGTCGATCGACTTGCCGTCTCTGCCGACGCTGCTGGCCGCCTCAGCGATGGTGTGGGGACGGCATTCGCTGAAGGCGAAGGTGATTGTGTAGTGCTGCTCACCGAGTCGGTCATTTCTCCGATCGATGGAGCGCCAGTGACGAAGCTGCGGTTCACCGAGAGGTTCGAGTGTCCGAACGATGGGACCATTCTACCAGCTCCGACGCCGCAACTTTTCTCGTTCAATAACCCGCGCGGCGCATGCTCCCAGTGCAATGGCTTCGGCGCCGTTCTCGAGTACGATGAATCGCTGGTGGTTCCTCACCCGAACCGTTCGCTGCGCGACGGCGCGATCGATCCGTGGACGAAGCCGCGCTACGACAACAAGCGGCGGCAGCTGGCGGAATTCGCCAAGCGTGAGCGGATTCCGATGGATAAAGCGTGGGATCAGCTCACGGCCCAGCAGCGGCATTTGCTTCTGCAGTCGCGCACGCGTGGATACAAGGGGATTTTCCCCTTCCTGCGGGATCTCGAGGAGAAGCGCTACAAACAGTACATCCGCGTTTTTCTCAGACAGTATCAGACGGCGCAGGAGTGCCCGCGCTGTCACGGAACGAAGCTGCAGACCGAGGCGCTCAACGTTCGCACCGGCGGATTGAACATCTCACAGGTCGCGGAACTCCCGGTCGACAAGCTTCTTGTCTGGCTGAAGGATCTGAAGCTGTCCGACTTCGAGCGGCACGTCGCGGAGATGATTCTCAAGGAAGCGCGCGATCGTGTTGCGTTTCTCTGCGACGTTGGGCTCAGTTACCTCTCGTTGAACCGGGCAACGCGCACTCTCTCTGGTGGCGAAGCGCAGCGTATCGGACTAGCCAATTCACTCGGCTCGCAGCTGGTCGACACTCTCTACGTTCTCGACGAGCCGTCGATCGGACTGCACCCGCGCGACATGGATCGTCTGCTCAGACTTCTGAAGCGGCTGCGTGATGCCGGCAACAGCGTGCTCGTCGTGGAGCACGACCTCGCCGCTATCGAAATGGCCGACTACATGGTGGAGCTCGGACCGGGCAGCGGCGAGGCTGGCGGCCACGTCGTGTTCGCGGGACCAATGTCTCGCATCAGCGAAAGTCCGTTGACCGGACAGTACGTCATCGGAGTGCGCTCGATTCCCCTTCCCGAGCAGCGCCGTCGGCTCGGGCCGCGCTGGATCACGTTGTCCGGCGCCCGTGAGCACAATCTCAAGAACGTCGACATTCGCATCCCGCTTGGTGCGCTCACCGTCGTAACGGGGGTATCGGGATCGGGAAAGAGCACACTCGTGCACGACGTTCTCTACCGCGCGCTCGAGACTCATCTCGTCGGCGAGCATAGCGCCAAGCTGCACCTGGGTGAGCGAGTTGGAGAGTACGACTCGATCACGGGCTTCGATGCGCTCGAAGACGTCGTGCTGATCGATCAGAGTCCGATCGGAAAATCGCCGCGCTCGAATCCCGTTACCTACGTCAAAGCGTTCGACGAGATCCGCAACATTTTTGCCGATACTCCGCTGGCGCGGCAGCGCAAGTACACCGCCGGTACGTTCAGCTTCAACGTCAGCGGTGGGCGGTGCGAGGCGTGCGAGGGCGCGGGCGCGCTCGAAGTCGAGATGGTTTTCATGGCCGACGTTTACGTGCCGTGCGAGGAGTGCGGCGGAAAACGTTACAAGCCCGAGGTGCTCGACGTCACCGTGCGCGGAAGGAACATCTATGAAGTCCTCAACATGACGGTGGATCAGGCGATTCGATTCTTCCCGCGAGAGGAGAAGCTTGGACAGGCTCTCTGGCAGCTACAGCAGGTGGGACTTGGCTACCTGCGATTGGGTCAGCCGGCGACAACACTTTCCGGCGGCGAGGCGCAACGGATCAAAATTGCGCGCGAGCTCATACA
>Ga0075423_10006506_pt1 | contig 10969 bp, 12 predicted proteins | sample SoiMethybrSBSTD2_FD_80114 | JGI IMG/M metagenome (GOLD analysis project Ga0075423, IMG submission 80114) | Bulk soil microbial communities from a Populus tree surrounding site in Tennessee, USA - Soil MetaG P. TD hybrid SBSTD2 | ecosystem: Environmental > Terrestrial > Soil > Tree plantation...
AGGAAACCGCCGAGGGCTTTGTCATTCATGGAGGCGATATCACCAACGCCTACTCCGGTGATTACACGAAGAACTTCCTGGCTCGATCAACCGCCACCGCGATGCGCAAGGTCTTTGAGCGCTACGGCCTTACAACGACGCTGGTGCAAGATCCGGCTGGCATCGAAGCTGCGCTCCAGCGCGGCTGGCTGGTGTGGATCAAGAACACGGTCGACTTCAAGCCCTGGCGCCCGGCGATCTGGAAGATGCCGGACGGACGTACTCATCGCACCGTACTGGGCAACGATCACGCCGTGGTTGTCATTGGCTACAACGATGCCGGTGTCGCTATTCGTGATGTCCTGGGGCCGACCAGCAGCAACTGGCAGCGCCCCTACGAGTACGAGGTCGATTGGGCGACGTTCCTGGCGGTCTGGGAAGCGCAGTCATTCGACGGCCTGGCCGTTAAGCCACCCAGCACTGCTCGTTGACCGCCCACACGCTGTTGTTGTGGTGCAGCAGCTCACATGGTCGCGTTGCTATGGCTACACATTTTACTGGTTGTCACTGACGTGCTTGCGCGGGCGCCCGGCCGGAAAGCGGCCCGCCGCCACATCGGCCTGGTAGCGATCGATCGCGGTCAGCGTGCTATACCAGCGCCCGCCGCGCTTGACCGCCGCGAGACGCCCCTGGCGGATGAGCCAGCCCAGATGCGTGCTGGCGTAGCCAGTCATCTGGGCCAGCTCCGCGAGCGACTGATACTCTTCCTCTGGCACCGCAGCGCAGGCTTCTAGATAGCGGTCTAGTCCAGCTTCGACCGCCCGGCCAATCAGGTTGGCGAGCGGCGTATAGGCACCGGTGTCGGCATTCGCGAGCGCCTGAAGGTACCCGATGCGCCAGTCACGCAGGAGCAGCGCCGGGGGATAATGGGCGCGCATCAACATCAGGTTGAGTAGCAACCGCGCCGTGCGGCCGTTGCCGTCGACGAACGGATGGACGGCAAGGAAACCGTGGTGCGCGATGACTGCGCGCAGCAGCGGATCGTAGGCTTGACCGGCACCGTCGATCCACGCGACCCATTCAGCCATCAGGCTTTCGACCTGGCGTGCGGGCGGGGGCGTCAGGCGTGCGCCGCGAATGCTGACAGGAATAGTTCGAAACTGCCCGGCGGTCTCGATTGTGTTCAGCATCACCAGCCGGTGGAGCGTAAGGAGCGTATCGCGGGTGATCGGCTGCTGCCCAGTCGCGAGGGTGGTCAGGTGATCGAACGCTTCGGCGTGATTGGTCGCCTCGAGATACTCGCGCAACGGATGCCCGCCGACCGTCAAACCGTACTCGATGATCAGCTGGGTCTCGCGCAACGTCAGGGTGTTGCCTTCGAGCGCGTTGGAGTGAAACGTCAGGAGGACGCGCAGGTCGTCGTGGAGCCGCTGCACAACGGTGGGCGCGAGCGGGCGCTGGTGGTCGAGCTGTGCTTTTTTCTCGGCGAGCCGTTGCGCCAGGCGCGGGTCAAGCCGTGGGACAGTGGTCACATGCGGGTCCATCGCCTGACCTTTCGCAAAATAGCAACGTTTTTACTAGTATACAGTAAATCGTTGTGATTATAAATGATCAGCACGAGTATAAAAAAGTGGGGACGAAGCATCACAGCCTCGTCTGTCAATGCGCGCATCCCGCGCTGGAAGGAGAATACCAATGATTGCAGTCATCTTTGAGGTCTGGCCCGTAGCTGGACAGCGGCAAACCTACCTCGACATCGCCGCAGAGCTGCGTCCGCTGCTCGACGAGATCGATGGGTTCATCTCAATCGAGCGGTTCGAGAGCCTGACTGAGCCGGGCAAGATTCTCTCGCTCTCGTTCTGGCGCGACGAGCAGGCTGTTGCAACTTGGCGGCAGCTTGAGCCGCATCGCAGCGCACAGGCCAAGGGACGCGCAGCAGTCTTCGCCGACTATCGTCTCCGGATCGCGGGGGTGATCCGCGATTACGGAATGCTCAGTCGCGCGGAAGCGCCACCGGACAGCCGGGCCGTCCATGGCTAGCACAGATGTTTGATTTGCTCTTCCCAAGGCGGTATAATGACAATGAGCGTTATGAGCGAAAGTGTTCGCCGCGCGGTAAATGGACGCCCAGCGGCACCGTGACCCGCTCGATGATCCGTTTGAAATATGCCTATGCCATACTACGGTTCTTGCAGACGGACAAGCGTACTACTCAGCCATCCCTCTGTTTCCGCAGCGACTCGCTGGGGATGGCAATTTGCGGCGAGAGTCGTGATGCGAATGCGATACCAGTGTTGATTACTCTCCTGCTCCAGCAGCAAGAGCGCATCACCTGGACATACTTGTCCGATCACGGTGCTGGTTGCGACCCGCGGCTCCGTTCGCAAATTACCGCCATTTATGACGACGCCCACTGGAAAGAGCGGCTGCGCGGGGAGTGTGGCCTGTGGTGTCGCTACGACTGTTGGATGAGTGATCGCGCCGTTTGTCGGCAAGACGGTCGTGCTTGGCAGCGTCACGGCTGTTTGGACCGGGGAAGGCGGTACAACCGTTGCGGACTGGGCGATCTGCGCTGGCCGTGGGGTGGCGCGACTGCCGATTCCCGCTGGTGTCATGTCGCTGTGGGTGATCGTTGGCGCAACGCTACGATCTATCCACACAAGCCGCAGGCTCATGTAGGCAAGCAGGAGCACAAGCGGAAAAGCGACACCAAGGAGGGCCATGCGACGACGTGATGATCGGTGCTGTACATTTGGAGGCGGCACTTGGGAGGCTGCGTGATTCCTGGTCGGGATGCGCTGCGCTACGGCGAGCTGTGAGCTTTCAATGACGCGGCGCACTTCATCTACACATTGAACTACATCTTGGTTAATTTCACGACCGCTGAAATGGAGCACGCGCCATCCAGCCCGGTCGAGATCGCGTCCGCGCCGCCGATCATGGGTAAATTGGTCGCGACTATTATGGTAGTCGTAGCCATCGAGTTCAATAGCGATCTTCGTTGGCGGATACGCAAAGTCAAGGTGATAGCGCCCCCCGAACACTTTATATTGCGGGATGAGTTGGATATGCGGGACACGACTGCGCCAGGTTTGATCAAAGAGACGCTCGATTGGTGATTCTTCGTGTTGCACGGCTCGCGACTCCTGTGGCCCGTGGGCTAATACTCCTGTCTCTATAGTACGGCCAAACGGCAATTTTGGAAATGTAGCCAAAAATGCGGCTACCAGATATACGGAATGAGGCGATAGTGGACCTGGGATAGATAGGCCGCATAGCCAGGCAGCTCCGCGCGCAACGTGCGCTCCTCCAATACCGCCCGCCGCGCCAGCATGACCACAAAAATCACGCCCAATAGCACGCCCGACCATGATCCCAGCAGCAGAGACGTCCCGACCACAAAGACCACGATGGCAGCATACATCGGATGCCGAACATACCGAACTGCTAGCGCCATGTCCATCGGTCGGAAGGCGGAGGAGGCACAAGGAGCGCGAAGCATGGGTATGCACAAAGGGGATGGCTACTGCAATCTATGGCTGTCGCTGTTGCGAGAAAAGCTGGTCAGTCGTAAAGTGGATTTGTGGCATTGTCTTCGATTGGATCGCCGTTCCAAACAGTATTTTGGTCAATTGGGTGTATTGGCCTTGCAGTGGCTGAACGAACTGTTCGACAAGCTGCTGATCGACATCGATAATCCATACCTCGGCGATGTTGGACGCGGCATAACGGGGGAGTTTCTGATCCCGATCATAGCCAAACGAGGTATCGGCAACCTCAATCAGTAATAGAATGTCATCTGGGCGGGCAAGCGCTTGATCGTAATAGTCGTCACGGGGATTTAAGAGTGCAACATCGGGTTGTGGCTCACTGTAGTCATTCAGCTGGACCGCATTCTGGATACTCAGAATGGCGTCGTCCCCAACCTGCCGCATGAGCAGTTTGGTGAGTCGATTCACAATCGCAATATGAAGCGGGCCAAGTGGGCTCATGAGATAGATCTCCCCATCAAGCAGCTCGACGCGATCATCTTCGGTCAAAATGCCGGCCTCGCGCATTCGTGCGTAGTCATGAACGGTAAATCGTCGCCGAAGCGTTTGAGCGATCATAGCGAGCCTCCGGATAGAACCCTACCCATAGTCATATGCCAATGATACCACATGCTCATCGGCGCGTGTGATCTGGCGAACGGTGGCGCGAACGGCGGGTAGCCGTACTCAGTGCGGCCTAATGGCCTAGTTTTTGGGTGACATAGCTATTCTGGCTTTCAAACCACTTGACCACGACACGCGATTGCGCTACGCTTACATTAGAGCAATTACTCGGTCAATGGAAAGCCACTATGAAAACCCGTGAACGCATCCTCGCGACCGCTCTTCAGCTGTTCAACCAGGCGGGAACTGCGGCGGTTTCGACCAATCATATCGCCGCCGCGCTCGGCATCAGCCCAGGCAACCTGTACTATCACTTCCGCAACAAAGAGGAGATCATTCGCGCCCTGTTCGAGCAGCAATTTGCGGGATGGGATGAGCTCTACAACCTGCCGGACGACCGCATGCCCACGCTCGCCGATCTCCAGCAGCTGGTGCATGCTACCTTTGTCATGGGCTGGGATTACCGCTTCATCTACCGCGAGCTGATCGCGCTGCTGCGCCGCGACGAGCAGCTCCAGCGCCGCTGGGTCGCCATCCGAGCGCGCGGCTTCAGCGGCTTCCGCGATCTCGTGGACCTGTTCGTCGCTGCCGGCGTACTGCGCGCGCCAGACGACCCAGCCGTCGTGACGCGCCTGGCTGAGCTGTGCTGGCTGATCAGCGAGTTCTGGTTGGCGAGCATCGAGGTGAGCGGCGAGGCGGTGGACGCCGCCCAGATGGCGCGCGGCGTTGCGCTGATGCTCCAGGTGCTGAATCCGTTCATCATCGACCACACTGAATAAGCCCCGCTAAAGCGCGCAATGCTGTTCACGTTTTACATTTCACGCTTCACACTTCACGCGCCCAATCTCCGTCTAATGGCCGACTTGACAAAGTAGAGCATTTACTCTATCTTTGATATAGAGTAAATGCTCTACTAAAGAAAGGACGCCAAGATGAACCCGCTTTCGCTACGTCGGCTCGCCGGGCTGCTGTTGATCGTCGTACCAGTCGCCTTCACCGTCTGCTTTACGCTGCTCCAGATGCAATTTGAGTACCCAGATATCCTGCGCCAATCGACTGCGGATGTGCTCACCAAGTTCCAGGCCGGCGGAACTGGCTTGATCGCCGTTTGGTATGCGCTGACTTTGACGGCGGTCTTGTTCATCCCAGTCGTCGTGCTGCTTCACCATGTGCTAGCCGCACACGAGGCCTCGGTCGCGCTCTGGGTCGCCACCGTCTTTGGGGTCGTCGCCGGGCTGGCCCAGACGCTCGGCTTCCTGCGCTGGCCGTTCCTGGTGCCGCACTTGGCGCAGACCTACCTTGCGCCGGATGCCAGCGAAGCGCAGCGGGCAGCGGCAGCGCTGGTATTCGAGGCGTTTCATCGCTACGCTGGGATGGCCATCGGCGAGCACCTGGGCTATCTGAGCACGAGCGTGTGGACCTTCCTGATCGCGTTGCTGATGCTGCGATCACCACTCTTTGGGCGCTGGTTGGGTTTGAGCGGTATGCTGCTGGCGCTTGGGGTTGCGACTGGGCTGCTTGAACCGGCGGGGTGGGAGCTAGCTGGGACGATCAACGCCTTCAGCTACTTGGCCTGGGCGCTGTGGCTGATCGTGGTCGGAGTCGTCTTGCTCGTTCGGCGCGTCGAATTGACGCAGACGGCGCGCCCGATCGCGGTGGCCCACTAAGGCACTCGCGCGTTTTGAACTATTCCCAACGCATAGCTGAAACGTGAAACGTGAATGCCGCCTGCGCTTCACGTTTCACGTTTCAGCATAGTATGGAAAGAGATCATCGACGGCGATCGACCAGCCAGGGACGACTGGTTCGGCATTGGCCCGATCACCACGATGATAGGTAATAGGACGCAGCGGATTATCGGCGTGGTAAGCACGAATAATGTCGTCGCTTAGTCTACCTGCTCGCCGCACTCTCCACGATGACGCTGCGCAAGATCGCCCGCGCCACAGCGATCTCATCGTCGTTCACGATATGATCCATGCCGGGATAGACCCGCAGGGTCACATTCGCACCCATCCGCTCGAAGATCTGCGCGCTCTCGCGAACCCGCGCCTCGGGCACAAACTCATCGACATCGCTCGTCCCCAGGAAGATCGGTGTCTCGTCGAACGCCCCGCCATACTCCCAGCGCGTGCCCGGCGGCCCAATCAACCCGCCTGTGAACAGCAGGATGCCGCCGTAGCGATCGGCGTGCCTAACGGCATACTCGGCAGTCACGCAGGCACCTTGCGAGAACCCTGCCAGCACGATCCGTCGCCGATCAATCCCGTTGCCGACCAGGCTGCTGATCAGATCGTCGTAGATTTCGAGCGTGTACGCAACATACAGCGCGTTCCGCTCGGCGGGTTCCATGAACGGGAATGGGTACCAGGTGTTGTTATAGGCTGCCGGCGCGAGATACGTGAAATCCGGCTCGCTGATGCGCTCGGCTAACATGAGGATGTCGTCGGTATCGCGGCCCCGCCCGTGCATCAGCACCATCACGGCCCGGCTTTCATGGAGCGGCTTGCCCCTGGTCGCCACGGGCTGCCCTTGATGCGGGTTACGCATGCTACTCCTCCTTCAGCGCCCTCGAAAGATCGAGCGAGCGGACCACAGCCATGTTCCTTCGCTCGATGGCGCGCGGGGACGTGATCGCACCCCGCGCGCCCCGCCTCCCATCAGGTGCCTACGCCACTGCGGCACCACCAGTGACTTCCGCAGGAATCGTGATCGGCTCAAGCTGCGCCAGAAGCTCTGCGCGCCGATCCTCGAACCAGGGCGGCAGCATCAAGTTCTGGCCCAGCTGATTGGCAGGCTCATCGATCATAAACCCGATGTCGGTGGTCGCCGCCTCGAAGAGCACGCCGCCCGGCATCCGAATATAGATCGAATGGAAGTAGTTGCGATCCTTGATCTCGGAGATGTCGGTAAAGCCCAGGCCCTCCAGCTCGGCCTTGATCTGCGTCAGCTCATCGTCGTTCCGAGCGGCGAACGCGACATGGTGAACGGTGCTTTCCCCGAACGTCCAGCTGCCCTGCGGCACATCCGGCTCGTGCAGGAAGTCCACGATCTTCTGCGGGCCACCCTCGCGCACCTCGAACCGAGTGTACCGACCCTCCTCCGCCGTCTTTCTGAAGCCGAATGCCTCCATGAAGCGCGCGGCCTCCGTCGTCTCGCGCAGGCTCAGCGTCACACTGTGGATGCCGCGCACGGCTTCGTTCTGCGATATCTCGGCGTTCGACCAGGGCTTGCGCTGATCGCGGTCGTCGCCGATCACCTCAAGCTCAAGCCCAGCCGGGTGGTAGAAAACGATATACTTCTGGCCGAAACGCTCCTGGACGCCGTCGTGCCTAATCCGGTGATGATCAAGATGCTCGGCCCAGAAGCCTAATGAGTTTGACGGCACACTATAGACCATGCGCTTCACCTGGCCAGTCCCTCTGCGCCCCTTCCAGCCGATCTGCCGATATGGGAACGTCGTGCTGACCGTCCCTGGCGTCCCGGCCTCGTCGGCGTAGTACAGATGGTAGACCGGGTTGGTGCCGTCGAAGAGCACCGTCTGCTTGACCATCCGCTGCCCAACAACCTTGGTGAAGAAGTCGATGTCTTCCTGCGCACCGCCAACGCACGCCGTCAGATGGTGGAACCCGCTGATCAGTTGTTCCATTGGAGCTACCTCCTTAGCGCTGTCAATCGTACCGATAACTGCCTTCTGATACGTCATTCAGGCATCGTCGCGCCTGAAACGCCGCAGCACCGCATCAACCCCATCCGAGAGTATCGGGCATTCATTGCCTCCAGTCCTGCTCATCCTGCAGCATACTGCAGAGGCATGCCGCGCAAGATATTCAGGATGTCGCTCGGTTAGACTATGGAAATAAAAGTATACCACCACTGTGCATAGCTGAAACGTGAACAGCGTTGCACATCACGGTTCACGGTTCATCTACGAGAAATGTTACATACTGTCACATTCGCTGGATGCTTCTAACCGGCGAATGTTACAAGCCGTCACATTACTGCTTGACAGAACCCTTGCTCTCGGCTATTGTTACGTCACGTAACATTGTCGGGAAGGAATCAGCATGAGCGAAGACCTACCAGCCGTCCCACAGCGAATGGCGCGGATCGAGACTGTGACATTCGACGGCGACGATCTGATCGCTGTGGTGCTCGACGGCGAAGGCGTTGCGGTTCCGGTACGAACGCTCTGCCTGGCGCTTGGGCTCGATGTCTCGAACCAGGTCGATCGGCTGCGTGAACACGATGTTCTCGCGCGCGGCCTGCGCATGGTGAAGGTGCCGCTCGAAGGGCGTGTGCGCTCCGTTGTCGCCATATTGCACGACTACATTCCCTTCTGGCTCGGCACGATCAACCCGAGCCAGGTGCGCGACGAGGTGCGCGAAAAGCTGGTCCGCTACCAGATTGAACTCAAAGATCTGCTGGCCGCAGTCTATGGCACGACCACGCCGCTCGCGGATACCGCCGATGTGCAGACGCTCCAGCAGCAGCTTCGCGCGACGTTGCACGAGCTGCGCGTGCTGCGCGAGCAGTTCCTCAGCACGACGCAGCAGCTTGGCGAGCAGGTCAACGCGCAGGATCTGCGTATGACGATGATCGAGGGGCTACTCGACGAGCGGCTCGGCACGATCGCCCGCCAGGTCGCCGACCAGCAGCAGCTGCTCGATGAGTATATCGCCATCACGCCGGCCCAGCAGCAGCACATCAAAGGCACAATTCAGCGCCTGGCCAAACGCCACCAGCAGCGCACCGGCCAGGAGACCTACGCCAAGCTCTTCGGCGATTTCTGCTGGGAGCTGAATGTCCCGCGCTACGATGCCCTACCAGCCAGCCAGTATGCCGACGCATTGGCCTGGCTGCGCCGGAAGGCCAGCGAGCTGGGCTACCCCGACCTTGTGCAAGAGCAGCAGGAGGGCATGTTCTAATGGCAGACGAACCCTCCGACCTCGACCGCCGGATCGGTGCCGCATTACGCCAGGCCCGGCTCTCGCGCGCCTGCACCCAAACCGATCTGGCAGCACATCTGGCGGTTGGGCGAAGCGCGTTGGCGCACTACGAGGCTGGGAAACGCCCACTAACCGTCGGCATGCTCATACGTGCGGCGCAGGCGCTCGAATACCCGGCCAGCCAGCTCCTGCCAGCGCTGCCGAATGACGCGCCCGCAACCGCTCGCGCGCCAGCGCTGCCCGAGCCAGTCGTGCAGATCGCCCGACTCCTCACCGATCAACCAGCGCTCATCCCCAGTGTGCTCGATCTGCTCGAAACGCTGCTCGAACACGAACGAACCGCAAACGCAACGCCGCTATAGCCCCAGCCGCTGCGCGAGCCGGCGGCTATGTTTATCTTTCTGCTTGCTCACCCGCTCCAGATACACACGCGTCGTGTTCAGATCTTTGTGACCGAGCGCCTCTTGGACCTCGCTGAGGCTCCCAGCCTCCTCGCCAACCATGCGCGCAAAGGTGTGGCGCGTCTGGTGCAGGTGGATCTGGTCAAGGCCAGCCGCAACGGCGTAGCGCTTCAGGTTCTTCACGAAGCCGTGCGAAGTCAGCCGATCGCCCGGTCGCCGCGCGACTTTCGGCTTGCGCGGGTTGCGCGATACACCCGGCGGCGTGCTTTTAGCCGAGTCGTGCGCCACCCACAGCGGCGTGTCGTCCGCCAGCCCCAGCCGCCCGCTCGCCGTCAGGTAATCCAGCAGCGCCGCCTTCACCGAGGGATCGGCGATCTCCTTGGTGTGATAGGTGCCGCCCTTGACCTGCGTCGTTAGCACGATCACGTCTGTGATCGCGAGATCGCCCCATTGAAGCTGGATCACCTCGCGCCGGCGCATGCCCGTCAGGACATAGAATAGCAGCAGCGCATAGTCGCGCTTGGCCACCAGATCGCCGTCATCGGCGGCAGCTTTCACCACTGCCAGCAGCCGGCGCAGCTCGGCGTCGCTGAGCGCCTGCGTGCGCCTGGACTGGTATGGCTTGGGCGGCTTCGGGCGAGCGAGCAGCACGGGGTTGCGCGGGATCTCTTGGGCGAGCTGCGGATCGCGCTGCATCCATGCGTAGAACGACGAGAGCCGACTCAGGTAGGCGTACACTGTTTCAGCTGCCAGATCGCGCGCCTCCAGCGCAATGCGCCAGGCATCGACATCAAGCGCGCTCACATCAGCCGGGTGCCGCGCGACAAACGCGAAGAACGCGAGCACCATGCGGGCTTTGTCGCGCAGCAGATCGTGCCGGCGCGGGCTATCGACAGCGGTCGTCGCTGCGGCCCAGAGATCCGCCGCGATGCACAGCGCGTCGGCATCGTAGACACGCGCGCGGTCGCGTGACAGCATGGCAGCCGCAGCTTGAGATACGAGATCAGCCATAGCGCCTCACGTTTCGCGCCTCATGTTTCACGCTTCACGTTTCGCGTTTCACGCCTCTAATTAGGTTACACTTCTATGCTCGTTGTGTAACCATAGTATAAAACGAAGCCGTAATCGTGTCAAACACCATTAGCCACGTATGCTATCATGGGGCAGCGTACTGAGCACGGAGACAACAATGACAGACCAATCCTTCATCGACCCACATGTACTACGCGGCATGGACAGCATGCCCGTGCGCACGACGAACCTGAACACCCTCGACATGGAGAAGGTCGCAGCGCACATTGAGCGCGCGGTTGCGCGTGGCCGCTATAGTGGCCCAATGGCACCGCAGGAATATCTGCTGCGCAAGCAATGCATCGTCGAAGTCGATTCGGCGATCTACGCGACATTAGCCGGCATCATGTGCTTTGGCCGCGACACACAAGCGATCTTCCCACGCGCGGTGATCGACATCGGCCACTATCGCGGC
>Ga0075423_10006508_pt1 | contig 10969 bp, 10 predicted proteins | sample SoiMethybrSBSTD2_FD_80114 | JGI IMG/M metagenome (GOLD analysis project Ga0075423, IMG submission 80114) | Bulk soil microbial communities from a Populus tree surrounding site in Tennessee, USA - Soil MetaG P. TD hybrid SBSTD2 | ecosystem: Environmental > Terrestrial > Soil > Tree plantation...
CCGCGGCCGCGGCCGTGATCGGCGACCGCACCGCCGCCGTGTTCGTGGAGCCGGTCCAGGGCGAGGGCGGGCTGCGCGTGGCCCCGCGGGAATTCCTGCAGGGACTGGCCGACCTGTGCCGCGAGCGCGGTGCGCTCCTCGTCTCGGAGGAGGTCCAGTGCGGCCTCGGCCGCACCGGCCAGCTCTTCGCGTACCAGCACGCGGGCATCCGGCCGGACATTCTCACCCTGGCCAAGCCGCTCGGCGGCGGGTTGCCCCTGGGGGCGGTGCTGCTGAAGGAGGAGCTGGCGGGGGCGATCGCGGTCGGCGACCACGGCAGCACGTTCGGCGGCAACCCGGTGGCGGCGGCGGCGGCCCTGGCGGTGCTCGATCGCCTCACGGCCCCGAAGTTCCTTCCCAAGGTCAACGCCAAGGCGACCTTCCTGCGGCGGGGGCTGAACCTCATCGCCCGGAGGTATCCGGCGGTGAAGCAAGTACGGAGCCTCGGGCTCATGGTCGGCATCGAGCTGGAGGCGAGCGCGCTGCCCGTCGTGAAGGCGCTGCGCGAGAAGGGGATCCTGGTCACCCGCGCCGGCGACAACGTGGTGCGCCTCTTGCCGCCTCTGGTCGTGAAGAGGAAGGACATCCGGCGGCTCCTCGAGGCGCTGGACGAGGTATTGGCCGCCGGGGCCGGGGCCGCGCCCAAAGCACCTCCGCCGGCGGTGGCCGTCGAGGGCGGCAGCGGCGGAGCCGTGGCATGAAGGGGGTAGGTTGATGAGCAGCGTGAAGAAGGTGGTGCTGGCGTACTCCGGGGGGCTCGACACCTCGATCATCATTCCGTGGATCAAGGAGAACTACGGGGGCGCGGAGATCATCGCCTACTGCGGCGACGTGGGCCAGGGCGACGATCTGGAGGCGGTGCGGAGCAAGGCGCTCGCCACCGGGGCCAGCAAGTGCGTCGTGGAGGACCTGCGCGAGGAGTTCGTCCGCGACTACGCCTACGCGGCCCTCGCCGCGGGCGCGGTCTACGAGGACAACTACCTGCTCGGCACCGCGCTCGCGCGGCCGCTCCTCGCGTACCGGCAGGTGCAGACCGCGCTGCGGGAGGGGGCGGATGCCCTCGCCCACGGCGCCACCGGCAAGGGCAACGACCAGGTCCGGTTCGAGGTCACCTATGCGACCTTCGCGCCGCACCTGAAGGTCATCGCGCCCTGGCGCGAGTGGAACATCCGCTCGCGCGAGGACGCCCTCGCGTACGCCGCCGCCCACGGCGTGCCCGTGGACCAGTCGCCCCGGGACATCTTCAGCCGCGACGGGAACCTCTGGCACCTCTCCCACGAGGGGGGAAACCTCGAGGACCCGTGGGACCCGCCGCGCAAGGAGATGTTCAAGCTCACCGTCGACCCGGAGGACGCGCCCGACGAGCCGGAGGTCGTGACCCTCGGATTCGAGCGCGGCGTGCCCGTCTCCCTCAACGGCGAGACGCTCGGGCCCGTGGACATGGTGGAGACCCTCAACCGGATCGCCGGCTCCCACGGCGTCGGGCGCCTCGACCTCGTGGAGAACCGACTGGTGGGGATCAAGTCGCGCGGCGTCTACGAGACGCCGGCGGGCACCGTCCTCCACGTCGCCCACCGCGAGATCGAGCGGCTGGTGCTCGACCGCAACACCCTGCACTTCAAGCAGTCCGTCTCCGTGCGCTACGCGCAGCTCATCTACGACGGGCTTTGGTTCTCGACCCTGCGCCAGGCCCTCGCCGCGTTCGTGGCCTACACGGAGAAGGAAGTGACGGGCGAGGTGAAGGTGCGGCTCTTCAAGGGGCGCGCCGAGGCCATCGGACGGCGCTCGCCGCGCAGCCTCTACCGCCAGGACCTCGCCACCTTCGGCGAGGGGATGGCCTACGACCACCAGGACGCCGAAGGGTTCATCCGCCTGTTCGGGCTGCCGGAGCGGGTCCGGGCCCTGACCCGGACGGATCCCGCCGAAGGCTCCGGCGGCAAACAAAAGACAGACAAGGTTCGGAAGCCGGCGGAAAAGGCCGGCACCCGCGGATGAGCGTGGCCGAGGAGCGCGCCACGCCGGGGCCGCGCGAGGACGAGCAGGCGCGGGGAGCGATCACCGCGCCCGACGGGTTCCGGGCCGCGGCGGTGGCCGCGGGCATCAAGCCCGAGGGCCCCGACCTCGCGCTCCTCGCCGCGGATCGGGACTGCGCCGCCACCGCCGTCTTCACGACCAACCGCGCCCAGGCCGCTCCCGTGATCGTGTCGCGGGAGCATCTCGCCTCCGGCCGCGCCCGCGCGGTCGTGATCAACGCCGGCTGCGCCAACGCCGCCACCGGGCCCGCCGGCATCGCCGACGCGCGCGCGATGGCCGCCGCCACCGCGCAGGCGATCGGCTGCCGTCCCGCCGAGGTGGTGGTCGCCTCCACCGGCGTCATCGGCACCCGCCTGCCGATGGACAAGGTACGCGCCGGGATCGTCCACGCCGCCGCGCGCCTCGCGCGGGAAGGTGGCGCGGAGGCCGCGCGCGCGATCCTGACCACGGACACCCGGCCCAAGGAGGCGCGCGTGCCCTTCTCGGTGGGGGGAGCGACGCTCACCGTGGGCGCAATGGCCAAGGGCGCGGGGATGATCGCCCCGAACATGGCGACGATGCTCGCGTTCTTCACCACCGACGCCGCCGTCGAGCCGCGCCTGCTCGCCGCGGCGTTGCGCGGGGCCGTGGGCGAGAGCCTCAACCGCATAACCGTCGACGGCGACACCTCGACCAACGACATGGCGCTCATCATGGCGAGCGGCGCCCGCCGGGCGCCCGCCATCGATGAGGAGGGCCGCGCCTTCGACGCTTTCCGCGCGGCGCTGGGCGAGGCGTGCCGCGCGATCGCTGAGATGATCGTGCGCGACGGCGAAGGCGCGACCCGCATGGCCGAGGTCCGAGTCGAGGGCGCGCGGGACGCCGCGGACGCGGATCGCATCGCGCGCGTGGTCGCCGAATCGCCGCTGGTGAAGACCGCCCTCCACGGGGGCGACCCGAACTGGGGCCGCATCCTCGCCGCGGTCGGACGCTCGGGCGTGGCCGTCGACGTGGACCGCGTGGACATCTTCCTGGGCGACGTGTGGGTGGCCGAGGGCGGCCGGGCCCGCGAGTATGACGAGGACGCGGCCCACCGGGCGATGATCGCCGACCCGGTGCGCATCCGCGTGCGCCTCGGGCAGGGCCAGGCGGCCGGCTGGATCTGGACGAGCGACTTCAGTCGAGGGTACGTGGACATCAACGCCCATTACCGGAGCTAGGGTGCCCGGCGATTCTCAACTCGTCCGGGGAAGAGTGGCGCCGTGAAGCTCTGGGGCGGGAACTACTCGGGCGAGCCCGACAAGGATTTCTGGGAGTTCAATCGCTCCTTTCCCTTCGATCGCCGGATGGTCGCCGAGGAGATCGCGGCGTCCCGCGCCTACGTCCGGGCGCTTGGGCGGTGCGGCGCGATCAAGCCCGACGAGGCGGACCGGCTCGACGGCGCGCTGGAGAGGCTCGCGCAGCAGGTGCAGGCGGAGCCGGCCGGCCTGGAGATGGACGCCGAGGACGTGCACAGCTTCGTGGAGACGCGGCTCACGGAGGCGGTCGGGGACCTCGCCGGCCAGGCCCACCTCGGCCGGAGCCGCAACGAGCAGTCCGTCACCGGCTTGCGCCTGTGGCTGCGGGGAACCACCGATCGCCTGCGCGAGGGAGTGGCCCGGCTGGTGGAGGCGCTGGTCGCGCAGGGCCAGGCGGGAGCCGACGCGGTGATGCCGGGCTACACGCACACGCGGGCGGCGGAGCCGATCACCTTCGGCCACCTCGCCGCGGCGCACGCGTGGGCGCTCGTGCGTGACCACGAGCGGCTCGGTGATGCGCGGCGGCGCGCCAACGTCCTGCCCCTCGGCTCGGGCGCGCTCGCGGGAACGGCGCTGCCCATTGACCGCGAGGCGCTCGCCCGCGATCTCGGGTTCGACGCGATCAGCCCCAACGCGCTCGACGCGGTGATGGACCGCGATTTCGCGGCCGAGTTCGTCTTCGCGTGCGCCCAGCTCCAGACCCACCTGGCGCGCCTGGCCGAGGACCTCATCTGGCTCTCGGGCCCCGAGTACGGCTTCTTCGCGCTGCCGGAGAGCTTCACCACCGGATCGAGCCTGATGCCCCAGAAGAAGAATCCCGACGCGCTCGAGCTGGTGCGCGGCAAGGCCGCGCGCGTCGACGGCGATCTCGTCCGCCTGCTCGCCCTGATGAAGGGACTGCCCGCCGGCTATCAGAAGGACCTGCAGGAGGACAAGGAGGCGGTCTTCGACGCCGCCGACACCGCCGGCGCCTCGGTGGCGGTGATGACGGGCGTCGTCGCCGGCCTCGGGCTGAACCGCGAGGCCATGCGCCGGGCCGCCGGCCGCGAGGACATGATGGCCGCGGGCCTGGCCGTCGCCCTCGCCCGCGAAGGGATGCCGTTCCGCAAGGCGCACGGCCTCGTCGGCTCGCTGGTGGCGGAGGCGCAGAAGACCGGGGCCACCCTGCGCGAGGTCGCGGCCCGGGTCCTGCCCGCGCACTCCCCCACCGTCGCCGCGCGGCTGGAAGCGGTCTTCGACCCTGAGCAGGCCGTCCGCACACGTGCGGCCGCCGGCGGGACCGCCCCCGACGCGGTGCGGCGGGCCCTGGCCGAGGCCGCCGACCGGGTCCGGAGGCCCTGAAGCGCGGATGGCCGACAGCCCGCTCGCCGCCCGCCTGGTGGAGAGCGTCGAGCGCGTGGTCTTCGGCAAGCGGGCGGCGGTGGAGACGGTGGTGGCGGCGCTGCTCGCGCGCGGCCACGTGCTCGTCGAGGACGTCCCCGGCGTGGGCAAGACCATGCTCGCCCGCGCGCTGGCCCGTTCCCTCCGCGCCGACTTCCGCCGCGTCCAGTGCACGCCCGACCTGCTGCCCAGCGACGTCACCGGCGTCTCCCTCTACAACCCGAAGGACCTGGCCTTCGAGTTCCGCCGCGGCCCCGTGTTCACCCACGTGCTCCTCGCGGACGAGATCAACCGCGCGACGCCCCGCACGCAATCGGCCTTCCTCGAGGCGATGGAGGAGCGCCAGGTATCCCTCGACGGCGTCACCCACGCCTTGCCCAGTCCCTTCTTCCTGATCGCGACCCAGAACCCGATCGAGCTGGCCGGAACCTTCCCCCTGCCCGAGGCGCAGCTGGACCGCTTCCTGGTCCGCGTTTCCCTCGGCTACCCCGACGACGCCACCGAGGCCCGCGTGATGAAGGCGCAGCGCGAGTCGCACCCGATCGAGGCCCTCTCGCCGGTGGCCGACGTCGCGCAGCTCGCGGCCGCGCAGGAGGCGGTGACGCGCGTCTTCATCCACGATGCGCTCATCCGCTACGTCCAGCGCCTCGCCGCCGAGACGCGCCGCCATCCCCACGCCGCCTGGGGGGCCAGCCCCCGCGGGGCGCTCGGGCTGATGCGAATGGCCCAGTCCGCGGCCGCGCTGCGGGGGGAGCGCTTCGTCACCCCCGATCATGTGCAGCGGCTGGCGGAGACGGTGCTCGCCCACCGCGTCGTCGTGAAGCCGCGCTCGCGCGTGCAGGGCGTCGACGGCGCGCGCATCGTCGCCGAATCGGTGGAGCGCGTCGAGGTGCCCATCGACTACGGCCCGGCTTGACGTGGGCCGCGCGCATACGGCGGCCTACCGGCGCTTCCTCTACGCGGCCCTCGGCTTCGCGGGCCTGCTCGGGACGGCGCTCCACGTGGAAGCCCTCACCGCCCTCGCGCTCGGGGGATTCGCGCTGCTGTTCCTCGCCTGGCGCCAGTCGCGCGGCGGCCTCGCGCGGCTGGCGGTCGTGCGCGAGGTCTACCCGAGCGCGTTCGAGGACGACGCGGTGCCCGTCTCCCTCGCCCTCGACAACCGCTCGCGGCGCACCGCCTGGCTGGTGGAGATCCGCGACTCGTTCGGACCCGCCGTCGCCGACCGCCAGGCCCTGCTCGAGCCCGGGCCCTTGCCCGGCGCCCGCCGGCGGCGGCTCGTCTACCGCACGGCGTGCTCCCGGCCGTGGGGCGTGTACACCGTCGGCCCGCTGACGCTGTCCACGTCCGATCCCTTCGGCCTCTTCCACTCCGAGCGCCTCCTGGGCGACGTCGCGCCCTTCGCGGTGTTCCCCCGCGTGTGGCCGGTGGCCGGCATCGAGAAGCTGGGGGCGCGGCCCAGCCTTTCGCCCCAGGAGTTCACCGCCGGCCGGCCCGGCCAGAGCCTGGCCTATCTCGGCGTGCGCGACTTCCGGCCCGGCGACGACGTCCGGCGGATCCACTGGCCGGCCACCGCGCGCCGCGGCTCCCCCGCGGTGAAGGAGCACGAGGTGGACCTCGTTCCCTGCTTCACGCTCTTCGTCGACCTCGACCGCGCCCACCGCGCGGGCACCGGCCTGAAGTCCACGCTGGAGTACGTGGTGCGGACCTCGGCCTGCCTCGTGTGGACGGCGGCGAGCCGGGGCGATCTCGTCCAGGTGCGGGGCGAGGGCGCGCGCAGCCTCGAGGTGCCCCCCGGCGCGGGGACGCTCCACGCGACCCAGGCGCTCTACGAGCTGATCCGCATGCAGCAGGAGGGCCGCGTGCCCCTGCTCGACCTCGTGGAGCACCACCGCCTCCACGTGCGCGCGGGGTCGACCGCGACGCTGCTTTCCGGCACGATGTTCCTCGATCTGGCGCGCCTGGAGGAGACCCTCGGCGCCCTTCAGTCCCAGGGCGTCCGCCCGGTCGTCATCCTCGTCAACAAGGATTCGTTCCTGCCCATCGACCGCCGCGCGGTTCCGCGCGAGGCGGCGGCGGCGCAGGCCCAGGCGGTGAGCACGCTGCTGCGCTCGCGCGGCGTGCCGGGAGCGATCCTCTCCGCGGAGCAGGACCTCGAGTCGGAGCTGGGACGCCCCGACCTGTTCGAGGCGGCGGGGTGAGCGCGAGGGTGAGCCGCGCCGACGGCGCGGCGCCGATCCTGGCCGCGCGGTCCGTGGCGCTCTACGCGCTTTCGCTCCACGCCGCGGCCAGCGCCCTCCTTGCCTGGGCCGCGGGCGAGGCACGCGTGCTCGCCTTCGCGGCGGTGGGCCTCGCCGTCGCCCTGATCCTCGGTGAATCCCTCGCCGGGGTCGTGGACGCCGGCCTCGAGAAGACGAGCCGGCTTCGCCTGCGCATCACCGCGGCCGCGGCCTATGGGGGCCTCGTGGTCCTCGCGCTGACGACCGCCGTCGGCACCGGCGAAGCGCAGGTGCTCGGCCAGGAAGCGTTGATCTTCACCGTCCTCCAGGCCGCCTTCCTCCTCCTCGCCGACCTCGGCCGCACCCTCCTCGGGCCGGTCGCCAACGCGCTCGTGCTCGTCGTGCTCGCCTCGCTGCGCGGCGGCGTCGTCGCGTCGGCGGCGGTCGTCGGCGGGCTCGCCCTCCTCGGCTTCTTTCTCGCCCTCGACCATTCCGCGCGCGTGCTCCAGGCCTATCCCGCGGGACGCGCCGATCTGCTCGGCGCCACGCTCCGGCGCGCCGCCGCCGCGCTCGCGCCCATCGTCTTCGGGCTCACGGTGCTCTTCGTCCTCGCCCCCCCGGCGCCGCTCGCGCGGGTTCGCTTGCCGGCGGCGGTGCCCGGAGCCCGCGACGAGGAGGTGGCGGAAGCCTACCGGCGGCTCATCGTGTTGGCCCTCGCGGGCAGCGCGCTCGTCTTCGGCGCCGTGCGCCTCGTCCGCCGCGATCGGGGGGCCCGGGCTCCGCTGGACGAGGCTCTGCCCCTCGAGCAGGGGGCGGAGGAGATCTTGCCGGAGCCGCCGCCGCTCGTCCCCCGCACTTATCGCGGCCGCCGCGGGCGGATCGTGCGCGCCTACGTGGACGTGCTGGCCCGCGCCCGCGAGGCCGGGTTCCGCTCGCGGCCGAGCGAGACGCCGCACGACATCGCCGCCCATCTGCCCGCGCCGTCCGCACCGCTGGGCGCGCTCACCGCGCTGTTCGTCGATGCCCGCTACGGTCCGGACGAGCCTTCGGAGGAGCAGGCGGTCGCCGCCGAGCGCGCGGGACGCGAGGTGGCGGCCGGCCTCGCGCGCAAGAACCGGTCATGAGCTGAGGCGATCCATGCCCACCGTCGAGGTCCGTGACGCGACCGCCGACGACGCGCCGGCCATCGCCGGCCTCGTCAACCAGGCCTTCCTCGTCGAGCGGTTCTTCGTCGACGGCGATCGCACGAACGCCGCCGAGATCTCGCGACTGCTGGAAAACGGTGCGTTCCTTCTCGCAGAAGCGGGGGGCCGGCTCGTCGCCTGCGTCTACGTCGAGCTGCGGGGGGATCGGGGCTATTTCGGGATGCTCTCCGTGGATCCTTCCCGCCAGGGCGAGGGTCTTGGCCGCCGCCTCGTCGAAGCCGCCGAGGACCGCTGCCGGAGCCGCGGCTGCCGCCTCATGGAGATCCACGTCGTCGACCTGCGCGAGGAGCTGCGGCCGTTCTACCGCCGGCTCGGCTACGTGGAGGTCGGCGAGGAGCCCTTCCCCGACCACGAGCGCGCCAAGCGGCCCGCGCGGTTCATCGTGATGACCAAGCCGCTCGCCTAGGAGCGGCCGGCCGCCCGCGACTTTCGAGAGCTTCGCCCCCGGCCACCGTTAGCAGGTGGTAAGAGATCGAAACGTCTCGAATGAGCACGCCCGATGCCGCTCGCCTGTTCGATCAACACCACCTGGCCGTCTTCCGCTTCCTGCGTCGCATGACGGGCAGCCTCAGCCTCGCCGAGGACCTGACGCAGGAGGTGTTCCTGCGCGTCGTGCGCGGCATCGGTTCGTACCAGGAGCGGTCGCGCGAGATCTCCTGGATCTTTCGCATCGCGCGCAACGTCCTCGCCGATCGCCACCGGTCCCAGGCCCGCACGCCGGTCGACGCTCCCGTGCACGATGCGGCCGCGCTGGCCCGTCCGGCCGTACAGGCGCTGGCCATCGCTCTCGATCAGGCCCTCTCCCGCCTTCCCGACGAAGAGCGCGAGGCGTTCTTGATGAGGGAAGTCGGCGGGCTCGGCTACCGCGAGATCGCCGAAGCGTCCGGCGCCACCCCCGACGCCGCACGAATGCGCATCTATCGCGCGCGCCTGGCCCTGCGCCAGGCGCTCGGGCCGTCGCGTTCGGCGGCGGCCGTGAACCCGAGGGAGGTTTCCAAATGAGTCAGGATCCCCTGGAGGTCCTTTCCGCTTTCATGGACGGCGAGCCGGTGGCGCCCGATGCCCTGGCCGCCGCCCTGCACGTGCCGGGAGCGCGAGACGCACTTCTCGACTTCGCCGCATTGAGGGCCGGGCTCGCCGCCGACGACTCGCGGCCGTCGCCGGCCCTCCGGCGCGCGATGGACGGGATCCTCGGCCGGCGCGCTCAGCCGGTGTGGCGAGTATTACGCGGCTTCGCGGCGGTCGTGGTCCTGGCTCTCGCGGCCCTGGGAGCGGTCAGCCTGGGGATGCGGTCCCGTGGCCCCACTGCGGACGAGCCGCCGCGGGCGACCCGCGTCATCCAGTTCACGCCGGGCGTGGATTGGCACGAAGGAGTTCAGAGATGAGGGTGAAGACCGCCGGCACCGCCCTTTCCGTGATCGCACTGATGGTTACCACGGAACGGCGCGTCATCGGAGATCAGCCGACGTGGCCTCGAACGGCCGTGCTCCAATTTCGCGTGCTCGCAAGCTGGACGGGGGGCGAGACCAACGAGATCGGGACCTTCCAGTCGGGTCCCCTGGGAGAAGGGGGCTCCATGTCCGCAAGCATGCAGGTCGGCACCTCCCCCGCCGAGGATGGATCGGCGTGCCGCAGCGCCGTGACCATGTCTCCCTTTCAGAAGACGGCCGAGGGACCTCTGCCGTTGTGGCAGGTCGAAGGCAAGGTGCAACAAGCCGGGATGGACGACATACGGGTCGAGTATGCCTGGAAGCGGCAGTTCGCGGCGAACGTGGGATCGGCGTCCGAGGCCGCGTACCGCGGGACAACGCGTGTCACCGAGGGCGGACGGGTGCTGCTGGATTTCGTGCCGGCTTTCGAGGTGTCCTCCGGATGCTGGCGCAATCTCGCTCTCGAGCTGTCCGCCTCCATCCCGGAGGATCCAAGCTTCGGCGCGCGCCGGATTGCCTATGATCTCTGGCTCGACAGCCAAGGCCACGGAGACCGCCTGACGCGCCGCCTCCAACTGATCGGCAAGCAGGGGGAAAAGGTCGCGTTCGACTACGGGACGTTCCGCTCGAAGCTGCCCGTCGCTCCTCCTCCCGGGAAGGATTCGTACGTCATGGAAATGACGGTCACCGGCAGCGTGCGCGGTCGCATCCAGCCCGACGGCTCTATCGAGATCCTGTTCACCGCCAACCGCGGAGCGCACCCGAGCGACGGTGCCTGGTTCCGGGGCGCCTACGGCGCGAAGAAGGTCCGCGCGGCGCCGGGTGAGACGCTCAGGCTCGAGCTACCGGCCCCGAATCAGGTCGACGATCACGACAACGAACCCGCCACGTTCAAGGCCCTCGCCGAGCAGCACGTGGCGCTGATCCTCACGCCTACGATCGTGGAGTAGCCGTCGTGACGCGAGCCGGTCAGGACCCCTTCAGGTACCGGTCCAGGAACTCCAGGATCCTGCGGTAGCCCTCGATCTGGTTCTTCTTCTTGAGGAAGCCGTGGCCCTCGTCGGGGAAGACCACGTACTCCACGGGCACGCCGTTCTTCCTGACCGCGGCCACGATGTCGTCCGACTCGGGCTTGATCACCCGGGGGTCGTTGGCGCCCTGGAGCACCATGAGCGGCTTCTTGATCTGGTCGGAGTGGAAGAGCGGCGAGACCTCGACGAGCATCGCCTTCTGCTTCACGGGGTCGCCGATCTCCTTGTAGAGCGCGAGCCGCTGCGACTCCCACCACGCCGGGATGCTCTCGAGGGTCCGCACCCAGTTCGAGATGCCGAACAGGTCCACGCCGACGGCGAACGCGTCGGGCTGCAGGGAGAGGGCCGCCAGCGTCA
>Ga0075423_10006510_pt1 | contig 10965 bp, 7 predicted proteins | sample SoiMethybrSBSTD2_FD_80114 | JGI IMG/M metagenome (GOLD analysis project Ga0075423, IMG submission 80114) | Bulk soil microbial communities from a Populus tree surrounding site in Tennessee, USA - Soil MetaG P. TD hybrid SBSTD2 | ecosystem: Environmental > Terrestrial > Soil > Tree plantation...
ACTTTGAAGCGGCTGCCGTTCAGGCAGAGGGTGGTCGGGTCTGGCACGCACGGCCCCGAGGTGTCGGCTCTCAGGTACTCGTAGACGCCGCCTTCGGTGCCCGCGTAGATCCTCGCGGTGTTCGAACGGTCGATGGCAATAGCCTTGACGAACAGGTTGGTCAGGCCGTCGTTGATCGCCGCCCAGGTCGCGCCACGGTCGTTGCTCTTGAACACGCCGGCGCCGAAAGTCCCGGCGAAGAGCGTGGCGGGTGCCGAAGGAGCGATCGCAAGCGCCAGGACAGGGTTGTAGGTGAGGCCATCGGGATGAGGCAGGCCGGTGTTCCCGAGAGTCCAGCTCGCTCCACCATCGGTGCTCTTGAAAACGCCGTAGGTCGTCCCGGCGTAGACGGCGACTGGAGTCGTGGCACTTATCGCCAGGGCGGGCGCCAGGTCATAACCCCACGGGTCGTTCGGTCCCGCGCCCGTGGCCGCCCAGGTCCCACCGGAGTCCGTCGATTTGAATACCTCAGGGCCGAATTTCCCGGCGTAGAGCGTTGTGGGATTCGAGGGATCGATGGCTAGCGCGCCGACGGACACGTTCCTCAGCCCCGCGTTGACGGCAACCCACGCGCCGCCGGAGTCCGTGGACTTGTAGACACCGCCGTCCGTCCCGGCGTAAAGCGTCGCCGGAGCCGCGGGACCGATGACTAGGGCGTTGATGTATGGATTCGCCAGTCCCGTGTCGGCGCGAACCCACGTGCCGCCCGAATCGGTGGACTTGAAGACGCCGTTGCCGTAGGACCCGGCGTAAAGCGTGGCGGGATTCGCGGGATCGATCGCGAGGGCCCGGATGTCGATCCCGCCCGGTCCGTTGGTCGTCCAGACGTTGACGCCTGCCGAGACCGCCGAAGCTGTGAGACCCAGGACGATGAGTGCTGGAAGAAGACGGTCGACGCGGCTGTGTGCGGCTTTCTTCATGTTCTCCCTCTCGCGGGTTAATCCGAACGCCGCGGAGCCGGGAAGTCGTGGGCGAACCATTGGGAATTCCTTAGGTTTTTTCTGGAATCGGTAATGCGGTTCGATTCGGGGAATGCGTGCTCGACTGTGAGACGCGACAGGGCTCGGCGCGTCTAGGAATTTCAAGTCTCGCCGAAGGCCGCTGGAGTCGGGAGCCGGAGGGCGGTTGCCCGCCCTCCGGTATCGCTCAACCGTTTGGAAGGTCGGGGCAGTTGGAAGGCGCCGGCTCGTCGATCCGCCTGGCGAACCCCTCCGGAACAAGAGAGACCACGACCGTCACGAGGTCCACGGAGTCGCTTTCGTTCCGGACGACGTGAAGGTCGTGGCCCTGATCGACGAAACCGGATCCTGCCGGGACCACGACCGGCGAACAGGTGGGATCGTCGCCCAGGTAGAACGTCGCCATACCGGACTTGACGATCACCAGGCTGGGCCCGGGATGACTGTGCCAGCCCAAGGTCCCGCCCGGCGCGATCGTGTTCTCGAGTACGTACAGATGTGTGGTTCCCTTCGTTTTGATCCGGGCCTGCCAGAAGTCGGTCGCGGCGCCAGGATCGATGTCGGTCCTCGTCGTGGTGTCGATGTCGGAGAAGACCGCGTCTCCGAGCGCCTTGGGGGTCACCGCCGACGGCGGCGTCGCCCGGGCGATTGCGCCGTACACGGCGGCACCCAGGACACCGAGAAGAAAGATCCAGACCCACTTCGATTTCATTTCTGCCTCCTTTCCTGACGGGACGTCTCGACAGCGGATCGTTCCCTCATTGCGGGATAATCCGAACGCCGTGGCGCCGGGAAGTCGTCGGCGAACCATTGGAAATTCCTTGGGTTTTTTCTGGAATCGGTAATGCGAGTTCGATTCGGCGAGTGCACGCTCGACTCGGAGACGCGAGAGCTCTCAGTCCAGGGTCGGCCCGTTCACCTCTCGCCCAAGGCGTTTCGGTTTCTCGAGCTGCTCCTCGAGAGCCGGCCGAAAGCGCTCTCCAAGAGCGAGATCCACGAGCACCTCTGGCCCGGCACGTTCGTCTCGGACGGCGCGCTCGCGACCCTTCTCGTGGAGGTCCGGTCGGCGATCGGCGACAGCGCTCGAGAGCCTCGGTTCGTGCGGACCGTCCATCGCTTTGGTTATTCCTTCAGCGGAAGCGCTGAGGACCTTCGGAAGAGCGTCTCCCGAACCGGACGTCAGACGCCGGTGTATCGACTCATCTGGGGAAACCGCGAAATCGCTCTGGACGTCGGTGAGAACCTGCTCGGACGCGACGAGGATTCGATCGTCTGGATCGAGGACGCTCTCGTGTCACGCCGGCACGCTCGAATCGTGATCGACGCGAAGGGGGCGATTCTCGAAGATCTCGGCAGCAAGAACGGGACGTACCTGCGCGGGAAGAGGATCGAAGCGCCGGCGAAGCTCGCCGATGAGGATCAAGTGACGATCGGGCCGGCCTCCATGACCTTCCGGGTATTCAAAAAAGCGGGGTCGACGGCGACGGCAGTCGCGAGATAGTCAGAACCGGACTCCGGTGCTGACCCGAAAGGTTCGGGGAAGCTGGTAGTCGGCGGCGCCGGTCGGTTTCCCGAAAGTGGGGGAGAGCTCGTAGTTGACTCCGCGCACCGGCTGTTCGCTGAACGGATCGAATCGACGAAACGCGCTCGAGTTTCGCGCGGTCAGAACAGTGTTGTCCACGTTCACCACGCCCTTTTCGTTGAAGACGTTCAGTACCTCGGGTCGCACGAATAGTTCCGCATTCCGGAAGACGCGGAACGTGAACGTCAGCGCGAGATCGGTCCGTGTGATGTCGTCCGTGCGAAAAGCACCGGGTTTCGTGAAGAAGTACGAAACGGTGGTCGGCGGCTCGGCATACCCGGGATTCTGTACGTACCGGCTCGGATCGATGAATCCGACCGCGTCGTAAGGAAGACCCGAGTCGTAGGATTCGACGAGCGCCGCGGCGAGGTCGCCCCACCGCGTCGGAAAGTCGTACACGAACCAGACTCGGGCCCGGTGACGCTGGTCGACCGCCGGCTGCGTTTGCCCACGGCCCGAGAGATAGCCCGTCGGGAAGGCCCAGCTCTCCTGTCGGTACTCCGGATATTCCTCGATGAACGGAGCCAGCAACGCCGACTGAGCGGCTCCCTCACCGCGGAAGTTGCCGGTCAGCCGGGACCAGGTGTAGCTGCCGGCTGCTTGCAGCGAATTGGAGAAACGCCACGAAAACTGAGTCTGGATCGCGCTGTAGCGGCGCTCCGGTTTGTCGCTGTTGACGACGACCGCCATGTCGTGGACGGTGCCGTAGGACGGTGGGCTCTGACCAGTCGAGAGGTCGATTCGGTTCGCATAGAGATCGCGATAGTCCCGATAGAGGAAGTCCGCCCGAAAAAAACCTCTCGTGCTGAGCGCAATGCCCGCGCCGGCCGAGTATTCGAGTGTGCTCTGCGGCTTCAGTCCGTGCGAAATCCTCGTCGAGAAGCCCGGCAAGACAGCGCTGACCGTGGGAGTGCTCGCCGTGCCACCGGTGCCGTTGAACCAATCGAACAGGGTCCCCAAAGCCTGATCGGTGGGAATCAGAGCACTCGTTGGAGCGAACGGGTCGCAGTTGACGCACGGACCCTGGTAGAGCCAGATGAGAGTCGCGTTGTTGGCGGGAGAGGCCGCATTGGCGATGTTGTCGTGGAGCTTGTCCACGTAACGCGCATACCCGCCGTGAACGTCCCAGCGCCCGTCGCCCTTCGGGTCGAACCGGAACGCCAGACGCGGACTCCACTCCCCGGCGTTCGAAACGAGCTGGTGGCGGCTGTCCAGATCCCGGTTTCTGTCGTATCGGACACCCAGGTTGAAGCTCCAGTGGCGGTTCCATTGAAGGCGGTCCTCGAGGAAACCCGAGTCCGTCACGAGATCGGATCCGAGCGAGGGCTGGAGGATCGGATACCACTCGATCCGCGTCTGTCCGGGACGAAACGTGGGAAAGAACTGCGTTCCGCGCATGATCCCGTTGGAATTGCCGATCCAGAAGTCGCTCGGGGTGCGACGGGGGTTTCGTGTGGCCGACTCTGAAAAGTGCTCGTACCCCGAGTGGATCTCGTGGATTCCGGCGGACGGCGTCGGGAGGAAGTAAACGCCCTTCACGGAATACGAGTCGTTGTCGTAGCGCTCCGGCTCGGTGATGACGCCCTGCGGGGCGTTGAAACCGGCGAACATGCCACGAGTGTTGTCGATGACGATCGTCCCCCGGATCGGATCGGTCTCGATCGTGCCCGTTGGCCTCAGGGAAGACTCCCGCCGGGAGTACTGCGCTTCGAGGAAGAGGCGGCTGGTCAGAACGCCGCTGGCGTTGACGGCAAGGAGCCAATACGGCGCCTCGCGGGAGACCAGGCCGGCGGTGTCGAGAAGAAAGCCAGTCCCCGGCGACAGGTTTCTTTCGTCGAGCTTCACGTCGATGTAAGACCCGACGACGCTGAGGCCGCGGATGGGTGAAGCCGTCAGCTTGCCTTCGAGTCGTCGCTCGTCGGTCGAGTGAACGTAAGAAGTGGGAGTCGGATCGACATCCCCGGCCCGCGGGACCAGCCGCGTCTCGCGAGAGTCGGAGAGCTTTTCCTGACGTCCCGCGGCGAAGAGCCAGAGGTGGTCCTTCCAGGCGGGCCCGCCGAGCGTCTCTTCGTAGATCTCGTTGACGTCATCCACGCGGTTGTCACGATTGAGCGCGCGGTCGAACGGGTTGTTGGCCGCCCAGCGGTCGTCGTGAAACGTCACGCGGAACGAGCCGTGGAGGTCGTTGCCGCCCGACCGCGTGATTGCGTTGACGACTCCTCCGGTGAAGCGGCCGTACTCGGCGGAAATGTTGCCGGTCGAAACGGTCGTCTCTTCGATCGCGTCTTCGATGAAGAGGTCGTTGGGTTGCCCGCGGAGGTTCTCGCTGACGACGACACCGTTGATCAGGAATAGACTCGAATACGAGAATGCTCCCGAGATCATCAGCGCTCTGCGGTTGTTGGTGGTTCCGACGCTCCCTTGAGGTCCGTTCTCCGTCACGCCCGGCGCGAGTAACGCGGTCGAGCGAAGGCTGCGTTCGACGGGCAGGTGATCGATGAGCCGTTTCTTGTAATTCGCCTCGATCGCCGGCGTCGTCAGAGCGGCGGCGGACTCGGCTTCCGCCACGACTTCCACCGATTCGGCGACCGCCGCCGGCTGCATCGGCTGGTCGGCGCGGATTGTGGTCGCGGCGGGGAGCGTCACGGTCCGCGAGACGGTCTGCATCCCGGATGCCTCGAACGCGACCCGGTATTCACCGGGAGGCAGGAGCGCCGCGAGGAAGTCGCCGGTGGCTGACGTCGAGATCTCGCGGAAGCCCTGGAGCTGTTCGGATTCCAGATGCACCCGGACTCCCGGGAGTCCTCGCCCCTGCTCGTCGGTGACTCGCCCGGCCAGCGTCGCCGTCGGAAGAGATTGAGCTTCGATCAGGGCTCCCACGGGAACGAATCCGACGACGATCAGAAGCACGGCCGCTCCGCGGCCGCTCGCCCTCGACGTGGCGAGGCTCACTTTAGGCCTTCGACGAGGAAAAGCTCGGACGAATAGTGGTGATGAGTGTAGACGCAGGTTTTTCCGTCCGCCGAAAAGAGGATCGTTCCAATGTCTCCCCCCGCCGAGGGATTGATCGGCGGTATCTCTTTCCAGAGCTCGCGGCGCCCCGTTCGCGGATCGAGGCGATAGACGCGCGCAGTGGCCGTTTCGGCAGCACGCACCTCTTCCGCGCCGCGTACGTACAGTTTTCCATCCGGCGTCCACCGCGTCGGTTCTTCGCGGGGTCCGAGGCCGACGACCTTGTGAGCTTCGGCAGTCTCCGTGGAATACAGATACCAGGCGCCATCGGGGGCGCGCCCGCAGAAAAACCGTCCGTCGGTCGACAACGAGATCCCTGCGACGCCGGGAGGCGTCGCCGCGCGTGGTCTTCCGCCCTCGAGACCCAGCACCCACACACGACGACGGCGCGCCGAGTCCAACGCAACGAACCAGATCCTCCGACCATCCGGAAAGAAGCCCATTCCTCCTCCGCGGCGGAGTCCGGGTAAGTCGATGACTCTCGGCTGTCCGGGTCCCGTCGGGATCAGGAACATCTGCGGGTGCTCGACGGCGCGGGAACCGGGGCTCGGACGATCGCCCGCGAGCACGAACTTGCCATCCGGCGAAAGAGCCCATCCGTAGCCGTCGGCCAGTCTCTTCGGCGCCGAGGCGTCGGTGCGCAGATACACCCCTCCCGGGCCGCTCTGACCAACCTCGTTGAACAAAAGAGTCTCGCCGTCGGCTGAAAGGTCGGCGGCGACGGACCGGTCGAGGTGCGAGAGATTCCTCGGACGGGGTTCGTTCGGAATGTCGCCAAGGATCTCCGAACTTTCGGACATCCTTCCGAGTAGCACACGGCCATTCACGGAGATGTCGTGGAGGACGAAGTCACCCGGCAACGTCGTCACTCGCCTCTTGCGACGGCCGGGGACGACGGCAAAGAGGTCGGTCGTGCCCGTCGCGACGGAGTTGAACCAGATCTCGTTCTTCGCTCGCTGCCACATGAGCTCGACGGCTCGCTCATGGAGATCGCGGACGCGACCGTCGGGTTCGGTCACGAAGAGATTGAAGAGGTATACGAAAGCGACCCGATCACCCGACGGCGAGATCGACACACGAGTCGGCAGGACGTTGCCCTCGAAGAGCACGCGACCCGGTGGAAACTCGACGCGATTCTTGCCGGACGTCGACCGCGAGACGGCGAGCGATTTGCCGTCGGGACTCCAGTCCGCGGCGAACACGTCTTCCAGCAGTTCGCGGGGTGCGCCGCCGGCGAGCGGCGCCTCCGCGAGCATCCCGAGCAATCGAGTTGGCGCAACGGAGAGATCGGAGTGCGGCGCGCGAAAGAGAATTTGTGATCGGGGAGCGAGGAGAAGCGCCATTTGGCCCGACGAGGAGATGGAAAGGATCTCGGCTCCCGAGAGGCCGAGCGAACGCGTCTCGGGGCTGTCGAGACGCGTGGTGAAGAGCTCGGGCGCCTTCCCCTCCCACTGCGCGGCGTACACGACCGTTTGACCGTCCGGCGCAAATCGCGCGGACGAGATGGCGGCGTTGCGGAACGTCAATTGCCGGAACCGCGGCGAGGAGGTTTGCGTTCTCTCGACGCGCCGGCCGAGCACGTAGATTCCGGCGAACGCCGCCAGCAGTGCGGCCACGAGCGCCGTTGCTCCCCACCTCCGTCGCTGGCGCGGCGCTTCGAGAGAAAGTCTAGCGGCGCCCGAGAGGTCCGAGACGTGCTCACGAAGGATCGCGAGATCTCTCGCGAGGTCCTCGGTCGCCGCATAGCGATCCGTCCTCTCCTTCGCGAGGCATCGCTCCACGATCCATCGGAGCTGAGGAGGCGTCCCGGGATTGAGCGACGCGATCGCCTCCGGATCCTCCCGAATGATCGCCGCGAGTGTTTCCGGCTTGGTCGGCCGCTCGAATGCCGCCCTGCCGGTGACCATTTCGTAAAGGACCGATCCGAAGGAGAACTGGTCCGATCGGAAATCGAGCGGCTGCCCAACGGCTTGCTCGGGAGACATGTAGCCCGCGGTTCCCATGACGACGTCGGGCTCGGTCCCGCCGGGAATGGTCTGTCCTGCTCTTTCTGTGTCGTGGGTCAGCTTCGAAAGCCCGAAGTCGAGGATCTTGACGAAGCCGGCGCCAGTGACCATGACGTTCTCGGGCTTCAGGTCCCGATGAACGATGCCGGAGCCGTGGGCCTTCGCGAGACCGTCGGCGATCTGAGCGGCAAACGCGAGGACTTTGCGCAGAGGAAGAGGACCGGTATGGAGGACCTCACGCAGCGTCTTTCCATCCACCAGCTCCATGACGATGAACGAGGTGGAATCGCTCTGCCCGACCTCGTGGATCGTCACGATGTTGGGGTGGTTCAGTGAAGAGGCGGATCGAGCCTCCCGCTCGAAACGGCTCAGGCGAGCCGGGTCCGACGACAGCCTCGCCGGCAGCACCTTGAGGGCGACGTCGCGGTGAAGCCGAGTGTCCCGGGCCCGATAAACCTCACCCATGCCGCCGCTTCCGAGCAACTCCAGCACTTCGTACTGGCCGAGCCGCGTACGCGCGGAGAGGGTCATAAGAATCCGAAGGAAATCCTACGTCGACTTCGGGCGGCCAACTGTCAGGTGCCTCCGACTTCCCTACGCCCGCCGCTGCTTTGCGACCTCCGGTTCCTCCGGGTCGAAGATCTCCTCGATCAGCCGGTCGAACAGCCGGGCGATCCTGAACGCGAGCGGGAGGCTGGGGTCGTATTTCCCGGTCTCGAGCGCGTTGACCGTCTGGCGGGAGACGCCGAGCCGTTCCGCGAGCTCTGCCTGGGACCAGTCGCGCTCGGCGCGGAGCACGCGAAGCGTGTTCTTCACCGGTATTTCCGCGCGTATACGGTGATGCCGACCGCCCAGAACACGGCGAGCGCGAGCCACCACCACACCGACGAGATGCGCGGGAGCCCGAGGTCCTCGAGGACCGAGTACACGAGCGTCAGCGCGAATGTCACGCCGAATCCGAACGCGAGCGCCTGGTAGTTGATCCGGCGTTCGAGCTCGTCGGTCTCGCGGATCATCCCGAGGAAGGCCCAGGTGGCGAACGCGGCTGGCACGAGCGCCAGGACGATGAGGGGCTTCTCGAGCACCGTCCTCGCCGCGATCGGCTGGTCGTCGAATCGGAAGAAGGACGCAAACGCGACTGCGCCGCCGATGAAGACCGGCCAGTATTCTTCCCGGCGCGCGAGCCGCCACAGCGTGAGTCCCGCGGCGGCAGCGGCGGCCGCCGCGCCGACAAGAAGCATCGGCGCGAGACTCGGCGCGCCGGTCTTCTCGATCCGGCCCCAGAGCTTCACGAGGAGGCGGACAGCGACCGCGCAGAGATAAATGACGAAGACCGCGCGCGAGCCTTCACGCGTGAGCTTGCCCGAGAGCCCGCAGGTCGTCAGCGCGTATCGCTTCCGGGGTGTCGCCTCGTCGGCGGAGATTTCGAGCGGATTCATCTGATCCTCCTGGCTGTGAACGATTCGTCGAGACAGTTGTAATGCTCTCTTGTCAAAATGTCAAGGACGCTTAACAAATCTACGGAGGTGCGGTAAGGAAATGTTTCCGCCTTGACTTACGCCAAACTTACGCCTTAACGTGCTCCGATGACTGTTTCCGCTCCCCTTGCGGTCGAGCGATTGCTCGCGGGAAGCGGCTTCATCGCGAAGCCGGCGAGCCTCGCTCTTCTTTCGGGGCCCGGCGCGAAGCTTCACGTGGCGTCCGCTCTGCCGTCGCGCGAGGCAGGTGCGTCACCTCTGCCGACGGGGCTCGACTCGATCGATCGCCTGCTCGGCGGCGGACTTGCCCGCGGCCGCCTGACGGAGCTCGTCGGGCGAAAGTCGAGCGGCCGTTTCTCGGTCGTCGTAGCCGCGCTCGCGTCGGCGACGTCCACGGGGAACGCGGCCGCGCTCGTCGATCGGGGCGGGCATTTCGATCCGCAGGCGGCGCTCGAAGCGGGCGTCGAGCTGGAACGGGTCCTGTGGGCGCGCCCGCGCCAGGTGAAGGAGGCGCTTGCCGCCGCCGAGATGCTGCTCGCGACCGGCTTTTCGCTCGTCGCGGTGGAGCTCGGACTTCCACCGCTGCGAGGCGCGGCGCCGGAGGCCGCGTGGGTGCGTCTGGCGCGCGCGGCCGAGAGCGAGCAGGCGGCGCTCGTCCTTTCGTCGCCGTATCGCGTGAGCGGGTTCGCGGCGGGCGCGGTCGTGCGGATGGAAGAGGGCCGTCCGGTCTGGGTCGGCGGGCGCGGCGCTCCGCATCTCCTCGTCGGCGCGGGATCGCGCCTGTTCCTGGAGAGGGAGCTCTCCGGCTCCGCTCGCGCCGGCGGAACTCTGATGCTGCGCGTTTATCCCATCGGTCGTCCCGACACCGTCTGTCTTCCCGAGCCGAGCGAGGGATCTCTCCCTTCTTCAAGATCGACCGCCCTCGCGTGACCCGTGCCGTCGCGCGTCGCGTGCATCGTCGTGCCGCTCTTTCCGCTCGCCGCGCGGTTGCGGAGCGAGCCCGAGGTCGCGCGCGAGGCCGTCGCCGTGCTCGAGGGAAACGGAAACGCCGCGAGGGTCGTGGCCGCGACCCGCCCCGCGCGCCGCGCCGGAATCCAGCCGGGGATGACGCTTCCGCAGGCGAGGGCGCTTCTGCCGGACCTTCTCGCGCGCGGCCGCGACTTCGAAAGCGAGCGCGCCGCGCAGGAGGCGCTCGCCGAAGCGGCGGAGACCTTCTCGCCTCGGGTCGAGAGCGCGGGCGACGGCGTCGTGTATTTCGACGCGGTCGGGATTCCGATGCTCGATCGCGGCGTGCGCGAAGCGGACGCGCCGCCGGAAGTACTCCCTCTCCCACCGGGAGGGGGCCGGGATGAGGGCCTTGAACCCGCCGAGCTTCGCCTCGGCCGCGCCGTCATCGCCGCCGTCGAGAAGGCCGGGCTGCCCGCGCGATTCGGGATCGCCGCGTCGAAGCTCGCCGCGCGGATCGCGGCGGGGCTGCCGGAATCGCCGACCGTCGTCGCCGGAGGGGAGGAGGCGCGCTTCCTCGCGCCGTTGCCGCTCGCGAAGCTCGCGCCGGAGATGGAGCTCGCCGAGACGCTCGAGCGCTGGGGAATCCGATCGATCGGCGAGCTCGCGAAGCTTCCGGAAGGAGAGGTCGCGAGCCGCCTGGGAGAGCTCGGGCGCGAGCTCCATGCGACCGCGCGCGGAATCGATCCGCGCCCGCTCGAGCCGCGCCTTCCGTCGCCGTGCCTTTCCGAGGGGATGGAGCTCGAGTGGCCGCTCGTCTCGCTGGAGCCCTTCCTCTTCGTCGGCAACGCGGCGCTGGAGAGGCTCGTCCAGCGGCTCGAGGTGCAGGCGCTCGCGTGCCGGCGTCTCGAGATCGGACTGAAGGTCGACCCCGAAGGCTACGA
>Ga0075423_10006511_pt1 | contig 10964 bp, 3 predicted proteins | sample SoiMethybrSBSTD2_FD_80114 | JGI IMG/M metagenome (GOLD analysis project Ga0075423, IMG submission 80114) | Bulk soil microbial communities from a Populus tree surrounding site in Tennessee, USA - Soil MetaG P. TD hybrid SBSTD2 | ecosystem: Environmental > Terrestrial > Soil > Tree plantation...
GCCAGCAGCGTGTCGGTGGTCCAGTGGGCGATCAACAAGCCGAATCCCGCACCGAGCAGGGCCAGCAGCAGGCCTTCCGTGAGCCATTGGCGGACGATGCGCCCGCGCCCAGCGCCGACCGCGAGGCGGATGGCAATCTCCCGCTCGCGCGCCGTCGCTCTTGCGAGCATCAAGTTCGCCACATTCGCCGCCGCGATCAGCAGAACGAAGGCCACGGCGCCCAGCAGCACCAGCAGCGGCTGCCGCACGTCGCTCACGAGAGCCTCCTTGAGAGGATCCGCCACGTAGGTCACGCCCGCATTGTCGAGCGGATGTTCTTTGGCGACGCTCCAACCGATCGCCTCGACCTCCGCCCTGGCCTGCTGCGGCGACGCTGTGTCCCTGAGCCGCCCCAGGCCCCTCAGGTAATAGGGACCCCGCCTCTGGGGCGGAGCATTCGTCATGAGCGACCAGATCTCCACCGACCCGGGAAGCGACCCTCCCTGCTCGGGGGGAAACTGAAATCCTGGTGGCATCACTCCCACCACGGTTCTCGGGATGTCGTTCACCCGGAGCTTCTTCCCCAGGATGCCCGGATCCGAGCCGAAGCGCTGCCGCCAGAGGGCGTGGCTGAGAACCACGAGGCGGGCTCTTCCGGGGGCGTCTTCACCGGCGGCAAAGCCGCGCCCCAGGGACGGAGCAATGCCCAGGGTCGTGAAGAAATCGGCGGTCACGTGAGCGCCGCGCAGACGCTCGGGCGCCCCCGAGCCTGTCAGCGTAAACCAGTCGTCCGTGAACGCGGCGACGTGCTCGAACACCCGGTTGCGCGACTGCCAGTCGAGAAAGTCGGCGTCCGACAGAACTGATGACGTGCCGATCTTGTCGTGGGGATCCCCCATCCCGACCCACATCAGCCGCTCGGGCTGGGGATAGGGCAGCGGGCGGAACAGTACGCCGTTGACGACGCTGAAGATGGCGGTGTTGGCGCCAATCCCCAGGCCAAGAGTCAGAATCGCCACCACTGTGAAGCCGGGATTCTTGACGAGCATCCGAGACGCGTAGCGCAAATCCTGAAAGAGCACGCTCATGTCGTTTTCTACTCCACTCGCAATGCGATTATCGGATCCACCCTGGCGGCGCGGCGCGCCGGCAGATAGCAGGCCAGCAGGGCCACGCTCACCAGCAGCATGGGAATCCCGGCGAACGTGAGGGGATCCAGCGGGCTGATGCCGAACAGCCATCCGGTCACGAGGCGCGTGAGCAGCAGCGCCGCCGTCAGCCCCAGGGCGATGCCCAGGAAGATCAGCTTCATCCCCTGCCCCACCACCAGCCGCAGCACATCGCCGTGCCGGGCCCCCAGTGCCATGCGCACGCCGATCTCCCGCGTGCGCTGCAGGACGGCATAGGAGACGAGACCGTACAGCCCCAAAGACGCGAGGAAGAGAGCCACCAGGCCGAACAGACTCACGAGCCACGTGGCGAGGCGCGCCGCCGCGAGCATCACCGCGACGTGCTCCTCCATCGTCTTCACGCCGTACACCGGGACGGACGGGTCCAGCGTCTGGACCAGGTGCCGCACCGCCGGAATCATGGCCACCGGGTCCCCCGAAGTGCGCAGCACCAGCGTGCGCTCCGAAAGCCCGAAGTGGCGCAGGTTCCTGTAGAGGTAAGGAGGCGGTGCCTCGCGCAGGCTTCGGTATATGCCGTTCCGGGCGAGGCCGATCACTTCCAGGCTCGCGGGGGTCCCCGGCCCGTTCAGACTGAAGCGCCTGCCCACCGGGTCCTGCCCAGGCCACAACAGCCGCGCCAAGGCCTCATTGACGATCACATGGTCCAAATCGTCCGGAGCGTGCGAATCCTCGTCGTTGAACTCGCGACCGCGCAGCAGTGGAATGCCCAGCGTCCTGAAATAGCCGGGCCCCACCCAATTCACATCGATGTCGACCTCTCCCGGGCCGGGCAGTCCCACGTCCGTGGCGTCCAGCGTCAGCCGCGTTCCTCCGGGCGATGGGGTCAGCGTCGTGACCAGCGCCGCGCTGCGCACACCGGGAAGCGCCTGCACGCTCTCCACCAGCTGCCGGAAAAACTCCCGCACGCGCTCTTCGTCCGCATTGGCCTGGACCGGCTGCCCAGGCGCATTGCGCCGGTTGAAGCCCAGCCCCGCCAGCTGCGCCGCGTCCGTCCTGCCCCGGCCAGGCTGCACCGACAGCGCCAGGACATTGCGCGAATCCATTCCCAGCTCCACTGCCTGCTCACGGCGCAAGCTGCGCAGCAGCAGTCCTCCTCCCAGCAGCAGCACCAGGGCCATCGCAACCTGAACGACCACCAGTGTGGCTCCCCAGCCACGCCGGGAGGGATGCGACAGACCGGCGCCGGAATCGGACTTCAAGGACTCGGTCAACTGGGCCTTGGAGGCTTGCAACGCGGGAGCCAGGCCGAAGAGCAGGGCCGCCAGCAGTGACGCCGCCGCGCAGAATCCGAGCACGCGCAGATCCACGCGCATCCCCAGATGCATCGGAAGGTAGCTCTGCGGCCGGAACTGCGACAGGACATCCGCCGACCAGAGCGCGAGGAGCAATCCCGCCGCCCCACCCAGCACCGCCAGCAGCAGGCTCTCGGTAAGCAGCTGCCGGATGAGGCGAGTGCGACCGGCGCCCAGCGCCCGCCGGATCGCAATCTCGCGTCTTCTCCCCGAGGCGCGCGCGAGCATCAGGCCCCCCACGTTGGCGCAGGCGATGAGCAGAAGAATTCCCACCACGCCCATGAGCAGGAGGCTGACGCGGGAGACATCGGCCAGGTTGCCGTCGTCGCCCTGCGCGCCGGGCAGCAGCACCAATTCCTGCTTTCCCAGGCCCGGAGTCGGGTTCTCTTCGCGGACCTTCCTGGCGACCGCGGAAAGCTCCGCCAGCGCCTGCTCCCGGCTCACCGATTTCCCGAGACGGCCGGCGATCCCCAGCCAGCTCATGTTCCGGGCGGAGAGGGCGTCGGGGTTGAACTCGAACGGCGCGGTCCGGGTCACCGGAACCCAGACATCCGGGAAGAAGCCCCGGGTCATTCCCTGGAAATCCCGGGGGACGACTCCCACGATGGTGTACGGTTTCCCTTCCAGCGTGACGACCCGGCCCACGGCGCCGGGCTCGCCTCCGAAGCGGGATTGCCAGAGGTGGTAGCTGAGCATCACCGCCCCGTCGGCTCCCGCGCGGTCGTCGCCCGGCGCCAGCGTGCGCCCGAGCGCCGCGCTTCTCCCGACCACCTGGAAGAAATTGCCCGAGACTCCCGCCGCGTAGATGCGCTCGGAGGAGCCGGCCGCCGAGAGAGTCAGCGGCAGCGCATCGAAGGCGGCCAGACCTGAGAAGCTGCGGCAGCGGTCGCGGTAGTCGGCATAATCGGCGTAGGCGAAATCGGAGCTGAGGCTGCCGCCGGTCCCTTTCGCCTTCACGAGCACCAGCTGCTGCGGGTTTTCCACCGGAAGCGGCCGCAGCAGCACCGCGTCCAGCAGGCTGAAGAAGGCGGTGTTCGCGCCGATGCCCACCGCGAGGGTCGCCACCGCCACGGCGGTGAACGCCGGGCTCTTGAGAATCATCCTGAAGCCAAACCGCAGGTCCTGGAAGAATGCGCGCATGAGATCTCCTATTCGATGCGCAGCGCGATCATCGGATCCACCCGGGCCGCCCGGCGCGCCGGGAGATAGCAGGCCAGAAGCGCGATGGCGCTCAGCAGCAGGGCGACGGTCAGGAAGATCGCCGGTTCGGTGGCGTCGACTTGATACAGAGTGCCGGCGAGCAGCCGCGTCACACCCCAAGCGGCGCAAAGGCCCAGGGCGAGCCCGCCCAGGGCCAGCGCAAGGCCGCGGCCGAGGACCAGGCCGAACACGTCGCGCGGCCTGGCGCCCAGCGCCATGCGCAAGCCGATTTCACCGGTTCGCAGGCTGACGGTGTACGCCATCACCCCGTACAGTCCGAGGGCCGCCAGCAGGAGGCCCAGCGCCGCCAGCGCTCCCATCACCACGGCGCTGAAGCGCTCGGCGATGAGCACGTCCGAGAGCGACTCCTGCATCGGCATGACGCCGGCCACGGGCTGGATAGGATCCACGGCGCGCACCGCCTCGCGCACCGCCCCGGCGAGGTGCGACGGATCGCCGGAAGCCCGCACCACCAGGTTCAGCGGAATGCTCACGGGAACGGGGAAAGTCTGCTGGTCATACGGCAGGTACCAGACGGGCCGATCGATGCGGAACCAGAAGCGATCCTCTTTGACGTCCGCGACGACTCCCACGACGGTCATCCAGGGGCCGCGCTCGCCGGATCGAACCCGGCGGACCCGCTTGCCGATGGGATCCTCCCCCGGCCACGACTCCCGCACGAACTCCTGGCTCACCACCGCGACCGGCAGGCTGCCGGCCCGGTCGTTCTCATCGAGCAGCCGCCCCTTGAGCAAGGCGACTCCCAGCGTCTGCGCGTAACCGGGGCTGACCAGACGGTGCGCCGTGATCGGGACATTCGATGGATCGGCGGGCGGGTGGCCCTCCACCTCGAAAACCGAATCGAGAGTCACGCCCCGCTGCATGGGGATGTTGCTGGTCATCCCGGCGCCCGTGACGCCGGGCAGAGCGCGGACGCGCTGCAGCACCTGGTTCATGAACTCGACTTGCTGGGGGGTCGAGGCATACTTCAGAGGTGAAAGCGGCAGCTCCATGGTGAGGAGGTTTTCCGGGCGGAAATGCAAGTCGATTCCCTGCAGCTGCCGGAACGACTGCATCATCAGCGCGCCACCCGTAAGTAAAGTAGCCGCGATGGCGATCTCCCCGACGACGATGGCGCCGAGCGAGCGCCTGCCCCCCGGTCCGCTCCCGGCACGCTGCTCGCGCCGCTTCAGCAGAGCCATCAGATGGGTGCGGCGCGCGGCGCGCAGCGCCGGGGCCAGCCCGCAGAGGATGCCGGTCGAAAAAGTCAGGACGAGGGAGAACCACAAGACCCGGGCATCGATACGGAAGTCGGCAAGGCGGGCACCCAGATCCGCCGCCTGGATCGGATTGAGGCGGACCATGAGCGGCTGCATCCAATAGGCCAGCAGCACTCCACCCGCGCCGCCGGGAAGCGCCAGCAGCAGGCTTTCGGTGAGCATCTGGCGGATCAATCGAGCCCGTCCGGCACCCAGGGACATGCGGACGGCGATCTCCCCTTCGCGCGCCGCGCCGCGCGCCAGCAGCAGGCTGGCGACGTTGGCACAGCACAGAAGCAGCAGGAATCCGACCGCCGCCGACAGCGCCAGCAGGGAGCGCTGCGTGCGCCCTTCCAGATCGGCGAGCAGCTGGCGGCGCAGCGGCACGACTCCGAAGGACCAGCCGCGGCGGATCTCCGGGTACTGCGTCTCCAGCCTTCGGGCCAGTCCTTTCAGCTCCGCGCCCGCCTGCTCCAGGCTGACTCCGTCCTTGAGTCGGCCGACGAACTCATTGGCGGTGGCGGCGCGCTGCGCCAGCGGCAGCGCCGCGATGTCCAGCTGCATGGGCACCCAGATCTCCGCCGAGTAGGGGACGTCGAATCCCGGCGGCAGGACCCCCACCACCGTGGTGGGCTGCCCCTCCAGCCTCAACACCCGCCCGATGAGCCCCGGCTCCGCTCCCAGGCGGCGCCACAAGTCGTCTCCCAGGAGCGCCACCGGCGCCGCGCCGGGGCGATCCTCGCCGGCCGCGAACAATCGCCCGAGCGTCGGGTGGACCCCCAGCGTGGTCAGGAAGCCGGCCGTCACCGCCGAGCCGCGCAGGCGCTCCGGCTCGCTGCCCTGCAGCAGAGTGAACTGCCGCGGCGTCCCGACGCCGCTGCTGGAAAGCGAGCGGGCCTCCTTCTGATAGAGATCGAATTCCAGGAGGGACGTCCCGAACGGGTCGAAACCCTCGCGCAGCGCCATGCCGAACACCAGCTGATCGATGTCCTTGACCGGCAACGGCCGCAGGAGCAGCGCGTTGACGGCGCTGAACAGCGCCGTGTTCGCCCCGATCCCGAGCGCCAGGGTGAGGATGGCCACCAGGGAGAACCCGGGATTCCGGAGGATCATCCGCAGGCCGTAGCGCAAGTCCTGGATCAGGCCGCTCATGGCTCCTTCCTATTCGTAGCGCAGAGCGATCATCGGATCGGTGCGGGTGGCCCGTCGGGCCGGGACGAAGCACGCCAGAAGCGCCACTCCCGACAGCAGGACGGCAATCAGCGCGAAGGTGAGCGGATCCGTGGCGCTCACCTGGAACAGCAGCCCTTGCATCAGCCAGGTCAGTCCCAGGGCGCCGACCAAGCCCAGTCCCACGCCGAGACAGGCCAGCCGCATTCCCTGTCCCACCACCAGAGCGATGACGTCGCGCGGCCGCGCCCCCAGCGCCAGCCGCACGCCGATCTCGTGGGTGCGCTGCGCCGCGGAGTAGGAGATCACTCCGTAGATTCCGACTCCGGAGAGCAGCAGGGCCAGCAGCGCGAACAGGGCGATGAGCAGAGTCTGGAAGCGCGGCCGGCCTGCGGCCGCGAACATCAGCTGCTCCCCGGTCCGGACATTGGCCAGCGGAAGCGAGGCATCGAGCCCGCGCACTTCGCGCCGCAGCGCCTCCACCTGGCTTTCGGGATCGGTCGAAGAGCGCAGCACCAGGTGCATCTGCTCTCCCGCCCAGGGGGTCTGCTCGAGCGGGACGTAGAAGGTCGCCGCCGGGTCGGCGTTCAGCCCGCTGTACTTCACGTTGCCCGCCACCCCTACGACCGTGAACCAGGCTTCGTCCGGTCCGAAGCCTCCCGCCTGGAAACGTTTCCCCAGGACGTTGCCATCCGGGAAAAAGCGCCGAGCCATGGTCTGGTTGATGATGGCGACGGGCGGCGCGTTCTCGTCATCCGGCCGGGCGAAAGGACGCCCCTGCAGCAGCGGAATTCCCATCACGTGAAAATAGTCCGCTCCCACCACCAGCTCCTCGCCCATCGGGCGGTTGACGCCCGCCGGCACCGGCTGCCCTTCGATCTCGAAGGATTCCACGGTACTGACCCGCTCGGGGGGAACCGAGTCGCTCACGCTGGCGTAGCGGACCCCGGGAAGTCCCGCCGCGCGCTCCATCAGCTCATGGTAGAAGGCGACTTGCTGGCGGGGCTCGGGATAGCGGGTCTGCGGCAGCGAGATCTGCACGGTCAGCAAGCCTTCCGGGGAGAAACCGGGGTCGAGCTGCTGCAGGCGGATGAAGCTCTTGACCATCAGGCCGGCGGCGACCAGGAGCATCATCGCCAGGGTCATCTGCGCCACCACCAGCAGGCCGCGCAGGCGCTGTTGAACCCGCGCCCCGGTAACGCTCCTGCCGCTTTCCTTGAGCGTTTCGCTCAGGCGGTTGCGGGACATCTGCAGCGCCGGTGCGAGGCCGAAGAGAACACCGCTGGTCAGGGAAATCAGGGAGGTGAACAGGAGCACTCCCGGATCCAGCTTCACTTCGCCCAGGCGGGGGAGGTTCCCCGGCTCCAGCGCCGGCAGCAGGTCGATGCCCCACTGCGCCAGGAACAGGCCCAGCCCTCCTCCCAGCACCGACAGCAGGAGGCTCTCCGTCAGCAATTGGCGGATCAGGCGCCAGCGCCCCGCCCCCAGCGCGGAGCGCACCGCGATTTCGCGCTCGCGCGCGGCCGAGCGCGAGAGAAGCAGGTTCGCCACGTTGGCGGTGGCAATCAGCAGCACGAAGCCGACCGCCACCAGCAGCACCAGCAGAGCCGGCCGCACGTTTCCCGTGATGAACTCCTGCATCGGCTCGGCGGTGAAGGCCCACTTGGATTTCTGCGCATCCGGATAGGCCGCCTCGACCCGGTCGTGCATGGCAATCAACTCGGCGCGCATTTGAGGCGGCGTGACTCCCTTCCCGCTCCGGCCCACCAGCCACAGGGTGAACGGCGGGCGCTTATGCGGCGGATTCATCTGCAGAATCGGCCACACTTCGACGTCGCGCAGGAAGTTGAAGCCGGGCGGCATCACCCCGACCACCGTGAAGGCCTGATCGTTCAGCGTGATGGTGCGGCCGATGGCGCCGGGATCGGCAGAGAAGTGTTGTCGCCACAGGGCATCGCTGACCACGGCCACCGGCGGTGTTCCGGGCCGGTCCTCGTTCCTGACGAAAGCCCGTCCCCGCGCCGGCGGCACGCCCAGCGTCGAGAAGAAATCCGCCGTCACCCACATGGCGAACACCCGCTCGGGCTCCCCGCTTCCCGTCAGGTTGAGCCTCTCCGTCCGGATCGCCGCAAGGCTCTCGAAGCTGCGCATCTGCTCGTGCAAAATCAGGAAGTCGGCTTCGGACAGGGTGAAACGCGGACCGAGATCGCTCCGATCGATCGTCACCATCGACAGACGCTCCGGATCCGCGTAGGGCAGGGGGCGCAGCAGGATTCCATCGACCACGCTGAAGATCGCCGTGTTCGCCCCGATTCCCAGCGCCAGGGTGAGGGCCGCGACCAGGGTAAAGCCGGGATGCTTGAGCATCATTCGGAGCGCGAAGCGCAGGTCCCGCAGAAGGGTGTCCATACCATCCTCTCTTCTCAAAGAAGCGCCGGCCGGCTCGCAGCCGTCACGGGGTGTCTTGGCTCAGCTCACTCGTAGCGCAGCGCAATCATCGGATCGGTCCGGGTGGCCCTCCGGGCCGGGACGTAGCCGGCGACCACCGACACTCCCGCCAGCAGCAGAGAAATGGAAGCGAACGTGAAGGGATCACTGGGGCTGGTGTTGAACAGCAGCGCCGCCAGGAAGCGGGCGGCCAGCAGTGACGTGAGCAGGCCGATCAGAAGGCCCGCGCCGCACAGCACCATCCCCTGGCGGAACACGAGGCTGAGGATGTCCGCGGGCTGGGCGCCCAGCGCCATACGCAGGCCGAACTCCCCGGTGCGCTGGTTCACGGAGTAGGACATGACGCCGTAGATCCCGACGGCGGCCAGCACCAGCGCCAGGACTCCGAAAATCGCCAGCAGCGCCGCCCCCATCTTCGGGGCCCACAGGATCGCCGCGATGAGCTCCTGGGCCGTCTGCACGTTGGTCAGCGGCATGGTGGGCTCCAGCGCCTGCACCTCCCGGCGCACCGTGGGAAGCAATTGCGCCGCATCGGTCGAGGTCCGCACGTTGATCGTCATGGCCGGCTGGTACATCTGCAGCAGCGGGATGTAGGCCACCGGCTGCGGCTCCTCGCCGAGCGTGAACACCTTGGTGTTCTCCGCGATCCCGACCACCTCCCGGAACGTCTCGTCGCCGAAGAACTTGAAGCGCTTGCCCACGGCGTCTTCGCCCTTCCAGAAGGTCTGTGCCATCGCCTCGTTGATCACGACGACCATTGGCGTGTCTTCCCGATCCGCCTCGGTGAAATCGCGACCGCGGCGCAAGGGAATCCCCAGCGTGGTGAAATAGCCGACCCCTACCGTGTTGGCGTTGACGAACTGGCCCACCGCTCCGGAGCCGGGCTCCTGCCCCTCGGGAAACACGGTGCGCCCGAAGCCGCCGCCCATGGGCAGATTGTCCGACAGCGCCGCCGAGCGGACTCCCGGAATCGCCCGGACCCTCTCCAGGAGCTGCCGGTGGAATTCCCGGCCGCGCGGCGTGTCGAAGCGCTGCGCTCCAAGGTCGAACGACAGGGTGAGCAGGTTGCCGGTCTCGAAGCCCGGATTGATTTGCTGCGCGTTGCGCAGGCTGCGCACGAACAGCCCCGCGCCGATGAGCGAGACCAGCGACAGCGCCACTTGCCCCACGACCAGCGCCCCCTTGAGACGCAGGCGCCCGCGGTGATGCCCCGCCTGTCCGCTGCGGTCCTTCAATTCAATAACCAGATCCGGCCGCGATGCCTGGATGGCGGGCAGCAGGCCGAACAGCAGGCCGGTCAGCAGCGAGGCGCCCAGGGTGAACAGCAGGACGCGAAGATCGAGGCGCAGATCGATCGTGCCCACCAGGAACTGCGGCGGCCGGAATGCCAGAAGCAGGTCGCGCGCCCAATAGGCGATCAGGACGCCGAACGCCCCCCCCAGCAGCGCCAGCACGGCGCTTTCGGTGAGCAGCTGCCGCACCAGGCGGGCCCGCCCCGCGCCGAGCGACACGCGCACGGCGATCTCCTTGCGCCGGGCCGCCGCCCGCGCGAGCAGGAGGTTGGCCACGTTGGCGCAGGCGATCAGCAGCACGATGCCCACTACCGTCATCAGCAGCCCGCCGGCGAGCACCAGAGCGCCGCGCAGGTTCGGATTGATGGTGGTCTGGGCCAGGGGGATGAGATTGACGCTGCGCCCCCGGTTGGGCTCCGGATAGTCGTGCTCCAGGCGGGCCGCGATCGCCTTCATGGCCGAGTTGGCCTGGGCCAGCGTCACTCCGGGCTTGAGCCGCCCGAACGGGTTGAACAGCAGCGCCCTTCGATTCGAGAAGTTCTCCGCCAGGAACCCGGCCAGGAGCTGCTCGTGCATCATGGTGGGCACGTACACATCAGGGCCGCCCAGCGCGTTCAGGCCGTTGAAGCCGGGAGGGGTCACTCCCACCACGGTGAAAATGCCGTTATTGAGCGTGATCGTCTTCCCGACGATGTGGGGATCGGAGGCGAAGCGCCTTTTCCACAGCCCGTCGTCCAGCACGACCACCGGATGGGTGCCGGGAGTCTTGTCCTCCTCGGGCAGGAAACCCCGCCCGAGCTGCATCGGAACTCCCAGCAGCGAGAAGTAGTTTCCGCTCACCATGAAGCCGAACAGCTGCTCCGGCTCTCCGCTTCCGGACAGGCTCACGGCCAGGCCGCCGGTGGCCCCCATCTCTTCGAAGACGTCGTTCTGATCACGGTAATCCTCGAAGTTCGGATGCGACACGGGCATGAAGGCGAATTGATTGCCCTGGTTCTTGACGTCGGTGGTGAACACCGCCGCCAGGCGCTCGATGTCCCGGACCGGCACCGGCCGCAGCAGCACCGCGTTCACCAGGGTGAAAATGGTGGTGTTCGCGCCGATTCCGAGGCCCAGGGAGAGCACGGCCACGAA
>Ga0075423_10006512_pt1 | contig 10964 bp, 10 predicted proteins | sample SoiMethybrSBSTD2_FD_80114 | JGI IMG/M metagenome (GOLD analysis project Ga0075423, IMG submission 80114) | Bulk soil microbial communities from a Populus tree surrounding site in Tennessee, USA - Soil MetaG P. TD hybrid SBSTD2 | ecosystem: Environmental > Terrestrial > Soil > Tree plantation...
AGCGATCCACCTGATACATGCTCTGGCCGACGCTCACCGCCGCGCCAAAGTGCACGACCGCATCCGAGGCGAGGACGAGCGGCTCGAACACCGCGCGATCGCGAACGTCGCCGCGCACGTAGCGCGCCTTGGCGTTGGCATACGACGGCCAGTTGCCCGAGCGATGGACCTGCGGCTCGAGGTTGTCGAGAACGGTGACGCGATACTCGCGGGCGACGAGGGCGTCGACGAGATGCGAGCCGATGTAGCCCGCACCGCCGGTGACGAGAATGGTCTGGATGCTCATGGAGTCGGTTGATCAGCCTTTGAGATCATCTGCCGTGGATCGACACGAAGGCTGCACATCCAGCAGATCGTCAGCCCCGAGCGTGTGGAGCGCCGAGCGCACCATCAGCAGGTGGCGGCGCGAGAAGCCGTCCGGGTCACCATAGTAGGCGATCGAACGGATGCCGAGGAACGGCGCGAGATACGAAAAACCACCGTAGGTGCCGACGAACGAGGAGGCGCGGGCGACAATCGCGGTCTGCAGGGCGAGGTTGTCGCGCGGGGGCACGTCGGCTGGAAAGGGTTGAACGCCGAACGCGGCGGCGTCGATTCCGCCGTGATCGTCGAGCTGCAGGCCCGTGGTCAATGACACGACCGGACCTCGCCCGGCGAGCTGTTCGACCGTGCGCCGCACGAACGCCCGGTTCTCGTCGGTCGGCGGAAAGCAGTCGTTGAAATAGAACTTCACCGCGGTATAGGGCTGCGTCGGCAGATCGATGTTCGCCGCACCGGCCTCCAGCCGGCGATAGCGAACGTAGTTCAGGACCCACTGGTCGTCGGTGTGCATCCACCAGAACGGATTGAACAGCTCGTACATCGTCGACGGATGCAGCATCGTGCGGCTGCGGATGTCGCGCGTCAACTCCCGCAGCAGGTCGTGCTCGAACGCGAGCACCTTGCGCTGCTTCTGCTCGCCGTTGGCAGCGACGCGTTCATCGTGCTTGAGTCGATACTCCGCTGGCGTGAGCTGATCGAAGATGTCGCGATACGCAGATGCGAACGGCTGATACCACGATTGCGTGCCGCCGCGCGACACCACCAGCATGCGCTGCGGGTCGACGCGAAACCGCTCGGTGAACCAGCGAAGAAACGGCACCCAATACAGCAGCTCGAACCCGACCTCGCCGAGCCACGGTCCGGCCACGATCGTCTCGCTCCCCGAGGCAAGCCGGGCGAGCTGGCGTTCGAGACGCGCCCCTTTGAGCCGCGCCATTTGGGAGGCAAGGCCGCGCCGCACCGCGCGCGGAACGAGCTCACGCAGTGAAATGGGGTCGGAGGTCATTTTTTGCGAGAACGTCCGCGATGATCGTATGCTCGCTGCCGACACACTGTGTTCGATCACCTGAAGGGGTCCGCGTGGTCCATGTCGCCGCACCCGTCACTCGTGGAGCTCGCCTGACATCGATGGACGAGCGCTACTCGCTGTACGAGCGTTCGCGCATGGCCATCACCGACGTGCAGCTCGTGCACGTGGAGCGCGTCCTACACCAGCGCGGCATCCGCAGTGGAGAAGAGTTCCTGCAGGTGCTCGACGAACGAACGCCGGTCAGGACGTTCTTCAAATGGCGATGGGACACGCATGGGAAAACGCTCGGCAGCGTGCCGGCGTCCTTCGCTCACGATCGTGACTGCTTCCTCGAGCAGCTGTCGGACACGATCACGACCGCGTACATGGGTGGCAAGCCGGACTGGCACGCGCGTCTGACCGCACATCTCCAGGAGAAGCACGAAGAACTCGACACTCAGTTCGGCACTTACGAACAACAGTACCAGGTCAACACGCGAGACTGGGAACGCGTCGGCGCGGTCTGGGTCGTACCTGCCCAACCGCTCGCGACCATGTTGGGGCGCTACCCGCTGCTGATCGACGCGCTCGCTGAACATGATGTGCGACCCGCGAGTCAGGCGATTCAGGTGCACGTGCCGACCCGCTTCACACAGGGAGGCGAGAGCCCATGGGAGAGCGGGCGAACCGTCCTTCAACTGACGCGGCATTTCAAGCTGGTCAAGCAGCAGTACGCCGGGCTGGGCGTCGACGTGATGATCGGGCTGTCGTGGCTGCTCGATGCCAGCGTGGGCAAACGGTGGGGATTCACCATCGTCGACAGCGCGGATCTGCCGCAGAACATCATGGGCGCGTGGTACCAGCTCTTGAATGAAGACGGCACGTTCAACACGAAGCGTCTGGCGCATCTGATGGAACACAACGTTCTGCCCTACCGGCTGAAATGCGGCTTCATGCGGATACCGAACCGACCGCCCCACACTTAGCGTTCCTGCTCGCTCTTTCTCGAGCGTTCCTCCACCATCGCCAGCGCGCGACCCTGCTCGCACTCGACCTCGCGACCGCCTGACAAGTACGCCAGGATGTCCGCATCGCCGACGTCCTTGGTCAAGCAGATCAGGTGCTGTCGTGTGTCGGCATCGACGATGGCCCCGCGGCGATCGAGCAGTTCCATCATCTCGCGGTGATGGCTCCAAATCGCCGCTTCCAGCGCGGTGACGCGTGTGATCGTCGAGGAGATGATCTCGCGGCGCACGGACAGGACGCGATTGGGATCGTCGCCGAAATCGAGCAGGCGCAGTACCTCGGAAGGAGCGCCCATGCCCACGGCTTCGGCGATGTTGCGGGGAGGTCCGATCGCCGACGGCGTGCGGCCGGCGATCTCCAGGCCGCTGAACGCGAGCACCGCGACCGTGGCGAGCACGATCGGCGTCGCCACACTCACCGCCAGCAACGTGGTCGTACGCGTGTCAGTCATTGAACCACTCCAGCCAACGCCCGGCCAGCTTCGGCCGAAGAGGATGAATCCTCACGGCATCGTCCTGGAGGTGACGCTTCATCTCGGCGGCTCCTGGTTCGCTGAGCACCTCCGGATTCTCCTTGAGCCACGAGTCGACGTACGCCCACTCCGTCCGCACCTTCACCGCTGCGATGCGCAAGCCCATGTGCGCATTCACCGCGCGGAGCGCCCACGTCGTCGACAGCAGGACGAGGAACAGCATCGGCGCGATCGCACGCGCCAGTGAGAGACCGCTCATCGACTCGATGAAGTCGCGCGCCGCAACCGTGAGCGCTGCGGCGTAGAACCCTCCCGCAGTCGCGAGAATCATGTCCTTGGTATACGCAAAGCTGACGGTGGCATTCGCGCCTGCCATCGCGAGGAAGATGAACACGAGCTGATCGGAGCGATCGAATCGACGCGCGAGCCACTCGCGCCGACGGCGCCAGATGTAGCGGACGATGAGCGCGCTGCCGAGCGCGGAGGCAACGATGTTGAAGACCTGGAAGACACGGGTGTCGCCGCGGAGAAAATCGCGGGTCGCCACCCAGACACCCTCACGCGGCTCCGACACGACGATCGAGAGCAAGGACGAGGCGATGTTGTAGGCGTAGAACGGCAGCGGGTGTGTTCCGAACTTTTCAATCAGCGCGCTCGGGTCGAGCCGCGAGAATCCGAAGCCCGACGTGCGCTCCTCGAGGCCGGGTGATCCGATGTGCAGAATCCCAAAACGCAGGACGAGATAGCCGATCACCAGCAGCACCTGCATCGCCACGCCGACGCGCGAGACGCCGCGCGCGCCAACCAGGTACGCGGCCACGAACACGACGGCAACGAGAATCCCGCTTTCGACGCTCAACGTCGCGAACACGAGGAGCAGTGCCGCTGCGATCGACCGCCAGAGTCGGGGCGGACCGAGCGCGAGATCAGTGGCCGCAAAAGCGCAGATCAGCACCATCAGGAACATGTTGACTGGCATCGATTCGCGAACCGTCCCGGCGAAGGTGTGCATGCCGATAAGTGCGGCCATTCCGAGGGGTACGACTGCGGCGCTGGCGAGGGTGCGGGGACGGACCAAGCGGAGAAACAGCACGAACAGCAGCACGATCTGAACGGCGTGCCACCAGCGAAACCATTCGAAGTAGCGACCCTGAGACAGATCGAGCAGGATCCGTATTTGCGCCCACCCGAGCGGGCGCAGATACGACTGCTGATGGAACTCGCTGGCGACGAGTTGGGACAGGGTTCCTTTCGCCGCCTTGACCATGTTCCCGTAGCAGTCGCTGACCTGGATGGGCAGATCGAGGAGGAAGTAGGCGACGCCGACGGCCACCAGCGCGGCGTACGCGTACGACAGCTTGGCCCACCGCGTCACGCCCGGCCCAACCTCTCCGTGTCCCGCTCCCGCTCGGTGAGGACGCGTTCCGCGGCGCTCCAGTCGGCGGGTGAATCGATCGACAGCGAGTCCTTGGGATCGATGATGAGCGGCCGGCAGTTCTCACCGTAGATGCTGCCAAAGCGTTCGAGCGTGCGGCGTCGAAACGCATATACAGTGCCGTCGCGCGAATACGCGGTCCGCGCATCCTGCCGTCGTGTCACGCGTGCGCCCTCGGGCAGAAACGGTGTGAGCAGGCCGCCATCGATCCGCATCACGTAGTCCGGGGAGTGATGCTTGGGGATCTCGACGACGGTGACGACCGAATCGGCGCCGGAGCTTCTCAACAGACCAACGGCGTCGCGGATGTGTTCGGGTCTTCTCAACGGCGACGTCGGCTGCAGGAGAACGATCAGATCTGGATCCCAACCGCCCCGCGCGACCTCGTCGATCGCGTGACGCACGACCGGCAGCATCGGCGTGTCGTCCTGCGCGATCTCCGACGGCCGCATGAACGGCACCTCGAGACCAGCGGCTCTTCCGGCGGCGGCAATCGCCTCGGCGTCGGTGCTGAGGATCACGCGATCGATCACACCCGAGCGCCGTGCCGCGTCGGCCGTGCGATCCAGCAGCGTGCGCCCAGCCAGCACGCGAAGGTTCTTGTCCGGAACACCTTTCGACCCGCCGCGAGCCGGCACGATCGCCATCACCAGGTCGGAGGAAGCGCTCTGGGTCATGGACGCGGAGCGTTTTGCACGAAGCGGATCTCGCGAAACATCTCAGCGACCGTCGCGGAGTCTGGTATCGCGCCGGGATCGGGATCGCCGCCGCGACAGATGTAGCTCACATGGAGATGGTCGGCGGCATAGTCGGTGCGAAGCACGTCGAAGCCAGCACGTCGCAAGAACGCGGGCATCGTCTGCTCGGTGAGATAGAAGGGGTGATCGATCTTGATGGCCTCGTCCACAGACCAGTTCCGCACGTATGCGGCTCTGAAGTCGACGATGTCGATGAACAGCAGGCCGCGCGCACTCAGCAGCTCGCGGACCTTCTTCAAAGTACCGGTGATGTCGAGCAGGTGGTCGACGGTTTGACAGATCAGCACGAGATCGAAACGCTGATCGCGGAAGTCGTGCGCTTCGACGAGACCGGTGATGGTCTCGATGCCGAACCGCTTCGCCTGCGCGATCTCGAGCGGCGCCGGATCGATCAGCGTGGCGCTCAATCCAAACGCCTTGGCAAAGTGACTGGCCACCACGCCGGTCGATCCGCCGATATCCAGCATCATCCGTAGAGGCGGGTCCTGAGACCCGCCGGACGCCGACCCGCCGGACGGAGACCGGCCGGGCACGATGAATGGGCGAACGAACTGCTCGCGATCGGCGGCGTACTCGCGCTGCTCGTCCTGCACCGTCTGCGCGTCGATCAATCGTCCGTGATAGGCGCTGACGAGCGGCCGGTAGATGCCGTCGTAGAAATGCCCATACGCCTCGGGCGTCATCCGGGGATTCAGAAACACGAGGCCGCAGCGACCGCACGCGTTGGCCTGCGCAGGGTAGTCGTAACGATCGCGCCGATTCAAGACAACGAACGTCGTCGCTCCACACAGATTGCACTCGCGCACCCATTCTTTCGGCTGCGCGGCGTAGTCGAAGCCCAGGGCAGCAATACGCTGCGCTCGATTCGGTGAGGTTGTGAGAGTCACGCTAGTAGGTGAGCCGCTTTTCGATCGTCAATTCGGCTTCCGCCACGCATTTGGCGATGCGGACACCGGCGCGTCCATCGCCATACAGGTGATCGGACGGCGACTTGCCGCGTCGCATGTGCTCGCGAACCGCGGAGACGATGGCCGCGCGATCGTGGCCGACGTCGATCACGTTGTTGGCGCGCTCGCGTCCCTGCTGACGCGATCCGATGTTCACCGCCGGTACGCCGAGGAACGAGCACTCGCGAATTGCAACGCTGGAATTGCCGACGATCGCGGTCGAGTTGACGAGCAGCCGCAGGAAATCTTCAGGAGCCATGTTGCGGAACAAATGGAGGTTCTCCGGCCGCTCCTGCTCGCGGAACACGCGGATGCCCTTCGACGTGCCGTCGGAGCCGGCATCAACGTTGGGCCAGAACCAGAGCACGGGGAGATCGAAGGCTTTCGTCGCGTAGAGCGTCTCCTCAACCTGGGCGCGCGCCTCGTCGTATTCGGTCGTCACCGGATGCTGCATCACGACGAGATAGCCCTGCGAGAGATCGACCTTCGGCCCGACACCGCCGTACTTTTCGAATGGCTCGAAGTCCAACGCCGGACGCGAGGCGACCTCGCACGCGATGTCGATCGAAGGACAACCGGTGACCACCACGGTCCGTTCGGGCTCACCCAGGCGAATCACCCGCTCGCGCGCGAGCTCGGTGGAGACGAGATGCAGATTCGACAGCTTGGTGACCGCGTGTCTGACCTTCTCGTCGATCGAGCCGGTCACCTCGCCGCCCTGCACGTGGACGACCGAAATGTTCATGTATGACGCAGCGACCGCTGTCGCAAGCGTCTCGTAGCGATCGGCAACCGTCACCACCACGTCGGGCTTCAACTTGTCGAAGACCGTCGCCAGCTCCGAGAGCCCGATACCGGTCGACTTGGCCGAGGTCACCAGATTCTCGCCCTCGAGCACCATGTAGACGCGCTCGTCGACCTTGAACCCGTCGTGCTCGATCGCCTGAAGCACGTTGCCGTATCGATCGAGGAGCGCCGATCCAGCCACCACGAGTTGTAGCTGCAGATGGGGATGCTCGTTGATCGCTCGGAGCGCGGTACGAATGCGCGAATAGCTCGGCCGGGCAGTAATGACGACGCAGACCTTCCGCTTGGCCATCAGTGTGACAACCCTTCGATGTCGTCGACGGAGAGCACCTGGTCGGCCGACACCGCGCGCGAGAGCCGCTTGCCGAGGATGTCGTCCAGGCGATCGGGCGGAAGTCCGGTGCCCGGCTTCTTGATGCGCACGTGCTCGCGCGACAGCACGGTTCCGGCGGCGAGCGCCCGACTGGCGACGAGGCTTCGTGTGAAGAGTCGCCGCAGCGGCGCGGTTTCGCGAGCCGACTCGTCCTTGTCGAGCGGGTTCGCGCGCATCCGTTCGATGAAGCGCACCCCGTCGACCAGCTGACGCAACTCGCTGGTCGTCACCGAGGCAATCACGTCCGGCCCAAACATCTCACGCGAGAGCGCGACGTGCACTTCCAGCATGTCGAGGCCGATCGCCGCACCCGCGAGGCCGGGATAGATCGTTCCGGAGTGATCGGACAGGCCGCTCCAGCCTCCGTACCTCTCGCGATAGAACGGCACCAGGTTGAGGCCGATCTTCTCGGGCGGACACGGATAGGCGGTGGTGCACTGGAAGACGCCCACGCGCGAGCCGCGCGCCTTCACACGCGCCACGGCGGCATCGATCTCGTCGAGCGGGCTCATGCCGGTCGACAGCAGCACCGGATTGCCGGTGTCGAGCACGCGATCGACCAACTGGCCGTTCGATGTTTCTCCAGATGCGATCTTCCACAGCGGCTGCCCCACGCGCTCGAGCAGGTCGACGGCCTCGATCGAGAACGGCGACGAGATGAACAGCACATTGCGCTCGCGGCAATGCTCGGCCAGGCCGCGCCACTGCTCCTCGCTGAACTCCATCCGCTTCCAGTAGTCGTAGCGTGACGCGTCCTGGCGGCTGAACTTCACGCGAAACGGTTCGGCCGGCGTGCTCTCGGCCGCGGCGATGTGCGTTTGGAACTTGACCGCATCGGCTCCCGCCGCGGCAATCGCATCGATGAAGGCGTGCGCGAGTCCGAGGCTGCCGTCATGCGTCAGCGCCACTTCGCCAATCAACAGGCATCGGCCAGTGCCGAGACCGCCCAACGCGGCGTTCGTCGTGCTCATGCGTGTCGATATTTTTGCGGGTTCCAGTAGATCCGCTCGAGCAGCGGGACGCGGCCGACGAGCACTAAAGCGTACACCACCGGCCGCAGCAGCAGCACCCAGAACGGGCTCGACCTCGCACGCGCCGTGCTGCGCGCCGCGAGCGATTCCACAGTGTCGACGAACACCGGCGTCGCTGGTGTCGCGGCGCCACGCGGACGAATGAACCGCTCGACGAACGGCCGGTTCGATCGAGTCGATACACCCGAGACCGTCGCTGCCATCTGCGTCGTGTGCTCGTCCAGCGTTCGCGCCGCATGCAGGAAGCCATCGCCCACGGTCATCAGATAGTGGAAGTGGAACGTCCCTTCCTGGTTCTCGTGAAACTCCGGCGCCAGGATCGTGAAGACAGGTCGATCGACGATCGCTGCCTCGACGAGCGCGCTGGTGTTCAGTCCCACCACCGCGGCGCTGTAGTACAGCGAGTCGAAGTAATCCGCCCTGCTCTCATCGTCGATGGGGTTCGAGCCCCACCGCGACGCCCCCTGCAGAGGGGGGACATGCTTCCATTCATCGAGCCGCTGCGGGTGAGGACGAACCAGGATGTTCATGTCGCGCAGCCGCGAGTCTGATGATGCGCGAATCGCATTCACCCACGTCTGTACGAACTCTGCCTCCGATGGACTGCCTCTGAACAACGCCGAACAGACATAGAGCACGAACGGGCGATCATCAGGCAAGCCGGCCCGCCGGCAGAACTCGGCGCGGCTGCGAGACGGCGGTCGATCGAACCAGCGATCGAAGCACTGCGCGCCGGTCACGAAGACGCGTGCGCCATCGATGCCGTGAAACTGCGACGCCTCGGTCTTCTGAATGTCGTTCCACACCAGGACGGCATCGGGGAGCTCGCGAATCAGCGCCTTGCTCGACAGGTGATCCCAACTCCATACGCACAGCGCGCTGCGCACGCCCAGACGTTTGGCGGCGCGCACGTAATCGATTTGCGGCGATCCGAGATCCACCAGCGGGGTGATCAACAGGACGTCGGGCTTCTCCGCCTCGACGAACTCATCGACGCCCTTTTGACGCGGGACCGCCTCTTCGAGCCGCGACAGCACCTTCGTCAGCAGTCCGCGCCATGGCAGACGCGCGAGCGCGAGCACGAATACCGGCGTGCGATCGTAGGCGCGCTTACGGATCTTCGGCATCGCCGCGAAGCGAGGATCGGTGTATCGCAAGTAGTCGAGGCCGAGCCGCAGCGCCGCAGCCACGCGTCGATAGCGGCCCCAGTCGCGAATCGGTGTGTAGCCCACCGTGACGCTGGAATGCTTCGCGGCGAGTCTCTCGACGAGCTCGGCGCCGCCGAGCGCCTCCTCGCGATCGGCGGCAAGGTGCACCTCATGGCCGCGCCCGGCGAGCGCCTCGATCACCGAGTCGAAATTCCGGTAATAGGTGAAGTGCCTCGCGATGAACAACACTTTCATCGACCGCTACAGCAGTGTGTCGCCGACTGCGATCAACTCGAGCGCATTCAGATCGAGTGCCACGAAACGGCCGGCCTGCATCGAGGCGTAACCATGTCGCGCCGCGTAGAGATGCGACGTCAGCAGGTGATCGTCAGAGTAGACAGCCAACGTGTCGGTGCCGAGCATCGGCGCCAGCCACGCGACGCTTCCGCACGTGCCAACGAAGCGACGCGCGCGCCGGATGATCTCGGTCTGCACGCCGAGATTGTTCTCGGGGCGCATCCACGCGGCGGCATTCGTCACATTCGGGATCCCGCCGAACAGAAAATCCTCGTGCTCGTCGAGCGCCAGCCCGGTACCGAGCAGGACGACTGGATGATGACGCGCGGTCGACTCGACCACCGCGCGCAGCAGATCGTTGTGGCGATCGTGCGCGCCGAAGGATCGCGCCGTGTAGAACTTCATCGCCACGTAATCGTCGGGCAGCTGGGGCAATGCCGGCGCCTGCGCAGGGACGATCGTCTCGTAGTGCAAGTAGCTGAGCGCGTGATCGAGCGATTCGTTGCCAAGCCAGAACTGCCGCAGCAGCCGGAACATCATCGACGGGTGACAGACGTGCAGATCGCCGCCGCCGATCCGCTCGCGGACCTTGGCGAGGATCTCCTCGTCCAGCGCCGCGACCCCCTTCTGCTTCTGGTCGCCCTGCTGCCGCGCGCGGTTGCGAGCAGCAAACTCGTCGGCCGGATAGAGGTCGAGGAGCTCGACGTATCGATCGGCGATGCCCGCATACCAGGCCGACACGCCACCGCGCGACACCGCGATCACGCGCGAGGAGGGAATGCGGTAGTAATCGACAAACCATCTGAGGAAGGGAACCCAGTACAGAACTTCGTATCCGACCTCCGACAGCCACGGTCCGACCACAATCGGCGCACTGCCGCGTGCCGCGCGCCACAGGTCGAGACGCACCGAGACGTCGGTGGTCAGGCGCGGCCACGTCCGCTCGTTCACTTTCTTCCAGTAGCGAGTGAATCGAACCGCGCCCACATACGTCCCTGTCGTCGCGGCCCGAGCCGCGCGGCGCAGCCCGATGCGACCGTCCTTGAGCGTGTCGCGCACGAGCTTCGTCGTACGCCCGGAGTATTTCTGGCTCTGCCGATGCAGTTTCGCGAGCCGATTCTGGGCGACTCGCGCCAGGTTCTGCGTGGCCAGCGGAATGTTGGGCATCGAGGGCGCGGTGGTACTGGTCCTTGGTCCTTAGGCCGCAGTACTTGGTCCGTCCTTGGTCCGTAGTCCGTCCTTGGTCCGTGGTCCGTCCTTGGTCCGTGGTCCGTCCTTGGTCCGTGGTCCGTCCTTGGTCCGTGGTCGGTCCTTGGTCCGTGGTCCACGCTCGCTGGCGA
>Ga0075423_10006513_pt1 | contig 10964 bp, 8 predicted proteins | sample SoiMethybrSBSTD2_FD_80114 | JGI IMG/M metagenome (GOLD analysis project Ga0075423, IMG submission 80114) | Bulk soil microbial communities from a Populus tree surrounding site in Tennessee, USA - Soil MetaG P. TD hybrid SBSTD2 | ecosystem: Environmental > Terrestrial > Soil > Tree plantation...
ATAGACCAGACAGACCATTATCGGTCTACTGCCTCATAGGCTTCTTGAATCAGCTGCGCCACGTGTTTGACCTCCGCTGCACCCTGCAATCCCGTGCGCAGTTGAATCATACAGGCAGGGCAACTCGTGGCGACGACCTCGGCGCCGCTCTGCTCGACGGCCCGCCGCTTGCGCTCGACAATGCGCTGTGACGTGTCAAAATCCTTCACGAGATAGGTCCCTGCTCCGCCGGCACAGCGATCGGCATCCGGCATCTCGACAAAGTCGACGCCTGGTAAGCCAGCGAGAATTGTCCGAGGCTCCTTGGTTACTCCCGCGGCTCGCAGATGACAGGAAGAATGATAGGTCACCTTGCACTTCGCGGACTGCGAACCAGCCATGGCTGGTTTCACCGGCGACTGTGCCACAAACTCAGAAATATGTGTGACCCGTTGGGCCAAGGCCTGGGCCGCCGCTTGCTCCGGCTCACCGGCGAACAGGGTTGGGTAGTCCTTCAACATGAGAGTGCAGGAGGCACATCCGGTCACCACCTTGTCGTACCCTGCCATCGAGGCAAGATTAATCCGTGCCCCTTCTTTGGCCAATGCACGATGCCCGTAGGTTTCGATCGGTGTCCCGGAACAGCGTTGCGGCGGCAGAGCCGGCTCGACCCCATGCTTTCGCAGCACGGCGATCACGGCATCACCCACCCCATCGTCGAAGTAGTTGGCTGCGCAGCCATGGAAATAGGCCACTGGAGCGCGAGCAGTTTTCCCTGCCCGGGGAATCAATTCTGGGTAGCGGTCACGGAGATGCCTCCGGGCCAGTCGAGGCAACACGAGCTGAGGCGACAATCGTGCCGTCTCGGCAAGCCGATGCATAAACGGCTTGGTCAGACGATCGAGCAACCACCGAATCAGGGGTCGATCCCATATCGATTGATATCTCGCGAGAAACTTTAAGAATTGTTCGAATCGTGCAGTCTGTGCGTGGAACCGGAAGATGACACCGGCCATCTCGTTCGGGTTCTCAGCACGCCTGTCCAGAATGAGTTGTGACACGTCGACTCCCGCCGGACAGGCGGTACGGCAGGACTTACAGTTGAGACAAGCTTCCACGACTCGCTTCGAATTCAGATAGCTATAGTTCTTATCAGTGACAATCTCAAACCAGCCCCGCGAACTCATGTCTTCCGATTGAAATACATCGTAGACCGGACAGACGGCGTTACACTTGGCGCAGGTCGCACAGGATTTTGACAATCGCACATGATCGATATGGTCTGTGAAGGGCCGGTCGCTGATCTTGATGCCGGGATTGAGCACGCCGGTGGGATCAAAGCTCTGCTTCACCCGCACAAACAGATTGTACAGTTCCGGGCCGAACATCGTCTTCACATATTCGGCGCGCACACGGCCATCCCCATGTTCCCCACAGATGGAACCGCCGAAGCGGCCCAAGACTGTTTGATGAATTTCGTGATAGCCCTGCACCATCTTCTGGAAATCGTCGTGGTCGTTCACGTCGAGCAAGGGAATGATGTGGGCGTTCCCGTTGCCAATATGACCGAAAATCGCGACCGGCACGCGCTGCCCGGCAAAGAACTCTTCCAAATAGCGGATGAGTTCGCTGATCCGTTCAGCCGGCACCACCACGTCGTCGACAAAGTTGATAGGCTTCTTCTTGGGATCGAATCGATAGAGCGTGGGATAGAGGGCCTTGCGAGCCTTCCATAATTGTTCTCGTTGCTCAGGATCGAAGGCAATCACGGGATCGGAGGTGAGACGATACCGGTGGGAAATGTCGATCATCCGCTCGGCCTGTGCCCGGAGGTCGCTCCCTATCGCGTCGCCGTCCAGTTCCACCAAGAGGGTGGCGGCCGCGTCTGCCGGAATGCCGTGCTTCGCCCGTCCGATCAGGTTGAGTGTGTTGGCATCCATCACTTCCAATGCGCTAGGACGTAACTCCAACAGCTTCGGCACTGCATCGCCCACATCTTCCAAACGGTGAAAATGGATGAGGGCTGTGAGAGTCGCGCGGGGTTTCTCGACCAGCCTGATCGTCGCTTCGCTGAAGAGACCCAGCGTGCCCTCACTGCCGACGAAAAGTTTCGGAAGATCGAAGCACCCTCGCGCAAGCCCATCGGCAAGACCGAAAAGATTGTAGCCGCAACTGTTCTTGCTGACCGTCGGACGTTTCTGCGCAATCAGCATGGCATTGTCTTGCAACAGCGACCGCAGATCATGAAGCGGCCTGTGCGCGTTCAACAGATCCGCGCACCGTGAATCGTTGAGCCCATAGGCCTTGGCATCCAGCCAGTCACCTGACTGCAGACAGACACGGAGCGCCTCCACATTATCTTTGACCGCGCCGTACCGCAGCGTGTGGGGACCGGATGAATTGTTCGCCAACATCCCACCAAGCTTGCACATGTCGCCGCTGGAGGGATCGGGACCGAACAAGAGGCCCTGCCGCCCAAGCTCTTTATTCAACTCAGCAAGCACAATCCCCGGCTGCACCCGAGCCCAGTGTTCTTCACGATTCAATTCCAGAACTCGATTTAAGCGCGACACGTCCAGAATGATCCCCGACCCGATCGCCGAGCCGGTCAGATTCGTCCCAGCGGCACGCGGCGTCAGCGGGATACCTCGCGCTACGGCGTAACGCACCGTCGCGGCGATGTCCTCCTCGGACTCGACAAGCACAACCGCCTTGGGTTCAATCCGATAGATGCTGGCATCCACCGCGTAGGCAGTGAGCGTCGAGTAGTCGTCTTTGACTTTATGCCCGCCAATCGCGGCGCGAAGATCTGAGGCTATGGCGCGGGAACGTTCAGGCAGGATAAGAGTTGGGGAGGTCATAGTTGAAGGCGTTCATCATTCTAGACGGTCCATTAACACCAGCACAAGTCTGGTTGTGGCCCGGCTTCCGACCGGCTAGCGTGCATCAAAAGCTTGGGTTGCACGTAGTCCCGCCGCAGGATGCTCAAAAAGGCAGTCCAGCAAGGCCGCAGCAAGTGAAGGGCCGCGGAGGTACAAACCGCACTTCGTGTGGGCCGTTCGCCCTTATAATAGATCTTGGTGAACGGAAAAACCCCCTCCAGTCCTTCCGATATCTGAGAAATCCCCCTCAATGTTGAGGGTCTGAACGATGCGAGAACGCAGTTGGCAGACTTTTTCAGCATCCTGCATCCTGTTACTATGCGAGTCGCAGATTGGAGCCACACCTGTGACCAGTGCACGTCCTACCCTCTATGTCTCACGGCTCCTCCCCGATCCCGTCATGGCTATCGTACGGGAACGGTTTCAACTGGTCCATGATCCTCATGATGCATTGCCGACACCGCCTCTCCTTCGTGAGGGACTCTGCCGAGCCGATATGGCGATCGTGACGTTGGGCGATCATATCGATTCCGAGACCATTCAGGCGGCCACTCGATTGAAAATTCTGGCGAACTATGCCGTGGGGTATAACAACATCGATCTTGCCGCAGCGCGACAGCGTGGTCTGATCGTCACCAATACTCCAGATGTCCTGACGGATGCGACGGCGGATCTGACTTGGGCCTTGATCCTGGCGACGGCGCGCCGCATCGTCGAAGGCGACGCCCTCGTTCGATCCGGTCAATGGACCGGGTGGAGTCCCACGCAACTCTTGGGTACGGAAGTCACTGGCAAGACATTGGGGATTATCGGGATGGGACGGATCGGGCAAGCGGTGGCCCAACGCGCGGTAGGGTTCCGCATGCCGGTGCGTTATCACACACGACAACTCAAGGCTATCTCATCTTTGCCCCGTGAATGGGAGTATCGATCGCTACGGGATCTCCTCGCGGAAGCCGATTTTGCAACGATGCATGTGCCCCTCACACCGGCCACGCACCATCTGATCGGTATGCGCGAATTGGCCTGGATGCGACCCACTGCCTTCATCATCAATACTGCCCGCGGTCCAATCGTCGATGAAGCCGCGTTAGTCGACGCTCTCAAAAGAAGAATCATCGCTGGCGCAGGACTCGACGTCTATGAACAGGAACCGGCCATCCACCCAGCGTTGGCTCAGTTGAAGCAGGTGGTGCTGCTCCCGCATCTCGGCTCCGCCACCCTACAGGCGAGAGTCCAGATGGGACTAGTCTGTCTGGAAAATATTCAAGCTGTTTTGGAAGGACGTCCCGCCCCAAACCAAATTCACTAGCACGATGCAGGGACACGATTGTCGCACTGTGGGAAGGCGATGGTCCGCAGGTCTAAAGTAATGGGACAATGCCCGCAGGATGCTCAAAAAGTTCGCCAGCAAGGCCGCAGCGAGCGAAGACCCGAGGCGTACCCTTAGGGTACGTTGAGGGTCTAAGCGATGCGAGAACGCCGCTGGCGGGCTTTTTCAGCATCCTGCGCTAGTTGCCGTAGCGGAAGGCAGACGTCGGCTCACCCGTGGCCTCGTGTGCACGAGCTAATTCGAGTCGTTTCGATACGTCGTGGAACGTCGGGATCGATTCGTAGATTGCGGCAGCCTGGCTCCACTGTTCCTGGGCTTCGTAGAGTAAGCCGAGTTCATATCGAATGGCCAGCGCCTTGGCACCCTGGCACTGTGGATCCTTCAGCAGCAACTCGAGCTGTGCGCTCGCCGACCGGCATTCTCCCTGTTCTTTCAAACAGATGGCGATCATGAGACAGGAGTCCGAGAAAAAGTCCTGGCTCTGCAGCGAAAGGCAAAATTCTTCCTTCGCTTCGTCCAGCAGCCCCATGTTCTTATAGGCCACTCCCAGCGTGTAGTGGGTCTCAGGATTGATCTCGTGCAGGGGTGGAGCGGAAACCGGGGTCTCGGCGGCAGAGACCGGCGCCTGTGGCTTCGGCGAAAACGTCGAGGCCCATTTGACAAGCAACGGACTGGCCGGGGCGAGTTCTTTGACTTTCGCGTAGAGGCTCGCCGGCCGCGTCGGGTTCTCATCCTGGGGATAGGCCAGGAGCAATTCCAAAGCGCGTGAATATTGCAACGCGGCTCCGGCGGTATCGCCCTTGGTTTCAAGCAGGGAGCCGAAGAATTCTCGCGCCTCCGCATCATCCGGCTGCGCCGTGACCAAGCGACTGAGCCATTCTTCCGCCTCAGCCTGCTGGCCGGCCCTCATATAGGTCTGGAATCGATCGTGTATCGAGAGAACAGGCTCAACGGATTTGGGCAAATCTGGTTCTTGAGCATGCGCCGTCCAGAGCTCGTCGGGCATCGCATTCGACCATGAGAATCCAGTACTCGCGGCAGCTGGTTCGGGTTCAGCATGCAGTAACGGTTCGGATGGAGCAGGATCAGGTTTCGGCTCGATGAGTGATTCAGGTGCATCCTGCGGCGAGGGAATCTTGGACTTCACTGTCCAGGCATCGTCGGGTGCTGTTCCAGCCCATGAAACGTCCTGCGAACTCTGCGGGGCCGCAGGTGCTTCAACGGCACTCTCCCCTCTCATCAATGCAGAGAGCTTCGCAAGAATGGGATTGTCAGGAGCGAGCGATTTGATCTTCTCAAATAGTTCTTCGTGGAGCGTGGGCATGCCTGGTTCTGGATGCTGGATCAGCAGCTCGATGGCCTTCCCATAGCGGATCACCGCATTGGCCACATCCCCCTTTTCTTCGTAGAGTTCTCCATAGAGCTCGATGATCGGTATGGAGTTTGGTTCGATCGCCAGAAATTCGACCATCATCGATTCGGCCTGGCCATAATGTTGGGCGCGCAAAGCCGCTCCGGCTAGGTAGCGATATTCGCCCAGCGCCACCTGAAGATCTCCGCGTTGCAGATGCAACTTGGCGAGCAATTGGCACACCTCCGGATTTCCGGGCTCTTTGGTGAGCAATTGATTGAGAATGGCTTCCGCCCCGGCAAATTGTCTTGCTTCGATGCGGCGGGTGGCTTCCGACAGCAGATTGACCGGCTCGGTATTCTTGGGTGGACTTCCTCCGGTTCCTGCTCTCGCCTGGGCGCCTTGGCTAGGCCCCCCACCGGTCTTTGTGAAGTGTTCGATGAACTGAGCGGCCTCACTATTGGCAGGTTCGATCCGCAAGACGGCTTGATAGGCATCCCTCGCTTCAGCATAGCGTTGCTGGGCCGACCGTTCCCTTCCTAATTGCAAATAGACTCTTGTGGCTTCGTCCTGCATGTTTTCCTGCAGGCACAATTCCGCAACGCGCTGTTGGGCATCCAGATTCGAGGGGTCTTGGCTGACGATTTTCTTATAGATGTCCAAGGCATCTTTACTTTTCCCCACTTTGAGGTAGTGTTTTCCTAGGGTGAGATAATCCTGGACTGCGCTGCTCAGCAGACCGCGTTCCGCATTGAGATCTCCCAGATGCCGGAACACATCGTAGCGTGAAGGATCAAGCTTCAAGATCTTTTTGAAGGTCGCAATTGCCTTGAGGGTAGCCCCTTCGGCACGGAAGGCATTGGCCGCCTGCGAAAAGGCGATGACGGCATCGGCGGTGGCGTGGCGTTTGAGGTGTAACTCCCCGATTGAATTGAAGATACTCCCATCGCCCGGCGACTCGGCGGAGAGTTTCTTCCATTCATTGATGGCAGCGTCGAATTGGCCTCGTGACGCAAAAAGCTGTGCACTATGCAATACACTGCTGCGGTCGATCGCCAAGTCAGACCTCCCAATCGATCAAACGCTAACAGTGTCTCTAGGTATTGTCAACGAATTGGGGCTTTGGATGCAGGGAGACTCAGCAGAAATACGAAGGCCTGCCCCTATGAAAAAGAGCAGGCCTTCACACGGCACAATCCAGCAGAGTGACAATGTCAGGATTCGGCAATGGCCATCTTCAAGACGTTCGAAGCCTGAGGCCCCTTTGCGCCTTGTACGACCTCGAATTCGACATTTTCGCCCTCTTTGAGGGTCTTGAATCCTTCTCCTTGCAGCGCGGAATAATGTACGAAGACCTCGTCCCCGCTCTCAAGTCGAATGAACCCAAATCCCTTCCGATCGTTGAACCATTTGACTGTACCTTTTGCTTTCACAGACACACTCCTTTCCTCAACGGCCACGACGAGTTACGTGGTCGGCTCCGGAACCCAAATGGCGACACACATGAAGACGCGGACGAGTCAGGAAGAAGAATCGGTTGGAATAACGGGTCCATTGGAGAGACAAGATCGATCACGAAGACCATCTCGGTGACAACTCGGGGCAGCATGTATCACGGCGTTTCAAATCTTGTCAAGCTATTCTTTGGCCCCATGATTACTAGCCTTACGGTAGACAAGTCTTGCCCGCTCACCTATAGTGATATACCCGGCGAGGAGCGTGATTCTCCGAATGTTTCTACGAACGCTGCTTGATCGCTACATCTTCACCGAACTTCTTTCCCCCTTTAGTATCAGCCTCGGCGCGCTGTGTTTTGTGATGCTGACGCGGGAACTCCTGCGCCTCGTGGAATTGTTGGTCTCCAAAGGCGTCGGCATCGTGGCGGTCCTGCAAGTCTTCGCCAATCTCATGCCATCGTTCCTCGTACTGACCCTCCCGATCGCCGGAATCATCGCCTCGATTACCGCGTTTGGCCGACTGTCTTTTGACAAGGAATTGGTGGCGATGCAGACTGCAGGCCTAAGCCTCTTACGCTTGGCCCGCCCCGTGCTCCTCTTCGCTTTGCTCGTGTTCGGATTGACCGTGTGGTTAGCGCAGTGGGGGCAACCCTGGAGTTCCATAAATCTCAAGAAGGTCGCGCTGAATCTCCTGCGAGATCAACTGGTTCTCGCCTTGGAACGGGGAACATTTAACGAGCCCATCCCCAAGATGATGATTTATGTCCCCGATGGGAATGCTGGACAGGCCACGGCCGGGATCTTTGTCTCCGACGAGCGGAACGCCGAGGATCCCCGCATCATCGTGGCGGAGCAGTTCGAAGTCTTGATGGATCCTTCCACCGATCAGGTGGCGTTGCGCCTGCTCCACGGAGTCATTCACAGCAAACGGAATCAAGCCGATCAATACGAGCAAGCATCCTTCGCCAGTTACGATCTGAAAATTTCACTCAACCAAAGCGGCTACTCCGCCACGGAAGAACGTCCGTCGTACGACGCCCTCATCGCCCAGCTCACACAATCCCACTGGCGCGATCCATCCGCGCTCCGAAGGCTGATGGAGTATTATAAAGATCTGGCCTTTCCCACCGCTTCGCTGATATTTTGTCTGTTAGGCATCCCGGCCGGCATCGCCTCAAAACGATCGGGCCGCATCGGCGGATTTGCGGTCGGCGTGTTTGTCGTGATCGTCTACTACATGCTGAATGTCGCCTGCGAATTTCTGGTCACGACGGCACACCTGTCGCCGTTTTTGGGGGCGTGGATACCGAACGGCGTTTTCTTTCTGACCACCGTCGTGTGGTTTTATATCATGAGTCGCCACTAACCCCATGTCCATTCTCTTCCGCTACCTCCTTCGCGAGTACGGGAAAATTTTCACCATGTGCTTCAGCGGGTTGATGACGATCTATCTCGTCATCGACTTTTTCGAGAAAGTGCGCCGCTTCCTGCGCTACGACGCCGACTGGCTCGATGTGCTCACATATTTTCTTCTCAAGGTTCCGGCGATTTCCTTCCAAATTGCGCCCCTGGCCATCCTGATGGCCACATTGCTCACGTTTGGTCTGCTCTCCCGCGGCCACGAAATTACGGCCATGCGCAGTTGCGGCATCAGTTTACTCCGAATTACCGCCCCTTTTATGGTCTTTGCCGCGGGGATCTCCCTTGTGCTCTTACTCTTCAGTTCCACCGTCATTCCGTTGGCGGCAAACAAATCTGAAGAAATTCGGAGCACGCGCATCGAGAAAAAACCGCCTGCCGCAGCCGTGATACTCAAGCAACCCTGGACGAGAGTGGGGGCCGATCGTCTCATGTATGTTACAAGTGTGTCCGTCGGCGGGGAACTCCTGGGCCGGGTCCGTCTCTACCAGTTAGATCACAATTTTCAACTGATCGACATGACCGAGGCCGACGAAGCCCGCTATCGTGACTCGACGTGGACGCTGTATCAGGGACGGCAGCGGCGATTTTTGCCGGATGGAACGGTATCGACCACCGAATTCGACCATCAAGCCATGGGGCTGACTCTCATTCCCGACGACTTCACCACGTGGCTCGCCGGCGACTCCGAGTTGATGACGTTCCATGACATCCGGGCCTACTCCCGACGCCGCCCCCAGCAAGGCGCTCAAACCTCAAGGCTCCAGACAGACTATTACGGCCGAATCGCGTTTCCATTCGTCGCGGTCATCATGGTCCTGGTCGGCATCGCGCTGAGTCTGCGCCGAAGCGGTACCAGAGGGGGTAGTATGGCGATGGGCATTGGGCAGGCGTTTGCCATCGGCTTCTGTTTCTGGGCGACACATTCGATCGCGATCGCATTCGGTCGTGGCGGGGTCTTGGCGCCTCTTGTCGCCGGCTGGATGGCGAATGTCCTCTTCTTGAGTTTTGGTCTGTATCTGATGTTCAAAGTGCGTTACTAGTGCGAAGGAGGCTGAAGGTCGGGACTAGGCTCAAGACTGAAGTGTTCTGACTCCGACCCTCAGCCTTACCAGCTTCAGCCTTGAGTCCGCCTATCCCGTCCCTGGTTGACTGATCCCTACGCTTCCGGTAAGTAGAAGCCTCAGAGTTTGCAAAAGGATTTCAGCAAGATGCGCTCACGTGTCGTCGTCACAGGACTGGGTATTGTTTCACCCATTGGTATCGGGATCAGTGACTTTTGGAAAGCCGCCCTCGCCGGCCAATCCGGCATCTCGGCCATTACCTCGTTTGACCCATTTCCCATTGACGGCTACCGCTCCAAAGTCGCAGGCCAGGTGCGTGACTTCGCCGTCGAGCGGTTTATCGACTCAGCCATTGGCGAACGCGTAGACCGCTACGCCCAGTTCGCCCTCGTGGCAACGAAGGAAGCGCTGGCCGACTCAGATCTACAGATGGCGAAGGAGAACCCTCACCGTGTCGGGGTCATTGTGGGAGCCGGAATGGGCGGAATGGTGATGGCCGAGCGGGAAATCACACAACTGTACCAACAGCAGAAACCCCATCGCGTCCATCCGAACTTTATTCCCGTCATCACGCTGAATTCGGCCTCCGGCATTATCGCGATGGCCTATGGTGCCAAAGGCCCGAACCTGACCATCTCGACCGCCTGCTCTTCCAGCGCCCATGCGATCGGGCAGGCCTTCCACTGTATCCGCGAGGGCCGTGCCGATGTCGTGATCACCGCGGGCGCCGACGCCAGCATTACCCCCCTCGTCTTCGCAGGATTTTGCTCCCTCCGTGCACTCTCCTCACGGTTCAACGACCAACCGGAGAAAGCCTCTCGACCATTCGATCGATTGCGAGACGGTTTCATCATGGGAGAAGGCGCCGGGACGCTCATCTTGGAGTCCGCCGCACATGCGAAGAAACGCAAGGCGAGAGTCTATGCGGAAATTGTGGGATATGCCGCGACCAGCGAGGCCTATCATATGGTCATCCCTCGCGAAGATGGTCTGGAAGTGGCCCACACGATGCGCCTTGCCCTCGCGGATGCCGGCATGCCCCTGGCACAGGTGGATTACATTAATGCCCACGCCACATCGACGATCATCGGCGATGCCGTCGAAGCCAAGGCGATTCGACTACTCTTTAAATCACGCACGGACAAGATTGCCATTAACGCCACCAAGTCGCTGATAGGCCACACGCTCGGGGCTGCCGGTGCCATCGGAGGTATTGCTTCAGTGATGGCCCTCCATACGGGCCACATCCATCCGACCGTCAATTACGATGATCCAGATCCGACTTGTGCGCTGGCAGGGCTCTCCAGATTTGCTCAGGAACGCCGTGTAAAAGTGGCCTTGCTGAACGCCTTTGGATTTGGCAGCAACAACTCCGCTGTGGTATTGAAACAGGCGACCGCATAGCAGGATGCCGGCAGACGCAAGACGGAAGCGTGACGTAACTGTCTCGGCTGAGCAGGTGAGAAGGTCCGCTGTTTC
>Ga0075423_10006514_pt1 | contig 10963 bp, 11 predicted proteins | sample SoiMethybrSBSTD2_FD_80114 | JGI IMG/M metagenome (GOLD analysis project Ga0075423, IMG submission 80114) | Bulk soil microbial communities from a Populus tree surrounding site in Tennessee, USA - Soil MetaG P. TD hybrid SBSTD2 | ecosystem: Environmental > Terrestrial > Soil > Tree plantation...
CAGAGCCGGTGAACTCCGGGCAAGGCGCTCCCGCCAGGAGCATGTATGGCCACCTGTCCGGAATGTGACGCAGACATCGAAGTCGATGAGTTCGACGTCGACAAGGGGGATCTGATCAGCTGCCCCGACTGCGGCGCCAACCTCGAAGTGACCAGCACGTCCCCGGTTGAACTCGAAGCCGCGGACGACGACGACGACGAGGAAGAGGAAGACGAAGACGACGATTTCGACGAGGACGATGAAGAGGGCGTCGACGAGGGCGAAGACGAAGAGAACGAAGGCGGGGACTGGGAGGAGTGAGCCGAGCTCCGCTGGCTGACACGCCGGAATCCGCCGGCGCCGCCGCCGGATTCACCGACCCCGGGTTCGAAACGGCCCTCGCGGCCAAGCACGCCGAACTGCAGCGCATTCTCGAAGGGATTCCATCGCTGATCGTCGCGTTCAGCGGCGGAGTCGACAGTGCCTACCTCGCGTATGCCGCCAGCGAGCTCCTCGGTGAACGGGCGCTCGCAGTCACCGCAGACAGTCCAAGCTACCCCGACCGGCACCGTCAGCTCGCGCTCGGGCTCGCCGCGCGGTTCAACCTGAATCACGAAGTCATCCACACCGCCGAGCTCGAGCGGCCCGAGTACCGCGCCAACCCGGCGAACCGCTGCTACTACTGCAAGCACGAGCTCTACACGCATCTCTCGACGATGGCGAAGGCCCGCGGCATCGCGGTGATCGCCGACGGCAGCAATGCGGACGATCGGGGCGATTACCGTCCCGGCCGTCAGGCCGCGCGCGAGTTCGGCGTGAGGAGTCCGCTGGACGAAGCCGATCTCACCAAGCTCGAGATTCGCGAGCTGTCGCGCCGTGCCGGCCTGCCGACGTGGAACGAACCGGCGTCGGCGTGCCTGTCCTCGCGCATCCCCTACTTCACCGAGGTCACCGACGAGAAGCTGCGGACGATCGAGCGCGCGGAAGCGGTGCTTCGCGACCTCGGCTTCCGCGTGTTCCGCGTCCGCCATCACGATGCCATCGCGCGCATCGAGCTGGGCCGCGACGAGATCCCGCGCGCGCTCGAGCCGGAGCTGGCCGACACCATCGACCGGGAGCTGCGCGCGCTGGGTTACCAGCACGTCACCATCGACCTGCGCGGGTACCGCCTGGGCAGCCTGAACGACGCACTCCGGCTCCGTCCCGTCTGATCGCGTGCGGAAAGGGCTCGCGGCGCTCGCCGTCCTGTTTCTTCTCGCGCACCTGTTCTCTCTTCCGCCCACCCTCGAAGACGTCGACTCGGTCAACTTCGCGCTCGGCGTGCGGGACTTCGATGTCGCGCGTCATCAGCCGCATCCGCCCGGATACCCCGTGTTCATCGCGCTCGCCAAGGCATCGACGGCGATCGTGCAGGCGCTCGGCGTCGGCAATCCCGCCCCGCGCGCGCTGAGCGCGCTGAGCGCGATCGCGGGAGCGCTGCTGATTCCGCTGCTCTTCGGCCTCTTCCGCCAGCTGGCCGCTGACGACACGGTCGGATGGTGGGCGATGGCTGCGGCCGTCTGTTCGCCGCTCTTCTGGTTCACGGCGCTCCGGCCGTTGAGCGACACGACCGGGCTGGCATTCGCGACCGCCTCGCAGGCGCTGCTGCTGTCGGCGTGGCTCGACGACGGTCCGGGGGTCCGGCGGGCTGCGCTCGGCGGCGCCGTGTTGTCCGGGCTCGCCGCGGGCGTGCGCGTGCAGACCGCGATGCTGACCGCGCCGCTGCTGCTGCTCGTGCTGCTGTGGCCGGGAGTGCGGCTGTCGATGCGCGAGCGCGCGGCCGCATTCGACGCCGCCTTGCTCGGCGTCCTGGTCTGGGCCGTCCCGCTGCTCGTCGCGAGCGGCGGCCTGGGGGGCTACCTCGCGGCGCTCGGGGCGCAGGCCGACGCGGACTTCACCGGCGTCGTGATGTTGTGGACGACGCGGCAGGCGCGCGTCGCTGTCGACGCCGTTCTCAACACGTTCGTGTGGCCGTGGAAGGAGCTGTGGAACGGCGCCGGTGTGCTGGCCATCGCCGCAGTGGGATTGGCGCGGCTGGCCTGGCGACAGCCGGCGCGCTTCGGACTGTTCCTCGTCGCGTTCGCGCCCTACGCGACGTTCCACCTGCTGTTCCACGAAACCGCGACCATGCGCTACGCGCTGCCGATTGTCGGGGCCGTGGCGTTCCTGGCGGTCTACGCGTCGGCCGGCCTGGGCCGGGTCGGCGCGGCCGCGACCGCGGTCGTGCTGATCGCGGTGTCGCTCGTCCAGACGATGCCGGCGGCGCGCGAATACGCGCTCGGCGGGAGTCCGGCCTTTCAGCTGTTCGAGGCGCTGACGCTGGCGCCGTCGCGCCATCCGCCGCCCGTGCCCTCGACCGCCGGCGACGGGGAGCCGCTCGACGTCACGCTCGCGATGCACGCGGCGATGCGGCGTGTGGAGGACTGGGAACACGACCGGGTGCCGTGGCCCGTGATTCGCGCGCCGCACGGCCACGAGTGGCTGGCGCTCGTCGAACACTGGCGCGCGAGCCCGTCTCCCGTGATCTTTGCCGCCGATCCGCGGCGGACGGATCTGGTGCTGTTCGATCCGCAGGCGCGCACGCTCGACAGCGCGAAGCGCTGGACGTTTCCGGAGGTGCCGTTCGTCGCGGGCACCCGGCCAGGGAACGCCGACGCGTACTTCATGCGTTCGCCCGGGTGGATGCTCGATCGCGGCTGGGCGCTCACCGCGGAAGTGGGTGGCGTCACCGAGAAGGACGGCGCGGGTCCGCACCTCCGGCCCAGCGTCGCCTGGGTGCGGGCGCGGCCCGGCGCGGCGGAGATGATCATCGGCGGCCGGCATCTCGGCGCGGCAGCCGACCCGCGCGCCCGCGTCGCGCTGTCGAACGATGCCGGCCCGATCGATTCGTGGGAGATCGGCCCCGGCTTCTTCTTCAGGCGTGTGACGCTGCCCGCGGGCGCGCTCGCCGGCGAGGGCTACGTCCCGCTGCGTGTGAGCAGCGCGGCCGCCGATGGATCGTCGCGGACGATCCGTGTCGGGCTCGAACAGTTCGATCTGCAGCCGGACGGGACCGTGATGTTCGGGTTCATCGACGGCTGGTACGAACCGGAATACAACCCGAAGACGGCGCAGTCGTGGCGATGGATCTCCGAACACGGACGCCTGTGGATCCGTCCCGTGGGACGCGACGTGACGCTGACGCTGACGGGCGAATCGCCGCTGAGATACTTCGACACTGCGCCCGCCGTGAAGGTCACCGCCGCCGGGGTCGTGCTGGCGCAGTTCGCCCCGTCGGCTGACTTCACCCAGCGGATCACCATTCCCGCCAAAGCGCTCGCGACCTCCGGCGGCGTGGTGACGATCGACAGCCAGCTGTGGTTCTCGCCGGCCGACCGGGGTGGTCCGCCCGACAAGCGGCATCTCGCGCTGCGGATGTTCGGGGTCGCGGTGAAATGAGGGGTCCGGGGCTCGGGGCTCGGGGACTCGGGACTCGCGAACGTCCGTGCTATTCAGAGGCAACGAGCCGCTCGCACTTGCCCTTGTTGCCTCCGAGCCCACCGGCTTTCCGAGCCCCGAGCCCCGAGCCTCCGGACTTACGGCTTTCTGGACAGCGTCAGCAGCGAGCTCCCGAGCGGCATGTCGACGGCGCGCAGCGCGATCGATTCGATCGCGAGCATGCCTGACAGTGCGAGATTGACCGGCGCGATCGGGACGGTCATTTCCACGTCCGAGAGCTGGTGCTCGCCCTGGCGCAGGCGCTGGGCGAATCTGACGCCGGCGACGATGGGCAGGATCGCGGCGTTGGTGTAGGTGAGGCGGAGGACCTCGAACCCGGCCCGTTCGAGGTGGCGTCTGAGGCTGGTCCGGGTATACCGCTGGACCTCCCCGCCGAGGATCGAATGGTTGCCGCGGAGGATCGGCAGGGCGGCGACGTTCAGCACCAGGTGGCCCCCCGGGCGGAGCACCCGGTGCATCTCCCGGAGCGCTTCGGCGGCCTGCCGGTCGTCGAAGGCATAAATCACATCGAAAGAAGTGACGAGATCGAAGGTGTCGTCCGAAAAGGGGAGTGTGAAGGCCGAGGCCCGGGCGACCAGGGTCTCCCCCTGCCGGCGGGCGTAGGCGAGCCCGCTGAAGGTGAGATCGATGCCCACGGCTCGTCCGTAGGCACGCAGCATGGGCAAGTTGTTCCCGGTGCCGCAGCCGCAGTCGAGGATGCGCAGGCCCGTGCGGCCGCCGGCGGCACGGCTCAGCAGCGGGCGGACGAAACGGCGGAAACCGCGGAACCAGAAATGCTCGCGCTCGGCGCGCGCGGTCGCCTCGAGAAGGGCATCCATCATTGCTGCAGTGAAATTGACAGTGCGTAGGGTGGTAAGTAAGCTCCGAGTTTATCAGGCAGCACAAATACCGCGTGTTGACGGGGGCGGAGCCGTTTGCCGCCTGCTGGAGGAGAGGTTGATGAAACGCAGCTTTCGAGTGTGGGCAGCGGTCGCGATCGTGACGGTCGCCGTGACGGCAGGTGGATGCGGGAAGAAGAAACCGGTGACGCCCGCGCCCACACCGCCGCCCGCGCCGGCCCCCGCGCCGCCGCCCCCGACGACCAAGCCGGCACCGCCGCCGGCGCCCGCTCCTCCGCCTCCGGCCCCCAAGCCGCCGACCGAGGACGAGGTGTTCGCGGCGATGTCGCTCGACGAGCTGAACAAGAAGGGGGTGTTGACCGACACCTTCTTCGCCCTGGACTCGAGCGAGCTGACCGGCGAGTCGCGCGGCGCCATCCAGAAGAACAGCGATTACCTCAAGCGCTGGACGTCAACCAAAGTGATGGTCGAAGGCCACGCCGACTCGCGGGGCACCAACGAATACAACCTCGCCCTCGGCGAGAAGCGCGCGGGCGCGGTCCGCGACTATCTCGTGAGCCTCGGCATCCCGGCCGATCGGGTCACGGTCGTCAGCAAGGGGGAGGAAGCGCCGTTCTGCACGGAGGAAGCCGAGAACTGCTGGCAGCAGAACCGGCGCGGACACTTCATCTTCACGGCGAAGTAACGCGGGCTGTCACGTGCGACGTGCGACAGTGCGACGGTGCGACGTGCGGTGCGGCGTGCGACGTGCGACGTGCGACGTGCGGGGTGCCCGTGCGACGGGCTGACGTCTCCCGCTCGCGCGCACGGAGCACGTGCACGCGGCACGTCCGCACTCAGCACGTAGCACGAGCACGTCGCACCGTCGCACCGTCGCACACAGCACGTGGATAGCGCAGCGCTCAAAGCAGTCCAGGGCCCGCTCAAGGACCGATACCGCGAGGATCCGGCGGCGGCGGTGATCACGCTGCGCGCGGAGGGACGCGCCAGCGGGCTGACCTGCAGAGTCGAAACCGGCAAGGCGCTCGTCGAGGCCGGCCTGCATCCGGCGACGGGCGGCGACGGGACCGCCGCGTGCTCGGGCGACATGCTGCTCGAAGCGCTCGTCGCGTGCGCCGGCGTCACGCTCCGCGCCGTCGCGACCGCCATCGGCGTCGACATCAAGGACGCCAGGGTCAAGGCCGAGGGGGATCTGGACTTCCGCGGCACGCTCGGCGTGGCCAGGGACGCGCCGGTCGGCTTCCGGGACATCCGCCTGCAGTTCGAGCTCGATACCACCGCGTCCGACGAACAACTCGCCACGCTGCTCAAACTGACCGAACGCTACTGTGTGGTCCTGCAGACGCTGCGCGCCGCGCCACCGGTCTCGGCGCGCCTGATCCGAGCCGCGACCTAGCGAATGTATGTAGGCGGCCGATTGCCCTGCGGGCGATCGCGCGATCGCTCCTGCGGGGTCGTGGTGTCCGGCAGCCCCAGCGACGCCGACGTATTGCGGCCGAGCGCCTCGATGAGGGCGCTGAAGCTCACGCCCATGTCGCGTCCATCGCTGGCGGTCTGACGGAGCTGGCTGCCCGGGCGCAGGCGGTAGTCGTACTCGCCGGGATTCTGGAACTGCTCCGACAACCAGTCCACGGTCGGAAAGGTGTTGTCGGCGGGATACCGTGAGGCGACGCCGCCGGCGATCACGTTGCGGTAGAACGCCGCGCCGGGGAAGTACTTCGACAGCGTGTCGTTGCCGACCCCGAGCCCCTGTCCGATCACGCCGTTGGCGTTGTGCAGCGCGATGTTGTCCTTGAACACGAAGCGCTCGGCGGCGCTCGGCGCCTCGCGGGTGCCGCCGTAGGCGCTGATGATGTTCCCGGTCTGGATGATGGTGTTGTGCTCGATCGCGATTTCGGCGGGCCCTTCGCCGATCTGCATGAAGAACCCGTTGCCGCCCCAGGCGTTGCGATCGATCAGGTAGAACAGGTTGTCGATGATGCGCACGCGCCGCAGCGGACCGCTCGCGCCGTTGTTGTCGCGGGCGAGGAAGTTGAACACCGCCGCGACGTTGCGGACGACGTTGTAGCGGAAGGTCACGTCTTCGACCACCGCCCAGGGCGCGGCGCCGCCCTCGCCGCGCGGGGTGAACACGATGGCGTAGCCGGGCTGCGCCCCCTGCCAGTGCGTCTCGAACAGGTTGCCCTCGACGAGCACGCGCCGCGCGTTCTTCAACTCGAAGAGGTTCTTCACGCTCCACCCGCCCGAGCGCCAGGACGCGGGCCGCGTCACGTGATTGCGCCGGAAGGTGAGGTCCGACGGCACCACGCCGTTGATGCCGGGCGTCGCCCCGCCCAGCATGAAGTTCTCCCCCGACGCCTCGAGGTAGTTGTTCTCGATCAGGTACGGGCCCGGTCCGTTCCAGCCGGCGATGGCCTGCGCATCCTGGCTCGTCGACTTGATGTCGGAGATGTACGATCCGACGATCGTCGTGGAGGCGCTGTTGAGCGCGATTCCGCGCTTCTGGCCGCGCGTCGGGTCGCCGTGGATGTAGCAGCGATCCACGAGCAGGTCGGAGGGAACGCGATCGAGGCTCGCCTGCGCGGACCCGCCGTCGCCAAGCTGCAGAATGTCCCCCGCCCCCGCCTGGTTGGGACCGAACTCGAGCAGCAGCAGTTTCCAGTGATGCGCGCCCGGCGCCGTGCGCAGCGCGGCGTTCCCGTTGGCCGATTGCAGCTTCGCCAGCCGTGCGCTGTGCTGCGGACCGACGCGTTCGTTGGCGTTCGGCAGATCGTCCGACGCCATCGTGCGCAGCGTGATGTACGAGGTGCCGTTTTTCTGCGGGAGGACGTAGTTCCCGGTGAAGGTCGCTCCGGGAGGAAGCTCGATGGTGTCGCCCGGCGCCGCGCTGTCGAGCGCGGCCTGGAGATTCGCACCGGCGGCGAGCTGCACGATCTTCGGAGCGTCGCTGGAGGCGGCGGCCGGATAGCCCTGGGGTGCGGCCTGCAGCGGCTGCGCCGCGATGAAGAGGAACACCGTCAAGCCAAGTGCTCTCATGTGGGTCCCGAAGCTCGCAGACTCGTATCGTAGCCGGACTGCACAGCAGTATCGAGCTCAGCAGAATGTGAATTTCGAGGACAGCTCAGCAGCTGGCGCTAGTGGGTGAGGGTCGCGCGGATCTCTTCCGCGATCTTCTCGGCCGCCGCCCGGGGTTCGGGCGCGGCGATGACCGGGCGGCCGACGACGATGTAGCTCGAGCCCGCGGCGATCGCGTCCGACGCCGTCATGGTCCGCTCCTGATCGTCTTTCGAGGCCGCCGCGGCGCCGCCGCGGATGCCCGGCGTGACGATCGAGAACTCCGGCCCGAACAGCGCCCGGATCACGCTCGTCTCCTGCGGCGACGCGACCACGCCGTCGAGGCCCGCCTGCTGGGCGAGGCGGGCGAGCCGCGTCACCTGCTCGATCACCGGCGTGTTGACGCCGACCTCGGAGAGCGCCGCGGCGTGCATGCTGGTCAGCACCGTCACCGCAATCACGCGCGGCGCCGGCCGTCCTTCGGCGCCCGCGGTCTTCCGCGCCGCGTCAGCCGCCGCCGCCATCATCCTCGAGCCGCCGGAGGCGTGGACGTTGATCATCCAGGCCCCGAGCGACGTGGCCGCCGTCACGGCGCGCGCCACCGTGTTCGGAATGTCGTGGTACTTCAGATCGAGGAAGACGCGGTCGCCTTTGGCCGCCAGCGTGCGGACGATGACCGGTCCTTCCGCGGTGAACAGCTGGTTGCCGATCTTGAAGCCGCCGACGCTCCCCCGCAGCTCGTCGGCGAGCCGCAACGCTTCGCCGCCGGTGGGCACGTCGAGCGCGATCAGGAGCTGATCCACGCGTGCTCCCTCTTGGTGGTATCGAGCGTGCCGGTCAGGTCGCTGATCCGCTCGATGCCGTGCCGCGTCAGATAGCCGGTCAGGCCGTCGATCAGTTTCCCCCACAGCAGCGGATCGACGAAATTCGCGGTCCCGACCTGCACCGCGCTCGCCCCCGCAATCAGGAACTCGAGGACATCGTTCGCGGTCGCGATCCCGCCCATGCCGATGATCGGCAGCCGCACCGCCTGCCGGCACTCGTACACCATCCGCACCGCAATCGGCCGGATCGCGGGTCCGCTCAGGCCGCCGACGATGTTGGAGAGCCGCGGCCGGCGCGTCTCCACGTCAATCGCCATGGCGAGAAAGGTGTTGACGAGCGACACTGCGTCGGCACCGGCTTCCTCCGCGGCGCGCGCGAAGGAGGCGACGTCGGTGACGTTCGGGGTCAGCTTCGGAATCACGGGCAGGCGCGTGACCTTCCGCACCGCGCTGACCACCGAGTGGGTGCCGGTCAGGCTGCAGCCGAAGGTGATCCCCCCTTCCTTGATGTTCGGGCAGGAGATGTTCAGCTCCAGCGCCGCCACTCCTTCCGCGTCCGAAAGGATTCTCGCCAGCTCCACATACTCATCCAGCGTCGTCCCGCAGATGTTCACGAAGACGACGGCGCCGAGCCGCCGGAGCTCGGGAAGCTTCTCGGCGATGAACCGGTGGACGCCGATGCCCTGGAGCCCGATCGCGTTGAGCATGCCGGACGGTGTCTCGACGATGCGCGGGGGGGGATGGCCTTCGCGCTCGGCGAGAAACAGCCCTTTGACGGCGACGCCGCCGAGCGACGCGAGGTCGATCGCACCGGCGTATTCGACCCCGTACCCGAAGCAGCCGCTCGCGGCGATCAGGGGATTCGCCAGGCGCAGGGTCCCGAGAGAGACCGTCAGATCCATCACGCGGTGACCGGCGAGAACGGCATCAATGTGTCAGCGCCTCCCAGACGATCCGCCGCGAGTTGAACACCGGTCCGTCGAGGCAGGACCGGACGAAGTGGGGTGCCTGTCCCGGATCGCGGGTCAACACGACGCAGCTGTAGCAGCCGCCCATCCCGCACCCCATCACCTGTTCGAGCGAGACGTCGCATTCGCGTCGATGCTCGGCGGCGAGGGCGGCGACGGCGCGCATCATCGGCGTCGGGCCACAGACATAGAGCTTGATGGCGTTCTGCTCGCCGAGGGCGGACAACGCCTCGCCGAGCGGCGCGGTCACCCGTCCAGTCGTGCCGCGCGTGCCGTCCTCGGTCGCGAGGACGGTGTGGACGCCGAGCTGCTCGAACAGCCCGGTGTAGTACAGCTCCGCCGCGGTCCGCGCACCGTAGAACAGCGTCGTCGGCGTGCCGAGCTTCTGGAGTCGCGTCGCGAGCGTCACGAACGGCGCGAGGCCGACGCCTCCGGCGACCATCCAGGCCTCGGCGGGGGGCGCTACGGGCTCGAACGGCCGCCCGAGCGGCCCCAGGCATCCGATCGTCGCGCCGCGCTCGGCTTCGTAGAGCAACGATGTCCCGACGCCGGTTCGCTTGTTGAGGATCGAGATCGCGGTGGGCGTCTGATTGCTGTTCCGGATCACTTCGAATACGGAGAACGGCCGGCGCAGCAGAGGATCGCTCGAGTGCGTCGGCTTGAGCATCACGAACTGTCCCGGCTTGGTGGCGGCAGCGATCGCGGGCGCATCGAGCACGAGCACGCTGAAGTCCTCCGACAGCCGCCGGTTCTCGATCACGGCGGCGTCGATGTCGAAGAGCATCACGGCAGTATACCTTCCCTTCGACTCGGCTCCGCCTCGCTCAGGGCAACCCGAACCCGCCTGCCATGCGCGAGCTCACGACCGCACGCGAGTCGAATGGCGAACCCGCGAACCCGCGATCTGGTGTAAGATGCTGCGAACTCTTTAACCACGGTCCCGTGAGGCCGCAAAGAGGTGCTGACGTGAATTCTCTCGCCCCCGCGCGGCTGCCCGGCCGCGGCTCGCAACCCGACGCGACACTTCTCGACTCTCTCGGCGGAGATCTCGATGTCTGAGGTCATGGATGCCGATCGCATGTCGCGCGCGCTGACCCGGATCGCGCACGAGATCCTCGAACGGAACCGCGGCGCCAACGAGCTGGCGCTGGTCGGGATCCGTACGCGCGGCGTGCCGATCGCCCGCCGCCTCGCGGGTGCGCTGAAGGAGATCAACGGCGAGACGGTGCCGACCGGGGCGCTCGACATCACGCTCTATCGCGACGACCTGATGCGCAATCCGGTCGGGCCGCAGCCGGTGATCCGCCGCACCGAGATCCCCTTTTCCATCGACGACCGCAAGATCCTGCTGGTCGACGACGTGCTCTACACCGGACGGACGATTCGCGCGGCGCTCGACGCGCTCATCGATTTCGGCCGTCCGCGCGCCATCCAGCTGATCGTGCTGGTCGATCGCGGCCATCGCGAGCTGCCGATCAAGGCCGATTACGTGGGCAAGAACCTGCCGACCTCCCTGAAGGAAAGCGTGCAGGTGCGGCTGCAGGAGATCGACGGGGTGGACGAGGTCGTGCTCGAGACCACCGAACTGCCCGGGCCGGAGGTGAGGTTATGAACGCGCCCGTTGTCACGCCGGCCTCGCCGACCGCAGGCGCGGCCCGGCTCAGGAGCCGGCACCTGCTCGGCATCGCGGGACTCGACGCCGCCGAGATCGCGCTCATCCTCGACACCGCCGAGGCGATGAAGGAGATCGGCACCCGGCCGA
>Ga0075423_10006516_pt1 | contig 10961 bp, 8 predicted proteins | sample SoiMethybrSBSTD2_FD_80114 | JGI IMG/M metagenome (GOLD analysis project Ga0075423, IMG submission 80114) | Bulk soil microbial communities from a Populus tree surrounding site in Tennessee, USA - Soil MetaG P. TD hybrid SBSTD2 | ecosystem: Environmental > Terrestrial > Soil > Tree plantation...
ACGAAGTCGCGCACCATGGCGCCGACGACGCGCTGTTCCGGCACCGCGGGACGATAGCGAAACGCCCGGCCATCGAGGTGCTTCTTCAAGTACCCCTTCGTCTCGAGCGTGTTCATCATGGTCATGACGGTCGTGTACGCCACGGGTCGTCGCTCGCGGACGTCCTCGTAGACGTCGCGCACCGACGCGTCCTTCAGACGCCACACGACTTTCATGATGGCGAGCTCCTGGGCGCCGAGGGCCGGAAGACGGCGAGGCATGATGTGACTACTAGTCTACTAGTACTAGCAGACTGGTTGTCAAGGCCGGCTCCGGCTGTCTAGGACCCAAGCTCGCCGACCTGCGCCTCATCGACTACCAGGCGGTGGGCGCTGATTATCCCAATGGCGGAAGAGCGCGAGCACCAGAAACGTCCCCATCACAACCCCGATGACCAATGACGGGTAGTACCAGTAGGGGTAACGCGCCCTCATTCCGGCAAGCGAAACAGAAGCAATCCACGCGGCGATCGCACAGAACACTTGCTTCCGGCTCACCGTGGGGAAGCGGCGTACGAGGAGTTTGCCTCCCACGAGTCCGACGATGACGATGGCAATGACGACGAGCATCGGCCCTGTGTCTACTGATGATATGCCGTGCAAAAGCTGATGATCGCCAGGCACACCGCCAACGCGCCGATGAACGTGAGATACGCCAATGACGCCGCGACACACAGTTCGGCCAATGGCGGGAACGCAGCCGCCGCCGCGCATGCGACCGTTGCCATTTGCACCGCGCCGGCGACCTGGTCGGCTTCCCGAGCGCAATCCCCGCAATCGGAGGAGCTTGGGATTGGCTGACGGAGCGCCACCTGCAGCGGTTTCGCGTGTCCGTCACGTTCGAGTGCCTCCATCTTCACGGCGACGCCGTCAACGTAGTCGGCCACGCGTAGCATCATCGGGGACAAGCCCTCGGCGATGAGTTGATCCAAGGCGGCCTCTCGGCCGACGCGGTCCAACGAATGCGGTGGCAGTCGCGCCGGGTTGAGCCCAAGTTCCTCGGCCTGCCGCGCCAACTCGCCGTGATTCATCTCCGTTGTGAGAAGCCGCTGCCGATTCGCCTTCGCGAGGGTCGCGCGGAGCAGAGTATTGTCCACCGTGGACGCATAGACGCGTAGGACCGTCGCCAACTGCTTGGCGCCGTCGCTTTGGCCCACCTGCATCTTCCCCATGCCCTCTTTGAGCTGGCGACGCAATTCGACCATGAGCGCGCTCGTCGATCGGTTCTGAGCCGACGCCGGGAAATCGAGAAAGGAGGCCGCACCTGCTGCGCCGACACCGGCCGCGGCCACCGTACCGAGGAAAACTCTTCGTGATGCCATCGGGTGCTCCTTCTGAAGCGCCAGTGCGCTTCGACAGCATCGAGCGGCAAACGCGCAGCCGTGCGCGAGGACACGAGTCTGGCGCTGCAAACTCACAGCGGCAAAGAGATCCGGCACGACGAAAGACGCGTGCCGCGAGCCGCGCTCGCGGGTGACGACGCGGGTTGTCGGACCCGACGCCGGATGGAACGCGGGATATGCTGAGGATATGGAGCAACCCGATCCGTCTCACATCATGCAAGTCGGCATGGGCTTCTGGGCATCGAAGGTCCTGCTGTCTGCGGTGCGCTTGAAGCTGTTCACGTTTCTCGGTCAGGGCGCCGCCAGGCGCACGAACGAGATCAAAGATCACTTGCAGCTGCACACGAGCACACGACACGTCTGCGACTGGCTCGACGCGCTGGTCTCGCTGGGATTCCTGCAGCGTGATGGCGTGATGGAGAACGCCACGTATTCCAATACGCCTGCAACCGCGCTGTTTCTCGACCGCACGCGCCCGACGTATATGGGCGGCATCCTGGAGATGGCGAACAACCGTTTGTACCGGTTCTGGGGTGATCTCGAGGAAGCCCTGTCGACGGGGCGACCGCAGAACGAGAGCAAGCACGGGAACATGCATTTCTTCGAAGAGCTCTATCGCTCGCCCGAGAAGCTCCACGAATTCATGGATGCGATGTCCGGGTTCCAGAGCGGCAACTTCATGGCTCTGGTGAAGGCGTTCGACTTCTCGCGATTCAAGACCATAGTCGATCTTGGCGGCGCCGACGGCTTTCTGTGCTGCACCATCGCGCAGCACTACCCCGGTGTGACGTGCGCAACGTACGATCTCCCGCCCGTGAAGCCGCTTGCCGAAGAACGGATTCAACGCGCGAAGCTGCAGGATCGGGTGACGGCAGGGACCATCGACCTCGACAAAGCCGAGACGTTTCCGTCGGCCGATGTGATGGTGATGGGCAACATCCTTCACGGCTACGATGAACCGTCGAAACTGCGGACGATCCAGAGAGCCTACAACGCGGTGCAGGACGGCGGTGTGTTCATCGCCATCGAGAACGTCATCGACAACGAGCGACGGACGAACACGCTGGGCATGCTCATGAGCCTGAACATGCTCATCGAAAACGGCGACGGGTTCGATTACACGCGCGAGGATTTCGAGACATGGACGCGGGCCGCGGGATTCAGGAAGACGGAGGTGATTCCGCTCGCCGGCCCCGCCAGCGCCGCGATCGCCTACAGGTAATGGTCGAGTACCAGAGGGGCCGCCTGAAGGCGGCCCCTACGTCCTGAAGGCAGCCCCCTCCGTACAGATAAGATCTAAGGTCGTATGCCGAAGGTTGCCCTCATAGTGGCCGTGTTGTGTACCGGGGCCGTTCTCAGCGGATGTACAGATTCGAGAGCCGAACAGGCGAGTAAACAGCCGGCGGCCAAGCGGATCAAGACAGAAGCGGTTCGTCAGGAATCAGTTCGGCGCACCCTCGAGGTGGTCGGCACGCTGGCAGCCGAGGATCAGGTGACCGTATCGTCCGAGGTCGATGGCACTGTACGTCGCGTGCTCGCCGATCTCGGCGATCGTGTGGCGTCGGGGCAAGCGCTCGTCGAGATCGATCGCGAGAAGCTGCAATACAGCCTCGACCAGCAGCGCGCCGCGCACGCCCGCGCGCTCACGAAGTACGGCGCTTCCGATCTGGACCACCTGCCGCGAATCGAAGAGACGCCCGACGTGCGGCGGGCGGCCGCGGAACTGGCGCAGGCCAAGCAGGCCCTCGATCGCGCGTCGGAGCTGCACAAGCGTCAGCTCATTCCTCAGCAGACGCTTGAAGACGCGGACACCACGCTACGACTCAAGACGGCCGCCTATGACGCGTCGCTGCAGGAGGCCAAGAACCTCCGGGCCGACATCGACGCCTCCGCCGCCGGCATGAAGCTCGCCGACCGGCAGCTGCGCGATACGTCCATCCGCGCGCCATTCGACGGCTACGTCCAGCAGCGAATGGTCTCCATCGGCGAGCTGGTAAAAGCGCAAACGCCGGTGATGACCGTCGTGCGCGTGAACCCGCTGAAGCTACGCTCCGAGATTCCTGAGCGCATGGCGCCGTGGGTGAAGGTCGGGCAACCTGTGACGCTGCGCGTCGATGCTTTCCCAAACAGGGACTTCACCGCGACGGTGTCGCGCATCAGTCCCGCGGTGACGACGCAGACGCGCACGTTTGCCTTCGAAGCGCTTGCACCGAATCCCGACGCGCAGTTGAAGCCCGGCACCTTCGCCCGTGTGCGACTCGAGACCTCGCTGGTTGAACAGGTGCTGACCATCCCGTACGCCGCCATGCAGTACCGCTACGGCGTCTACCGCGCGTTTGCCGTCGACGGCGATCGCTTGGAAGCGCACGAGCTGAAGACGGGCGACCGCGTCGGCGACCGCATGGAGATCCTCGAGGGCCTGAACACCAAGGATCGCGTCGCACTCACCGACGTCGATACGTTGACCGATGGGATGAAGATCGCCGTCGAGGGAGAGTAGCGATGTTATCCGAGCTCTGCGTCCGTCGGCCGGTGTTCGCGACGATGCTGGTGATGTCGCTGGTCGTGCTCGGCCTGTTCTCGTTCCGCGATCTCGGCGTCGATCTCTTTCCGAAGGCGGATCCCGCGCAAGTCAACGTCTCGCTGCGGCTGCCGGGTGCGGCGCCCGACGAGATGACGTCGTCGGTCATCATGCCGATGGAGAACGCGCTCAGCGGCATCGCCGGCATCGATCAGATGACGGCGAACGTCAACGCCGGCGGCAACGCCAACATCCAGATCCGGTTCGTGCTCGAGCGCGATCTGGAAGACGCCACCAACGCGGTGCGCGAAAAGGTGGCCGGCGCGATGCGGGCGGTGCCGCCCGAAACGCTTCCACCGGTGATACAGAAGCAGGATCCGGATGCGGATCCGATCATGAGCCTCATGATCTCGAGCAAGACCGCGAGCCTCCGCACGCTCACCGAGATCGCCGACAAGCAGGTGATGCGCGCGCTCGAATCGGTGGACGGCGTCGGCGCCGTGACGATGAACGGCGATCGCTCCCGCGAGATTCACATCGTCGTCGACGTCGAGAAGCTGAATGCGCACGGACTGTCGATCGATCAGGTGGTGAATGCGATTCGGCAGGAGAACGTCGAGATCCCCGGCGGCACGCTCGAGCAGGGCAAATGGGAAGTCGGATTGCGCACGCTGGGCCGCGTCGAGGCGACCGATCAGTTCAGCGACATCATCGTCGCCACGGTGAACGGCGTGCCGCTCCGCATCTCCGATATCGGATACGCCGAGGACTCGGTCAAGAAAACCTCGACATCGCTGTTCCTGGCCGACGGCAGCCCGGGCGTTCAGCTGGACGTCCGCCGCGCCTCTGGCGAAAACACGATCAAGGTGATCGAAGGCGTCAAGGCGAAACTCGAGACCGTCCGCAAGACGCTGCCGCCAGACGTCACCGTCGCGATCACGACGGACGACTCGAGGTTCATCTACGCGTCGATCGCCTCGCTCGAGGAGCACCTGCTCTGGGGCAGCCTGCTGGCCTCGCTGGTCGTCCTCTTCTTCATCAGGAATCTGCGGGCGGTCATCATCGCGTCGGTTGCGATTCCGGCGTCGATCATCGCGACGTTCACGTTGATGCGTGCCATGGATTTCACGCTCAACAACATGACGCTGCTCGCGCTCACGCTCGCGGTCGGCATCGTGATCGACGACGCGATTGTGGTGCTGGAGAATATCTTCCGCTACATCGAGGAGAAGCAGCGCTCGCCGTTCGACGCCGCCATTCAGGGCACGCGTGAAGTCGCGCTGCCAGTCATGGCGACGACGCTCTCGCTGATCGTCATCTTCCTGCCGGTGGCGTTCATGACCGGTTACGCGCGGCGCTTCATCTATCCGTTCGGCTGGACGATGGCGTTCGCGATTCTGGTGTCGATGGTCGTCAGCTTCACGCTGACGCCGATGCTCAGCTCGCGCTGGCTGAAAGCGTCGCACGTGGACGCGGCCGAGGATACGAAGCACCATCGGCTGTTCCGCGCGCTCGATCGCTGGTACAGCGCGTCGCTGCGATGGACGCTCGCCCACCCGATGGCGATCATCGGTATCTCGCTCGCGCTGGTCGCGCTCACGGTGCCGCTGAACTGGATGGTCGGACGCACGTTCGTGCCGCCCGAGGACATGAACGAGTTCACAGTGCATGCCGACACGCCGCAGGGCACGTCGATTGAAGGCACCGCGGAGATCGCACGCAACCTGGTGAAAGAGATCGGTCAGATCGAAGGCGTGTCGCAGGTCGCCTATCTGGCTGGTGCCGATCGGTACACGCACTTCCATCTCTTCTTCTACCTGAAGCCATCGAACGAGCGGACGATCACGCAAACGGAGATCATGTCGCAGGTGCGTCGTGTGGTCTCGCGTCACCCTGCGTACGCGGCCAGCATCGTTGGCCGCAACCCACTGGGCGGCGGCGGCAATTTCCAGATCCAGGCCGTGCTGCTCGGACCCGATCTCGACAAGCTGTACGAATACTCGCAGCGGATCGTCGACAAATCCAAGGAGACGCCGAGCCTCGTCGACGCGAAATCCGACTACAGCGATGCCAGCCCCGAAGTGCAGGTCGCTGTCGATCGCTCGCGCGCCGCCGACCTTGGCGTGCGCATGGCGACGGTGGGCAACACACTGCGGCTGATGGTGGCCGGGGAAGACGAGATCTCCACGTATCGGGAAGCGGGCGAGCAGTACCCGGTCACGGTTCGCGTGCTCGAGAGCCAGCGCCGCGACATCGACATGGTCGGCAAGCTGACGGTCACGTCGGCCTCTGGACAGTCGGTCCGCATCGACAACATCGCGCAGTTGAAGCGAGGATTCGGGCCCACGCGCATCACCCGCTCGAACCGGCAGTACTCGATCAACATGAATGCCGATGTCGCTCCAGGGCACGCGCTCGACGAATCGTCCAACGATCTGCGTCGCATTATCAGCGAGGCCCGACTGCCGCCGGGCTACAGCTACCAGATGCGCGGGCAGACCCAGAACCTCGACGAGACCACCGACAACTTGCTTCTCGCGATGGCGCTGGCGAGCGTCTTCGTCTACATGGTGCTCGCCGCCCAGTTCGAGAGCTTCGTGCAGCCGCTCATCATCATGACCGTGCTGCCGCTGTCGATTCCGTTCGCGCTGTTCACGATCCTGGCCACCGGCCGGACGCTGAACCTGTGGAGCGCGCTGGGGATTCTGCTGCTGTTCGGGATCGTGAAGAAGAACTCGATTCTGCAGGTCGACTACACCAACGTCCTGCGCGGACGGGGTGTGCCCCGCGACGAGGCGATCGTCGACGCCTGCCGCACGCGGCTTCGTCCGATTCTGATGACCACGCTGGCGATCATCTTCGGGTTGATTCCGACGGCGCTGGGCGTCGGCATCGGCGGCGCGCAGCGTTCGGCAATCGCGGTGACGATCATCGGCGCGCAGTCGCTCTGCTTGTTCCTGACGCTGCTGCTCGTGCCGGCCGCGTACGTCAAGCTCGATGCGTTGGAGCAATCGCTGGCGAACCAGCGCCTGAGCGCGTGGCTGTCGAAGGCGCGCACGCTGGGATTTGGCCGCCGAGCACGCACGGAAGGGATCTCGAACTGATGTCCACCCGAAGAATCGGGTCGCTGGTCGCCGGGCTGATGTTGTGCCTTCCTGCGCTGTGCGCTGGACAGATCTATGCCGGCGCCACCGTGGGTGCCGGTGGTGCCCAAGTCCCCGTCGGCAGCATTACGGGTGGTTTCCGCGGCGCATTGCGCTTGTACGGCGGCTACGAGTTCGGACCACACGTCGCGGCTGAAGTGATGACGCTCGACCTCGGCACACCGACCAACGCAGGCGGCGCGAACGCCGTGAGCACGATCGGCGCATTCGGCGTTGCGGCCGTGGGCACGATTCCCGTTCAGAGGTGGCGCTTCAGCGGACGCCTTGGCGTGTTGTCGATGGACGGCAGGATCAGCAAGACGGAAGTCACCCGAAGCCCGCAAGGCATGTTCGCGCTTGGAGTCGGCTTCGACGTGACTCGGAAGCTGATTCTCGGTCTCGAAAGCGCCGTCTCGCACGTACAGTTCGGGCCACCCATCAACGACACCGCCCGAGTGAACTGGACTGCGTTCACGACCACTTATCGATTCTGAGGATTCGCGCGGCGGTGAGCTGCGGGCGCATGACGCACGGAGAACTTCCCGTTCTCCGTGCGTCCTGCGTCATTCTCACTTGCAGGAGTCGGCGACGACCTTCACCGATTCCACCTGCATCATCGGCGGACGCAGTACCTTCTGAGCGGCCGCCGCTCCCTCTTTGGCCGCGGCTCCCTCGTCGGCAGGAGGCGCACTTGGCTGCTGCACCGCCCCTGTCACTTCCACTTTTTTGTTCACATTCGTGGGCATCTCGGACGACCCGAGCAGCACAACCAACTTGGTCGGACCCTCTGCGCCGGTATCGAGGACGTAGACTGGACTGCCATCGGTCGTCTTGGCCTGTACGACACAACCGGTGAGCGTGGGTTTGGAGGCTTCCTCCTTGGGCTGTTGCGGGGCTGGCGACTCTTGTGCGAAGACGCTCACGGTCGCTGCGATCGTGCATGCGACTAGCGTCGAGGTGAAGTAACGCAGCATCATCACTCCTCTCTCGGGGAACAGAAGGGGTGCGCCTCGACGTGAGCACGTTCCCTGCCAAGAAGGCAAACCCCCGGATCTCCGACGCCATTTGCAGACGAGTTATCCGGCAACAACGGGAGCAGAGTGAAAAGTCTTCTCGACGTCTGTACTGCGGCTGCTGAAGAGCCGCCTCTACGATCGCTTGAGCGCGGCCAGCACACGTGGACGCGTGAATGGGAACATGTCCATGCGGACGCCGGTCGCGTCGAAGAACGCGTTGGCGATCGCCGCCGCTGCTGCCGCCATCACTTCTTCGCCAGCGCCGAGCGGGCGCTCGTTGATCCGCTGCACGACGATCGGCGTGACCTCTGGACACTCTTCGAATCGCAGGATCGGATACGACCTCCAGTCGACGCTGGTGACGCCGCTGGTGTCGAACGTCACTTCCTCGTGCAGCATGCGGCTCGCGGTCTGCACGAGCTGCCCGCGAATCTGACTCTCGACGATCGCGGGATTCACGACGAGGCCGGCGTCGAGCGCGCCGTACAGGTGTTTGATGATCACCTGCCCTGTTTGCGTGTTGACTTCGACGTCGGCAACCGCTCCGCCCCACGACGCCAGGTGCGTGCCCAGGCCGATGCCACGGCCGGAGAGCATCGTCCCGCTCCGCTTTGTCGCGGCACGCCTTGGCGTCCATTTCGCTGCTTGTACCGCCGCGTCGAGCACGCCTTGCCAGCGGTCATCCGCGATGTTGCGCTTCCTGAACTCGTACGGATCGATCGCCAGCATGTGCGCGAGCTGATCGATCGCCTGCTCCGATGCAAACGCGAACGACAGATCCAACGGCGATCGCAGCCAGCCGGCTTTCAGGTAGTCCGTGACCTGCAGCTTGTGATTCACGAGCCGCAGATTTGGAATCCGATACTGCCCTCCGCACGTGAGGCGGTTCACACCTTGGACGCCTTGCGTCGGACCGGTGTTGAATTCGGACGCGCGTTCGCCGGTGAGCTGTGCCGAGGTCTCGGTGCCGCTCCAACTATGCTGCCAGCCTTGATACTCGTAGGCGACGATCGCGCCGTTCGCGTCGGCCGCCGCACGCACGTCGCCGACGTGAGCAGGACCGTAGTTGTCCCATCCATGCTCGTCCCCGCGCATGAACTGCACTCGCACCGGCCGGCCTGCGTCCTGCGACATGAACGCCGCCGCCTGCGCCACATCGTCATAGCAACTGTGGCCGTAGGTGCCTGAGCCTTCGTAGTACTGAACGCGCACCTGCTCTTGCGGGATCTTCAGCAGACCAGACAACGTGCGACGCGTGGCGTAAACGTCCTGCGTCGAACACATCACCAACGCCGATCCGGTCTTCACGTCCGCGACTGCGCAATTGGGACCAAACGGGGCGTGCGCCTGATAGGGTGCGTTCGCGCTGAATGAGACGACGTGCGCCGCCGACGTCAACGCGGATGCAGTGTTCCCCCGCTCGAGCACGATTTCATCTTTGGTAGTCGCCGCGCGCATCCGCTCGTATACCTTGTCGCTGCCTGGCAATGCCGACGTCGATTCCCACACCACCTTGAGCTGACGGGCGGCGCGGACCGCATCCCATTCGCGCTCGGCGACGACGCCCAGGAAATCACTGCGACGCAGGATGCGTACGCCCGGGATGTCGCGGATCGAGGTTTCGTCGATGCTCAGGATCTTCGCGCCCACGCCATACGCGCGCTGTCCGCGCGGCCGCACCACGCGGCCGTGCAGCATGCCGTCGATGCGCACGTGCTGCATGTAGACGTGCGTGCCGCGCACCTTGGCCGGCAGATCTCGACGCGCGACTCGCGTACCGACCACGGCGTAGTCCGCAGGTTTTTTCACTGGCGCCGAGCCGGTGAATGCGAGATTGAAGCGACGATCGCCAATGAGCTCTCCGTAGGTCACGCGGCTCGGGCCGCCAGCCGCGGTGACAACCCCTTTCGATACGCGCAACCCGTCGACCGGCGCCCCGAGACGCTTCGATGCCATTCCAAGCAACGCGAGTCGCGCTTCGGCCGCGGCCGATCGCACCTGCGGACCGCCGCGCGCGATCGAAGCGCTCGAGTAGGTGCCGCCCTGATTCGGCGTCACGTTCGTGTCGAGACCGACCGACTTGATCTGACTCATGTCGAGATCGAGCTCGTCGGCAGCAATCTGCAGCAACGCGGTCGACGTGCCTTGCCCAAGTTCAGCGAAGCCGACATACACGGTGGCCGTGTTGTCGGCGTGGATCGCGAGCCAGGTGTCGATCTGCTGTGCGTCGGGCGGTCCAGCGATCGCACCACGCACAGCCGGATTCGTTTGCGCCGCCAGCGCGTCGCCCAACCCGAAGCCAACGACGAGCGCGCCGCCGGCCTTGATGAATTCACGACGAGGAAGGCCGCTCATCGACGTGCCTCCGTCGGGGACGCCATCATCTCGGAGGCCCGCCGGATCGCGCGCAGGATGGTTGGATACGTTCCGCAGCGGCACAAGTGCCCGTTCATCGCCGATCGAATCTGCGCATCATCGGGTCGCTGATTCTTCGACAGCAGCTCCGCGGCTTTGACGATCATCCCGTTGTAGCAGTAGCCGCACTGCGGCGACTGCTCGTCGAGCATCGCCTGCTGCACCGGGTGCATCTCGGGGGCCTGCACCAGCTTCCGCGTGCCGGCATACCACGTCGGCAGCCCTTCGAGCGTCGTTACCGACTTGCCGACGACTGCCGACACCGGCGTCACACAGGAGCGTTTCTCGACGCCGTCGACGAGCACCGAGCACGATCCACATTGCGCGAGCCCGCAGCCGAAGCGCGGCCCATGCAGCTGCAGCTCGTTCGACAGTACGTACAGCAGCGGCGTGTCGGGCGTGGCCGCCACGTCCCACGGTTTCTCGTTCACTTTGATCTGCAGTGTCGGCATGTCGACAATCTTCTCACGACACACCGAGGCACC
>Ga0075423_10006517_pt1 | contig 10960 bp, 7 predicted proteins | sample SoiMethybrSBSTD2_FD_80114 | JGI IMG/M metagenome (GOLD analysis project Ga0075423, IMG submission 80114) | Bulk soil microbial communities from a Populus tree surrounding site in Tennessee, USA - Soil MetaG P. TD hybrid SBSTD2 | ecosystem: Environmental > Terrestrial > Soil > Tree plantation...
ACCGGCACTTCGCGCAGCTTGACGGCGCGTCGGGCCTCCTTCAACGCCGCCGCCATGCCCTCCCTATCGACGGTCGAAACGGGCGCCCCCTTCCCTCTTCCCCCTTCTCCCTTCCCCGCATCAAGCACGGACGGGCTCGCGCGCGCCCCCGGCCGGGATCCGCTCGAACGTGAGACCGGTCCCCCCCCCGTCCTTCGAGCGATCGACCCGGACGGTGTCGCCCTCCACGTACTCGCCTTCGAGGACCGCCATGGCCAGCGGATTCTGGAGCAGTCGCTGGATCGCCCGCTTGAGCGGGCGAGCCCCGTAGACGGGGTCGTACCCCTCGGTCGCGATCAGCGCCTTCGCCGGGGCGGTCACGTCGAGCGTCAGTTTGCGGTCGGCCACGAGCTTTGCCACCCGGGCGATCTGCAGCTCCACGATGCGGCTGATCTCGGCCTGGCCGAGCGGCCGGAAGATGATCACGTCGTCCACCCGGTTCAGGAATTCGGGCTTGAACGCCTGCCGCAACAGATCGAGCACTTTGGTCTCGACCTGTTCCCAGTTGGTCGTGCCGTGCTCCAGGATGTAGGTGGAGCCGAGGTTCGAGGTCATGATCAGGACCGTATTCCGGAAGTCCACCGTGCGGCCCTGCGAATCGGTAAGGCGTCCGTCGTCCAGGATCTGCAGCAGCACGTTGAAGACGTCCGGGTGCGCCTTCTCGATCTCGTCGAACAACACCACCGAATAGGGCCGGCGCCGTACGGCCTCGGTGAGCTGGCCGCCCTCCTCGTACCCGACGTAGCCCGGCGGGGCGCCGATCATGCGCGACACGGCGTGCTTTTCCATGTACTCCGACATGTCGAGCCGCACCAGCGCCTTCTCGTCGTCGAACAGGAACTCGGCCAGCGCGCGGGCGGTCTCCGTCTTGCCGACGCCCGTCGGGCCCAGGAAGATGAACGATCCCGTCGGACGATTCGGGTCCTGCAGGCCGGCCCGCGCCCGCCGCACGGCATTGGCCACGGCCGCCACGGCCTCGCGCTGCCCGATCACCCGCTGCTCCAGCTCGGATTCGAGCTTCGTGAGCCGCTCGCGCTCCGACTCGAGCATCTTGGACACCGGAATGCCGGTCCATTTCGCCACGATCTCGGCGATGTCCTCCGAATCCACTTCCTCTTTGAGGTACTGCGCCTTCTTCTGGATTTCCGCGAGGCGTTTCTCGGTGGTTTGGATCTCCTTTTCGAGCGCCGGGATCCGTCCATAGCTGATCTCCGCGGCTTTCTGCAGATCGCCGCGCCGCGTCGCCTGGTCGGCCTCCTGCCGCAGCTGCTCGAGCTCGGCCTTGTTGCCCTGCAGAGCGGAAATCGCCTCCTTTTCAGCCCGCCACTGCGCCTTCATCGCGGTGCTTCGCTCGCGTAGCTCGGCCAGCTCGGCCTCGACCTTGGCGCGCCGCTCTTTCGCCGTCTTGTCCCGCTCCTTGGCGAGCGCCGCATGCTCGATCTCGAGCTGGACGATCTTGCGCTCGACCTCGTCGATTTCCTGCGGCAGCGAGTCGATTTCGATGCGCAGCCGGCTGGCCGCCTCGTCCACCAGGTCGATCGCCTTGTCGGGCAGGAACCGGTCCCCGATGTAGCGGTGCGACAGCGTCGCCGCCGCGACCAGCGCGTTGTCCGTGATGCGGACGCCGTGGTGCACCTCGTACTTCTCTTTCAGGCCGCGCAGAATGGCGATCGTGTCTTCCACGGACGGCTCGCCCACGAACACCGGCTGAAAGCGGCGCTCGAGCGCCGCGTCCTTCTCGATGTGCTTGCGGTACTCGTCCAGCGTGGTGGCGCCCACCACGTGCAGCTCACCCCGCGACAGCGCCGGCTTCAGGAGGTTGGAGGCATCGACGGCCCCTTCGGCGCTTCCGGCCCCGACCAGCGTGTGCAGCTCGTCGATGAAGACGATGAACCGCCCCTCGGCCGTCGTGATCTCCTTGATCACCGACTTGAGCCGTTCTTCGAATTCGCCGCGATACTTGGTCCCGGCGATCAACGAGCCCAGGTCGAGCGACACGAGATGCTTGTTGCGCAGCGACTCCGGTACGTCGCCGTTGACGATGCGCTGCGCCAGTCCCTCGACGATCGCCGTCTTGCCCACGCCCGGCTCGCCGATCAACACCGGGTTGTTCTTGGTGCGCCGCGACAGCACCTGCATGACGCGCCGAATCTCCTCGTCCCGGCCCACGACCGGATCGAGCTTGCCCTTGCGGGCGATTTCGGTGAGATCCCGTGTAAAGCGCTCGAGCGCCTGGTATTTCTGCTCGGGCTCCTGATCGGTGACGCGATGCGAGCCGCGCACGGCCTCGAGCGCGGTGCGCAGCTCATCGGTGTCCACGCCCGATGCCGACAACAGCTGGCGCGCGCTCGTGCCTTTCTCTTCCGCGAGCGCCAGCAGCAGGTGCTCGGTCGACACGTACGCGTCGCCCAGGTCCTTGGCGAGCTTGTCGGCGCGATCCAGGACGGCCGACAGCTCGCGCGACAGGGTCGGCTCGACCGTGCCGGATTGTTTCGGGAACCGCTCGATCTCGCGCTCGGTCTCACTCCTGAGCTGCGTGACGTTCAAGCCGGCCTTCTGCAGCAACGGAACGACAATGCCCTCGTCCTGCTCGAGCAACGCGAAGAAGAGGTGTGCGTCGTTGACGACGGGGTTGCCGCGGGTGCGTGCCTGCGACGCAGCCTGCTGCAACGCTTCGGTGGCTTTGATGGTGAGGCGTTCGGGTCTGATCATGGCGCCCAGGGCTTTGGCAACGGGTGTGCCGTTGGAAAATGCCGAACTGGCAGAGATGATGTCAAAGAAACGTACGGAGGAAACGTAAGGGGCAGAATCGTATGGAAAAGGCGTAATGGATAAGGCGTAGGGAGAACGCCTCTCTCCCTACGCCTTATCCCTACGACTTTCGACCTTACGATACTTCCTTACGTCTTTGACTCGCCCAACTCTCACTTCATAATGATCATCTTCTTCGTAAATCGCTTTCCGTCCACAACGAGCTGATAGATGTAGACGCCGGACGCGGCCTGGCGACCGGAATTCAGCACGTTCCCATCCCAGTACGCGCTGAAGTCGCAGCTCGTGGTCGAGGCGCACGACAACTGCACGTTGTCGAGCGGCTCACCCGTGCCCTGCAGAATGGGCACGGCCACCAGCTGCGCCAACACGTTGTAGACCTTCAGTGACACCGTCGGCCGGTGACCACCGGAGAACATCTCCGGCCCGAGCGAAAACGGGATTGTGGTCGCCGGGTTGAAAGGGTTCGGGTAATTCTGCTTCAACTGAATGGCGGGAGGAGTGCCTTGCTGACTCCATGCGGCCCTCGCCTCCACTCCAACCGCCAACACCCCGAGCCCCAATACCGCCCAGGCGTGCCGCCTCATACCACTCCTTCGTCCTGACGTAAAAGTGCCTTGTGACCCTTCTCCTTACTTTGCAGGGACGTGCTACGATTACCACCTACGAAAACCTAGGTCCCCCGGTTCGGACCTGTCAAGCGAGTAAGCACCCGGGCGTCCCCTTTTCTCTCGGTGATGCCGCGACGATCCGCCCACTCCAGGAGCGGGATCAAGTACTTGCGTGTCAGCCCGAAACGCTCCCGCAGGTCGGCGGGCGTCGCCGAGCCCAATTCACCGAGCGCCGCCTCCAGCGCACCACGAAACTCGAACAGCGCCGCGGGCGTGGCGTAGCGCTCCAAATCGACCTGTTCTACACCCCCCTCCCGCACCAGATGCGCCAACAGGGCGCGAACCGGCAGGGCCGCCAACTCCCGCTCCAGCTCGGCAACGGTCGGCACCTGCCACCGCGCTTCCGCGAGACGGCGCGCCAAGGTCGCCTTGGCGTCGCTCGCGCTTTTGTCCGCCGCCCCGACCCAGCCTGGGCGCCGCACGACGCCGCCCACCACTTCGACCAATTGCTTACGCACCGCCAGGTCGATCACGACATCCATGACGGCTTCCGGAGGGTGCGCCACCCCGTCTCCCATCGCCGCCCTGAGGGCCTGCAGCGACATCCCCGGATCCAGCGGATGAGACTCCTGGTGGGCGGTGACCAGCCCCGTCAGCCGCTCACCCTCCGCCACCGCTGCAGCCCGCGAAACCAACCACCCGCTTGAACTTAGGACGCCCTTTCCGGTGGCCGCCATGATGCGGCTCACACCCTCCTCCGGGAGGATGCCGAGGCGGACCGGAAGGTCGCTGATCCGAAGCCCGTTGAGGCCGGCTTCAACCACCCAGGCCAGCATGCGATCCTCAGGCGCCTGCGTCACTTCCAGGCGTCGGGACGGCAGCGGCGGCCTCCGGGGCGGAAACGGGTCAAGGATGACGCCGCCGCCGATCGTCGAGACCGGGGAGAAGCTCCGCAGCACGAAACGGTCCCCTCCCCGCGCCACGAGAGGGGATTCGAGGGCCAGCCTGACCCGACCGTGGGAACCCGGAGCGAGCGGTGACGTCTGACTGGCTCGAGCCAGGACTTCGGCCGTGCCGATGTGGACCCGGAGCCGGGTGCGCGAAGCGATGGGTCGAGGGGCCCCAGGCAAGAGCTCGACCGCGGCATCGATCACCGAGGTCGCCGTCCACCCGATCCCCGTCACGGCCACGTCGCCGCGATGCAGCTCCGCGCGATCCACCCCCACGAGGGCGAGCGCAGTGCGACGCCCGGGAACGGCGCGCGGCGCCGCCTGCCCATGCACCTCGATCGAGCGCACGCGCACGGCGCGATCGAGCGGCAAGAGATGTACCGAGTCGCCGACCGCCACGGATCCGCTCCAGGTAGTCCCGGTGATCACGGTCCCGGCGCCGGCCACCGCGAATACGCGGTCGATCGGCAGTCGGAACAGATCCGCCTCAGCTCGAGACTCCAGATCCTGCGCCACGGTACGCAGCGCGGCGCGCAGATCATCCAGTCCCGCACCCGTCTGAGCGGAGGTCGCGATCGGCGACTCCCAGCGCACGCGGCTCCCCTCGAGCCGCTTGGCGACCTCGGTCTCCACGAGCTGCAGCCACTCGGCATCGACCAGATCCTGTTTGGTCAACACCGGGATGCCCCGCCGGACGCCGAGCAGCTCCACGATGGCGAGATGCTCCTCGGTCTGGGGCATGATCCCCTCGTCCGCGGCTACGACGAGCAGCGCCACGTCGATGCCCGTGGCTCCCGCCAGCATGTTGCGAACGAAGCCTTCGTGGCCGGGCACGTCGACCACGCTGGCTTCGAGACCGGGACCGATGTCGAGCGGCGCGAATCCAAGATCGATGGTGATGCCGCGCCGCTTCTCCTCTTCCCAGCGATCGGTGTCGACCCCGGTCAGCGCCTTGACGAGGGCGGTTTTGCCGTGATCGATATGGCCGGCGGTGCCGACTACGAAGCGGCGGACGGTGGCGCCCACGCGCGACGCTCCCAGAACTCGAGCGCCGGCAGGTCCCCGCGGCCCGAGTCGTCGAGGTGATGGCGGATGAAGCGTGAAGCGAGCCGCCGGTGGGCCGCCGCGTGCAACGGCTCGAGCCGCGGCAGGTCGGCGCCCGTGTCCAGCAGCGCGCACAGGTCGGACCACGCAGTGGGGGGCAATCGGGTCGGGCTCACCGGGGGATTGGTCTGCACGCAGCTGTCGCACAGCACGCCGCCCTCGACGGTGCTGAACAGCACCGGCGCACCGTCCGGCACGATGGCGGTTCCGTCCCGCGCGCACTGGCGCAGCGCCGGCTCGAACCCGAGCACGCCGAGCAGGCCCCACACCGCGCGCACAGCGGCCGCATCGACGTCAGCGGGCGGGGCGCGACCCAGGGCATCCAGACCGGCGGTGAGTACGTCATAGGCTGTGGGGAGCGGTGCCGGCGGGGCCATGCGGACCATCAGCTCGGCCAACGCGGCGGCGGCGGCGAAGCGGTCCAGGTCGAGGGCGAGCTCGCGTCGCAATCGCTCCACGTCGAACGCGGCCAGGGTCTGCAGCTCGCGCGTCTCCCGATGGTAGAGCTGCGCTGTGCCTTCACTCAACAGCTCCAGACCCGCCCCGAACCGGCTCCGGGGTCGCAGCGCGCCCTTGGCGATGGCGCTCTGCACGCCGAGGTCGCGCGTGGCGAGCCGCACCACTTTCGACGTCTCGCTATAGCGATACGTGCGCAATACGACGGCGGGAGTGACGACCAGCGCCATGTGGTGAAACCTAACCGCGCGGCGGGACTCAGTGCTGCTTGTCGAGCACCAGAAACTTGGCGTCGTCTTTGGACACAGCGCGCATCCACTCGATCAGCTCGTCCACACGCTCGGGGGGCTGGACGCCGCGCCACCCCGCGATGCGTCGCGTAACCCGGATCTCACGGCCCGACTGGCTGTACTCCGCGCTGTACTCCCCGAACGCGCTCCGCGCCGAGACATTGGGCGGGAGGCGGGCCTGCCAGCCTTCCGGGATCGTCACGCGGAAGGTGGAAAGGCGCTCGACGGGGCCCACGATGTCGGCCACGTCGATCGGGAAGCGCCGCGGCTTGGCCGCTTCCAGCTCGTCGGCGATGCGCGAGAACTCGAACACCGGCAACGGCAGGGTGAGAATGTCGGTGCCCCCACTGTGGGACACGGCCCGCGCGTTGCGCGTCAGCCATCCCACCCGCACCGGCGCGCGCAAGTCGCGGCCGTTGAACACCTGCAGGCTGTCGCCCGTCCCGCCGGGGAAAAACGCGCTGCCGATGCTCTGGGTGATCTTGCGCACGTCCTCGGCCGTGAAGGTGCGCGAGTAGGCCTGGCGCACGCCGTACTGCTCGCTGCCGGTGCGGTATTACTCGTAGTGGCCCGTGAACAGGCCGTCCTCGGACAGCGAACCGGTCAACGTGCCCTCGGCACGATTGGCGCTGCTCGAGTCCTCCGGCAGGACCACGTGCTCGTTGCGGCCATCGGGTCGGACTACCAACCCGAAGCCACCTTGCTCGGACGGTGGCAGCTCGCCGAACGGCGTGAGATCGGAGGTGAGATCGAAGTACTGGTACCCCCGCCCCGGCCGGGCGACCGCCGCGATCATGTGATCGAACTGCGAGATCGACGGCAGCGTACTGTCCGCGAAGGCCGAGGAGCTGACGAGCACGGGCACGGCGTCGAAGCCCAGCCGGCGGGCCAGCGCGACGAACAGGGTCGCCTTGTCCTTGCAGTCGCCGAACCCGTTGTTCACCACCACGCGCGGCGGCCGGGGCTGAAAGCCACCGATGCCCAGACTGACCGATACGTAGCGGAAGTCCTGGGCGACCCACCGGTGCAGCGCGCGCAAGGAGTCCTCCGCTGTGGCGGCGCCCGCCATTGCAGCATCGAATCGCTGCTGCACGGTGGGCGTCACTTCGTAGCGATCCCGTGAGAGATCGGCGTACCAGTGCGCGATCCGGTCCCAGTCCATCGGGGCATAGACTTCGATCCCGACGTACACGGTATTGGGGGACGCGGCGTAGGACTCGGGATCGAACCGCGCGACGTCGGCCGTCGCCCAGGTGTACACCCGGCGGCCGTTGTGCTCATCCACCCGCCGCGGGAAATGCACGTTGGTCTCCTGGATCCGCGGCGCGACGGTGGCCGGGAGATCGACCAGCAGCCGCGAGCGGCGGATCGGCCGCATGGTGCGGACGACCCAGCTCGTGTGATAATCACCCGCCAGGACCGGCTTCAGATCCTCGATCGTGTAGCTCCAATCGACGATCGTCCCGGGCGTGACGCCCGACAGCGTGACGTCCCGCGTCCGCTCGTCCGAATACGAGGGTGAGTCGAGGCCGGCCTCCGTCTGCGATTCCTGCTGGTGTGCCGGTTTGTCGCTGATGACCGAGCCGTCCAGGCGCAGCACCTTGAGCCAGTTGACCGTCAGCCGCTCGTGTCCCGCCGAGTACGAGAACGATTGGTCGCCCCAGGTTTCGGCGCCGTCCTGATTCAGGATCTGCACCACCTGCCGGTAGGTCCGCGACCCGCGACCGTCCGCCTCGAAGCGCAGCACGCCATCGTCCAGCAGCACGACGTACGGCTGATCGGGATATTCCGCGGGATCGACGTGCAGCGCGTAGATCGAATCGTTGCGAACCGAGGGATCACCAGCGGGCGTGATGCGCGGAGCTTGCGCGGCGGCGGGGACGGCACCGCAGAGGGGGACAAGGACGAGCAAGCGACCTATGACCCGCATGGTCGCAAGATAGTGGCACCCGACCGCCGCGCGAGAACTACGGCGCGAGGTCGAGCCGCCCACCCACGAAGATGGCCCGCCGCGGTGTGAGAAAATGAAGTACCTCCTCGTAGCGTGCGTTGAGCATATTGGTTACCCGCACGTTGAGTGCCAGACCCGGCATAGCGCCCCGTGAGGACAGAATCCGGTATTCCGCGCTCGCGTCCACCACAGTGTGGACCGGAAGCATCACCGAGGTGTCGGGGAAGACCGTGAAGTCCTGGTCTCTGCGCTTCCCCGTCATGCGGGCTGCGAGCGAGGCCGTCCAGCGCCGCGACCAGCCGGCATTCAGCTGGACCGTGGCCGTCTGGCTGGGACGGCGCAGCAGCCGTTGCCCGGTCGCCTGGTCGCGAGTCGAGAGTACCGTATAGTCCACCGCGACGGAGATGCCGCGACTCACGGCGGCACGCGCGCCCAGCTCGAGGCCCCGCGCCGTCGCGCCGCTGATATTGACGTAATTGACGGAGTCCGGGCCGACAGGCGCCGCGCTGTACTGGATGAGGTCCCGGAAGCGCTGGTCGAAGTACGTAATGGAAGAGTACAGGCGCCCTCCGGCGAACATGCGGGACAGGCCGACTTCCCAGCTGGTCGACTGCTCGGGCTCGAGGGCGGGATTTCCGCGCGTGAATCCGGTCGCGAAATTCTCGAAGAAAGACGGCTCCTTGAACCCGGTCCCGGCCGAGGCATGGGCGCGGGTCGCGCCATCGGGCCGCCACGCGAGGCCGGCGCGGCCGGTGACGTGACGACCGAACTCCTGGTTGTCGTCCACCCGAGCGCCGAGCGTCCACGAGACCGCGCGGCTCGTCCCGACGAGCGCCTGAACGTAGGCGGCATTGTTGGAGCGGGCCGTGTCCAGCGTCGTGCCGCCCTGCCTCTGGCGCTCGAGCTCGACTCCGGCCGTAACGATCGTCGCCTCGGTCACATGCAGATCGGCCCGACCGCCCACCACCAGGCGTCGCACCACATCCCGGCTGTTGAAGCAACAGAAGGCGGTCGTATCGCCCGGGCTGTCCTGGCCGTCGTCGAACCGGGCCACCTCGCGGTGATAGTCCGCGCTCACGTGCGCGGCGAGTCGCGGCGAGAGGGTTCGACTCAGCTCGAGGGCGAGCGAGGGCCCGCGGTCGCTCGTGTTCTGGTCCGAGTCCGCCGGAGCACCGGTGAAGTCGGTGGGAAAATGTGTCACGCCTTCGGTGTAGCGGGCGACCAGCCTCGCTTCCGTACGCGAATCGGGCTGCAGCCGCAGCTGGCCGCCGATCAGATCGCGGCGGTAGTCGTTGTTGAAGGCGTAAATGCCGCTCGTGGTGTGGCGTGCGGCGTTCAGGGAGTATTGAACGCCCGGGCCTCCGCCCGTCACGCCAGCCTCGCCCCATTCGGTCCCATAGCTGCCGCCGCCGAAGTCGAGCCGCGCCGCCGCGGGACCACCGCCCGATCGGGTGAACACCTGCACCACGCCGGCGACCGCGTCCGATCCGTACAGCACGCTCACCGGCCCCCGGACGACTTCGATGCGCTCCACGTCTTCGGTCCCCAGATTCGCGAAATCGAAAGACCCGCCGGGTTGGTTCTGCGGCACGCCGTCCACCAGCACCTTCACGTAGTCGCTCTCGCCACCGCGCAGAAAGAGCGAGGTCTGCCCTCCGTAAGAACCCGTCGCGACGACCGCGACACCGGGTACGAGCCGCAGCGCATCGGCCACCGTTGCGATGCCCTGCGCACGGAGCGCATCACCGGAGATCACGGTCACATTGACGGGCGATGCGGTCGCCGAAACAGGGTAGAGAGTCGCGGTCACCACCACAGGTGAAAGGACCACCGTATCGGGAGTTTGAGCCGGCAAAGGCGTAAGGGGAAAAAGCGTAAGGACATAAAACGTAAGGAAAAGACGTATCATCGAGGCTCCCTTACCGGTCCCGGCGAAGTGGGGTGAGTTGAGGACGGCCTTCGAAACTGCTGACGGCGATCGGCCAACCGAACACCGATTCCGCGATCTCCTGGCGCAGCACGTCGACCGGGGGCCCCGCGGCGGCGAGCGCGCCGCGCGCGAGCAGCGCGACCCGGTCGGCGAACCGGGACGCGAGGTTGACGTCGTGCGTGACGAGCAATGCCCCCAGGCCTTCGGTGTCCACGAGGCGTCGTACCAGCTGGAACAACTCCATCTCGTGTCGCACGTCGAGCGATGCCGTCGGCTCGTCGAGCACGAGGAGCCGTGGCTCCTGGGCCAGCGCCCGCGCGATACGCACGCGCTGGTACTCGCCCCCCGACAACGTCCACAGCCAGCGATCGGCGAGATCCGCCACGTCGCACCGCTCCAGCGCGCGCTCGACCGCCTGGCGATCCGCGTCCCGCTCTCCCCCCCAGGGACCGAGGTGCGGGTAGCGGCCGAGCCGGACGGTGTCCCGAACCCGTTGTGGAAACAGGTTGTCTTCCCGCTGCGACACAACGCCGACCACGCGGGCCAGCTCGCGCCGCGTCCACGCCCGCGCGGCGCGCCCGAGAATCGTCGCCTGCCCGCCCTGCGGCTCGTACAACCCGAGCGCCACGCGCACCAGGGTCGTCTTGCCGCTGCCGTTGGGCCCGAGCAGAGCCACCAGCTCCCCGTTCGCGAGCGCGAGCGACACGTCGTTCAGCGCGTCCCCGGGCGCTCCCGGATAACGGAAGTGAACCCGCACGAGGTCGAGAATCACGCCGCGCTCCAGCGGCGCAGCAGCAGCGCAAACAGGGGCACCCCCACGAGCGCCGTCACGGTGCCCACCGGCAGCTCGCGCGGAG
>Ga0075423_10006519_pt1 | contig 10957 bp, 10 predicted proteins | sample SoiMethybrSBSTD2_FD_80114 | JGI IMG/M metagenome (GOLD analysis project Ga0075423, IMG submission 80114) | Bulk soil microbial communities from a Populus tree surrounding site in Tennessee, USA - Soil MetaG P. TD hybrid SBSTD2 | ecosystem: Environmental > Terrestrial > Soil > Tree plantation...
GCCCGCACCGTCTCCTCCCACCGGTCCATCAGCGCGAACTCGCGCTGGCGCCGCAGCGAGGACGGCCGCAGCCGGCGGAGCCGGCCCAGCAGCCAGACGCGCAGGAATCCCAGCACGGTAGTGGTACGAACGTGCTGGCCGATGGTCGGCCGGCCGTCGGGCCACCGCCGCTCGGCCCAGCGGGCGATCGGGCCGCCGATGGACGCGGGCAGGATGCCGTACAGCTCGTCGAGGTCCGGCTTCAGGTAGTCGGTCACCACCAGCACCGCGCCCTCCGGCGCCGCGTTCTCCCGGCGGATGCGCTCGAAGCGGCCGCGCCGCGTCTTGAGGTCGGCCACCCGGATCGCGTCCTCGTAGGTCATCCACACCGCGAGCCGGCGCGCGAAGATCCCGGTGAGGCGGACACCCGGGTCGAGCGCCCGCACGCTTCGCACGCGCGCGAGGAAGGCCTCCGCGTAGCGCGCGTCCTGGTAGTCCACGAGGCGCGCGAGCGCTTCGCCCAGCACCGCGTGGAGCGGCTCGGGAAACTCGGCCTCCGCCCGCGTGGCCACCGCCACGAAGGCCCGGCCGCGGGAGCCGAGCCCGCTCGCGCGCTCGGCCTTCACCTCCGGCCACGGGCGGTCGCGCCGCGGAGCCTCCGCCTCCCCAGGACCGGCCGCCACCAGCTCGACGCCCGCCTTGAGGCCGCGGACGTTGCGGTCGACGGCCACGCCGCCCTCGCGGATCGCGGCCTCGAAGTCGGCCGCGCTCATCGGCACCGCCTCGCTGGCCGCGAGCGCCCCCAGCAGCAGCGCGTTGACCTCGGTCTGGTGCTGGCGGGCGAGCGCGAGCGCGTCGAAGCCCACGAAGCGGCGGCTGAGGCCGCGGGCCGCGGCCTCGAGCGCCTCGCGCGGGAACACCCCGTCGCCCGGTGCCGACTTCTCGGCGATCGAGAAGAGCCGGTGCGTGCTCGCGATCACGGTGGTGCGGGTGGGCGACGCGTAGTCCATCTCGACGGTGCGCCCCGCCTCGAGCAGCTCGGAGGCGATGATCACGTCGACGTCGCCGGGGGTGGGATAGAGCGAGAACACCGGCTCGGGGTCGCCCGGCCCCACCCGCTCGGGAAACACCTCGACGTAGTAGGTGGTGGCCCCGGTGCGTTGGGCCACGCCCGGGATCGAGGTGGCCTGCGCCGCGTAGCCCGCGTGGGCGGCCGCTCCCACGATCCACTCGGTGAGCACGCCCCCGCCCTGCCCGCCGAGCGCGGCGATCAGGATCGAGACGGGGCGGCGGGCCGCCATCACGCCGGCTGGAGCCGGCCCTGAAGCCAGCCGATGACGCGACGGCGGAGTGCGGCGAGCCCCCGGGCCCACGCGCCCGGGTTGTGGATCACGCGCGCCTCGTAGAACGACGGGCAGAGCACCGCGGCGTGCGCGACCTCGCCGCAGAGCCCGCAGCCCACGCAGCTCTGGTCGACGTGCGCCACCGGGTCGTCGCGCAGCGGGTCCGGGCTGTCCCGGAGGGTGAGCGAGGGGCAGCCGTTGAAGCGCATGCACGACTTGTCGCCGGTGCACACGTCGGGATCGACCCCGAAGCGCGGGGCCTCCACCCGCTCCCCCGCCTTGAGCCGCGCCGCGGTCTCCGGCCTCACGCGTCGCTGGCGCTCGAGCTGGCACTCCGCGCGCGCGACGATCACCTTGAGGCCGCCCGCCGCGGTGGTCATCGCGTCCTTCACCACCTTCAAGGTCTCGCCGACGCGGTAGGGGTTCACCGTCTTGATCCAGGAGACCCCGAGGCTGCGGATCGTCTCCACGATCGACATGACCACCGCGTCGCCGCGCGGATTCTTGCCCGTCGAGGGATTGGCCTGCTGGCCGGTGGCCGAGGTGTAGAAGTTCTCGAGCACCACCACGATCGAGTCCTGCTTGTTGAAGACCGCGTTGGCGACCCCCGCGGTGAGGCCGGAGTGCCAGAAGCCGCCGTCGCCCAGGATCGAGATGACGCGCTTGTCGAAGCTCGGGGCCACCGCGCTCGCGGAGGCCACGCTCATGCCGTAGCCCAGGATCGTGTTGCCCTGGTTGAACGGGGGGAGGGTCGCGAAGGCGTGGCAGCCGATGTCGGCGGCCACGTGGGTCTCGCCCAGCTCACGCTGCGCGATCTTGAGCGCGCTGAAGACCGGCCGCTCCGGGCAGCCGGTGCAGAAGGCGGGCGGCCGCTTCGGCAGCGGGGTGCGCAGCTGGGCGCGCCCCCGCCCCACGTGCGCGGTGAGGGCCTCGCGGCGCCGCTCCGCCTCCCCGCCCAGGAAGCGGGCGAGCGCGGCGAGCACCACCTCGGGCACGTACTCACCCTGGGCGGCCACCACGTCCTTGCCGTGGATGCGGGTGGTGACGCCGTGATCGTAGGCGAGCGCCTTCAGCTCCTGCTCGATGAAGCTCGGCATGCCCTCTTCCAGGACCAGCACGCGCTCCTTGCCCTCGAGGAAGCCCAAGAGCTGATCGGGCACCAGCGGGTGGATCACGTTCAGCACCAGCATCGGGACGCGGCTCCGCCCGTAGGCGTCCGCCGCCCCCAGCAGCTCAAGCGCGCGGAGCGCGGTGGGGGTGAGCCCGCCCTGCAGGATGATGCCGAGGCGCTTGTCCTCGCCGGGCCGCACCTCGTTGAGCCCGCGCGCCACCACGTAGCGCTGCGCGGTGGGCAGGCGGCGCTCGAACTTCTGCGCCTCCTGCGTGTAGGTCGAGGGCGGGTGGCTCAGGCGGCTGTAGTCGAACGAGTGGCGTTCGAGCCGCGAGCTCATGCCGATCGCGGGACGCACGTTGTCGCGGCAGACCATGCTCCCCCGCATGTGGGCGGCGCGGATGCGGAGACTGATGACCGTGGGGAGGTTCGAGGCCTCGGAGAGGCCGAACCCCTCCTCCACCATGCGGGCCAGGTTCTGGAGCGTCGGCTGCGGGTCGATCAGGATGAGCGACGACTTGAGCGCGAAGGAGTGGGTGCGCTCCTGGATGACGCTGGCGCCCGCCCCGTAGTCCTCCCCCACCACGATGAGCGCGCCCCCGATGACCCCGGCCGAGGCCAGGTTGGAGAGCGCGTCGGCGGCCACGTTGGTGCCCACGATGGACTTCCAGGTCACCGCACCCCGCATCGGGTAGTTGATCGAGGCGCCGAGCAGGGCGGCCGCCGCGGCCTCGTTGGCCGAGGCGTCGAGGTAGACCCCCATCGGCCGCAGCAGCGACTCGTTGGCGTCCGCGAGCACGTCCAGGAGGTGCGAGACGGGGGCGCCCGGGTAGCCGCCCACGTAGGAGACGCCAGCCTGGAGCAGGGCCTTGGTGATGGCCAGGATGCCCTCGCCGCGCAGCACCTGCCCCTCTCCGAGCGCAAGCTGCTTGACTTCCTCGGCGAACGACCGTTCCATAGAACCCTCTTTTACCACAACCCTCGGGGGAGGAGCCCGTGGCGCACTTCACGACGACCGACGGCGTCCGCATCTACTACGAGTCGCACGGCACCGGCGACCCGCTCTTCCTGGCCTACGGCATCGGCGGCAACGCGGGCATGTGGCGGCCCAACGTCCACGCCCTGGCCGCCCACCACCGGCTCGTCCTCTGGGAGCCCCGCGGCCACGCCCGCTCGGAGAGCCCGGCCGACCCCACCCGGGTCACCTTCGGCCACTGGGTGCTCGACCTGAAGGATCTGCTCGACCACCTGGGGCTCACTCACGCGGTGGTGGGCGGGCTGTCGCTCGGCGGCGGGATCGCCACGCGGTTCGCCCTCGCCCACCCGGAGCGGGTGCGGGCCCTGGTGGTGGTCGACTCCTCCTCGGCCGCGGGCCTGCCGCTCTCGGTAGAGAACGTGGTGATGCGCGCGAAGTCGATCGAGGTCACCCTCAAGGGCGGCATGAACGCGATGGCCGAGTTCGCCATCGCCTCGAACCCGAACGTGGCCGGGCGGCTCAAGCTCGACCCGTCGGCGCGGCAGGAGATCTTCGACTACTACCGGATGCTGACCCCCATCGGCTACGCCAACGCGCTCCGCGCGCTGCTGCAGATGGACTACATCACCGAGCGGCTGCCCGAGATCTCCGCGCCCACGCTCCTGATCTGCGGGGACGAGGACCCGTCGCTCCAGCCGATGCGGGTGATGGAGAAGAAGGTCAAGCAGGCGCGCTTCGTGCTGCTCTCCCCCGCCGGCCACTTCGCCAACCGGGACCAGCCGGAGGCCTTCAACCGCGCGGTGCTCGAGTTCCTCGACGAGATCGGACCCGCGTGACGGTGACGTCCGCGCCCCGCACCCCTTCCCCACAGTCCGGACAGTAGTAGCCCACCGAGACCGGGTGCCCGCACCCGGCGTGCACGAGCTTGCTCTGCTTGTGCACGTGGCGGCCGCCCCACGCGGCGAGCGCGCCCACCACCATGCCCAGCTCGCGTCCCTTGCCGGTGAGCGCGTACTGGGCGCGCGGCGGGTGCTCGGAGTAGAACTCCCGCTCGATGAGCCCGTGCTCCTCCATCAGCTTGAGCCGCGCGGAGAGGATGTTGGGGGCGATGCCAGGCAGCGTGCCCAGGAGGTCCTGGAAGCGTCGGGTGCCCTGCAGGAGATCGCGCACCACCAGCAGGGTCCAGCGGTCCCCGATCACCTCCAGGGACTTGGCCACCGGGCAGGGCTGGTTGTAGCGCTTCGGCATGGGGCCAGTATACCGACCCACTTGACATGGAAGCAAGTCACTATTATTTTAGTAGTGACGTACTCAGGAGTGACAGGAGGCCTCGACGATGGCCAAGCACCTCGACAGCATCCGGATGATCCAGCGCGGGGAGGCGCCGCCTCCGCCGGTGGCCCGCCTCATCGGCTTCACCCTCACCGAGGTCGAGCCGGGCCGCGCGGTGGTCGCCCTCGAGGCCGACCGCCGCCACGCCAACCCGATGGGGACCGTCCACGGCGGGATCCTGTGCGACATCGCGGACGCCGCGATGGGGATCGCCTACGCGGCCACTCTCGACGAGGGCGAGACCTTCACGACCCTCGAGCTCAAGATCAACTTCCTCAAGCCGGTGCGCACCGGCCGCCTGGTCGCGACCGGCCGGGTGGTCAAGGGCGGGCACTCGGTGGGACTCACCGAGTGCGACGTGGTGGACGACAAGGAGCGCCTGGTCGCGCGCGCCTCCAGCACGTGCATGACCCTGCGCGGCGAGCAGGCGGTGGGCCGCTAGGTGAGCGGAGCCGCCGCGGCCGGGGTGGCGATCGCCGTCGCGCCCGCGCTCTCGTCCCGCACCCGCCGACTGTTGGAGGGGCCGGTGGCCCCGACCCTGCTGCGGCTCGCCGCGCCCAACGTGCTGGTCATGGTGCTGCAGGCCGCGGTGAGCACGCTCGACGCGGTCTTCGTGGGCTGGCTCGGCTCGGACGCTCTCGCGGGCGTCTCGCTGGTGTTCCCGCTCGTCATGCTGATGCAGACGATGTCGGCGGGAGGCATGGGCGGCGGGGTGGCCTCCGCGGTGGCGCGCGCCCTCGGCGGCGGCCGCCGCGCGGAGGCCGACGCCCTGGTGGTCCACGCGGTCGTCATCGCGGTGATCATGGCCGCCGCGTTCACCCTGCTGCTCGAACTGGGCGGCCCCGCGCTCTACCACGCGATGGGGGGCGAGGGGGCCGCGCTCGCGGCGGCCACCCTTTACTCGCGCGTGCTCTTCGGCGGCGCGCTCGTCTACTGGCTCTTCAATACGCTCGGCAGCGTGATCCGCGGCACCGGCAACATGGTGCTCCCCGCGTCGGTGATGGTGGGCAGCGGATGCCTCTACCTCGCGCTCTCCCCCGCCCTCATTCTCGGCTGGGGCCCGCTGCCGCGGCTCGGCATCGCGGGCGCGGCCGCGGCCAGCGTGGCCTCGTTCAGCCTGGGCAGTCTCGCCCTGCTCGGCTACCTCCTCTCCGGCCGGAGCCTGGTGCGACCGCGCGGTCTCCGGCTGCGCTGGCCGCTCTTCCGAGAAATCCTGCTGGTGGGCGCCCCGGGCTCGCTGAACACGATCCTCACCAACCTGACCGTGGTGCTGCTCACCGGGCTGGTCGGGCCCTTCGGCGCCACCGCGCTCGCCGGCTACGGCCTCGGCGCGCGGCTCGAGTATCTGCAGATCCCCATCGTCTTCGGCCTGGGCTCGGGCCTCGTCACCATGGTCGGCACCAGCATGGGCGCGGGCCATCGGGCGCGGGCCCAGCGCGTGGCGTGGGCCGGCGCGGCGATGGCGGCGGGCGTGACTGGCACGATCGGGATCCTCGCCGCCCTGTTCCCCCACGCCTGGCTCGGGCTCTTCACGAGCGATCCCGCGGTGCTGGCCGCCGGCACGCGCTACCTGCGCCTCGTCGGTCCCTGCTACGGCTTCTTCGGCGCCGGCCTCGCGCTCTACTTCGCCTCGCAGGGGGCCGGTCGCCTGCTCTGGCCGCTCCTCTCCTCGGTGGTCCGGCTCGCGATCGCGGCGGCCGGCGGCTGGCTCGCCGCCCGCTGGCTCGGCGTCGGCCTCTCCGGGATCTTCGCGGCGATGGGGAGCGCGCTGGTGGCGATGGGCCTCGTCAACGTCGCGGCGGTCCACTTCGGTGCGTGGCGAGCGCCCGCCCCGGCCGCCGCCAGGAGGAATCCATGACGATCCAGCAGATCTTCGGCCTGCAGGTGCTCCTGAGCTTCGTGCTGTTCACTCTGATCGCGCGCTGGTACGTGAGCCCGCGCCTCGCCGCGCTGCCGGCGGACCGTGCGCTCCAGCCCCTGCTGGTGCTCCACGCCTCGCGCCACATGGGCCTCGTGTTCCTGGTGCCGACGGTAGTCGGCGGCACCCTTCCGGCCGCCTTCGCGGCCGGCGCCGGCTACGGCGATCTCCTGGCCGGCCTGCTCGCCCTCGCCGCGCTCGTGGCGCTGCGCGCTCCGCTGCCGCGCGTGGCGATCCCGCTGACCTGGCTCTTCAACGTGATCGGGCTGCTCGACCTGGTCAACGCGTTCTACCAGGGTCTCACCCACCAGGTGCAGCTCGGCGCCGCCTACTACATCCCGACGTTCATCGTGCCGGCCCTGGTGGTCTCCCACGTGATGATGTTCCGCGTGCTGCTGGGGCACCCGACGCGTGCCCGCCTCGATTTGCCCGCCCCCGCGCGGATGTGAAACAATCGCGGGCGATGAGTCGCCGCGCCCGCGCCATCCTCGCGACCGCCTGCGGGGCGCACTTCGTCCACGACGGCTTCTCCGACATCCTCTACATCCTGCTGCCGGTGTGGGCCACCGAGTTCGGCCTGAGCTTCGCCCAGGTCGGCCTGCTCAAGACCCTCTACACCGGCGGGATGGCGAGCTTCCAGGTGCCGGCCGGCATCCTGGCGGAGCGCCGTGGCGAGGCGCGGCTGCTCGCGGCGGGCACCGCGGTGACCGCGCTCGGCTTCCTGGCCGCCGGGCTCACCGGCGGCTTCCTCGCGCTGCTCGCCTGCCTCGCGGTGGGCGGGCTCGGGTCGGGCTGCCAGCACCCGCTCTCCTCCTCGCTCGTGTCGCAGGCCTACGAGACCGGGCCGCGCCGCACCGCGCTCGGCACCTACAACTTCTCGGGCGACCTCGGCAAGGTGGCGGTCCCCGCCGCGGTGGCGCTGGCGCTGCCGTGGCTCGGCTGGCGGCGCGCGGTGGAGGTCTACGCGGTGGTCGGGCTGCTGGCCGCGGGCCTCATCCTGGTGCTGCTCGCGCGCCTGGGCGCGGGCCGGGCGGAAGCGCCCCCGCGCCTGAGCGCGGAGAGCCCGCGCGCGACCGGGTGGGGCATCCGCGACCCGCGCGCCTACCGCGCGCTCTCCGCCATCCACGTCATCGACAACTCGACGCGGACCGGCTTCCTCACCTTTCTGCCCTTCCTGCTGATCGCCAAGGGCGCCACCGTGCCCTCGGTGGGGCTCGCGCTGATGCTGGTCTTCATCGGGGGCGCGATCGGCAAGTTCGCGTGCGGCGCCCTGGCCGATCGCGTAGGCGTGATCCGCACCGTGGTCATCACCGAGGCCGCCACCGGCGTCGGCATCCTGCTGCTGCTGACCCTGCCGCTCGGCGCGTGCCTGCTCGCGCTGCCGCCCCTCGGCGTCGCGCTCAACGGCACCTCGTCGGTCCTCTACGGCACGGTGGCCGACCTGGTCTCGAGCGACCGCCGCGCGCGGAGCTACGCGATCTTCTACACGCTCGGCATCGGCGCCTCCGCGCTGTCTCCCTTCGCCTACGGCCTGCTGAGCGACTGGGGCGGCGTCCGCCTCACCCTCACCGTCGTGGGCCTCGTCGTCTTCCTCACGCTGCCGTTCACGCTGCCGCTGCGCCCGCCCGCGCCGGCCGCCGCCGCGCACTCCGCCTAGCCGCCACGCCGGGCGCCCTCAGCGCGGGAGGCTGGGGATCGAGATTCGCTCGGTGATCGCCTCCGCCCCGCGGCCCGGCCGCCAGGCGATCGTGAGGCGCCCGTCGGGATCGAAGTGGATCGCGGTGAGCGCCTCGCGCAGCGGAAGGCCCGGCGCCCACGCGCGCTCGATGCGGGCGACCTCGCGCGCGGAGAAGATCTGCCGGACCGCGATCGCGCGCCCGTCCACCTGCGCCATCAGCAGGCGCCGGGTGTCCACGCCGAGCACGTCGGGCTGGGGGGCGGAGAGCCGCCGGCGCTTCGCCTCGAAGAAATAGGAGAGATGCCGTGCGGGATCCATCTCGAACCGGACCTCCGCGAAGGTGGCCTCGTGCCAGATCACCTCGGGGCGCGGCAGGGTGGCGACGCCGGGCGGCGGCTCGAGCCAGACCGGCTTCTCGGGATCGCCGTAGTAGTAGCCGACCCGGCAATCACGGTCGGTGCGGCACCGGGACACGAGGCCGGTGCTAGGGAAGGCGGCGCGGTAGATGCAGTGCGACGGCTGGTCGGGTGAGCCCCCGGCGCAGTCGCCCGCAACCGGTTGCGGGGCGGCGGCCGCGATCGAGAGCAGACCCGCCAGCAGGAGCGCCGACGCCGTGGCGGTCCTTTACGCCTTCTGCGTGGTGAGCAGCTCGGTCATGCGGGTGAAGAACTGGTCGAGCATCATCTTGGTCACGCCGCCCAGCATGCGCTGGCCGACGCTCGCGATGAGCCCGCCCACCTGCACGTCCGCGTCGTAGCTCACCCGGGTGCCGCCGTCCACGTCGGAGAGCTGCATGCCCGCGGCGCCGCGGACGAAGCCGGGTCCTCCGCTTCCCTCCACCGCCATGCGATAGCGGTGGGGCGGCTCGAGGTCGCTCAGCTTGACCTTGCCCTCGAACGTCCCCTTGATCGCGGCGACGCCCACCTTCATGGTGGCCTTGTACTCGTTCTCCCCGATCGCCTCGAGCTTCTCGCACCCGGGCAGGGCCTGGGCCAGAACGGCGGGATCCAGGAACGCGGCCCAGACCTTGTCGCGCGCGGCCGGGATGTCGGCGGAGCCTTCGATCTTCATGCTAGGCGCCCGCGAGGGTGCGGACCGCGGCGTCCATGCGGCCCAGCCCCTCGGTGATGGTCTCGAGCGAGGTCGCGTACGAGAGCCGGATGTGGGCGTCGGAGCCGAAGTCGACGCCGGCCACCGTGGCGATGCGGGCCTCGTCGAGCAGGAACGCGCACACGTCGGCGGAGCCGCGAAGGACGCCACCCTTGGCGCGCTTGCCGAAGAGGCCCGAGACGTTGGGGAAGGCGTAGAACGCGCCCTTCGGCATCACGCAGCGCACCCCCGGGATCGCGTTGAGCGCGGCCACGATGACCCGGCGCCGGCGGTCGAACTCCCCCGCCATCTTGGCCACTTCGTCCTGGGGGCCGCCGAGCGCCTCCACCGCGGCCCACTGGGCCACCGAGGTCGGGTTGGACGTCACCTGGCTCTGCACGTCGGTCATCGCCCGGATGATCGGCTTCGGGCCCGCCGCGTAGCCGATGCGCCAGCCGGTCATCGCGTAGGCCTTCGAGCACGTGTTGACCACGATGGTGCGCGCCTTGATCTCGGGGGAGAGCGACGCGATCGAGACGTGCCGGCCCTCGTAGGTGAGCGACTCGTAGCACTCGTCGGAGATCACCCAGAGGTCGCGCTCGATCGCGAGGCGCGCCACCTGCGCGAGCGCCTCCGCGGAGAAGACCGCCCCGGTCGGGTTCCCCGGGCTGTCGAGCACGATGAGCTTGGTGCGGGTGGTGACCGCGGCCCGCAGGGCGGCCGGATCGAGATCGAACCCGGTCGACTCGTGGGTGAGCACCGGCACCGGGACACCGCCGAGCAGGCGCACCTGCTCGGGGTACGAGACCCAGTAGGGGCTCGGGATCAGGACCTCGTCGCCCGGGTTCACGAGCGCCATCACGATGTTGTAGAGGGTGTGCTTCGCCCCGCAGGAGACGGTCACCTCGTCCGGGGCGTACTCGAGCCCGTGATCCCGCTTGAACTTCTGGCAGACCGCGGCGCGCAGCTCGGGAATGCCGCCCACCTCGGTGTACTTGGTCTGGCCGCTCTCCAGCGCGCGGATCGCGGCGGCCTTGATGCGGGCGGGCGTGTCGAAGTCGGGCTCCCCCGCGCCGAAGGAGATCACGTCGATGCCCTGCGCGCGCATGGCCCGGGCCTTGGCCTGCATGGCGAGGGTCGGCGAAGGGGCAAGGGTCTTCATCCGATCGGCGAGCATGGGGTCCTCTCTCAGCGGGGGTGGGAGAACTTCTGGGTGAGGCGCTCCTCGACCGGCGGCGGCACCATGCCCGTGATCGGCGCTCCGAGCGACGCCACTTCCTTGATGAGGCGCGAGGAGATGTAGGTGTAGCGCTCGTGGGGCATCATGAAGACGGTCTCCACGGTGTGGCGGAGCTTGCGGTTCATGAGCGCCATCTGGAACTCGTACTCGAAGTCGGAGACCGCGCGAAGCCCGCGCACCACGCAGTCGGCGCCCTCGCGATCGACCAGGTCGATCAGGAGCCCGTCGAACGAGGTGATGCGCATCCGGCCCATCCCGATGCCGGTGGTGCACTCGTCGATCAGCTCGAGA
>Ga0075423_10006520_pt1 | contig 10957 bp, 8 predicted proteins | sample SoiMethybrSBSTD2_FD_80114 | JGI IMG/M metagenome (GOLD analysis project Ga0075423, IMG submission 80114) | Bulk soil microbial communities from a Populus tree surrounding site in Tennessee, USA - Soil MetaG P. TD hybrid SBSTD2 | ecosystem: Environmental > Terrestrial > Soil > Tree plantation...
GAGGACGACGGCGACGTCGGCCTGGACGATCGACTTGTCCTCGACGAGCTTGCCGACGCCGCCCAGGTAGCTCTGGACGACGCGGGCCTTGTCGAGCGAGCCGGCGCGATAGTGAACCTGGGTGGCGGTCACGCGGGACTGGTTGCCGACGCCCGCGGTGACGAACCCCTGCTGCTGCAACTCCGTCCCCGTCTTCGACGCCTGGCCGCTCTGACCCGATCCGTTGAACACGCGCACGCGGATCTCCGACGGCTTCGGCCCGTTCTGCTGGGTCGGCGCGGGCCCGAACTGGCGTAGGCGAGCGAGGACCGCGTCGGCGTCGGGCGCCTTCGCCTCGAGGACCGACCCGAGGCGCGAGTTCGTCGGGCCGGGCACCGTCGGGAACGTCACCATCTCGAGGCTGTTCGGGTCGTTCGGGTCGACTCGTCGGAACGACGTGATGAGCTTCTTGATGTCGTCGCTGTTGAGGGCTTGGTCGGCCTTGAGCTTCGGAATGGTCTGGTCGGCGATGTCGAGTGCGGTCGTGAGGCTGTTCACCGACCTCCGGAACGCCTCGGTCGCGAGCCGCTTCATGAACTGCTGCTGACGGTCGATGCGCCCGAGGTCGCCGCGCGGATCCGTCTGCCAGCGGCCATCGACGTACTGCTCGAGGCCCCGCGACCGCACGTAGTTGAGTGCGGTGGAGCCGTCGAGCGTGTAACAGCCCGGCTTGAAGTTGAACGGGATGAACTCGAAGCCGCTGTGCGCGTCCCTCGACGGCGCATCGATGTAGACGGGGACGCCACCCATCGCGTCGACGATGCCCTTGAAGCTCTGGAAGTCGACTTCGATGTAGTGGTGGATGGGGACGTTGAAGTTCTGCTGGAGCGTGTCGACCACCCGTTGCGGGCCGCCGCCGCTGGCCGTGTTGAACGCGGCGTTGATCTTCTGCTGCCCGAGCCCGGGCACGTCGACGGCGAGGTCACGGGGGAAGGAGACGAGGAATCCCGTCTTCTGCGCGGGGTCCACGTGGATGACCATCAGGGTGTCAGAGCGCTGTCCCCCCTCGCTGGAGGCGTCCCCGAACGCCGCCTTCTCCTCGGGCGTCTGCACCTCGGCGCGGGTGTCGGACCCGATGAGGAGGAAGTTGGCCGGCTGGCCGGGGTCGGTGTTCTCCGCGGTCTTGACCTTCACGCGGGGGATCTCGTCGATCTTCCGGTCGATGAAAGCGTTCACGCCCACCACACCGCCCAGGACAAGCGGGAGAGACACCGCCAGCGCCACTGCGAAGCGCCCGAGCAGGACGCGGGGGAACGAGCGTGTCATCGAACGGGTCATCCTACCGGCGCGGACGCCGATTCCTCGGTCGCTCGAAAGACCGCAGCGACGCCTCACGCCGCCGCTACCCTGCGCGCGTGACCCCCGCCGGGGCGCAGATGACCGCCGCTGGCTCGCCGAGCGCCGCCGCGTTGCTCTCCGCCCTCCCCGCCACTGTCGACGCCGCCGTCGTGCGGGACGGCCCCCGATTCGTCGTCGCCGCCGCGCCCGATGCGCTGCGCGTGGCGTCAGGCGCTGACGCGCTCGCAGCGCTCGACCGGCTCCCGCCCGGGTGGTGGGCGGGCTTCCTGTCCTATGAGCTGGGCGGCGCGGTCGAACAGGTGTCGCCGCGGCGGGATTGCGACGGCGACAGCGGCGAACGTGGCGCGCCGACGCTCCCCCACCTGGTGCTCGCCCGCTTCCCGGCTCGCATCGTGCTGGACCCGGCGTCGGGAGGGTACGAGCTGCACGGGCACGGCGACGCACGCGGCTTGCTGGCACGGGCGGTCGACGCGGCGCGCGACGGTGCACGCGCGCCCGCCTCGCCCACGCTCGCGCGCTGGAATACGAGTCTCGATCGCGCCGCGTTCGAGCAACGCGTCGCGACGATCCTCGAGCACATCGGCGCCGGTGACTGCTACCAGGTCAACCTCACCCGTCGCCTGACATGCGATCAGGCCGCCGACCCGGTAGGACTGTTCGCCGCGCTCGCGCGGTGCAACCCGTCGCCGCACGGCGCGCTCCTTCGCGTCGGCGGCGCGAATGGCGTGCCGGCGATGGCCGTCGTGTCGGCGTCGCCGGAGCGCTTCCTCTCGTGGCGTGGACGAGACGTCGAGACCCGGCCGATCAAGGGGACGGCCACCTCCCCGACGACGCTGGCGGCGAGCCCGAAGGACCGCGCCGAGAACGTGATGATCGTCGACCTCGCCCGCAACGACCTCGGTCGCGTGTGCGACCCGGGCTCGGTCGCGGTCCCGGCGCTGTGCGAGCTCGAGGCCCATCCCGGCCTGCACCATCTCGTGAGCACGGTGCGGGGTCGGCGGCGCGCCGGCACCGGGGTCGGCGCGCTGGTACGGGCGACCTTCCCGCCGGCGTCCGTGACGGGAGCACCGAAGCCGCGCGTGATGCAGATCATCGAGGATCTCGAGCCCGCGCCCCGGGGCGTCTACTGCGGGGCGGTGGGATGGATCGACACCGAGCGCGACGCCGGTGACCTCAACGTCGCGATCCGCACCTTCACGGTCGCAGACGAGTCCACGCAGTTGGGTGTCGGCGCCGGGATCGTCGCCGACTCGGAGCCGGCGGCGGAGTGGGCCGAGACGGAGCTGAAGGCGGCCCGTCTGCTCGCCGCCGCCGGCACCGGTCGCGCCGATGTCCGCGACGCGGCGCTAGCGGGAGCACACCGATGAGCGGCTCGATCCTGTGGCTCGACGGGCGGCTCGTGCCGGCCGACGAAGCGCGTGTGTCGCCGTTCGACCACGGACTGCTCGTCGGAGACGGCGTCTTCGAGACCTTGCGCGTGTACGACGGCGTCCCGTTCGCGTGGTCCCGTCACCACCAGCGCCTGGTCCGGTCGGCCGCCGGGCTCGGGTTGACCGCGCCGGGATCGCAGGAGCTCCGGTCGGCAGTCGACGACGTGCTCGCAGCCAACGGCGTGACCGAGGGCCGGGTGCGGCTCACGATCACGGGTGGACCGTCGCCGCTCGGCTCCGAGCGCGGCGACGCGCCCCCGACCGTCATCGTCATGAGCGCGCCGGCGACGCCGTGGCCGTCGACGGTCGACGTCGTGATCGTCCCGTGGAGCCGCAACGAGCGCGGCGCGGTCGCAGGCCTCAAGACCACCTCGTACGCCGAGAACGTGCGCGCGCTCGCGTACGCACGCGAGCGCGACGCAGGCGAGGCGATCTTCCTCAACACGCGCGGTGAGGTCTGCGAAGCCACGGGATCGAACGTGTTCGTCATCCGGGACGGCGTCGTTCTCACGCCGCCCGCCGACGCCGGTTGCCTGCTCGGTGTCACCCGCGCCCTGGTGCTCGAGCTGTGCGCCGATCACGGCATGCCCGCCGAGGAAGCCGTGCTCGGTCCGTCGGCGTTGAGCGACGCGGACGAAGCATTCCTGACGTCGTCGACGCGCGAGGTGCAGCCGATCGGACGGGTGGACGGGCGCGGGTTGCCGGCCGCGCCGGGACCGACCAGCGACAAGCTCGGCGCCCTGCTCACCGAGCTGATCGGTCGCGTCCCCGACCCCTGATCGCGCGCCGGCGCTAGACGTCGCGAAGATGGACGACGTCGCCGACGTGGACCTCGACGACCTCGCCGTCGTCGTCCTCGACGTGGAGCTGACCGGCGGCTCCGATCCCGACGGCGCGGCCGACCAGGTCGCCATCCGGCCGTTCGACGCGTACGCGGCGGCCCATCGTCGCCAGGCGGGCGCGGTACTCGCCGACGACACCGTCGAGGTCGGCGTAGCGGCGGTCGAGCTCGGCCAGGAACGCGTCGAGCAGCTCGCGCCGGTCGACGGAATGACCCACCTCGAGATTGCAGGCCGTCGCAGTCTCGGCGAGCTCGGTTGGGAACGCTCGCCATTCGACGTTGACACCCGCGCCCACGACGACGGCGTCGCCGTCGCGCTCGGCGAGAATGCCGACCAGCTTGCGGTCCCCGACCACGAGGTCATTCGGCCACTTGAGCGCGGGCGCGAAGCCGGCGACGCGCGCGACGGCGTCAGCCATGGCGACACCGCAGGCCATCGTGACGAGCGGCGTCTGCTCCGGCGCGAGCGCCGGCCGCAGCAAGACGGACACGAGGAGCGACGCCCCGGGGGGCGCCACCCATTCACGACCTCGGCGGCCGCGCCCGGCGGTCTGGACATCGGCGACCGCGACGAGACCCTCGGGCGCACCCCGCCGCGCCTCGTCGAGCAGATAGCGGTTCGTCGAATCGAGGGAGTCGAACCAGCGAACCTCGTGCGTACGCTCGATCGCCTCGCCCTCGGGCATCGCCCGTAGGATACGGCCACCGTCGAGGCGCTCCAGGAGCCGTCCGTGCCGACCCCGCCGTTCAACAAGGTGCTCGTCGCCAACCGAGGCGAGATCGCGATCCGCGTCATGCGCACGTGCCGCGAGCTCGGCGTCGCGACCGTCGCCGTCTACTCGGAGCTCGACCGCGACGCCGCTCACGTGCGGTACGCCGACGAGGCGTACGCCCTCGGCGGTCAGAGCGCGGCCGAGAGCTACCTGAACACGGACGCGATCATCGACGTGATCACGCGCAGCAGCGCGGAGGCCGTCCACCCCGGGTACGGGTTCTTCGCCGAGAACGCCGACTTCGCCCGCGCCATCGCCGATCGGGACGTCGCCTGGATCGGGCCGCCGCCGGACGCGATCGAGGTCATGGGCGACAAGATCTCGGCCCGCACCGCCGCCGCGTCGGCCGGCGTCGAGGCGGTGCCCGGCACGCTCGAGCCGATCACGAGCGCCGACCAGGTCGTCGCGTTCGGCGAGCAGCACGGCTGGCCCGTCGCGATCAAGGCGGCGTTCGGCGGCGGCGGCCGGGGCATGAAGGTCGTCGACGGGCCCGACGAGGCCCAGTCGGCGCTCGACTCGGCCGCCCGCGAGAGCCAGGCCTACTTCGGCCGGCCGGAGACGTACATCGAGCGCTATCTCACCCGGCCGCGCCACATCGAGATCCAGGTGTTCGCCGACACTCAGGGCAACACGGTGTGGCTGGGCGAGCGGGACTGCTCGACGCAGCGCCGCCACCAGAAGCTCATCGAGGAGACGCCGGCGCCCGGGCTCGCCGACGACGTGCGCGCGGCCATGGGCGAAGCCGCGGTGAAGGTCGCCAAGGCGTGCGGCTACGTGAACGCCGGCACCGTCGAGTGCCTGTACCAGGACGGAGACTTCTGGTTCCTCGAGATGAACACGCGCCTCCAGGTCGAGCACTGTGTGACCGAGATGGTCACCTCCCTCGACCTCGTCGCCGAGCAGCTGCGGGTGGCGGCGGGCGAGCCACTCTCGTTCACACAGCAATCGGTCGAACGCCGCGGCCACGCCATCGAGTGCCGCATCAACGCCGAGGACCCGGCAAAGAAATTCCTGCCTTCGCCGGGCACGATCACGCGGCTGCGCGTCCCCAGCGGTCCGGGCGTGCGCTGGGACGGCGGCTACGACGAGGGCGACACCATCTCGCAGTTCTACGACAACCTGATCGGCAAGCTCGTCGTGTGGGCGGCCGACCGCGAGGCATCGCGGCGCCGCATGCTCCGGGCGCTGCGTGAGCTGGAGGTAGGCGGGGTGCGCACGACCGTGCCCGCCGACCTCGCGCTGCTCGACCACCCCGACTTCGTGGCCGGCGACCACTCGACGAGATGGGTCGAGGAGGAGGTCGACCCCGCGTTGTTCGCCGAGGGCACGCCCGCACCGGTTCCGGTGGCGCCGGGCACCGACGCCGACGGGGTCCAGCTCGAGGAGCGCACGATTCCCGTCGAGGTCGACGGCAAGCGGTTCTCGGTCCGGGTGTGGCTGCCGGAGACGCCCGCCGGAGGCGACGCCGCCGGGCGCGGCGGGTCGCGGGGCGGCAAGGTCAGCAAGCCGCGGGTGGCCGCCGGCGGCGGCGCGGGCGGCGACGGCACCGTCAGCGCGCCGATGCAGGGCACGATCGTGAAGGTGCTCGTCGCGCAGGGCGATACCGTCGAGCCCGGCCAGTCGCTCCTCGTGCTCGAGGCGATGAAGATGGAGAACCACATCAACGCCGAGGGGGGCGGCACCGTGAAGGAGGTCCGCGTCGCGGCCGGTGACACGGTGGGAACCGGCGACGTGCTGATCGTCATCGAGTAGCACGCGTACGGTGCGCGCGCCCCTCTTCCACGTGGACGCGTTCGCGTCCGGCCCCTTCACCGGCAATCCCGCCGCGGTGTGCCTGCTCGACAAGCCCGCGGACCCGGCGTGGATGCAAGCCGTCGCAGCCGAGATGAACCTGTCCGAGACCGCGTTCGTGCGGCCGGCGGTGGCGAACGAGCCGGGACACTTCGAGCTGCGCTGGTTCACGCCCACCGTCGAGGTCGACCTGTGCGGCCACGCGACCCTGGCCAGCGCGCACGTCCTCTGGGAGACGGACCCCCATGCCGGCGGGAGACCGGCGAAGTTCGAGACCCGCAGCGGCACGCTCACCGCGACGAGACGGGGTGACGGCGTGGAGCTCGACTTCCCCGCTGATCCCGTCACCACCGCCGACCCCGATCCCGGTCTGCTCGACGCGCTCGGCGTCGCAGCCGCGCAGGTGTCGCACGGCCGCATCGGATGGGTCCTCGAGCTGCCGGACGCGAGCGCCGTGCGCGCCGTCAGCCCCGACTTCGCCAGGCTGGGGGCCTTCGAGATCGCGGTCGTCACGGCGCGGTCGGACGATCCGGCGTACGACTTCGTGTCGCGCTGCTTCGGGCCGAGGTTCGGCATCGACGAGGACCCGGTGACCGGTTCGGCGCACTGCGCGCTCGGCCCCTACTGGGCGGAGCGGCTCGAGAAGACGGAGCTGATCGGTTACCAGGCGTCGGCCCGCGGCGGCGTCGTGCTGGTACGCGTCGACGGTGACCGAACAGCCCTCGGGGGCCGCGCGGTCACCGTCACCCGCGGGGAGCTCGTGACGTAACCGTCTGGATTACCGGACCGTGGCCCGGCGGAACACGGTGACGGCGACGACCGTGAACAAGATCGCGTACGCCGCGACGACGGCCAGGCTCAGGAACGCCATGACGGTCGGGCTGCTCATGCCCCAGATGTCGTGGAGGCCGATGCCGCGCTTGTCGACCAGGCCGTAGCGCATGATCGCCAGCGCGTGCGTGAGGGGAAGCACCTTGGCGAACGCCGCCAGCGCGGCCGGCATCGCGCCGATGGGGAAGAGCGAACCGGCGAAGAACCACGGCACGATCGCCACCGCGGGCAACGCGCCGACGTACTCCTCCTGCGACGGGATGCGGTTGGCGAGGGTCTCGGCTACGCCGTACATGACCACGACCAAGCCGATGCTGGCGGCGAGGAACCACGCGATCCCGGTGGCGGTGCCGGAGAACTCGGCGCCCCGCAGGACCGCGGCCCCCATCAGCACTGCAAGCTGGAGACCGCTGACCGCGAGCGCGACGGCGAGGTTGCCGAGCACCAGGAGCGGGCGCCGCACGGGTGCGGCGATCAGGTCCCGCCGGGCACCACTGTCGCGTTCGACGAAGAGACCGATGCCCGCCAGCATGCAGTTGAGGGGCAGCAGCAACCCGACGGTGGCGATGGCAACGAAGCTCATGTAGTCGATGCCGCGCACGGTCGGGATCTGATCGGCGAGCGCCGGCGCGATGATGAGCGCGAAGAGGACCGGCGTGAGCAGCGGTACGAGAAGCTCTCGCGGAGTCCGGATGTTGAGCGCGAACCTGCGCCGGACGAGCGTGCGCAGCGCGTTGGTGCTCCCCGCGGAAGCCGCGGCTCGGGCCGTCGTTGCCCGAGGGCGGTGGAGCGAGGCGTCGATGGTGGCCATGAAGTCCTCCCGTGAGTCAGGCGGCGGCCAGGCGGCCGCCGGTCAGGCGGAGATAGATGTCGTCGAGCGTCGGCCGGCGGGTGGTGAGCTCGGTCGTGGTCAGCCCGAGCTCGCCGACGGCGACTACTGCGGCGTGGGCCGGCGAGCCGTGCAACGGGACCGTGAGCGTGCCGCCGACGGAGAACGCGTCCTCGGACGCGACACCTCCGGCGCGGAGCACCGAGAGCGCGGCGGCAGGGTCTCCGTCGACGTGCACCTCGAGCAGCTCGGAGCCGAGCGTGCCCAGGAGCGCCGCCGGGGTGTCGAGGGCGACGATGCGACCGGCGTGGATGATCGCGACGCGGTCGCAGAGTCGCTCGGCCTCGTCGAGATAGTGCGTCGTGAGGACGACGGTCATCTCGTCCCGCCGCCGCAGCACTGCGATGAGATCGAGGAGCTCGTGGCGGATCAGGGGATCGAGGCCGACGGTGGGCTCGTCGAGGAACAGGACCTGCGGGTCCGAGAGCAACGCCCGCGCCAGCTCCAGCCGCCGCCGCTGTCCCCCGCTGTAGCTGCCCACCGGTCGGTCGATGATCTCACCGAGGCCGAAGGCCTCGACCATCTCGCCGAATCGAACGCCGGCCGTGGCGGGGTCGACGCCCCACAGGCGGGCGTGGATCTCGAGGTTGCGCCGACCGGTCAGGGGGCGGTCGACGACCGACTCCTGGAACACGACGGCGCTCGCCCGGCGGGCCGCGAGCGGCTCGGCGACGACGTCCCAGCCGGCCAACCGGGCGGTCCCGGCGGTCGGGGCCACCGTCCCGGTGAGCATGCCGACGGTCGTCGACTTGCCGGCGCCGTTGGGCCCGAGCAGCCCGAAGACCTCACCGGGGAAGACGTCGAAGTCGATGCCACGCACCGCTTGCACGTCGCCCGGGTACGTCTTGGTGAGCCCCCGTACTTCGACTGCAAGTTGTTCCATTTCCGTCTCCGTTGAGTCGGTGATCTCACTGTCACCTAGGAAGGACGGACGGCGCGCGGCGGTTGTGACAAGTCGGGCGTGGCATCGACCGATGTCACATCTCGATCCGTTCGCTCGTCCTTTGAGGTGAGATGGACAACGAACCCACACCGCCGGCAGCGAGCGCCGACCCACGCGTGGCCGAGGCGTGGCGCGATCACCGCCAGCGCCTCATGGATGTCGCGTACCGGATGCTCGGGAGCGTCAGCGACGCCGAAGACGCGGTCCAGGAGGCCTACGCCCGGCTCGTGCGCAACGGCGTCGACGGGATCGACGACGTGCGCGGCTGGCTCGTGACCGTCATCAGCCGGTTGTGCCTCGACCAGCTCCGCTCCGCCCAGACTCAGCGCACCAGCTACGTCGGACCGTGGCTCCCCGAGCCGGTCGTCGACGTGCCATCGCTCGGCGTCGACCCCGCCGACCGCGTCACGCTCGACGACAGCGTTCGGATGGCCCTGCTGGTCGTGCTCGAGCAGCTCTCCCCCGCCGAGCGCACGGCGTTCGTGCTCCACGACGTCTTCCAGCTGCCGTTCGAGCAGGTGGCGTCGATCGTCGGCCGGTCACCGGCGGCGTGCCGGCAGCTCGCGAGCCGAGCCCGCCGCCGCGTCCAAGCCGAAGCGGCGCCGAGCCGGTTCCACGCCGACGTCGGCGAGCAACGGAGGCTCGCGGAGCGGTTCGCGGCCGCCGCGAACAGCGGAGACCTCGAGGCCCTGCTCGAGGTATTGGACCCCGACGTGTCCGGCGACGCCGACTCCGGCGGGGTCATCCCCGGTGCACCGCGCCACGCCGTCGTCGGACGGTCGCGCGTCGCCGCCAATCTGCTGCGCAACGTCGGCGGCCGCGGCATCGAGTTCCGGGCTGCCGACGTCAACGGTGAACCCGGCGTCGTCGGGGTGCAGGACGGGCGGATCGTCGCCGCAGTCGTCCTCGAGAGCGACAACGGGATGATTCACCATATCCACGCGATCTTGAACCCGGCCAAGCTCGCGCACCTCGCACCGCACGACGCGTAGCGTCGCGGGCACGCGTCGCTACGACGCGGCTTCGGCCAGCGACTCGGACAGCGTCGGGTGGACGAGGAGCGAGTCGACGATGTTGCCGACCGTGAGCCCGTTGGTGACAGCGACCGCGATCACACTGATCAATTCGGCGGCGTTGCGACCCACGATGGACCCGCCGAGCACGACGCCCGTCGCCGGGTCCGAGAGGATCTTCACGAACCCGCGCGGGTCGCCCTTGATGTGTGCCTTGGCGTTCGACGAGAAGGGCACCTTCGTGACGCGGATCTTCCGGCCGAGCGAGAACGCCTCCGCTTCGGCCAGTCCGACTTCGGCGATCTCGGGATCGGTGAAGATCGCCTGCGCCGCCTTGTCGTAGTCGAGGTGACGGTGGGGACGGTTGTGCAGGCCCATGAGGTGCTCGGCGATCTTGCGACCCTGCATGGCCCCGACCGACGAGAGCGGCAGCTTCCCCGACACGTCGCCGGCGGCGTAGATGTGCTCGATGTTCGAGCGGCAGTGGTGGTCGATCGGGATGTAGCCGCGGCCGTCGACCTCGACTCCCGCCTCGTCGAGCCCGAGGTCCTCGCTGTTCGGGATCGACCCGACGGTCAGCACCGCGTGCGACCCTTCCACGACCCGGCCGTCCTCGCATGCGACGCGCACGGTGTCGCCGGTGCGCTCGATGCCGGTCGCGCGCGCGCCCTTGAGCAGCGAGACGCCCTGGCGCATGAACTCGTCCTCGAGCGCCGCCGCCACCTCGGGGTCCTTGAGCGGAAGCACCTGCTGGCGGGAGACGAGCAGCGTCACCTTCGAGCCGAGGGCGTCGAACATGTGCGTGAACTCGACTCCGGTGACACCGGAGCCGACCACCACCATGTGCTCCGGCAGCTCGGGGGGCGGGTACGCCTGGCGGGTCGTGAGCACCCGCTCGCCGTCGACCGGCGCGAACTCGGGCACCCGGGGACGCGACCCCGTGGCGACCACGATGAAGTCGGCTTCGAGCTCCTCGATGCCGCGGGCGGTCTCGACCACCACCTCGTTCGGTCCCTTGAGGCGCCCGGTACCGCGGAGGAGCCGGACCTTCTGCGACTCGAGCAGCTGGACGATCGACTCGTGCAGGCGCTGCTCGATCGACGAGACC
>Ga0075423_10006521_pt1 | contig 10957 bp, 10 predicted proteins | sample SoiMethybrSBSTD2_FD_80114 | JGI IMG/M metagenome (GOLD analysis project Ga0075423, IMG submission 80114) | Bulk soil microbial communities from a Populus tree surrounding site in Tennessee, USA - Soil MetaG P. TD hybrid SBSTD2 | ecosystem: Environmental > Terrestrial > Soil > Tree plantation...
GGGCGCCGCGCTCCGGAACTTATGCCGCGAATTACGCGGCCGGGACACTGCTAACCGGTTGCTGAAAAGCGTCGTCGATAGGTGAAGGCTGCATTTCCTTGAGCAGCCTGCCAGCCTCTTGTCGACCGTTCAGGGCTCCTGGTCGGCGCGGCTGCCCTGGTGCGGACGTTCTCGGCGCTCACGGCCGATGGATCCGGCCGTGGCGCTTCGGGACAGCTAGGCCTTTTTGTCCCTTGTCCCTTGTCCCTTAACATGGCTTTCAATGGCCCGCGCGCTGTTCCTCGCGACGCTCTCGCTCTTTGCTCCTCTCTCGGCGCAGCCCCTGAGCACGCTGCACATCAAGATCGTGCTGGGCGACGCCGACGGCCGGGCGATGCCGGTCGCGCGCCATGTGCTGCTCGTCAGCGAGAACCCGACCAGTGCGCTGCCGCGGCGTGTGGTCACGAGTGCCGATGGCACCGTCGAGATCAGGCTCCGTCCGGGGAACTACACGGTGGAATCGGATCGCCCGGTGGCGTTTCTCGGCAAGCGATACGGCTGGACGCAGGTGATCGACATCCCCGCGGGCCGTGACGCCACGCTCGAGTTGACCGCAGCGAACGCCGAGGTCGAATCCGAGACGCGAACCGGGACCGGTGCAGCGTCGCCGGATTCCGATCCGTCCTTTCTCCTGAGCCGGTGGCAGGGGAGCGTGCTCGCGCTCTGGACCCCGCTCACGCGTGCGTCCGGGTTCGTCGTCGACGCGAAGGGCCTGCTGGTCACCAGCCAGCGCGCCGTCGGCGGCGCTTCATCCGTCGAAGTGCAACTGACGCGTGAGATCAAAGTCGCGTCGACCGTACTGGTGTCGGACGCGGAGCGGGGCGTGGCCGTGCTCCGGGTCGATCCGACGGTCACCGCCACGCTGCCGGCATTGCCGCTTGGATGCGGTCAGGGCACGAAGCTGCCGGTCGAGGACGGACAGGAGATCTTCACCATCGGCGCGCCGATGCGCGGACCGGCGGGAATGACCTCCGGCGTCGTGACCCGCATCGAGCCGCATGCCATCGTCGCCGACTTGATCCTCTCGTATGGCGCGGCCGGCGGCCCGGCGTTCACCGCAGCAGGCGTTCCGATCGGCGTGACGTCAGCGGCCGCCGACACCGGCGACGGCGCCCGGGCGTATCCGCGTGTCGCCCGGATCGACGATGTCTGCGCCGTGATTGCGGCGGCCGCGCAGAAGATGAGCAGTGTGCCGGCACCGAAGGCCACGCATCTGCCGGTCGAGCCGGCGCGGCCCTTCCCGGCCGCCGCGCTCGAAGACGCAGTCAAGGGCCGCGCCGGCGGCCTCAGCCCCTATGAGATGTCGTCGTCCGACTTCGAGATCCACTTCATCACGCCGGTGACCCTCTACGGCGCGAAGTATCAAGCGGAGCAGACGGAGGCGCAACGGCGCGCCGGCGGGCCGCAGCGCGCCGACGCGCCATTCATCCGCCCGCTGCTGGATTTCGAGAACTGGTCCCAGTACGTCTCGGATCTGCCGCCGGTCCTGCTGGTGCGGATGACGCCGAAGTTCGTGGAAGGCTTCTGGACGACCGTCGGCCGCGCCGCGGCGCGGACGCAAGGGGTGTCGTTGCCGCCGATCAAGCATCTGAAGTCGAGCTTCCTGCGGATGCGAGCGTTCTGCGGCGACGCCGAGGTCACGCCGATTCACCCGTTCCTGCTCGAGCACCGCCTCACCGAGACCGACACGATCGACGAAGGACTCTACGTCTTCGATCCGGCAGCCTTGCGCCCGGACTGCGGAACGGTGAAGCTGACCCTCTTCTCGGCCAAGGATCCCGCGAAAGGCGACACCCGCGTCGTCGATGCAAAGGTCGTGGAGCAGATCTGGCAGGATTTCGCGTCCTACCGGAACGCTCGCTAGAAAGCCACCGGCCTACGACAAGAACTTCAGCAACTCCGCGTTGATCTGCTCGGCGTGCGTCCACAGCACGCCGTGCGGGCCGCCGGGCAGCTCCACGAGCTTGACGTTCTTGATCATCTTCGCCTGCCGTCTCGACGTCGCGTCCGGCGGCAGGATGCGGTCGGCGTCGCCGTGCAGGATGAGGGTGGGCACTTTGTTCTTCGGGTGGTTCTTGCGGAAGTCCTCGATCCAGCAGTCGACGCACGCGACGGTCCCGATGGCGGAGGCGCCGACGGCCACGTTCCAGTTGTCCTCGAGCACCCGCTCGCTCACCAGCCTTCCGCCGGTGACGTCGTAATTGTAGAAGTTGCGCAGGAACTCCATCAGGAACTTGGGACGGTCCGCGCGAATCGCCGCCTTGATGTCGTCGAAGACCTTGGCGTCCACGCCTTCCGGATTGTCCGCCGCTTTCACGAGATAGGGCCCCAGCGTCCCAATCAGCACGGCCTTGCGGACGCGCTTCGTCCCGTACTTTCCGAGATACCGGGTCACCTCGCCCGATCCCATCGAGAACCCGACCAGAGCGACCTTCTTGAGATTGAGCTTTCTCAGGAGCTTGTCGAGATCGGCGGCAAACGTGTCGTAGTTGTAGCCGATGCCGGTCTTGCTCGATCGGCCGAAGCCGCGCCGATCGTACGTGATCACCCGGTGCCCGGCGGCGAGGAGGGCCGCCGTCTGCTTCTCCCACGACGCGCCGCTCAGCGGCCAGCCGTGGATCAGCACGACCGGCGATCCGGATCCATGGTCCTCGTAATAGAGCTCGATCGGCGTGGAGTTCTCTTTGCCGACGGTGATCATGGCCATTCGGGTTGCTCCTTGAAGTGCTCTTGTCAATGCTTGTGTTTGTGTGGAACCGCGGGCTTCGGCGGTGATTGGCCCGTGCCGGCTTTGTGCGACTCTTCCTCCGCCATCTTCTCCCGGATCTCGTCAGGAGATTTCGGGTTCAGCGCCTCCATCTCCGCAATCTCTTCCGGTGTCAGCTTCGGGAGTCGTCGCAGGAAGTGTACGAGATGCCAGCTGGCCGTCTCGCTTTCCTTGGTCCCTGTGCCCCAGGCCGGCATCCCGGTGAAGCGGACGCCGTTCTCGATGATCCAGAACAGCTCGCCATCCGACAGGTTCTGGGTCTCGGGGAGACGCATGTCGGGAGCCTTCGGCCACAGACCGCTGCCCATCTCGGTTTTGCCGCTGCCATCATTGGCGTGACACGTGGCGCAGTGATCCGCGAAGTGCGCGCGGCCTTCGGCAACGACTTCGGCAGAGTACTGCACCGGGTTTGTCAGCGACTTCGCACGCCGGGCAATCGCCATGTTGCGGACCCGCCGGGCGACGAAGGCTTCGACGGCTCCCGGCTGCTGCTTTGCGCTGACTCCTGTGTTGACGAAGTACCAGAGCCCGAAGGCGCCCAACGCGACCGCCAGCACGAGGAGCAGCAAGAACGCTTTGAGCACGGGCCGTCGATGCATGCCCTCAATGGTACCAGCCACCGCGCTGCGTCTACCTCGAGCACACGGTCACACCGGCCGAGATGGTGATAGTGTGACGCCCGCCTGCGGTCCATTTCTGGAGGTAGCGGTCGGCCTGATCGGCGCGTTTCTGCTCGCGCGCGGGCTCCGCAGTCTGTTGTACGGTGTCGGCGCCGCGGATCCGGTGTCCTACGCCGCCGCGGCCGTGGTCATGGCGCTGTCGGTGCTGGTCGCGTGCGCCGTGCCCGCCTGGCGGGCGGCCCGCATCGATCCGACGCTGGCGCTCCGCCAGGAGTGACGCCGCCGTCTATCGCACCTGCCGGCGCCAGTCGGCCAGCTTCTGTCGCATCGCCTCGCGCCGGCGTGTGTGCGCCGGATCGCCGGCCAGGTTGCGGATCTCCTGCGGATCAGCGGTCAGGTCGAACAGTTGTTCGTAGTCGAACTCCGGCCAGTACACGTACTTCCAGTCGCGACGAATGACGCCCTGCGATGACGGAATGCGATCGCGCGACGTGATCGTGGGGTGCTCGTAGAAGAACTCGTCGCGCCAGCGGGGCGCCCTGTTGGAGAGATACAACGGGGCCAGATCGCGCCCCTGCATGACCCCGGGGACCGGCACGCCGGCGCCGGCGAGAATCGTCGGCGCGACATCGATGTTGAGCGCCATCTCGTCTCTCGTCATGCCGCGGCGTCCAGAGGGAAGACGCGGGTCGCGAACGATCAGCGGCACCCGCAGCGCCTGCTCGTACGGGTACCACTTGTCGGCCAGCCCGCGATCCCCATGGAAGTATCCGTTGTCGCCGATGAATACGATCAACGTACGCTCGTACACGTTCTGTGCCACGAGCTCGTCCACGATCCGCCCGATGGCCGCATCGACCTCGGTAATGAGCCGGTAATAGCGAATCATGTATTCCTGGTAGCGTTCGGGTGTGTCGAAGCGCCACTTGAAGCGCACCCGTCCCTCGTTCGAGTCCTTCGACAGGAACGGCGGCAGCGCCTCCAGAAATCTGGCCTCGCCGAGCGGCGATGGTGGCACCTTGACGCCGTCGTAGAGCTTCGCGCTCCAGTCCTGCGGCAGGTACTGTTCCTTCGCGTTGTCTTCCGCGTGAGGGGCGAAGAAGCCCACGCTCAGCATGAAAGGCCGATCGCGCGGCCGTCCGCGCAGGAACTCGAGCGAGTCGCGGGCGTTCATCTCCGTGACGTGCACCCGCTGACCGGCCGCGTCCTCCAGCCAGTGACGGCCGTGGTAAGCGCGGACGAAGTCGAAGTCGCTGGACCGCGGGGCGCCGACATCGTATTTGCCCACGTGTCCGGCCCAGTAGCCGGCGCCGCGCAGCCTTCCGACGTAGGTCTGGTCGAACGCGCCGGGCGCCAGTGGCTTGCCGAACTGGTCGATCCCGTGCCGGGACTTGTACTGGCCGGTCAGGAGCGACGCCCGGCTGGTCATGCAGATCGACGTCGTCACGCGCGCCTGCCCGAAGCGGACGCCGTCCGCGGCCAGGGCGTCCAGCCGCGGGGTGCGCACGACGCGATTCCCTGCGGCGCCGATGGAGTCCCATCGGACGTCGTCGATGACGAACAGGACGACGTTCATCGGCCCCGGAGTGGGTTGCTCCGAGCCGCCGCGGCCGGCCCCAGACAAGGCCGCGGCCGCAAGCCCGAGTATTCCAAGAGCGATTTTCATGAGGCCGGCCAGGGAGGTCCTTTTCTCCTTCTGACAGTCGGCGGTATGTTATCCGCGCCGCGGCGGATGCACAGTGCTCCGCGATCCGGCGATCGAGAGGCCCGATGAAGACAATTGCTTGTGTATCGTCCGCGCTCGCGCTCGTCGTGGCGATGGCGGCCGCCCGCCCCGTCGCCCAGGGCCCCGCCCCGGCGGGCTTCGTTTCGTTGTTCAATGGCAAGGACCTGACCGGCTGGAAGATCCCGGAGGGCGATGGCGGCCACTGGAAGGTCGTGGACGGCGCGATCGACTACGACGCCGGCAGCCAGGCGACCGGGGACAAGAGCCTCTGGACGCAGAAGTCGTTCAAGAACTTTCAGCTGAAGGTGGACTGGCGCATCAAGGAGACGCCCTTCATCAGCAAGAACATGAAGATCGTCATGCCCGACGGGCACAACAAGCGCGACGCGAACGGTCAGGAGATCAATCTGACCGCGCCGGATTCCGACTCCGGATTGCTGCCGCGCGGCCACACCAAGGCGCAGTTCAATATCTGGTGCTGGCCGGTGGGCTCCGGCGAGATGTATGGCTACCGGACGGATGAGAAGTCGCCACCGGCCCTCAAGGCGGCCGTGACTCCTCGCATGAACGCCGACCACGACATCGGCCAGTGGAACACGTTCGAGCTGACGGTGCAGGGCAGCGATGTCACGTTGTTCCTGAACGGCAAGAACGTAATCCCCAAGGTCACGCTGCCCGATCTGCCGGCGGAAGGGCCCATCGGACTGCAGCACCACGGCGGGCGTACACCCGACGGCGGCTACAGTGGGATTCCGGCGCTCGTGCAGTTCAAGAATATCTACGTGAAGGAGATGAAGTAGACCGTCGCGGAGCTCACCGGATGGGCGGCATCCAGCGGACGCCGCCCTCCGCGGTCGCGAACGTGCGGCCGCCGGAATCGGGATCGGCGTCGGGCGACGTATTGCCGACCGGACGCTGGAACGCGATCGCCGCGGCGCCGCGATCGAAGTCGGTGGGCTCCGGACCGATCGCCGGATTCATGATCGACGTCCGCACCGTGACGTGGTTGCAGCCGAGGGCGTGCCCGAGCTCGTGAATCCGCAGCAGCCGGCGCCGGCTGTCATCGCGATCGAAGTCCCGATCGAGCCACATCGATCCGCCGACGATCGTCCCGTCGGGCTGTTCGGCCCACGTGCCGTAGCCAATCGTCTGGGCCGTGTTCCTGACCCCGGTGTAGCGGCCGACAACGATCTTGCCCGTACGCTGAACCAGCACCTGCTCGCCCGCCTGCGGCCATTCAATATCTACCGACGCGAACGTCGAGTAGGTCCCTGACGTCAACAGGCCGAGCCCCTCGTTCAGATGGCCGACGAGCGCCGTCACTTCGTCCGCCGTCAACCGCTCGGCGGTCGCCTCGTACCGGTCGGTGCCGGAGCTGACGTACTTCATGACCGTGCCCAGGACGACGAGTGAAGGCCGGCTGGTCCAGCGCTGGAGGCGGCTGTTCGAGCCGCGGAACATCTCGTCGAAAGCCGGCAGATCGAACGAGGACGGAATGAGCGGGACCTTCATGCGATCCGCCGTCGGACCGGTCAGGCTCGTCCGGCGTTCGACGATTCTGCCGCCCGACACCACCGTGGCGTAGCTGCCGGGGCCGCCGACTTCGACATCGAAGTTGCCGTTGGCATCCGACTGAATCGCGAAACGGTTGCCCAGCTGGACGCTGACCTGGCCGGTTGCGCTCCCGTCGAGAGCGCTCACGGTCTGACCCTGAAGGGTCCGGGATGTCGCCGGGGCCGTGGGGCTGGACTTCGATCCGCCGCACGCGGCGGCAGCAAGGCAGAGCACGACGACTGCAGAAGCTCGGTTCATTCAGCCGGGCCGGACTGCAAGACTCGTGCGCTGGCGGTCCGACCGGCTCTGAAGACCGCTCGCTGCAACCGACGCAACGAATCTGAGATCGCGCGTACGATTCTGGCGCCAGTCTCTTTACAGTTCCTGCCCGAGCCGCGCCTGCAGGCGGGCGCGGAAGCGCCTTCCCACGCGAATCTCCGTGCGATCTCTGAGCACGGCCAGGTAGTCGCCATGGGCATCCTGGCGGAGCTCGACGACGACGTCGAGGTTGACGATGGCGGAGCGGTGGATGCGAACGAACCGCCGTGGATCGAGCGTGTCGTCGAGCGCACCGAGCAGCGCGCGGTGCTGGTGCGTCGCGCCGTCGCGCGTGTGCAGCTTCACGTACATGCCGTCGGCCTCGATCCAGGCGATCTGCTCGACCGGCAGCAGCCGCACGCGATCCGCGCCGCGCACGGCGAGGCGATCGAGGGGACGGCGCCCGGGTGCGGATGCGACCGCCGCCGCCGCCGGTTTCATCCCGGAACGATCGAGGAGCGCCGCCAGCTGCGACATCACCGCGTCGGCGTGCCCGGCCCGGACGAAGCGCAGCGCGTGGTCGAGCGTCGCCTGGAACTTTTCGTCGCTGAACGGCTTGAGCAGATAGGCGACCGCGTGCGCCTCGAACGCGCGCAGTGCGTACTCGTCGTACGCGGTCACGAAGACCACGTCCGGCATCGGCACGCGCGAGGTCTCCCGGACGAGCATGGAGAGGACGCCGAAGCCATCGAGCTCGGGCATCTGCACGTCGAGGAACATCAGCTGCACCGGCGTGCCGGCTCGCGACGCCGCGCGGAGGGCGTCGAGCGCCTCGTCGCCGCCGGCACAGCAGCCGGCGATCTGGACGCGGCTGTCGCGCGCCAGCAGCCGCCGCAACCGCTCGCGGGCCGGCCGTTCGTCGTCCACGATCAGCGCGCGCGCCGTTCGCGTGGCGCCGGTCGTCATCGGTCCTCCGCGGGCGCCGCGGCGTCCGCCTGAACCGCCACCGCTCGATCCGGGAGATCGATCTGCACCTCGAGACCGCCGGAGGCGCCTGGAACCAGCGTGATGAGGCCTGGTCGTCCGTAGAGATGCTCGAGCCGGGCCGCCACGTTCTTCAGGCCAACGCCCGCGTCACGCTCGAAGCGCCACCCGGGCGGCAGGCCAACCCCGTCGTCACGCACGCGTATCTGCAGGCCGGCGCCGTCGCGAGTGACGGAGACCTCGACCTGCCCTCCGGACCGGCGTGTGCCGACCCCGTGGCGGATGGCATTCTCGACCAGCGGCTGCAGCAGGAAGGCAGGGACCATCCGGGCCAGGAGATCATCCTCGGCGCTGACCGAAACCTTCAGACGTCCCTCGAAGCGGGCGGATTCGATCGCGAGAAAGTCGTCGAGGAACGTCAGCTCTTCCCCGAGTGTCGTGAGAGGCTGCGCGGTGTGGCGGAGCGACGCGCGGAGGAGATCGCCGAGCTGCGCCATCAGCCGGCGGGCCATCTGCGGATTCGACTCGGTGAACGCGCTGATCGTGTTGAGCGCGTTGAACAGGAAGTGCGGCTGCAGCTGCGCGCGCAGGCTCTGCAGCCGGGCCTCCACCAGCCGCCGCTCGAGGTCCGCGCTTCGGAGCGCCAGCTCGTGCGCCTCCTCGATGCCGCGCTTGACCTGCGCGGCATAGAGCCGCGCGAACGAGATGCCGGCAATCACCGCATAGATCGGCAGGTCCGAATAGAACCGATCCAGCAGGTAGAGCGTCATTTCGCCGGGCAGCGGGGTGCCCCGAAGCGGCCGCGCAATCAGGCGCAGAACAATCGTGACCGCCGTCCAGACCACGGCGAGCGGCACGTGCAGGGCCAGACGCGCCGGGAGGGTCGTCGTGGCCGCCAGCCGCCGGTCGAGCCGGAAGATCAGCGGCGTCACGAGTCCCCAGGCGTACCAGCGCGGCAGCGTCCATGCGAGCGCGCGGTTCCACGGCAGCCCCGCGAAATAGAGCTGCGTGGCAAAAAAGCCGGCGAGCGCCGTCCAGAGGAGGAACACTCCGAACAGCCTGAGCGCGCGGCCGGCCGTGCGCCGGCCAATGGAGACCACGGCAGCCGCCTGCGATTGGGACGCGATCGTATGCAACTGAGCGCTACTGTCCCCGATTCTCTGCGCGGCGTCCAGCATCGACCGTTCGCATCACAGGACCGGCGTTCATTGCCTCTGGCCGCCGTTCGTTCTTTTTCGTGTTCACCGCGGGAATCGGCGCGGCTATGCTCCCGCGATGACCATCACACGCAAAACCATCGGGCGGCTTGGCGCGTCCTTCGTTTTCTGTGCGATCCCGCTCGCGTCGGCGGCGCAGTCCGTCGATCAGCTCGTGCCGCATCGCGTCAAGGTCGAATCGGTCGAGTTCAAGGGCAAGCGCGCCATCAAGGTCGTCGAAGACGGCGAGGTCGCGAACGGTGAGGCCTACGCCGTCATCAAGGGCCCGCAATTCCATAACGGAACCATCGAAGTCGAGATGGCGGGGCAGCCCGCGAAGGCGGCCGGCGAGGCCGCCCGCGGGTTCATCGGTCTGGCGTTCCGGCTGCGCGACGGCCGGTTCGAGTACATCTACCTGCGGCCGACCAACGGGCGCGCCGACGACCAGGTCCGCCGCAATCACTCGACGCAGTACAGCAGCTTCCCCGACTTCGATTTCGCGCGCTCCCGCAAGGAGGCGCCCGAGAAGTACGAGAGCTACGTGGATCTCGAGCCCGGCGTCTGGACTCACATCCGCATCACCGTGCAGGGCACGGCCGCGCGGCTGTACGTCCACGGAGCGCCGCAACCGGTGCTGATCGTGAACGATCTCAAACTCGGTGACTCGACAGGCGACGTGGCGCTCTGGATCGGGCCGGGGACTGAAGGGTATTTCACCGGGCTGTCGGTCAAGGGGGAGGGGGGGAAGCACTAAGAAGGGACAAGGGACAAGGGACAAGGGATAACTACGGGGTATCTTTGCTTTCCTGATGATCCCGAGCCGTGCAGGCCGTGACTTCATCGCCCGGCGTCTTCACAATCAGCGTCTGATCGCCTCGACGTTCCACGACCCTGCGCAGGTCGTCGCCTGGCACGGCGCGGTTCAGGCCCAGGAATACGCCGTGGCTCGCTGGGCCCTGGGGTTGCGCTGCAACGGGACCGTCGACGCAGGTGTCGAGCGCGCGTTCGACGAAGGCCGCATTCTGCGGACCCACGTGATGCGTCCGACCTGGCACTTCGTGGCCCCCGCGGACATCCGCTGGCTGCAGGAGCTGACCGCCCCGCGCGTCGAGGCCGCCATGGCCTCCTACAACCGCAAGCTCGAGCTGACCCCGAAGCTGTTCGCCCGCAGCCACAGGATCGTGGCGCGCGCGCTCGAAGGCGGCCGGTTCCTCACGCGTGCCGAGCTCGCCGCCGCGCTCAGCCGGCGCGGCATCGTGGCGAGCGGCCAGCGGCTCGGACACCTCATGATGCAGGCCGAGCTCGATCGCGTGATTTGCAGCGGACCGCGGCGCGGGAAGCAGTTCACCTACGCCCTGCTCGACGAGCGCGCGCCCCGCGCCAGGACCGTGGACCGGGAAGCTGCGCTCGCCGAGCTGACGCGCCGCTACTTCTCGAGTCATGGACCGGCGACGGCGAGGGACTACTCGTGGTGGTCCGGCCTGACGATGAAGGACGTCCGGCTTGGGCTGGAGCTGTGCAAGTCAGCGCTGGTTCGGGAAACGATCGGGGAATTGACGTACTGGTCGTCGCCCGCGGTCCCCGCCTCCGATCCCGGTGAGGCGACCTACCTGCTGCCGATCTACGACGAGTACTTGATCGCCTATAAGGATCGCGAGCTCGTGACCGGACCGCATGCGGCTGACGCGGGCGCGGCGTTCGCTGCGGGATTTCCGCATCATCTGATCGTGGGAGGACGCCTGAGAGGCAGCTGGGCGCGAACCGTGGGCAGGAACGGGCTGTCGGTCACTATCGCGCCGTTCCGGCGCCTGAC
>Ga0075423_10006526_pt1 | contig 10953 bp, 12 predicted proteins | sample SoiMethybrSBSTD2_FD_80114 | JGI IMG/M metagenome (GOLD analysis project Ga0075423, IMG submission 80114) | Bulk soil microbial communities from a Populus tree surrounding site in Tennessee, USA - Soil MetaG P. TD hybrid SBSTD2 | ecosystem: Environmental > Terrestrial > Soil > Tree plantation...
AACACGTTCGTCCCGGACGAGATCCTTGAACAGCAGGAGGAGGTTCGGGATCAGGCCGAGCAGCTCGCGAGCCGCTCCGACCCGGCCGAACACGAAGAGCGCCCCGACGGCCACCAGCCACACGACGACCGCGGCGGCGACGCCGACGAGCAGCGGCACGCCGATCACCTCACCGCGTGCCAGAGCACGATCAGCATCCCGGCCGCGAACGCTGCCATCGTGATCGACCCCACCACCAGGAACCGTCGAAGCGTGCGCAGCAGGCCCGGAACCTCGTCGAGCGCTTCATGCGCGCGGTGGACGGCGTGCGCGCGGAGGCTTCCCCACGCCTCCTGGGTCGTGATCGGATGTTCCGGCGTCCGCCGTCGGGCCGGCAGCACGCGTGCGAGGGTGTCTCGCATCACACACCTCCTTCGTGTTCGAACACCTGCTGTGCATATCCCTCGAGCCGTTCGGCGCTCGTCTTCAGGCGGAGCTCGGCCTCCGGCGCCGACGGCGCGCCGAGCACATCGCGGGCACTCAGGTCGCGGTGCCATCGGCGGAGCCGTTCGAGGTTCTGCTCCTCCTCGTCGAGCTCGGCCGACGTGAACTTCTCGTTCCGGATCTCGCGTGCGATCTCGTCGTCGAACTTGTCGCACTCGCGGATGAACTCGTGCCACTCCTCCTCGCGTCCCTCGATGAACGCCCCTTCGAGGGCCGCCGCCATCTCGTCGTCGCGAGGTGTGGCATCGAACAGGTACGCGTCCCCCTCCGCGCGTTCGACGAGGGTGAGCACGCGCTCAATCGTCCTCGCCGTGAGCGGGTGCAGAGGGAGCGCCCAGGTGGCCTGCTGCAGGGGGACCGCGCCGGCCCGGCGGAGCTCCCGCCAGATCGCGACACGATGCCGCGACGGCTCGGGCGGGACCCGGTACGTGACGATCGCCCACTCCATCGTGTATCCGATGTTACAACGGAATGGTAACGAGCGTTACGCTCGGATGTCCGGAAGGGGATGTCCGGAAGCCGGTCAACCTGCGTCGATCGCGGACGCGACCCCGAAGTCCCCTCCCACGAAGCTCTCACAGAGCTCTCGAGCGGAACGGAGTCCGTCTTGGAACCCGGCGCTTTCCTTCCACGCCTGCAGCGAAGCCGGGTCGGCCCACTCGGAGATCGACGTGAAGATCGACGGGTCGTCGTCCGACCGGAGCAGCCGCGCCATCCGGAACCCGGGCACGGTGCTGCTCGTCGACGAGAGCCATGCTTGCCAGCGCTCGACGAACTCGCTCTCCTTGCCTGCCTGGACCTGCCACCGGCCCGACGCCCAGTTCGACCCTTCCACCGTGATCTCCTCCCTCGGTCGTCAGGAACGACGGGACCCTATCTCAGGCGGCCGGATGCGTTTCCTGTCGAAGCTATCCTGGGCGCGTGAGCCTCGATGAGCCGGTCCGAGGGTCGTTCGCGTACCTCGAGCAGCCGGGCCTGTTCTCGGTCCCGCCGGTCGAACAGCTGCGGTTGTTCATCGAAGGACGGCTCCCGGCTCCGCCGCTCACACACCTGAGCGGTCTGGTCGTCGAGGAAGCCTCAGAGGGCACGACGACGTGGTCGATCCCGGCGAGCCCGCGTTGGCGAACGGCTGCCGGCGTGTTCGCGGGCGGCATGCTCTCCTTCGTCGCAGACGCCGCGCTCGCGGGCGCCGTGTTCACGAAGGTGCCGACCGGCACGATGTTGCTCTCATCCGATCTGTCGATGAACTTCCTCGCTCCGGCGCGGCCGTCGAGCGAGAAGCTGATCGCGAGAGGAACGATCATCGACGTGGGACGCCGACAGGGGCTCTCCGAGGCGAGGGTCGAGGATGCGCACGGGACGCTCCTGGCACATGCGACCTCGCGGTGCGTCCTGCAGCCGATGCCGTTCGATCCTCCGCCGGCACCGAAGGCGTTCGCGCCCGTCGAGCCGACCGGATTCGACACCCCGGACCCGTACCTGCGGCCCGACGAAGGCGAGGTGATCCCACAGGAGGAGTGGGACGAGCTGTCCGGGCTGGATCTGGTGCATCTGTGGGCGAAGGGCGATCGACCCAAGCCGCCGAACTGCTCGCTGCTGGGCCTCCGGTTCGTGGAGGCGTCCGAGGGCCACGCGACGCTGGCCATGCCGGCCTCGCTGTGGTTCTGCACCGGGTTCGGAACCTTCTACGGTGGGGCGCTGACGGCCTTCGCCGACGCCGCGATCAACGCAGCGGTCACCACGACGCTGCCGCCGCGGACCTCCTTCGGGACGCTCGACCTGAAGGTGAACTTCCTGCGGCCGGTGACCCCGGACGCGCGCGACCTCACCGCCGACGCGACCGTCGAGCAACGCGGTCGCACGGTCGCGGTGTCGACCGTGAGGATCGATGACGCGGACGGCAAACGGGTCGCGATGGCGTCGGGGAGCGCACTCATCTCCGAGGGCCGACCCTGGGCGCCTGACCCGGCGTCTTCCTGATCCGGCCCGGGTTCTGGTCGACCCCTCTCCTCAGATGGGATGATGCGTCTGTGGAAGCTCTGGGATCGGTTGCTTCATGAAGCAAACCGCCGTGTATCGGACGGAGTCCGGGACCGTCTTCCGCGTGCAGCAGACCGATGACGGGTTGTTGTCGGCGGAGTTGCTGAAGGGCGGTGACTGGCACCCCGCCCCGATCGGGATGGTGGGGCTGCGGACCGTCGCCGGGACGAAGCGACTCACCGAGCGACAGATCGACGCCCTCGCCGACTGACCCCCCCCCTCATCGACTGCCCGGCCCGCGCTCGCGGAACAGATGTCCGCAATCGAGGCATCGCATGTTGACCCTGGCACCAGGTCCTGCGTGGGCGAACGGCTGGGTGTGCGGAGATCCGCACGACGGACAGGGTGGTCGCGAAGGAGGTGCCGGCCGGTCTTCGGGTTGCGTCGAACCGGCACCTTCGTCGGTCCGGTCGTCTCCCATCGGCGAGGCATCCTCGCACATGAACGGATCGCGACGCCCGGGCTCCCGACCGGGCCTGTGCGGTAGCCTCTGCGCCGAGGGTTCGGCACACTTCGGGACCGCGTTCCGCATCGAGCAGTTCCCTCTCGGTCTTCGGACCGATCGCCCCCCGGGCAGCGGTCAGGCTCGTACGGGGCAAGGAAGGAGGGAACGTTCATGAGCACCGGCACCGTGAAGTGGTTCAGCTCCGAGAAGGGCTTCGGCTTCATCACCCCGGACGACGGTGGCGAAGACGTCTTCGTGCATTTCAGCGCGATCACGGGCGAGGGCTACCGGAACCTGGAGGAGAACCAGAAGGTGGAGTACGAGGTGACCCAGGGCCAGAAGGGCCCGCAGGGCGCCAACGTCCGGCCGATCTCGTAGTCGAACGGAACGGGGGCGGCCCGCGCCGAAGGCGCGGGCCGCCCCATTCGCGTTCTCGTCCCTTGCTCCGCTCGCGCCCGAGGGCGACACTGCGACGGTCATGAGGAAGCGGAGCGGCCACGTCGCCGCGGTCGCACTCGCCGTGATGCTCGTCGCGAGCTGCACGGGCGGTGGCACGGAAGCAACGACCCCCGCCTCGCCCAACCCGGGCTCCGGGGGCACGCTCCGCGTCGGCATGACCGGCGCGCCGTATTTCGACCTGGATCCGCAGTACGAGTGGTACTTCGCGACGTGGGAGCTCCTCCGATGCTGCCTGTTGCGAACCCTGATGTCGTACGACGGCACGTCCGGCATCACCGGCACCGAGCCGAAGCCGGACCTCGCGGATGGACCCCCGGACGTCTCGACCGACGGGCTCACGTGGACGTTCCACCTTCGACCCGACCTCCGTTACGGACCGCCCCTGCAGGACATCCAGATCACGTCACCCGACATCGTCCGCGCGTTGCTTCGCGCCGGTGATCCGAAGACGGCGAACATCGGCTTGAGCGACTCGTACCTCGGCAACATCGAGGGCTTCGACGGGTACAGGAACGGGAAGGCCGATTCCATCTCCGGGGTCGAGACGCCGGATCCGCTCACCCTCGTGATCCACGAGACCCGCCCGGACGCCACGCTGCCGTACTGGTTCACCCTCGCGAACACGGCACCGATCCCGCCGTCGCCGAGCGATCCCTCCGCGCGGTACGGCGTCGCGACCGGCCACGATCGGAGCGGGGATCCGAGCGTGCAGGGCGGCTACGGGCTCTTCCTCGTCTCATCGGGCCCGTACATGATCGAAGGCGAGGACGCGGTCGACTTCACGAAGCCCCCGGACGAGCAGACGATCCCGTCCGGGTTCACCCCGTGGCGGTTCGACCGCCACTTCACCACGAAGGCGATCGGCTCCTTGACCCTGGTGCGGAACCCCTCGTGGGACCCTGCGAGCGACCCGCTCCGCCTCGCCCTCCCGGACCGGATCGAGATCGACGGGGGTCGCCACGGCGCGGTCTTCAAGCAGCAGGCGGCAGGGGACCTCGACGTCGTACTCGACGACACGCCGGCCCCGTCGATGCTGCGCCGATACCTGAACGACCCGACGCTCCGGCCGCTCGTGCAGAGCATCGACACCGGCAACCTCATCATGGCGGACTTCGTCTTGACGCAGCCTCCCTTCGACGATCTGGCGGTTCGGCTCGCGGTCGCCGACGCCCTGGATCGCCGAGCCCTGCTCGGTGCGATCCGGCAGGGGTACGGGTTCGGCGGAGCGATCCTCGCCACCCACTACGCATCCGACGCGAGCGAGGAGGGGCTGGGGGCGGGATGGGACCCGTTCCCTGACGCAACCGGTGCGCCGGACCTCCAGGCCGCGCGACAGGAGATGGCTCACTCTCGCTACGCGACCGGCGGCCGGTGCAGCGACCCGGCGTGCAACGGCGTGACGGTCTACGTTCACCAGAACCTGGGGTCGGTCGCCGGCAGCATCCGCCGCAGTCTCGGAGCCCTCGGGATCCAGGCGACCGTCAGGGTGCCCGACGACTTCTACTTCGCGTGCACCGACCCGCACGTACGCCCGGCGCCCGGTATGTGCATCGGCGACGGGTGGTTCCCGGACTTCCCGAGCGTCGGCAACCTGATCATCACCAACTTCGGAGGTCCGACCGTCACCGCTCCCTACGGGATCACGCACATGGGGGCCTCCGGGTCACAGCTCGCCAAGCTCGGTTCGGCGGTGCGGTCGGTGCCGACGATCGCTCCCGAGATCATCGCGTGCGACCAGGAGCCGGGGCCCCGGGGCATCTCGTGCTGGACCCGGCTGGACCAGTACCTGGTGACGAACGTGATGCCCGCCGTGCCGCTCGCGTTCGGTCGCACGATCAGGCTGGCCTCGCCGTCGCTCACGTCGTTCTCATGGGACCTGGCGAACCAGGCGCCGTCGCTCGATCGCCTCGGCGTGTCCGGGTCCTGACCCGTATCACGACGGCTGCACCGCGACCCACATCGAGCCGTCCTCGGCGCCCGTGACGGCGATCGGCGTCGCCGCCACGCTCAACGTCGCGGAGACGGTTCCGTCGGATGGATCGATCCGCATCACCCGGTGCGAGATCGAGCAGGCGACCCACACGGCGTCGCCGTTCGCGGCGATCGACGCCGGCCCGTTGCACCCCTCAGCGCCGACGTCAACCGACGTCCGGACCGATCCGGTCAGCGGGTCGAGCGCGTAGATCGCGTCCTCGTGCTCGCTCGCGACCCAGACCGCGTCCGAGCCGATGGCTACCGCCGTGGGCGGACCGCCAACCGTGAACGTTCGCACCTGGTGCCCTCCGCCGGCGTCGATCCGGTAGAGGTTCGACGACAGTGCGTCTCCGACCCATACCGCGGCGCCACCGAGCTCGCCGAAGGCGATCGCGTCGGGTCTGGCCGGTGGACTCGAACGGGGGAGGTCGATCGTCTGGCTCGCCCGCGTGACGGGGTCGTAGCGCGTGACCGTCGCGGTGTTCGGATCAGCGACCCACACGGCGTCGTCGCCGAACGTGATCGCCTGCGAGCCGATCGGCGTCCGGAACGCATCCGCGATCTGACCGGTCGTCGGGTCGAGCCTGCTCACCGCACCCTCCGCGCCCGCGCCCGTCCCGAACCCGGCGGTGATCCACACCGCGTCCGCGCCGGTCGCCGCGTCCGTGGGAGCGCCGACGGTGCCCCGCGAGCCGATGGACCCGTCGCTCTCCTGCACCCAGTAGATCTGCGACTGCCGGTCCGGGACCCACACGCGGCCACCGCCCTCGGTGATCGCGAGCGGGAAGGAGCCCACAGGGATCGGCCGGTCGAAGCGATCCCCCTCGATCCTCGCGACCGTGCCCGCCCCGGGGACGTAGTCCGGTTTGGGTCGGAACGCGACGAACGCCGCGCCGACCAGGACGACCGCGGCAGCGAGCGCCACGGGGAGCAGCCAACGCCTGCGTATCGCAGGCGGGGGCCCGGCCGACGCGCGCTGGCGACGCTCCGACGCGACGGTCGCGTCTTCGACGGGCTCGGGCCGGAGCTGCTCGTCGACCTCGAACACGTCGTACAACGTCCAGCTCCCGGGCACGCCCTTCAGCTCGAACGCCCCTCGCTCGACGAGCCCGAAACGGGCCCCGGCGACGAGGTCCTTCACCGTCTGCGTGATCAGCACCTCGGCGGCACCCGCCTGCGCCATCACGCGCGCGCCGGTGTGGACGACGATCCCGTGCGCGTGGTCGCCCTCGCGTTCGACCTCACCGAAGTGGACGCCCGCCCGGATGTCCAGCCCCAGGTCCTGGACCTTCCGGACGGAGGAGAATGCGCACCGGACCGCGTCGGCAGGTCCTTCGAAGACGGCGAAGAAGCCGTCGCCGGCCGTGTCGACCTCGCGCCCCCGGAACGCCTTCAGCTCGGCGCGGATCACGCGTCGCTGGGCGGCCAGCAGCCGCGACCAGCGCTGATCACCGAGCTCGCGCGCCAACTCCGTCGAGCCGACCACGTCGGTGAACAGGACCGCCCGGAGGACGTTCGTCGTGGGCTTCGGCACGGGCGAAGTCTGCCCCGGAACGCCTCCGTTTGGGAAGCTCGAGGCCTACGCGGCGTGGGTCTTCGAAGGGGCCGCGGCCGTGGGTGAGGCATCGGTCGCGTCCCGGATCGGCGCGCCGAGCCGGAGGACGCGACCGCCGAACGCCACGGCGCAGACCGCGAACCACGACCACCCGAGCAGCAATCCTCCGATCACGTCGGAGGTCCAATGCGCGCCGAGGAACACGCGTGAGCAGGCGACCGCGACGGCGATCCCGGCGGCGACCCCGGCGAGGACCGCCCGGACGCGGACCGAGGTGCCGCGACCGAGCACGAGCGCCACGGCCGCCCACGTCGCGGCCGCCGCGGTCGCGTGTCCGCTGGGGAACGACGGGCCGGCCACGACGTGGAACGGCGCCTCGTTCGGCCGGACCCGGTCGACCGCGAACTTGACCGCGTTCGAGAGCACCAGCTGTCCGACGACGACCACGACGAAGAACAGCACGACGCGCCACGTCCGCCACCGGAAGGATGCGTAGATCGCCGCGGCCACAGACACGACCACGATCCCGATCGTGCTCCCGGCCCACGTGATCGTGTCGAACACCCGCAACGACGAGGTCGTCGCGTGCGTCGCCGCCCAGCGCGTCACCGAGACGTCGAAGTTCACGACGCCGGCACTGTCGCGGATCATCACCGCGAAGACCCCCAGCACGACCGCCGCGACGAACACGGCGACGAGGGCGAGGGTCAGCGTCAGTCCGGTCGCGGTCTCGGGGTCGGCGCGAGCGCGAAGGAACCGCCGGATCCTCGCGCGCTCGGCGAGGCCCGTCGCGACCCGGTCGGACGCGGCGCGCGCCGGGTCCGCGTGCGGGACGGCTCGAACGGCCAGGAACCACGCGAGGCCGACGAGGATGCTGAGCCCCGCAGCGAGGATGACCTCGATCACGCCGTACCTCCCCGCATGACGTGTGTCGGAGCGTCTTCGATCGCGGTCGGGTTTACCCGCGGTCCCTTCGTGGGAAACCAGGGTCGTTCGACGGCGCAGACGACGCAGGAGGACGATCCCGATGACAAGCAGGTCGGACACGCAGGATCCGGTGTTCACCCCGGACAGAGGAAGCTTCGCGGCGCGGATCGGCGACCGTATGCGCGATCACCGCCCGATCACGGTCGCGCTCGCCGTCTGGGTCGTCGGGTTCCTCGTCCTCGGGGTCGTCATGGTCGGGCTCGGGCTCCTCCTGATCCATGTGCTGGCGCCGGAAGGCGCGACGCGCCTGGATGACTCCGTGAGCCAGTGGTTCGTGCTCCATCGGACGCCGACGCTCGACACCGTGACCAGGATCGGGTCCGACATCGGCTCCACGGGGGCGATCATCGGGGTCGCGGTCGTCGCCGGGATCGTGCTCGCGATCGGAAGGCACTGGCGACAGATCGGGTTCCTCGCGGCCACCCTGACGCTCGAGTTCAGCGTGTTCCTCATCTCCACCGTCCTCGTGGACCGGCCGCGGCCGGACGTCCCGAGGCTCGACGTTTCGCCGCCGACCTCGAGCTACCCGTCCGGCCACACGGCCGCGTCGATCGCCCTGTACTGCGGGCTCGCGCTCGTGATCTGGTCATTGGTGCGCTCCGCCGCCATCAGGACGATCGCGTGGATCGTCGCCGTCGCGCTGCCGATCTTCGTCGGCGTCTCCCGTCTCTACCGGGGGATGCACCATCTGACCGACGTCCTCGCGAGCGTGCTCTTGGGCTGCGGCGCGCTGCTCTTCGCCCTGCTCGCGACCCGGAGCGCGGTCGGGGCGCACGAGGAACACGCCCACGAGGTGGGCGAGGAGAGGAGCCACCCCGTCCGGGTCGAGGCGACGTCGTGACATCCGTCGGGGTGATCGCGAATCCGCGCAAGCGGCTGACCGGCGGGCTCGGCGCGCTGCGCGACGCCTTGTCGATGCACGGCGTCGAAGACCTTCCCTGGCGCGAGGTGCCGAAGAGCAAGTACGCGCCCAAGGAGGTGGCGAAGCTGCTCGAGACCGGTGTGGACCTCCTCTTCGTCTGGGGCGGCGACGGCATGGTGCAGCGGTGCATCGACGCGATCGGGAGCGCACCTGTGACCCTGGCGGTCCTTCCCGCGGGGACCGCCAACCTCTTCGCGACGAACCTCGGGATCCCGCAGGACGTCGACGAGGCCGTCCGGATCGGGTTCTCGGGGAAGCGACGCAGCCTCGACGTCGGGACGGTGAACGGCGAGCGGTTCGCGGTGATGTCCGGGATCGGCGTCGACGCGCTCATGATCCGCGACGCCGGCGGCAGCGTGAAGGACCGGTTGGGGCGCTTCGGCTACGTCGTGAGCGGGCTCAAGGCGGCGCAACAGGCCACGGTCGTGACGCGAGTGGAGGTCGACGGCCACAAGTGGTTCAAGGGACCGGCGAGCTGCGTGCTCGTCGGCAACATGGGTCAGGTGATCGGCGGGCTCGACGCGTTCCCGGACGCCCGCCCGGACGACGGCCGGCTGGACGTCGGCGTCGTCACCGCCGACGGGATCGTTGACTGGGCTCGCGTGCTCGGCAAGGCGACCGTCGGCCGAACGTCGTCCTCGCCGTTCGTCCGGACCGTCACCGCCACGAAGATCGTCGTCGAGCTCAAGAGCAAGCGGCCGTACGAGCTCGACGGCGGCGACCGAACGAAGACCAAGCGACTCACGTTCCGGATCGAGCCGGCCGCGATCTCGGTCTGCGTTCCGGAGAGGGAGGATCAACGATGAGCACGGCCAACGTGGTTCCCGAGACCTGGAACCTGACTGGCGACGACGCGAAGGAGACGCTCGCCCGGACGGACCGCAGTGAGCTGGTGAAGGATGCCGTCGTCAGGCTGCGGTACTCGGACGGCTTCAGTCACGCGCGATCGATGGCGTTCCTGACGTTCCTCGTGTTCGTGCAGGGCGTGATCGCGGCCGTCGGCTTCGCGAGCGCGATCGGCGAAGGCACGCTGAGCCGAACGATCGTGACCGTGCTGCAGAAGATCGTGCCCGGCCCGGCCGGGCAGGTCCTCACCGAAGCCGTCCGGCAGGCGCATCAGGCTGGCTCGTCCGGCCAGGGGATCGCGATCGTGGTCGGCACGGTGGGCGCCCTCATCACCGGCACGACGTTGATGGGCCAGATCGAGCGCGCCCTCAACCGCCTCTACGGGATCGAGCGGGACCGCCCCACCGCCGCGAAGTACGGGCGCGCGTTCGTGCTCACCCTGACGGCCGGGACCCTCGCCGTGCTCGCGTTCGCCGGCCTGGCGCTCGGCGGGGCGATCGCTGACTCGATCGGCGGGAACACGGCGCGCACGATCTGGAACGTCGTCCGGTGGCCGATCGGCGTCGCGCTGCTCGTGGGCGCGATCGCCCTGATCTTCCGGTGGTCGCCCCGGCGTCGGCAGCCGAGCTGGTCGTGGCTATCCTTCGGCGCGATCGTGGCCGTCGGACTGCTCGCGCTCGTCACGCTCGCGCTCAACCTCTTCTTCCAGTTCGGCTCGACGTTCGGAGACACGTACGGACCCCTCGCCGGGATCGTCGCGCTCGCGTTCTGGTCCTTCTTCTCCGCGCTCGCGCTGCTGATGGGCGCCGCACTCGCGGCGCAGCTCGAGGCGGTTCGCGCCGGCGTGGCGGCGCCCCGGAGCACGGAGAAGGCGATGGAGTCCGAACCGAGCCGCGTGGGTGATCGTCCCCTGGCGGATCGAGCGTCGTGACCTCGGCGGGCCCGGCTGCGTCCGAGGCCGACCGCGCGAGCAGACCGGCCGACCGCCTTCGGCGTGCGCTCGAGGGTATCCTCGGCGTGCCGGCCACGGAGGGGAACGTGGTCGAGGTCCTGCGCAACGGGAACGAGATCTTCCCGGCGATGCTCGAGAGCATCGAGGGCGCGAGCCACACGGTCGACCTGCTGACGTTCGTCTACTGGAGCGGGGACATCGGCGAGCGCTTCGCGGAGGCGCTCGCCGGGCGCGCCAAGGCGGGCGTCCGCGTCCGCGTGCTGCTCGACGCATGGGGCGCGCACCCGATC
>Ga0075423_10006527_pt1 | contig 10953 bp, 10 predicted proteins | sample SoiMethybrSBSTD2_FD_80114 | JGI IMG/M metagenome (GOLD analysis project Ga0075423, IMG submission 80114) | Bulk soil microbial communities from a Populus tree surrounding site in Tennessee, USA - Soil MetaG P. TD hybrid SBSTD2 | ecosystem: Environmental > Terrestrial > Soil > Tree plantation...
CGGGCGGCTACGAGCCGGTGGCGCAGAATCTGCTCAGCAACTGCAACTACGACGGCTATTTCCTCGAATACGACACCGACCGCGCCGGTGGCTTCGAGCCGCTGCGCTTTCTGCCCAAGGGCAACAAGCGGGTGGTGCTCGGCCTCATCACCTCAAAGATCGGCCGGCTCGAACCGCGCGACGAGGTGAGGAAGCGCGTCGACGAGGCAACCAAGTACGTTGCGCTTGATCAGCTTTGCCTGTCGCCGCAATGCGGCTTTGCATCGACCGAGGAAGGCAACGTGCTCGCCGAAGAAGAGCAGTGGGCAAAGCTCACGCTGGTTATTGATCTGGCCAAGGATATCTGGGGATAGGCAACAAACCGCTCTTTTCGCGCTAGCGAGAATCCGGATGAAACGAGACCGGGTCCTCGCCTAAAGGGAAGAACGGACGCAATACAGGGAGTGGCACGTAAATGTCTCAACGCACCTCGGCGCCGTTTCGGGCTGATCACGTCGGCAGTCTGCTGCGCCCGGCACCACTAAAGGATGCGCGTGCCAAGCATGCCAAGGGTGAAATCGACGCCGCCACCCTCAAGTCGATCGAAGACCGCGAGATCGAGAAGATCGTCAAAAAGCAGGAAGAAATCGGCCTCAAGCTTGCGACCGACGGCGAATTCCGCCGTACATGGTGGCACTTCGATTTCTTTCGCGGCCTAGAAGGCGTCACCCCGATCACGACCGATACGGGGATCAAGTTTCATGGCGTCGAGACCAAACATGAGGCGATCCGCATCGACGGCAAGGTCAAATTCAAGAGCCATCCGCATATCGATCATTTCAAGTTTCTCAAGAGCAAATGTCGGGTGACGCCGAAGATGACGATTCCGGCGCCCAGCACGTTCCATTTTCGGCAAGGCCGCGCGATGGTGAGCAAGCAAGCCTATCCGGGCTATGACGAGTTTTTTGCCGACATCGCCGCTGCCTGGCGCGCGGCGATCAGGGCCTTTTACGACGCCGGTTGCCGCTACCTTCAGCTCGACGATACCGCTTGGGCAATGATGTGCGATCCGAAAGAGCGAGAAGGGTCGAAATCGCGCGGTGATGATCCCGACACGCTGCCCGCGATCTATGCGCGGGCCACCCGCGCGGCGCTGGAGGGCAAGCCTGCCGACATGGCAATCACCATGCATTCCTGCCGCGGTAATTTCCGCTCCACGTGGATCGCAGAGGGTGGCTATGAATTCGTTGCCGAACAGCTGTTGGGCAACACTAACCTCGACGGCTACTTTCTCGAATACGACAGCGACCGCGCCGGTGGTTTCGAGCCGTTACGCCACTTCCCCAAAGGAAAGAAACAACTGGTGCTCGGCCTTGTCACGTCCAAGAGTGGCCGACTGGAACCGAAGGATGACATCAAGCGTCGCATCGACGAGGCGACGAAATATGTTGCGCTCGATCAGTTGTGCCTGTCGCCGCAATGCGGCTTTGCCTCGACCGAGGAGGGCAATGTCCTGGCCGAGGACGAACAATGGGCAAAACTGCGGATGATCGTGGAGTTGGCGGAAGAAGTGTGGGGCCGCTAATCTTCGTTCATGTCGCTGCGTAACAGTCCTCCGTTTCGTGCCGATCACGTCGGCAGCCTGCTGCGTCCTGCGCGGCTGAAAGAGGTCCGTGCAAAGCACGAGAAAGGCGAGATCGCGGCCGACGCGCTGAAGGCGGTCGAAGACCGCGAAATCTCGGCCATCATCAGAAAGCAGGAAGAGGTCGGCCTTAAGGCCGTCACCGACGGCGAATTTCGGCGCGCGTTCTGGAATTACGATTTTCTCGGCAAGCTTGACGGTGTCGAGGCTTATCTCGGCGAACGCAAGATCAGGTTTCAGGGCGTCAACCCGAGGCCGATGATGCTGCGCGTAACCGGCAAGCTCGGCACATTCTCCGGTCATCCGATGCTCGACCACTTCCGGTTCGTGAAAGAGCATACCCGTGCCGTGCCGAAAATGACGATTCCGTCGCCGTCATCGCTGCATTTCCGTTACGGGCGCGACGCGGTTCCGGAATCGATCTATCCCGACATGGCCGATTTCTATAACGATCTCGGCACGAGCTATCGCAAGGCCGTGCGGGCTTTCGCGGATGCTGGTTGTCGCTATCTCCAGCTCGATGAGGTCAATTTCACTTACCTCTGCGATCCCAAGTTGCGGGCACAGGTGGCTGACCGGGGGGACGATCCGGAAAAGCTTCCATCAATCTATGCCCGCATGATTAATGCAGCCATCTCTGATATTCCGCCGGACATGGTGATCGCCATGCATCTGTGTCGCGGCAATTTCCAGTCGACCTTCGTTGCATCGGGCGGCTACGAACCGGTAGCGGAAATTCTGTTCAATGCGATCAACGTGCAGGCGTATTTCATGGAATACGATACCGATCGCGCCGGCGGGTTCGACCCGTTGCGGTTCGTGCCGAAAGGAAAGACGGTCGTGCTCGGTCTGCTCACCTCGAAATCGGGCCGGCTTGAATCGAAAGACGACATCAAGCGCCGCATCGAGCAGGCCGCCAAATTCGTTTCGCTCGAGCAGCTTTGCCTGTCGCCGCAATGCGGCTTTGCCTCGACGGAAGAAGGTAACATCTTGGCCGAGGATGAGCAGTGGGCGAAACTGCGGATGATTGTTGAGCTCTCCGAGGAGGTATGGGGTCGATCATGAGCAAAAGAACAAAGCCGCCGTTTCGTGCCGATCACGTTGGCAGCTTGCTGCGCCCTGCCGCGCTGAAGAAGGCGAGGGAGCAACGCGCGAAGGGCGAAATCACGCCTGCACAGCTGAAGGAGATCGAGGACCGCGAAATCGAGCACGTTATCAGGAAGCAGGAGGAGGTCGGTCTTCAGTCGATTACAGACGGCGAGTTCCGCCGCTCCTGGTGGCATCTTGATTTCCTCTGGGGGCTCGACGGCATCGAAAAGCACATCATGGAAACCGGTGTTGCTTTCGCCGCCGTGACGACGCGCAACGAAGGTCTGAAGGTGACCGGCAAGGTCGGATTTTCCAACCATCCGATGATCGAGCACTTCAAGTTCGTTGCGGCCCATACCAAGCGCGCGCCGAAGATCACGATCCCCGCGCCGTCCGCCGCCTACGGGCGGCCGATGCGGACCCCGATCGACCAGAAGGCCTACCCGAAACTGGACGCATTGTTCGAGGATCTCGGCCAGGCTTATAAAAAGACCGTTCGCGCTTTTGCCGATGCCGGCTGTCGCTATCTGCAGCTCGATGAAGTCTTCATCGCAATGCTGTGCGATCCGAAATACCGGCAGGCCATGAAGGATCGCGGCGACGATCCGGAAAAGCTCGGCGAGCTTTACGGCGACCTGATCAATATCGCGATGTCGGATATTCCGTCCGACATGACCATCACAATGCACATGTGCCGCGGCAATTATAAATCGACCTTCATGGGCGCGGGCGGCTACGAAGCCGAGCAGGATATTTTGTTCAACCGCATCAAGGTCCACGGCTACTTCATGGAATATGACACCGAACGGGCAGGGGGTTTTGAGCCGCTCAAGCTCGTTCCAAAGGATCGCCATGTCGTACTCGGACTTGTCACCACCAAGACCGGGCGTCTTGAATCGAAGGACGAGATCAAGCGTCGCATCGACGCCGCCTCCAAGTACATTTCGCTTGATCAACTATGCCTGTCCCCGCAATGCGGCTTTGCTTCGACGGAAGAAGGCAATGTGCTTGCGGAAGACGAGCAGTGGGCCAAACTGCGGATGATTGTCGAGGTGGCAGACGAAATGTGGGGGCGTTGATGCCTGGCGTCGTTGCCGGCAAGATTGCGATCGTAACAGGGGCAGGACGCGGCATCGGGCGAGGTATCGCTACGCTGCTCGCGAAACAAGGTGCGCGTGTCGTGGTCTGCGACATCGGCGCGAGTCTGCAAGGAGAAGGCCGCGATACCGGCCCGGCACAGGAAACGGTCAACGCCATAAAAAAAGCCGGCGGAGAAGCGATCGCGTCGACACTTTCTATTACCGAACCGAAAAACGCCGAAGCCATCGTGAAAATGGCGATCGAAACCTTCGGCCGCATCGACATCCTCGTCAACAATGCCGGCATCCTGCGCGACGTGATTTTTCACAAGATGAGCTGGTCGGACTGGTCCGACGTGATTGCCGTGCATCTCAATGGTTCGTTCAATATGAGCCGCGCGGTCGCGCCGCTGTTCCGTGAGCAGAATTCGGGCGCCTTCGTGCACATGACGTCGACCTCCGGTCTTGTCGGCAATTTCGGGCAGGCGAACTACATGGCGGCCAAGCTCGGCATCATGGGCCTTTCGCGCGGCATCGCGCTCGACATGGCCCGGTTCAACGTGCGGTCGAACTGCATTGCGCCGTTTGCGTTCACGCGCATGATCGAGTCGATACCCGCACAGTCGGAACAGGACAAGCGCCGCATCGAAGCGTTTCAGCGCATGACGCCGGAAAAGATCGCGCCGCTTGCCGTGTTCCTTTGCTCCGATGCGGCCGCCGGGATCACCGGACAGATTCTCTCGGTCCGCAACAACGAGATTTACCTGTTCAATCAGCCACGGCCGGTGAAGACCATCCATCGCGCCGGCGGATGGACGCCGGAACAGATTGCAGCCGAGCTAAATCCGGCTTTTGCATCATTGTTCACGCCGCTGGAGCGCTCGGAAGACGTGTTCAATTGGGACCCGATCTAGGCGTACTTGTCAGGCGCCGCCGGCTGCATAGAGTGGGACCATGAAGAAGCGCGCGGCCGAGCACGATGAGTTTGCCGACATCCGCACCAGCGTGCGCGCCCTCTGCGCGAAATTTCCCGGCGAATATTGGCGTGTGCTTGATCGTGAAAGAGCCTACCCGACCGAATTTGTCGCCGCGCTCACCGAGGCCGGTTACCTGGCGGCGTTAATCCCCGAAGAATACGGCGGCAGCGGTCTTAACCTGGGTGCGGCTGCGGCGATTCTTGAGGAAGTACACGCATCCGGTGGCAACGGCGCCGCCTGTCACGCGCAGATGTACACGATGGGCACAATCCTGCGGCATGGCAGCGATGCGCAGAAACAGCGTTACCTGCCGTTGATCGCGAGCGGCGAACTGCGTCTGCAGGCGTTCGGCGTCACCGAGCCGACGTCCGGTACCGACACATTGTCCCTGCGCACGACGGCAAAGCGCGAAGGCAACGATCACTATGTCATCAACGGGCAGAAGATCTGGACCTCGCGCGCCGAGCATTCCGATCTGATGTTGCTGCTTGCGCGCACCGCCTCGAAGGAGCAGGCAAAAAAACGTACCGACGGGTTGTCGGTGTTTCTGGTTGATATGCGACTGGCACAAGGCGCGAGCATCGCCATCAATCCGATTCGCACCATGATGAATCACGCCACCACCCAGATCTTCTTCGACGATCTGCGGGTGCCGGCGGAAAACCTGATCGGCGAGGAGGGCCAGGGGTTTCGATACATTCTCTCGGGCATGAACGCCGAGCGAATATTGATCGCCGCGGAATGCATCGGCGACGCCAAGTGGTTCATCGCCAAGGCGACGCAATACGCCAAGGATCGTGCGCTGTTCGGCCGGCCGATCGGGCAAAATCAGGGCGTGCAGTTCCCAATCGCGCGCGCCTACGCGCAGATGCGCGCCGCTGAGCTGATGGTGCACGAGGCCGCCCGCAAATACGACGCCGGCGAGGATATCGGGGCGGAAGCCAACATGGCGAAGCTGCTCGCCGCCGATGCGTCGTGGGCCGCAGCCGACATGTGCGTGCAGACCCATGGCGGCTTCGGTTTTGCCGAGGAATACGATATCGAGCGCAAGTTCCGCGAAACGCGGCTCTATCAGGTGGCGCCGATCTCGACCAACATGATCCTCTCGTATCTGGCTGAGCACGTGCTCGGTTTGCCTCGGTCGTACTAAAATGGCGTTGCCGCTCGCCGGTCTTCTTGTCGTTTCGGTCGAGCAGGCGGTGGCGGCCCCGCAGTGCACCTGCCGTCTCGCCGATGCCGGTGCGCGTGTCATCAAGGTGGAGCGTCCCGAGGGCGATTTTGCCCGAGAGTATGACCATGTCGTGCATGGCGAGAGCGCCAACTTCGTCTGGCTCAATCGCGGCAAGCAGTCGGTGGTGCTCGATCTCGGCAAGATCGGAGACAAGACGCTGCTTGAGGCAATGCTCAAGAAGGCTGATGTGTTCGTGCAGAATCTGAAGCCCGGCGCGCTTGCCAAGCTTGGCTTTCCGATGTCGCGCCTACGCAAGCAATTTCCGCGGCTGATCTGCTGCTCGATTTCGGGCTATGGCGAGAGTGGTCCTTATGCCCAGCGAAAAGCGTATGACCTTCTGATTCAGGCTGAATCCGGTGTCTCATCGGTGACCGGCGGTCCCGAAAGTCCGGCACGCGTGGGCGTTTCCATCGTCGATGTGGCTGCCGGGCTCAACGCCTACGAGGCCATTCTCGAAGCTCTGATTGCGCGCTCAAGAACGAACGAAGGCGCGGAAATATCTGTCTCCATGTTCGACGCCATGGCGGAGTGGATGACCGTGCCGCTTCTGCACGGGGAGGGCGGCACGCCGTTCAAGCGCATCGGTCTCGCGCACGCTGCAATTGCGCCTTACGGCGTCTTCAAGAGCCGCGACGGCGCCGACATTCTGATCGCTATCCAGAACGATCGCGAATGGCGCGTACTGGCGGAGAAGGTCCTGGGCGAGCCGGCGCTCGGCAAAGATGCAAAATTTGCAACCAATCCGAAGCGCGTCGAGAACCGGGGGGAGACCGACGCGAAAGTTGCCGCAAGTTTCGCCCGGCACGATGTTGCGGAATTGATAAAGAAGCTCGAGGCCGCCGATATTGCCTTTGCGCGCGTCAACGACTGGGAGCTTCTGTCGAAGCATGCGCATCTGCGCCGGATCACGGTCGGCGCACCGAGCGGACCGGTCAGCATGCCGGCTCCGGCCCCCATGCGCGCGGGGCAGGAGCGGACCTATGGTCCGATCCCGGGGCTTGGCGAGCACACCGAGATGATCCGGAAAGAATTCTTGGCCTGAGCAGAGGAGCACGCGGTTCATGGACATCGGATTTATCGGCCTCGGCAACATGGGACAGCCGATGGCGCGCCGTCTCATTGAGGCCGGCCACAAGCTCGTCGTCTACGACACGCGCAATGACGCGGTCGCTCCCTTGGTCGCAATGGGAGCCCAGCTTGCGTCATCGCCCGCCGATGTCGCCGACCGCGTCGAGACCGTCATGGCGAGTCTCCCTTCGCTGCAGATCTCCGAAAAAGTTGCGACCGGCGAAGGCGGTGTCATTCACGGCAAGCGCATCAAACGCTTCATCGACCTGTCGACCACCGGCTCGCGGGTCGCGGCAAAGATCGCGGCTGCGCTGGCGAAGAAAAATATTGTGCAGATCGACTCGCCGGTCAGCGGCGGCGTCGGCGGTGCCACCAAAGGCACGCTGGCTGTCATGGTCTCGGGGCCGAAGGCCGAAATCGATTTTGTAAAGGATGCACTCGCTGTTTTCGGGAAGGTCTTCGTCATCGGGGAGAAACCTGGCATGGCTCAGACGATGAAGCTTGCAAACAACTTTCTCTCGGCGACAGCGATGGCGGCAACGTCCGAAGCGGTGGCCATGGGCGTCAAGGCGGGACTTGACCCTGTTGTGATGATCAATGTCATCAACGCCGGATCCGGCCGTACGACTGCGTCGGACGGAAAATTTCCGCAAGCGATCCTGCCGCGTACGTTCAACTATGGTTTTGCCACGGCCTTGATGCTCAAGGACGTACGCCTGTGCTTCGACGAGGCTAGGCAGCTGAACGTTCCCAGCGCTGTGATGAGTGCCGTTCTCGATCAATGGGAAACGACCAACGCTGAGTACGGCGGAGACAGTGATTTCACCGCCATCGTAAAAATGATCGAGAAACGCGCTGGCGTCATCGTGGGGACGGAGAAGAAATGATGAGCGACGACATTCACGAAGTTTACGCCGTCTGTTACGCGACCCATGCCCGCAAGCGCTCGGAGAATTACATTTTCGGCGACCCGCACGACGAGATGACGTCGATCGCCTACTATGTTTGGGTCATTAAAGGTCCGCACGGCACTTTCGTCTGCGATACAGGCTTTGACGAAGTGGCCGCAAAGGAACGCGCGCGCAAGATCATCCATCCGGTCGGCGAAGGTCTGCAGGCGCTTGGTGTTGCGCCCGACAAGGTCGACCACGTGATCGCGACGCATATGCATTGGGACCATGCGGGCAACTACGATCTCTTTCCCAATGCGCGCTACCACATCCAGGATACCGAGATGGCCTATGCTACCGGCCGCTGCATGTGCCACCAGATGCTGCGCATTCCGTTCAGCGAAAGCGACGTGCTCGCGATGGTCAGAAAAATCTTCGCCTATCGCGTGGAATTTCATGATGGCGTTGAGGAGCTCGCACCCGGAATCACCGTGCATAAGGTCGGCGGGCATTCAAAGGGTTTGCAATGCGTGCGCGTGAAGACGAAGCGCGGCTATGTCGTGGTTGCTTCGGATGCCTGCCACCTTTACTCGCATCTCGACGAGGGCCGTGTGTTTCCGATCACCTACAGCGTCGGTGACACGCTTGAGGGGTATAAGACACTGAAGAAACTTGCGAGCTCACGCCATCACATCGTGCCGGGCCACGATCCGGAGGTGTTGAAGCTCTACCCAGCCATGAAAGCGGGATTGGAGAACTGGATCGTAAGGCTGGATGTGGACCCGAAGGTCTGAGCGGCAGCGTGACCGAAAGACGTCACACCAGTCCTAATCCGGCAAACGCGTCCTTGTGATGCTCCGCGCTATCGGGTGAGAAACAGCAGAACGTCACCCGCGCCATGCCGCGAGGCCGCGCGGCTATCTCGGAAGCGACGGTTCCCACCGCAACGCGGGCGGCAAGATCGGGCGGGAAGCGGTAGACACCGGTTGAAATCGCGGGATAGGCGATCGATCGCAGCTTGTTGGCGGCGGCAAGGTCCAGCGCCGTGCGGTAGCAGCCCGCCAGCAGCCCTTCCTCGTCTTCGTCGCCTCCTCCCCAGACTGGGCCAACGGCATGGATCACATGCTTGGCCTTGAGCCGGTAGCCTCGCGTGATCTTGGCGGAGCCGGTTTCGCAGCCGCCGAGGGTGCGGCATTCAGCCAGCAATTCCGGGCCTGCGGCGCGGTGGATGGCGCCATCTACGCCGCCACCTCCGAGCAGCGAACGGTTGGCGGCATTCACGATGGCGTCGACATCGAGCGTTGTGATGTCGGCGACGACAATATCGAGGACGGTCTGGCCGATTTCGGCGGCGAGCGCTGTCATGCGCGCGAGCCTATCACGCGCTGGCAGAACCGGTCGTGGCCTCAAATTCCAGACTGGAGCGCACACCGATGTCATCGTAGTGCGCGTCCAGGAAACGGCGCGCGGCGCGACGGCCGTTGGTACGCAGCATTTCAAAGAAATCATAGTCAGTACTGAGCCGGCTGGCGGTGTCCAGCGTCTGCGCCGACCCTGTAAGGGCGATGCGATGAACGTTAATCCTCCGGTATTGCCCGTCACCGGTACCGCGCGGCAGCTTGCCCTCGTCGATCAATTTTCCGACGAACGTGATGCCACGCAGCTCGGACATCAGTGAGGAGTTGAACGTAATCTCGTTGATCCGCGCCAGGATTTCGTCGTGCGTCTTCGGCACCTGCTTGCGTTGCAATGGGTTGATCTGGACCAGCAGCAGGTTCTCGGTCTCGGTTGCACCGATCAGCGGGTAGAGCGCCGGATTCCCGACATAGCCTCCGTCCCAGTACGACTCGCCACCGATCTCGACCGCGCGAAAAAGATGCGGCAGGCATGCCGACGCGACGATCATGTCGGCAGTCATTTCCTCGCGGCGGAATACGTGCAGTTCTCCCGTTCGCACGTTGGTCGCAGAGACGAACAGTTGCAGGTCCTTGGCTGCCCGGACCGCCTCGAAATCGACGAAGCGGCCGACCAAATCCTTCAACGGATTGATGTTGAGCGGGGTAAAGTCGTAAGGCGACAGATAACGGGTCATCGCCTGCATCCACAGGCCGATCGGCGTATCCTCAATCGGCCAGAATGAAAACAACCGGTCGACGGCGCGGCGCTGAAGGTCGGGCAGGTTGCCGCCGAGACTTGCCGCGCGCCAGAAATCTGCGAGACGCTTGCGCGCCTCTTCCGGTCCACCGCGAGCGAGACCGTCGGCCAAAATGACGGCGTTGACCGCGCCGGCCGATGCGCCGGAAATTCCCTCGATCGTCAGCCGGCCATCCTCGAGGAGATGGTCGAGCACGCCCCAGGTGAACGCGCCCAGCGCACCGCCACCCTGCAATGCCAGGTTGATGCGTTTGCCGGCTTTCGGCTTCTCTGACTTGCCGCCGCCGAATGCGCGAGCGAGGAGTTCGATCATTGCCTGCGGTTACTGCGCCACCCAGCCGCCGTCGATCGAGTAGGCTGAGCCCGTGATCGTCGCCGCCGCGTCGCTGCACAAGAAGACAGAAAGCGCACCAATGCTCTCCGGCTTCGTGAACTGGTGCATTGGTTGCTTTTCGGACAGCAATGCGACTTCGGCCTCGCGAATACTTTTGCCGGATGCTTTCGCGCGTGTGTCAATCTGCTGCTGAATGAGCGGGGTGAGTACCCACCCCGGGCAAATGGCGTTGCAGGTTATGCCGTTATTCGCGGCTTCCAACGCGACCACTTTTGTCAGTCCGACAAGCCCATGTTTTGCCGAGATGTAGGCCGCTTTTTGCACACTGGCCACCAGTCCATGCGCGGATGCGATGTTGATGATGCGGCCCCATTTTCTTGCCTTCATGCCAGGTATGGTGGCACGAATAGTGTGAAACGACGATGAGAGATTGATCGCGATGATCGCGTCCCACTTTTCAATCGGGAAGTCTTCGATATTGGCAACGTGTTGAATGCCGGCATTGTTCAC
>Ga0075423_10006530_pt1 | contig 10951 bp, 10 predicted proteins | sample SoiMethybrSBSTD2_FD_80114 | JGI IMG/M metagenome (GOLD analysis project Ga0075423, IMG submission 80114) | Bulk soil microbial communities from a Populus tree surrounding site in Tennessee, USA - Soil MetaG P. TD hybrid SBSTD2 | ecosystem: Environmental > Terrestrial > Soil > Tree plantation...
CGATCTCAGCACCCTCGTCGGTGGCATGGCGCCGGCCTCGCAGCGGTCCAGCATCGCGAGGACTCAGTTGTACGTGTTGGAGACCGTTCGCGTGCCGCCCGTCTCATTCACATACTTCGCCAGCACCGGAACGACGCCGGTTTGGGATCTCGAGCTGCCGGGCCTCGACGATCGCAGCACAACGATTCTTCACGCGTCGTCAGTGCCTGGAGATGTCAATCGCGCGGGCCCATCTCGATTTGCTCGCGCTCTGCTCGATGCGCTGAATGGATCGGCGGCTGTCTCGATCGGCGAAAACGAGAATGGCGATCCGCTTTGGGCCGTGACCATGGTCTCGCTCTCGAACGGCCTGCCGCTGTTGATCGCGCGCGGCCATCAGGAGAGTGGCCACGACGACATGTTGACCCTCACCACCGGTGGCAGCCTTCGCGCCACACCGATCAATTTTCTCAAACATGGCCCGATCGTGGACGTGCAGCTCGAGATTGAACCGCCGACGGCGGCGGTTGGTGGTCACGTGAGCTTCACCAACGCGACCGGTCAGGCGATTGTTTCAGAAAAGGTCGACACGATTGTCCCTCGAACCTACCAGGTTCCAGCCGGGCTCTACACTGTCGCGGTCACGATACCGGGTGGTCAGGTCGTGACCAGATTCAAAGAGGCTCGTCCGCCGCACAGTGATTGGAAGATCAGGCTCACTTGAGCGATGCATCCACTCCAGCCGATTCTCAACCGTCGAGGTGAGCTCGGGAAGGAACCGGGCCTGCACGCGCTGATCGTGGGCGTCAGCGAGTACCGGCATCTTCCGGCGGCTGGCGCTGCGCCTGACGAAATCAAAAAGAAATTCGGGATGACGCGGCTGACATCCCCTGCGCTGAGCGCCGTCAGGGTGTGGCGATGGCTGGTCCATCGTCAAGACAAGCTGACCGCGAAGCTCGCCACGTGCCGGCTGCTCCTGTGCCCATCACCGGCTGAAATTGCCTCGTGCCCCGAGCTGAAGGACTTCCCATCAGGCGCCAGCTTTGAGGCGTTCGCCGAGGCCGCCGCCGAGTGGCGCACCAACGCGGCCCAGCGAGCGACCGACGTCACGTTTGTGTATTTCGCGGGTCACGGTGTTCAAGAGGCGAACACCGAGGATCACGTCGTGCTGCTGGAGGACTTCGCGGCGCCGGGTGCGGCGCTGCGGAACGGCGTTCGCGTGAGTGAGATCCTCGCCGGGATGGCACCGAGAGACGAACAGGCCGCGATCGCGCGCACGCAATTCTATTTCTTCGACACCTGCCGCAACACGCCGGAGCAGTTCGAAAAGTTCGCGATGGCGCAGGTCGGATCGATCTGGAACGTGATCCAGACGCAAATGGTCGACGATCGCGCATGCCCGTGGTTCTGCGCCGCCGAGCCACGCGGGATGGCATACGCTGGCAAAGATCACCAGACGCTCTTCAGTCAGGCGCTGCTCGCGTGCCTCGAGGGCGGTGCCGGCACGCCGGTAGACGAAGGGGACCTCGAACGCGGTTGGGCAGTGTCGGTCGCCTCGCTCGCAGGTGGCCTTCCGACTCATCTCGACCTCCTGAACGCCGAGGCCGGAGCGAATCAGGCACCCTCGATCAATCGCTACAACGGACGCCCCGTGATCCACTTTCTGGACGCTCCGCCGCCAGTGGATGTGACGGTGACCGTTACGCCAGACGACGCCGTTCCCGTCACGCGAGTGGCGGTCTTCGATGAAGCTGATGATGTCAAATGCGATTTGGGACCGCCGACCGATCATCCCTATCGCGACACACTGCAAGCAGGTGACTACCGCGTCGTTGCGACGGTCGACCCCGCCGCTGCCGTCTTTGCGTCGAAGCGCACCACGCTCAAAGCGAGGCCCCCGCACTCTCCGCTCCAGCTGCGCATCGGCCGGTAGGCGGCACCTACAATATTTCCGACCTCCCATACGTCTTCACATGTAGTGAAGGACGGCTCGAGCCCGGAACGGATGGCGCTCGGACAGGACCGGCCAATCTCCGAAGTCGTCGAGCGGGAACGGTCCCGGCTCTGGAACTTCATCCGCCGCCGCGTCGCCGACCCGGCTGACGCCGAGGACGTGCTGCAGGACGTCTTCTTCGCGCTGGTCGAGGCGAACCGGCTGCTGGTGCCGATCGATCACGTGACCGGCTGGCTCTTTCGCGTCGCGCGGAACCGCATCACCGATCTCTTCCGCAAGAAGCGGCCGGAGCGGTTCAGCGACATCACCAACGACGCCGACGAACTGCTGGACCTGGACGATCTGCTGCCATCGCCGGATCTCGGACCGGACGGCCTCTACATCCGCCGCGTGCTCCTCGAGGAGCTCGAAACGGCGATCGCCGAGCTGCCGGCGGAGCAGCGCGACGTGTTCGTGGCGCACGAGCTGCGAGGGCGGAGCTTCAAGGAGATGGCGGCGGACAGCGGCGTCAGCGTGAACACGCTGCTCTCGCGCAAACGCTACGCGATTCGGCATCTGCGGGCGCGGCTGCGCGCCTCCTACGACGAGTTCATCGAGAATGCGAGGAAGGGGTCATGAGAAGGAGATGGATCTTCATCGTTCCGTTCGCGATCGCGGGAATGATCGTCTTCGCCACGGTCGGCGCCTGGATCGTACAGCTGCTGTGGAACTGGCTGGTGCCAACGCTCTTCGGCGGACCCACAGTGACGTTGTGGCAGGCGCTCGGGTTGTTGCTGTTGTGCCGGATTCTGTTCGGCGGCTTCGGCTTCCACGGCGGCCGCTCGAGATTCCGACATCGCATGGACGAGCGGTGGGAGCATCTGACGCCGGAGGAACGTGAACGTTTTCGTCAGCGCATGCGTGCACGCTTCGGCTTCGGCCCGCCGCCGGAAGAGAGCAAAGGCTAGCCCACAGCGCCACTCAGCGAACGAGGCGAAAGCCGGTCGGCGCTCGAGGCACGGGGCCGTTCACCATCGGCCCGATGTACGAGGTGGCGGCGACCACGTTGTCGCTCCACTTTCTCGCCACGGCCAGCGTGTTGCTGAAGACGTGCAGATCGATCGAGAACCGGTCAATCGTCAGGGCCGTCGTCTCGCGCAGCCGCAGGTTCGGGAAGTCGGCGATCAAGACGCCATCAAGCCAGAAAGCCACACGACCGTCACGCTGTCCTGGCGTGTTGGCCTTCACCATGACTTCATACGAATACCACCGGCCGAGCACCGGCACGACGTCGGGTCGCGAGATGAACTCCGGACCGAAATCGAACGGCACGCTCGTCCACGGCAGCACGATCCCGGTCGGGAAGAAGTGATCGCCCCATCGATCGCGCTGATCCGGATGATAGATGTAGGCGTTCAGCCGGCCCGGATTCGGCTGCGTTCCGCTATCGCGCCAGGCTTCGTAGCTGACGAGGAACTTGTTGGTGCCGTCGGCGCGGACGCCGGGGCAGCAGTAGTGCGCGGAGATGACGGCGCCGTTGTGGCTGGACCCGATCACGTTGAAGGCGCTGTCGATGCGTCCATAGTAGCGAAGGAACAAGGTGTCGCGTTCCGGGCTCACGTACTTGAGGACGGTGTTCGAGACCTCGCTGCTGGTCTGCGGCACCGTGAACTCGAGCGATTTGCCGCCCGCGAACACGTCGGCCGGCTCGGTCGCGATGCGGAGGTTGGCGCTGTGATACGCCTCGTTCCATTTGGCCGTCAGGCCGGCCGCGCTGGTGTAGGACTCGAAGTTATCCGCGAAGATCACCGCCGGATCCGAGGCAATGTTGGCATCGAGCGGGTAGCGCGCCGCGATGCCGGTGTTCCCTTCGGGCAGCGGGGGAAGGCTCGATCGTCCGACTGCCGACAGTCCGAGAACGAAGCACAGCGACACCGCAGCGCGACGCATCACTGCACCTCCAAGGACCAAATTGCGAGTCGACCCGACAGATCCGTTGCTAAGGCTGGGTCGAACGCGACGCTTCCAAGGTGAGGGGCAATTGCTGTGCCGTGATCATGTGGGCCACGGGCGCGGCCATCAGCGCCAGCGCGACGATGAAGAGCGGCCAGTTGAAGTCGTCCGGCAAGACGGCGCGCACGGCGTCCGCGCCGTGAGGCAGCACGCGAATCGCGTCGGCCATGAACACGTACAGCGCGAGTGCGACGCCGACCGAGCTCAATCCCCACAACGTGGACGCGATCGGTCTGGCTGGAGCGGCGGCGGTGCGTTGAGTGATCAACGTGCCGCCGACGATCATCAGCACCGCGATGCTGACCGGCGCAAGCACCGGCCCCCACCATGGCAGCGGCAAGAGGAACAGCACATCCCAATCGAACACCGATCGCGGCCAGCCGCTCATGATGCGCAGGAAGACGTAATAGAAGATGTCCCAGACGCCGAACGCGATCGACGCATACGCGATTTGCGTTTTCAGCGTCCGTCCCGCCAGCAGCCCGATCGTGAGCAGCATCACCAGCGTGGCCGCCTCGCGGGCGAGCTCGACCGGGCCCAGGGTGCCGTGGATCGGCAGCGGCGCCGCCTGATAAGGCTCGATGCGATCGACCAGCACGCGCAGGTAGTAGACGGTGGCGGACTCCATCCACGCCATGGCGATGGCAAACGCCACGACGATCAGCCACGTGCGAAGACCTTCTCTAGAAGCCATCGTTCACCATCGCGAATGCGTGAATTCGCTCCTCCACGCGATCAATCATATCGTCTGGCGTCGACGTCCCGGCGGTGATGCCGACCGTCCCGGCCTCCACAAACCACTCCGCGCGAAGGTCCGCCTCGGTCTCGACGTGATGCACGCGCGAGCAGTGCCGGCGGCACGTGCCGACCAGCTCCCGGGTGTTGTTGCTGGTCGAGCCGCCGACGACGATGACGACGTCGGACTGGCGGGCGAGCGCGACGGCGGCGTCCTGCCGCTGCTTCGTGGGATGGCAGACGGTGTCGATGAAGCGAACCTCGGAATCCGGGAACCGCCGTCGGATCACCTCGACCAGCCGCCGGACCCGATCGATCGGCTGCGTCGTCTGTGAGGCGATGCCGATGCGCGGATGCGGCGCGAGATCGAGCACGTCCTGCTCGTCGAGGACGACATCGTACTCGTCGAGATCCTCGGTCATGCCGCGCACTTCCACGTGAGCGCGCTGGCCGATGATCACGGGATGGTAACCATCACGACGGAGGCGCGCGATCGCTCGGTGCGCGACATGGACGAGCGGGCAGGTGGCTTCCACGATCTCGAGGCCGAGGGCGCGCGTGCCGGCCAGCCGTCGCTCCGACGCGCCGTGCGCCGTGATCATCACCGCGCGCGTCGTCACGTCCGCGGCGTCGTGGGCGACGGCGATGCCCTTGGCGCGCAGCCTCGCCAACACGGCGGCGTTGTGCACCAGATCGCCGAGAATCGTCAACGGCGCCGCCTCCGCGCGGTCGATCGCCAGCTCGATCGCGTCGCGGACGCCGAAGCACATGCCGAGGTGGGTTGCCCGAAGAACGTTCATGGCTCGCTCCAGTCCGAGCCCCCAGCATAGCCTGATTCGCTTTACATTGTAAAGTAATTGGCGATCTGGCGTTTTTGGCGGTCGGCGTCAGGTCGTGGACAGCGCGGGCTGTGGCTGATACGTCCCCGCCGGCACGCGGAACGAGATCACCAGCCGGTTCCAGCCGCTCGTCGCGACCGCCGCGATCGTCAGCGCCACGATTTCGGCTTCGTCGAACTGCGCGCGGACGCGCTCGTAGAGATCGTCCGGCATGTGCGACTCCGCCACCCGCGCGAGCGCTTCGGTCCACTCGAGCGCCGCGCGCTCGCGATCCGAATAGAACGACGTTTCCCGCCACGCGTTCAGCGCGTAGAGCCGCTGCTCGGTTTCTCCGAGCGCGCGCGCGTCTTTGCTGTGCATGTCGATGCAGTAGGCGCAGCCGTTGATCTGCGAGGTGCGAAGCTTGACCAGCTCGAGCAGTTTGCGCTCGAGCGTGCTGGCCTCGGCCGACTTGCCGAGTGCGAGCATCGTCTGGCCAGAGGGCGTGCTCAGGTATTTCCGGACATCGATTCGTGGGGTCATTGACGTTTCCTCCGTTCTCTAAAACGAAGACGGAGAGGCCGCGGCGCTTGTGACAGTCGTCAAGGCAGGCCTGAAGCCCTGCGCTACGGGTATCAGAGACAAGGCAGGCCTGAAGCCTGCGCTACGGGTATCAGAGAACCGTAGCGCAGACCCTCAATCAGAGAACCCGTAGCGCAGACCTTTAGGTCTGCCTGTTGTTATCGATCCGGTCGGGCGTCGGTGCCGAGCTTGGCGGGGTTGACGACGGCATAGGCCGCATGGATGTGCTCGCCGTCGGTCGAGATTGAGATGACGGCGGTGATCCGGCCGTCGGTCCGGACGCACAGGCCGGTCTCGCCGTTGACGTCGATCAGCTCCATGGTGCTCGCGTCACCGTGCAGTCGCGGCCGCAGGCCCATCACCAGCCTGGCGATGTTCTCGTTGCCGATGATTGGCCGCGTGCCGGCGCCGGCGCGGCCGCCGCCGTCCGCGGTCCACGTCGCGTCGGGCGCGAACAGATCGACGAGCGTCTGCTGATCGCCGGCGTTGACCGCGTCCGTGAACTTGCGCAGCAGCTGCGCCTTCGCCGCATCGGTCACGTCGAACCGCTTGCGCTCGGTTCGGATGCGCGTCCGCGCGCGATGGACGATCTGCCGGCATGCGTCCTCGTTCCGTTCGAGCACGCCGGCGATCTCGCGATACTCGAACTCGAACACGTCGTGCAGCAGGAACGCGGCGCGTTCTTCCGGACCGAGCCGTTCGAGCAGCACGAGGAAGGCGATCGAGAGGTCCGACGCCAGCTCGAGATGACGATCGGGCGGGGGCGTCGAGTCGGCCATCATCGGCTCTGGCAGCCACGGACCGACATACGCCTCGCGCTCGGTCTTGAGCGCGCGCAGCCGATCGATCGCCAACCGCGTGGCGGTCGTGACGAGCCACGCTTCCGCATTGCGAATCGCCGCGTGATCCGCCTGATGCCACCGGACGTACGCGTCCTGGACGAGGTCCTCCGCTTCGGCCCGCGACCCGAGCATGCGATAGCCGAGGCCGAACAGCCGCTGCCGGTTCCGCTCGAAGGCGGAGTCCACCTGGTCATTCACTCAGACACTCCGACCATCATCTTTGTCAAAGACGCAGAACCGGCACCGGATGTGACAGCCCATCGGGATGGACACGCGCGCCGGCAACCGTTCGGCCGTTTGCCGCCGTCTAATGCTTGCAATGGGCACTTTTACCGGCGAGCTCCGCTATGCGCTGCGACAGTTCTGGGTCGCGCGCGTCTTCACCATCACAGCCGTTCTGACGCTCGCGCTGGGCATCGGCGGCACGACCGCGATCTTTACACTGATCCACGCCGTCATGCTCCGTTCGCTGCCGGTGGGCGATCCGTCGCGGCTGTATCGAATTGGTGACGGCAACTCGTGCTGTGTTCAAGGCGGTCCGCAGGATCGTTGGGGGATGTTCTCCTTTCCCCTGTTCGAGCGGCTGAAAGCCGAATTGCCCGAATTCGAAGAGCTCACGGCCTTCCAGGCGAGCGGCGGTCGACTGAGCGTACGGCGACAGGACGGCGATGCCACATCGCGACCGCTTCGATCTGAATTCGTCACCGGCAACTACTTCTCGACGCTCGGGGTGCGCGCCTACGCTGGCCGCGTCTTCGGCGCGTCTGACGATCAGCCAGCGTCGCCGCCGGCGACCGTTCTGAGTCATCACGTCTGGCGGGGGACGTATGGCGGCGATCCGTCGATCGTCGGCGCCACGCTCGTCGTCGAAGGCCATCCGTTCACAGTCGTCGGCGTCACACCGCCGGGATTCTTCGGCGAGACCTTGCGTGGGGATCCGCCGGACCTCTGGATTCCCTTGCAGCACGAACCGCTGATCAGCGGCGACACGTCGATCCTTCGTCAGCCGGTGTCGGCGTGGCTGCGGGTGATTGGCCGGCTCAAACCGGGCGCCACGACAGACGGTCTTGGTCCCCGGCTGACCGGCATTCTGCGCGATTGGATGCAGCACGACTCCGGCTACCCGGCAAACTGGATGCCCGACATCGTCCAGTCGCTGCCGCGCCAGGTGATCGAAGTGGTTCCGGCGGGCGCGGGCGTCGGCACGATGAGGGAAGGGTATCGCCGCAGCCTGCAAATTCTTCTCGGGGTCTGCGGACTCGTTCTCCTCATCGCGTGCGCCAACGTCGCGAACCTGCTGCTGGCGCGATCAGTGGCGCGGCGCAGTCAAACGGCGGTCCGGCTGGCGATGGGCGCGTCGCGGCGCAAGATCGTCACGCAGGCGCTCGTCGAAAGCATTCTGCTCGCGATCGCCGGCGGCATCGCCGGCCTCGCGGTGTCGGTTGGGGCCGCGCGGCTGCTCCTCGCGCTCGCCTTCGCAGGGACGACGTTCCTTCCCATCGACACGCGTCCGGCGCCGATGGTGCTGCTGTTTGCGTTCGGTCTGGCGCTGATGACGGGGATCGTGTTCGGCGCCGCGCCGGCCTGGTTTGCGACGCGCACCGATCCGATTGACGCGCTGCGCGGCGCTGGACGAAGCACCGGCGACCACTCGTCGCTCACGCGCAAGCTGCTTCTCGTCGTGCAGGCGACGTTGTCGGTCGTGCTGGTCGCGGGATCGACGATGCTCGCGCGCAGTCTGGACAATCTCGAGGGTCAGGATTTCGGGTTCGCCGTCGAGAACCGCGTGCTGGTGTCGCTGAACCGTCCGCCGGCTGACTACGCGCCGCAGAAGCTCGCCGCGTTGTATCGCGACATCGAGACCCGCCTCAATCAGCTCCCCGGCGTCCAGGGATCCGGGCTCGCGTTGTACAACCCGCTGACCGACAACTGGGGCGAACTGGTGCTTCGCAAAGGCCGTCCGCTGCCGAAGCCGGGGGAGGCGAGCGGCGCGTCATGGGATCGGGTCAGCACCAGCTATCTTCAGAATCTCGGCGTCCGGCTCGCCCGCGGCCGCTACTTCAGCGAGGCCGACAACGAAACCAGCGCGCCCGTCGCCATCGTGAACGAAGCGTTCGTGCGCCGGTTCTTCAAGAGCGACGAAGATCCGCTCGATCAGTACTTTGGCCTCGACCTGCCGGAGTACGCCGGCACCTATCGGATCGTCGGCATCGTGCGCGACGCGAAGTTCGCCGGTTTTGCCCTCGATCAGCCGGCGCGGCCGATGTTCTACGTGCCGCTGACGCAAACGATCGACTATCCCAATCCGCTGATGAAGCGGCTCGAGACGTCTTCGCATTTCGTCCGCGGCCTGTTGCTGGTGACCAGCGCGCGGCCCGGCTCGATCGAGTCGCTGGTGAAGCAGACACTGGCCGCCGCCGATCCGAACCTCACCGTCACGGGGGTCCGCAGCCTGCAGCAGCAGATCGATCGGTCGTTCGATCAGCAGCGCGCGGTCGCGAGTCTCGCCGCGCTGTTCGGCGTCGTGGCGTTGGTGCTCGCGGCGATCGGCCTCTACGGCGTCACCGCGTACGCCGTGGCGCAGCGGACCAGCGAGATCGGCATTCGCATGGCGCTCGGCGCGGATCGCCGGAAGGTGATCGACCTGGTGCTGCGCGGCGCGTTCCGCCGCGTCCTCGTCGGGTTGATCCTCGGCCTGCCGCTCGCGCTCGGCGCCGGCTATCTGCTGTCGGCGCAGCTGTACGGCGTCAAGTTCTGGGATCCGCTGGCGCTTGCCGCGGCCGCCGGCTCGCTCGGCACCTGCGCCTTCGTTGCGGCGATTGTTCCGGCAGCGCGCGCGGCGTCGATTTCTCCAATCAAAGCGCTGCGGTCGCAATAAGAAAGTCTGAAGTACGAAGGCTGAAGTACGAAGTGGAGCTCACGCCATCTGAGCGACGTAGGTCTCGACCGTCCGCGGCGAGACGCCGAAACGATCGGCCTGCGTCTTCCAGCCGGGAAAGGCTGGCGATTCCGTCGCGCTGTAGAGTCCGAGCGTCATCAGACGCGCGGCGACTTCGTTGAACGGGCGAACGATCGGCGCCAGTTTCATCGCCGCGATCGGGATGTGGCGGCGCTTTCCCGATGACGTCAGCCTCGCCTCGATCAACGCGGCAAGATCGTTCTGAGAGACATTCGACGGACCGCCCGCGTCGACGGCTTCGTTCACCACGTCCGGGCGCCCGAGGATTTTCACCGCGAACTCCGCGACGTCATCCACGGCGATGTAGTTCGCGACCCTCGTACCGTCGCCGAAGATCGTGATGACGCCCTTCTCGCGGAGACCCTTGGCAAAGATCTGATCGATCCACACGTCCATGAACGCGGTCGGCCTGAGCATCACGTGGGGGACGCCGCTGCGGCGGATCGCATCCTCGATGTACCACTTGATCCGGAAGATGTCGACGGTTGCGTCCTGCGCCACGCCTTTGTACGAGACGTAGATCAGGCGGCGCACGCGGGCGTTGCGGGCCGCCGCGCAGAGGTTCTGATAGCCCGAGAGGTCGATGCGCGTCGGGCTGGTCTCTCCCTTTCCCATATTGTTGTTTGCGGTGGCGACGATCTGATCGACGCCGCGACAGGCCTCGGTGAGCTTCGGCACATCGCGGAGATCGACGGCGGCGATTTCCGCCGTCGGCTCGTAAACCGCGAGCTTCTCGCGCCGGCGGCCGAGCGCCCGGACGCTGGTGCCCGACGCAACGAGCTTGCGCGTGATCGCGCCGCCGAGCTGTCCGCTGGCGCCGACCACCAGAACTCGCGATTGGCTCATGCCGCCTCCTCACGTCACGGATCCGTGTTATCCGTGGCGTGAATGATAAGCCGTTCGCGGGTTCGCTGGTTCACAGGTTCTCGCGTTCTGGTTCACGGGTTCACGGGTTTGGTGAACCTGCGAACCTCAGAACCTGAGAACTCACGAACTTGTGAACCTGTGAACCCGGGAACCCGGGAACCCGAGAACCCGGGAACCCGGGAACCTGCGACCGTTCGAGTATGACCTTCGGCGAGATGCGTTC
>Ga0075423_10006532_pt1 | contig 10951 bp, 6 predicted proteins | sample SoiMethybrSBSTD2_FD_80114 | JGI IMG/M metagenome (GOLD analysis project Ga0075423, IMG submission 80114) | Bulk soil microbial communities from a Populus tree surrounding site in Tennessee, USA - Soil MetaG P. TD hybrid SBSTD2 | ecosystem: Environmental > Terrestrial > Soil > Tree plantation...
CACATCGGGGGCGATCCCCCGGCCGTCGTCCTCCACCGCGAGCCCATATCCGCCGTCCGAGATGCGCACCGTCACGCGCCGGGCTCCCGCGTTGCGGGCGTTCTCGAGCAGGTTGATGAGGACTTCCTTCACTTCGTCTCGCCGGGCGGAGGCGAGCTCGCCGGGCTCACCCGCGAGCGCGACCGTGGCGGCTTCCGCGCCGCCCAGCGTGTACAGGTGCACGACTTCGCGCGCCACGGCATGGACGTCGACGGGCTCGAGCGGGAGCGCCTCCGCCGCCGGCGACGCGAAGCGCGAGAACGCGCGCGCGATCGCGTCCAGCCGGTCGATTTCGGCCAGGATCCGCCCGGCCGTCTCCGCGAGCGTCGCGTCGAAGTCCCGGCCGTCCTTCTTCTCGCGCGCGCGTTGCAGGTGCTGGATGCCGAGGCGGATCGGCGTGAGGGGATTCTTGATCTCGTGCGCGACCTGACGCGCCATCTCGCCCCAGGCGAGCACGCGGGCCGCGCGGGTGAGGGCGGTCGCGTCGTCGAGCGCCACGACGCAGCCGTCGGGCGCCGGTCCCAGGGACGCGAGCTGCACGCGGATCTGGCGCCCCCCCACGGTGAACTCGCGCTCCACGATGCCCTCGGTCGTGCCGTCGAGAAACTCCCGCACCGCGTTCCAGACGACGAGCCACTCCGCCGGCGCCGCCCGTGGGAGCAAATCACCGGGCGTCAGGGGCGCGCCCAAGAGCTCCGCGGCGCGCGGGTTCGCCATCGTGACCCGGAGCCCGTCGTCCAGGGCGATGACCCCGGTGGCCACGTTGGCGAGCACCTGGGCCGTGCGCCGCCGCGCCTCCTCGAGCGCGCCCTGGCTCCGCGTCACGTCGGCGGCCATCCGCTCGAACGCCGAAATCACGGGCTCGAATTCCCGCGGCCCTCCGGGTGGGAACGCCGGAAGCGGAGCCCCGCGGCCCACGGCGCCGGCGGCTTCGCGCAGGGCCGCGACCGGACGCGCCAGCCCTCCCGCTGCAAGACCCGCCAGCGACACGGCGGCGACGAGCCCGACGAGCGTCGCGAGGACCAGCGCCAGGGCGAGATCCTCCTGCTGCTGGCGCACCCGATCGTCGTCGAGCAGTTGCGGGGCGGCCAGGACCTCTTCGACCTGAGGCGACTCCGAGCGCACGACGAAATAGCCGACGCGGATCGAGCGACCCGCGGTGCGCGCGTCATCCGTGAGCTCCAGCTCGTCCCGGAGCGCCAGCCGCACGAACGCGTCCGGCGCGAGAAACGGATCGACCAGCCCGAGCTCCCCCAGTACCGGTGCGCTCGCGCCGGCGAGCATGCCGTCGCGGTACAGCCAGAGATCGGCGTCGAGCCGGTTGCCGAGGTCCATGATGGAGGGGCCGACCACGGAGGGGCGCCCTGACTCGAGGGCGCCTGCCGTGGCCGCTGCATCGCGCAGCGTCTGCGCGATGAGCAGGTCGCCGTCCTGGCGGGCGTCGTCGCGGAGCCGCTGAAAGCTCCACAGCGCCAGCAGCAGGAGCGGCACGACGAAAAAGCCGGCGAGTGCGGCGGTCAGCCGCGCTCGATAGCTCGTCCGCAGCGCCGTGAGCACCGACGGCAACCGCGGCCGTAACCCGCCGGCGAGGAGCAGGCTCACGATCCAGCACGCAGCGAGGACACCCGCATCCACGACGACCACCAGGACACCGCGCACCAGCAGCACCCACGGATCCCGTAGGTCGATCTTCAAGTGGACGTGGTGCACGCCGTCCGGCAGCTCGAGCCGGCGCTCGCCGCGTACCGACCAGCCGGTCCGGGTCCAAATCACCCGGGCGCTCGCCGTGGCCGGCGGCGGCGCGGGGGGCGACAGGATGATGGTATAGGGCGGCTCGACGCTCGCCGCCCCCTGCAGGAAGCGCGCAACGCGCGCCGCCGGAATGAGCCTGGTCCTCGGCCCCACGCCCACCGTAAGCACATCCCCGGGTGGCCCTCCCAGCGGTAGCACGAGCACGTAGTGAACGCCCGGGCTCCGATCCAGCCGCTCGACCCGTGGGGCGCCCGCGGTCTCGAGTGAGCGGACCAGCGCCGCCACCAACGACAACGGCAGGTCCACGCTCGCCAGGCGGATCTCCGCCTGGGGCTCGCCGGCGCGCGTCCACACCGCAAGACTCGCCGGGTAGTCGTCAATGGCAAGCGGCGAGGCGAGCCACCAGGCGTACAGCTCGCCGGGGGTGCGAGGCGGCGGGGCGGGTGGCGCGGTTCCCAGGCGCTCGAGCAGCGACACGGCACGAGGGTCGGGTGCACGGCCCAGGCCCTGAGCGTCCCGCTCGGCGAGGCCGAGGCGACCTTCCACCGCCGCGCCCCAGGTGACGAGTGCAGCCGCCGTCCCTGCCACCGTCGCGATGCCGAGGACGGCCCATCGGCGCGGCGCCGGCACGAGCACGCCTACCAAGGCGGGGAGCCACACGAAGGTGTACCACTCGGGCCAGGCGCCGTAGGGACTCCACAGCCACAGCCCCGCCAACGCGGCGAGGGCCGCCCACACGCACGCCGCCGGGAGAGTCCACGGCACGCGTTGCGGCTCGCTGGTGCCACGTACCAGCGCCGCGGCGGCGAGGATAAGTGCCATCGCGGCGGTCGCGACCGCAGTCTCCCACGACATCCACAACGCGAACCCCACGCCGCTCGCCGGCGGCGCGATGCCGCGGCCGAGGTAGCGGACGAGGTACGGCGCCCCGAGCACCAGCAGGCCCGCGCCCGCGACGTTCCACCAGCGCCGCGCGAGCCCTCGCCGCCACAGCGCGCTCGCGGCGCACAGCGCCACCACTCCAGCTGCGATGAGCGAGCCGGCCGACGCGCTGAACACGCCCAGCACGGGACGGTAGAAGGCGGCGGGCGAGAACAGGTCCACCGTGCGCAACGACGAGCCCAGCGGCGCGCGCGCCGCGCACCAGGCCGCCGCGAGCACGACGAGCCAGCGCCAGCGCCCCGCCGGCGCGACCAGGGCGAGCAGGACGAGTGCCACCGCCAGCGCTGCGCCCCCGCGCTGCGTCGCGCCGCGCAGTGCCGCGAGCTTCGCGTCGCCCTGCGAAGGAGGCACCGGCTGGACGCTGAACAGTGTGTCGCCGCGCTCGCAGGAGATCGGGCAGTAGTCGAACACGTCCGGTTCTCGCGGCGCGAGACCCGGCGTATAGAACCGCAGCGCCACGCCGTAGGCGGCCTCGAACTGTGCGCTCACCGCACGGTCCCGATCCGGCGCCGCCGGGACCGCGTCGAGCAGCACCGTCCCCACCGCGCTCCCGCCGTCCTGCGTCTGGCGCCGGGCCTCGAGCGACACGTAGAATGGTGTGATGACGGCGCGCAGCTCCGCAGTGTCCCGCGCGGGAACGAATCGGTGGCGGCCCGCCCAAGCGACGGCCTCGCCGTTCGGGGCGAGGATCACGACGCCCCGCTCCACGCCCGGCGTCCGCGAGCCGGACCGCACGGCGTCCCGCACGCGCTCGAAGGCGGCCTCGCGAGGCAGCAGTGCGGCCGTCATGCCGCGCTCCGCCAGCCGCCGCGCCTCGGCGACCGAGGCGGCCAGCGTTCCCTTCAGGGCGGAGGAATCCCGCGGGAGCCTGCCCGCGCGCACCTCGGGCCAGCAGCATTCGATCCGCTGCACCTGCAGCACGCCGCGCACCAGCGTGGCACCGGGGACGAGGCAGGCGAGGGCCACCGCGGCGGGGGCCACGAGCCGGAGGGAGGGGCGCCGGCGGGGGGAGGGCATCCGGACCAGGGCGAGCAGGGTGGCAACGATGCCCGCCGCGCCCGCCGCCCACGCCCAGGCCGCCCCGCTCCCGTGCAGCCATTCGGCGGCGGCGATGGCCGCGGCGCAGCCTGCGAGCGCCACGTGAGCGCGCCGCTGCACCTCAAGACCCTCGTCCCCGACGAGGTGCGCTTCATTCTTGAGCGCGATGCCCGCCTCCTCGTACCGGTGGGAACGTGCGAGCAGCACGGCCCCCACCTCCCGCTCGGTTGCGACACCATCATCGTCGAGCGCCTGGCCGACGACCTGTCCGGGGCACTCGAGATCCTCCGCGCCCCGACAATCGAATATGGGGTCAACACCGCCACCAAGCGGTCCTTCCCCGGCAACGCCTCCGTCCGCCGCAAGACGCTGCACCGCTGGATGAACGACCTGCTCGGCTCCTGGGAGGAAGCCGGTGTCGAAAGCTTCATCATCCTCACCGCCCACGGCCACGACCCGCACCAAGAGGCGCTGTCCACGCTGCGCACGCGCCAGGCCCGCGTTTTCACCGTCGACGTGTTCGCCCTCGACTTCTCGAACGACCTCGAAGACGCCGACGGACCGATGCACGGCAGCGAGCTCGACACGTCCCTGCTCCTCTACCTCGCCCCGCCGCTCGTGCGGATGGAGCGCGCCCAGGACTTCGTGCTCCCGGAGAAACAGCGCACCCGCTACCTGCGCACCAGCGCCGGCTCCCTCCCCAAGCGCTCCCCGGGGTCGCTCGGCCGGCCCTCCATCGCGACTCGGGAGAAGGGCGAGCGGTTATATAAGATGATTTACGACCGCGTCGCCACGCGAGTGCTCGGCGTACCCGTCCCGTGACCGCCGCCCTGCTGGCGCTGCTCGCGTTCCAGACCCCGGTGGACGAGGGCACGCTGGTCGTTCGCGAGGACACGGTCGAGGTCGCGCGTGAGGCGTTCCGCCTCACGGCGGTGCGCACTGGCGCCGGTGTGACCCGCTGGACGCTCGCGACCACCATCCGCTACGACCGCACCCGCCCGGTTGTAGTGCTCGACCCCATCGTCGAGCTCGGCCCCGATTCGAACCCGGTGAGCCTGGAATACACCGTCGCCGATCCCCGCGAGCCCATGCGGATCCTCGGCCAGCTCACGCGCGGGCGGTTCGTGGTCCGGCTGCTGGGTCGCCGCACTGAGCGGGCCCGCGAATTCCCCGCTCCCCCTCCCGCGGCAGTCGTCGACGATTCGGTGTTCGCCCTCTACCTTCCGGTCGCCTGGCAGGGACGCCCCCGCCCGGTGACGGTGACGGCCGTGTTCCCTCGCGCGGGCCGGCGGGAGCTGCTCACGGTGCAGGACCTTGGCGTCCAGTCCACCACGCTGAACCGCGACCCTGCGGCGCTGCAGCACATCACGGTCACGGGGGGGGAGAACCGCCTGGTGCATCTCTGGCTCGGCGCCGACGGCCGCCTCGCGAAGATCGAAGTGCCCTCCCGACGGCTCGTCGCCGAGCGGGCGCCCGCATCCTGAGGTTAGATTCGTCGCGTCTCGAAACTTGCGGCGGACGCGTCGCGTATGAGGAAGCTCATGAGGCCTTTGCTCTTGTCCGTCGGGCTCTTCGTCTGCCCAGCGCTCGCCATCTGCCAACAACCAGTCCCTGCGACCCTCTCTCTCGCCGACGCGATCGCGCTCGCCCGACAGCACAACCCCGCCTATCGGCAGACGATCCACGACCGGTCGCCGGCGGCGTGGGGTGTCCGGAACGCCTGGTCGAGCCTGTGGCTCCCCAGCGTCACCGCGTCGGGCGGCGTGGGCTACGCGGGACCAGGGGAGCAGAACTTCCTCACCTCGAGCTTCTCGCAGAGCGTCTCGACCTGGTCCTCGAGCTACAGCTTTCTGCTCGACTGGACCCTGAACGGGCAAACGATCAGCCAACCGGGGCTCAAGAAGGCGCAGCTCAACGCGGCTGACGCGGACGTGCGCGGCGCCGAATCGAACCTCGTGACCGCGGTGACCCAGCAGTACCTCACCGTGCTGCAGGCGCGGGACAACGCCGAGGTGGCGCGACAGCAACTGGATCACGACGAGCAGTTCCTGAAGCTGGCGCAGGCGCGCTACGACGTAGGTCGCGCGTCATTGATCGATGTGCGGCAGGCGCAGGTGGCCCGTGGTGCGGCCGAGGTGTCGCTGCTGCGCGCGCGTACGGTCGTGCAGGTCGAGAAGCTGCGACTGTTCCAAGAGATCGGCGTGTCGGCGCCGGTGGACCTCGGAACGGTACAGCTCACCGACACGTTCACCGTCCAGACCCCGACCTGGCGGCTCAGCGATCTGCTCGGCATGGCCGAGCAGCAGAACCCCTCGCTCAAGGCGTTGCGGGAGCGGGAGCGCGCCGCCGGGTGGGGCGTGAAGGCAGCGACCTCCAGCTGGGGTCCATCGGTATCGCTGTCGGCCGGGTGGTCCGGGTTCACACAGAAGCTGTCGGACATCAATCCGACGATCGGGGCCATACGGGCGAGCGCGCAAACGGATTCGCTGGCGTGTGCCTATGAGAACGCCGCGTGGTTGAACTCGGGACAGACCCCGCTCAACTGCGCGGTGCTCACGAACACGGCCGTCGAGGAGCAGGCGCTCCGCGACCAGAACAACCGCTATCCGTTCCACTTCACGCCGCAGCCGTTCCAGGCGCGGCTCACCGTCTCGATCCCCTTGTGGGGTAACTTCCAGCAACCGCTGCAGGTGTCGCAGGCCAAGGCGCAGCAGCAGGACCTGCAGGAATCGGTGCGGGCGCGCGGGCTGCAGGTGCAAACCGACGTCAGTCAGGCGTACCTGACGCTCCAGACGGCGTTTCAGACGATCGCCATTCAGGACACGAACCGCACGGCAGCGCGCGAGCAGCTGCAGCTGGCCACGGAGCGCTACCGCGTCGGCTCGGGGACGTTCTTCGAGCTGCTGGACGCCCAGGTGGCGGCGCTGCGCGCCGAGACCGACTATATCAACGCCGGGTACGACTATCACAAGGCGCTGGCCGCGCTCGAAGCGGCGGTCGGCCGGCCGCTGCGGTAACCGGAGGATCCGACAGTCATGTCCAAGCGCAGCAAATTGCTGGTGGGTGCGGGCGCGGCGGTGGTCATCGTCGGCTTCGTGGTGATCAGCGCCGCCGCGCGCAGGGACCGCGGACAAGAAGTGCGGTTCGAGACCGCGGGCCGGCGTGACCTCGTCGCCGCCGTGACCGCGAGCGGCAAGATCCAGCCCAAGAAGAAGGTGGACGTCTCGGCCGACATCACGGGACGCATCACGAAGATCGCTGTGCGCGAGGGCGACTTCGTGAAGCAAGGCCAGTTCCTCATCCAGATCGACCCGACGATCTACGAGGCGAACCTGCAGCAGGCGGCGGCCACGATGGCCTCGGCGCAGGCGGCGGCGGTACAGGCCAAGGCCACCTTGGACCAGTCCGAGCGCGCCCTGCGCCGCACCAAGGAGCTCCACACGCAGAGCCCCAACCTGATCTCCACGGAGCAGCTCGAGCAGGCGCAGACGGCGTTCGATATCGCCGAGTCGAACCTGAACGCCGCGCAGCACCAGGTGGAGCAGGCGCGGGCCGCCATGCAGTCGGCGCGCGACAATCTCCGCAAGACGACGCTCATTGCGCCGATGACGGGGCGTGTGACGCGGCTCGCGGTAGAGGAGGGTGAGGTGGCGGTGCCGAGCACCTTCTCGAAGGACATCGGCCTGCTGCTGACCGTCTCCGATCTGTCGGTGATCCAGGCCAAGGTGAAGGTGGACGAGACCGACGTGGTGCGCGTCCACCTCAGCGACTCCGTCGAGGTCTCGATCGACGCGTTCCCCGACACCGTCTTCATCGGCCGCGTGACCAAGGTGTCCAATTCGAGCGTGCGCGACGCGACGTCGACAGCGACCGGTCAGAACGACCGGGCGGTGGACTACGAAGTGGAGATCACGCTCGACAAGCCGCCCAGCGACATCCGCCCCGATCTGTCCGCCACGGCGCGGATCGTGACCGACACGCGCAAACAGGTGCTGTCGATCCCGATCATCGCGCTGACGGTACGCGAGAACAAGCCGGGGGCGACCGAGACCCCGGCGGACACGAGCGCCCGGAAGAAGAAGGAGACGGAGGGGGTGTTCGTGGTGAAGGACGGCGTGGCGAACTTCCGGCAGGTCAAGGTCGGCATCGCCGGGGACGAGTACTTCGAAGTGACGGAGGGCCTGAAGTCCGGCGAGACGATCGTCGCAGGACCCTACCAGGCGATCCGCGATCTAAAAGAAGGCGCGCGGGTGCGCGCGATGAAGCAGTCAGCCGACTCGGCGAAAAAGAAGACCACACCATGACCGCGCCCGCGCTCCAGACATTCCGCACCGGCGACACGCCGCTCCCCGACATCGTCATCCTGACGCACAAGCTCACGCGCGCGTACGACATGGGGGGCGAGGTGGTACGCGCGCTGCAGGGCGTGAGCCTGCAGATCAAGAAGAACGAGTACGTGGCCGTCATGGGCCCGTCCGGGTCCGGCAAGTCGACGCTCATGAACCTGATCGGCTGCCTCGACACGCCCACGTCGGGTGAGTACTGGCTCAACGCCCAGAAGGTCTCTGACCTGGACGACGACGCGCTGGCCCGCATCCGCAACAAAGAGATCGGCTTCGTCTTCCAAACCTTTAACTTGCTGCCCCGCGCCACGGCGCTGCACAACGTGGAGCTGCCCCTGATCTACGCCGGGCACGGCGCGCGCGAGCGGCGGGCCCAGGCGGTGCACGCGCTCGAGCGCGTGGGGCTCGCCGACCGGATGCAGCACCGGCCGAACGAGTTGTCGGGCGGGCAGCGCCAGCGCGTGGCCATCGCGCGGGCGCTCGTCAACGAGCCCTCGATCCTGCTCGCGGACGAGCCCACCGGAAACCTCGATTCCACGACGAGCGGCGAGATCATGCAGGTGTTCGCGGCGCTGCACGGGCAGGGCCAGACGATCGTGATGGTGACGCACGAGCACGACATCGCCGCGCACGCAGCCCGCGTCGTGACCTTACGGGATGGATTGATCGCCACGGATCAGCGCCAGGCGGCCTAGATGCCGGTTTTCGAAGCGTTCCGGCTCGCACTCCAAACCATCCGGGCCCAGAAGTTGAAGAGCGGCTTCTCGCTGCTCGGTGTGTTCATCGGCGTCGCCTCGCTCATCGCTGCCTGGTCGATCGTGAACGGCGTCAACCGCTACATGACCGAGAAGTTCGCCCAGACCCTGTACGGGGTGAACACGTTTCAGCTGCGGCGCCGGCCGATGTTCGCGGCCAACGTGCCGGACTCGGTCTGGCGGGCGTGGCGGCGGCGCCCCCGCATCAAGTTCAGCGACGCGGAGGCGGTGACGGCGGCGCTGACCATGCCCGTCGTCACGGCCTGGCAGTCGGACGATAACGGCTCCGTCTTCTACGGCGGCAAAGAAGCGCGGGACATCCAGCTCGTCGCCGCGAGCGAGCGGTACTTCGAAATCAAGAACCTGCGGATCGCGATCGGACGGCCCTTCACCGCCCAGGAGAATCGCTCGGGCGTCCCGGTGGCGGTCCTGGGCGACGCGGTGGCCAAGCGGCTGTTCGTCGATCGGACACCGCTGGAGCGCAGCGTGCGGATCGGCGGCATCGGCTATCGGGTGATCGGCGTGGTCGAGAAGCAGGGCAGCGTCCTGGGATTCCCGCTCGACCGCTTCGTGGTCGTGCCCGCCTTCGCACCTGCCCAGAGCCTCGTGAACCCGCCCGGCGTGGTGGACGCCCTTCTGGTGAAGGCGCGGTCCGAGGTCGAGATGCGCGAGGCCATGGAGGTGGCGGAGGGGGTCATGCGCAGCCGGCACCACCTGCGCCCCAACCAGGACAACAACTTCGTGCTCGACACATCCGAGGGGGTGCAGCGATTCTGGGCCGGAATCAGCCGCATTCTCGTGATCGTCCTCCCGGGCGTGGTGATCGTGTCGCTCGTGATCGGCGGCATCGTGATCATGAACATCATGCTGATGTCGGTGGCGGAGCGGACTCGCGAGATCGGGTTGCGGAAGTCGCTCGGCGCCCGGCGCCGGGACGTGTTGCGACAGTTCCTCGCTGAATCAGCTGCCCTCGCCACCGTCGGCGCCACGTTCGGCATCGTCGCCGGGATCGGACTCACGCTACTGATCAACGCCGTGAGCCCGCTCCCCGCCTCGGTGTCACCAGCGTCGGTGGTGCTGGGCGTCATCATGGGCGCTGGCGTCGGCGTGATCGCCGGCGTTTACCCCGCGAGTCGGGCCGCGCGGCTCGACCCCATTGCGGCGCTGCGCCAGGAGTAACGCGTGACCGCCCTGTTCGAAGGCGTCGGCATCGCCCTGGCTTCGCTGCGGGCGCACAAGATGCGGGCGGCCCTCACGATCCTGGGCGTTGCCATCGGCGTCACCGTCGTCATGGTCATCGGGGCGTTGATCAGCGGATTCAACAAGGGCATCTCCGACATGCTCGGGTCGCTCGGGCCCAAGACGTTCTGGGTCGGGCGCTATTGGGGCGGGCAGGACGAGGACCCGGAAGATCCCGATCCATGGCGGCGCCGACCCCCGGTGACCATAGAGGAAGCGAGGCGCTTGGAGCAGCTGCCGACCATCGCGTTCGTGGTCGTGGACGAGAACACCCTGGCAGACATCAACTTCGAAGGCCACACCCTGTCGGCGATCAACGTTCGGGGCCGGGATGCCGACTGGCCGATGATCGAAGGCGGACACATTCACCCCGGTCGCTCGTTTTCCCACCTCGAGGACGCCGCCAACAGCCACGTCGCGGTCGTGAACACCAAGCTCGCCGAGAACCTGTTCGGCCAACGCGAACCCATCGCGCGGCGCATCAAGATCGGTGGCGTGCCGTATGACGTGGTCGGGGTCTATGACCCCCCGCCGCGTTTGTTCGGCGACGGCGACCGACCCGAGGTGATGATTCCGCACGGCACCTTCACCAAAGATCTGCCGTATTTCCCCGGCTGGATGGACATGTTCGTGGTGCCCCAGGACTCGGTGTCGGTGGAGCGCGCCATCGACGACGTGACGATGGCGATGCGCGAGAAGCGGGGGCTTCGGCCCGGCCAGAAAAACAACTTCGACGCGATCACGCAGGACGTGTACGTGCAGGCGATCAACAGCTTCACGCTGGTGGCCCGCGTCCTGATGATCGTCCTCTCCATGGTGGGCCTGCTCGTGGGGGGCATCGGG
>Ga0075423_10006533_pt1 | contig 10950 bp, 8 predicted proteins | sample SoiMethybrSBSTD2_FD_80114 | JGI IMG/M metagenome (GOLD analysis project Ga0075423, IMG submission 80114) | Bulk soil microbial communities from a Populus tree surrounding site in Tennessee, USA - Soil MetaG P. TD hybrid SBSTD2 | ecosystem: Environmental > Terrestrial > Soil > Tree plantation...
CGGTCAATCTTGTTGATGACGACGATGGGCGTCCTGCCTAACGCGAGCGCCTTGCTCAGCACGAAGCGCGTCTGGGGCATCGGGCCGTCGAACGCATCGACGACGAGCAACACGCCGTCAACCATGCGCAGGATGCGCTCGACCTCCCCGCCAAAGTCGGCGTGGCCCGGCGTATCGACGATGTTGATCTTGGTCCCGCGCCACCGAATGGCGGTGTTCTTGGCGAGAATCGTTATCCCCCGCTCGCGCTCGAGCGGGTTTGAATCCATCACGCGCTCCTGAACGACCTGATTGTCGCGGAAGGCGCCGGCCTGGCGGAGCATCTTGTCCACCAGCGTCGTCTTCCCGTGGTCGACGTGCGCGATGATGGCGATGTTGCGAATCTGCATAGCCTGTAAGTATAGCAATGCCACCGGAATGCATTCAAGCGCTTGCATGGTTCCGGTGTTTTGGTCACCGTACCCTCGTCACGCTATCCGGAGGTGTACATGCAGCAGGCACAGGAGCCCACGGAACCGGGCTATCCCCACGGGCGCGGATACGGCCACGATTACATGCGTGGCGGTGAGGTCCTCGGAGGTTACGGCTACAGCGCCCGGGCCGAATACGAAACACCTCGCGGGGAACTCCTGACTACAGGGGAGCACGAGCACGTGGGCCCGTCGGACGAGCTGACTAACGCAGCTGGTCCGTAATCATCCCTCCGCCACCAATCAACAAACGGCGCCCGGGGACGGTACCCGGGCGCCGTTTTCCATCAAGGGACGGAAAGCTGACGTCGTCAGCGCCTCGTGGCGTGGCTAGGACGCGCCGCAGGCGCCTTGCTGACGACGGGATCCGGCCTCCCCGACTGTGACGCTGTCCCATCGCCGTCGACGAACGAAGTGTCGTGCCCGCGCGAGCGGAGCGCCTGCGAGAAGCCGGACTTGTCAGTCGCCTTCATGTACGCCTCCTTCGGGTCGACCTGACCACCGTCGACGAGCTCGATGAGCGCATCGTTCAGCGTGCACATGCCGTTGCGCCGGGATGTTTGCATGACGGACGTGATCTGGAACGTCTTCGCTTCGCGAATGAGGTTCGAGATCGCGTTCGTCGAGAGCAGGATCTCCCGCGCGGCGACGCGGCCTCCGCCGATCTTCTTGCAGAGCACCTGTGAGATCACGCCCTTGAGCGATTCGGAGAGCATCACGCGGATCTGTTCCTGGCGATCGGCCGGGAACTGATCGACCAGCCTGTCGATGGTGCTCGGGGCCGTCGTCGTGTGCAGCGTGCCGAACACCAGGTGTCCGGTCTCGGCCGTCTCGATGGCGATCGAGGCGGTCTCGAGGTCGCGGAGCTCACCCACGAGCACGATATCGGGATCCTCTCGGAGCGCCGCGCGGAGCGCGTGCTTGAACGAGCCGGTGTGAACACCGACCTGGCGCTGCGTGATCACGCACTTCTTGTTCTGGTGGACGAACTCGATCGGGTCTTCGATGGTGATGACGTGATCGGTGCGCGTGCGGTTGATCAGGTCGACGAGCGCGCACAGCGTCGTGGACTTCCCGGATCCGGTCGGGCCGGTGACGAGCACGAGGCCCTTTGTCAGCTGACAGAGCGCCTGCACTTCGGTTGAGATCCCAAGCTCCTCGGCCGACACGACGCGCGCCGGAATGACGCGCAGGACCGCGCCGGCACCCTTCCGCTCGCGAAACGCGTTCGCGCGGAAGCGCGCGAGTCCCTCGATCTCGTACGCGAAATCGGTGTCGTTCGTCTCCGCGTATTCGGTTCGGTTCCGCTCCGGCATGATGACGTGCAACATCCGCATCAGCGTCGCATCATCGAGCGGAGGCTCGTCGTCGAGGCGAACCATCTCACCGTGGCGCCGAAGAATCGGCGGCTCGCCGCAGCGCAGATGCAAGTCCGATCCGGCCTGCTCGACGAGTTGTCGGAGCAGGTTGTCCATCGCCATGCGCCCGGTGGAGTCCTCGCCGACCTGCACTTTGGGCGCCGCGGCGGGCACGACTCGCGCGGTAGCCATCGATGGAGTCGGACGACCTGCTCCAGAGGAGATGGCTGGAATAGCGGTTGGTGTTCCGTTCGAACCGGTCGTGATGGCGGCCGTCCATTTGCCACTCTCGTTCGACGCGCGCGCATTGAAAACGCCGTCGCCGCTGCGATACTGAAATTCTGTCGACGTTCCTGCGTCGAGGTGGCGCAGCGCGTCAGGCGGCGCGATCTCACGCAGCAACCCGAGCAGTTGCGTTGCGCCAAGCGCTTGCTTGGTCAAGGGAACCGCAGCGCCATCCTTCACGAGTGACGCGAGCTCGTTCTCCACGAGGCAGAGCGCCTCGGCGCGGTTGCTCACCATCACGGAGAGCAGTCGGTCCAGCTGTGGCATTAGGCTCCGTCAGTCGAGCGGATGAACACGCTCGATGAAACTTCGGTTGAGCAGTACGGTCCCGCGTGCGGTGTACAGGAGAAGAAACCGCTCGCCGACGCGATTGAGATAGTCCAGTACGCGCGTGCGCCCGCTGAGCGACTCGAGATAGACGTTGCCCGTGTGCACCGCGCCACCTGTGAGCACGACCTCGATCGTGGCGGGCGCGCCGATCTGCCACTCGTCGGCGGGCATCGGGTCACGACTCTCGAGCTCACGCACACGATCCTTCGCCACGAGGAACAGCTCACCCTCGTTCGTCAGCAGCGGAAAGAACGGCTCCGCCGAGTTCAGAATGTCCGCCGCTTCTTCCCGGCCGTACCGATTGCGCGGGCTCGCCTGTACGAACAGCTCGCCGACGAGACGCTCGCCGCCAACCGTCACCAGCACGGCTGCCAACCGGTCTTTCTGAATCCGGAAATCGTTATTGCTGATCGTCCCCATGTCGGTGCTCCACGGTGCTGACGAATGAGGACGCGCCAGCGGCAAGTGTGGTCACCCGCGTGGGTTAGAGCGTCACGCGGCGAGCGCTGAAGGTCACAGCCGTGGTGCGCTGGTCGGTCATTCGTGAAGGTGCCGCTCCCGTTCGTACATCTCACTGCTCTCCAGCTGCACCGTCACATGATCGATGCCGAAGAGACGCATCGCATCGTGGACGTGCTCGAGCACGTGTTGGTGACGCTCCGATTCTCGAACGATCGCGTGCGCGCTCATCGCGACGAGCCCTGATGTGACGGTCCACACATGCAGGTCATGCACGGACTCGACGCCGGGGATCGCCTCGAGCTGCGTCCGCACAGAACCGAGCGAGATGTGCGATGGCGTCGACTCCAACAACACATCCACAGACTCGCGCACGATCCGCCACGCGCCGCGAAGAATGAGGAGGGCCATGATCACCGATGCGACCGGATCTGCCGTGACCCACCCCGTCCATCTGACGATCACGGCCGCAGCCACCGTTCCGACCGAACCAAGAAGGTCGCTCAGCACGTGCAAGTATGCCGCGCGCACGTTGAGGCTCGACTCGCCCGACGAGTGGAGCATCCTTGCCGCAATGACGTTCACGACTAATCCGGCGATGGCCACACCGAGCATGAGACCACCCTGGACCTGCTCTGGCGTCCGGAGCCGCAGCACTGCTTCCCATACGATCCACGCGGAGATGAGCAGTAGAGTGGCGCCATTGAGGAAGGCAGCGAGCACTTCCCATCGCAGGTAGCCGTAGGTCCGCTGTGGCGACGCCGGCTGCCGACTGAACCACGCGACGAACAGCGAGAGTGCCAACGCGGCGACGTCGGTGAGCATGTGACCGGCATCGGCGAGCAACGCGAGTGAGTTCGCGAGCAATCCACCGATGACCTCGACGACGAGGAAGATCGCCGTGACCGCGAGCGCGCCGCGAAGGCGACGGATCGGCGTCGCGTGGTCTGCATCGCGTGCCGCACCGCCGACGCGCCCGTGGTCGTGCCCGTGATGGGAGTGGCCGTGATGGTGATGCTCGCCCGGTCCGTGCACGTGCAAATGACTCATCGTGCGTTCGAGCGCTGGCGGTCACGTCGAAGCGCGCGGTATCTTGCCACGGTGATCGGTCGGCTCCTCGCCATCGTCGTACTCCTCCTGGTGAACGGGTTCTTCGTCGCCGCCGAGTTCGCGCTCGTTCGGTCGCGGCGTACCCGGCTCGACGCGATGGCCCGCAACGGCGATGCGAAGGCGCGACTCGCGCTGCGCGCGACCGGCAACCTCCCACGCCTCCTCTCGGCAAGTCAGCTCGGCATCACGCTCGCGAGTCTCGCGCTGGGATGGGTCGCTGAAAGCACGCTCGGTGAGGCTCTGGCGGACTGGTTCGGGTCGCTGCCGATCGCCATCGAACAATCGCTGCGCGTGAGCTTCGGCGCCATGGTCGCGCTCGCGAGTATCACGTACCTGCACGTCGTATTCGGCGAGCTCGCCCCGCGCGCCGCCGCATTGAATCATCCCGAGCAATTCGCGCGCTGGCTCGCGCCGCCGCTGATGGTGTTCGCCTGGCTCGTCACGCCGTTCATCGCTGTCCTGAATCGGTCGTCGCAGGCGGTCCTCAAGGTGTTCGGACAACGCGGCGACATGCTCGAGGAGCCCGTGCACTCGCCCGAGGAATTGCGACTCATCGTCGAGCAGAGCCAAGAGCTCGGCGCGATTCCGACGCGGGATGCCGACCTGATCGAAGGGGTGTTCGAGTTCTCCGAGAAAAACGCCCGCGAGGTCATGACGCCGCGCACGGGCGTCGTGGCGATGCCCATCGATGCCACACTCGACGAAGCGCTCGCCATCGTCGAGGAAAACGCGTTCTCGCGTTATCCGGCGTACGACGACTCCATCGACAACATCGTCGGTCTCGTGCTGGCGAAGGATCTCCTTCGCGTGGCACGACATCCACCTGCAGGCTTCACGGTCGCGTCGATCATGCGCGACGTCCACGTCGTGCCGGGCTCGCGCGAGGTCGAAGAAGTGCTTGCTGACTTCAAGCGTCTCAAGGAACACATGGCGGTGGTGCTCGACGAGTATGGCGGAACCGCAGGCATCGTGACCATGGAGGACCTGCTCGAAGAGATTGTGGGCGAGATCCTCGATGAGCACGACGAGGCGGCAGCGTCGGAGCCGACCGACTCGGGCGGCGAGGTGGTCGTGCCCGGGTCGATGCACATCGCGGAGCTCAACGAGCGGTTCGGTCTGACGGTGAGCGAGGACGACTATTCCACGATCGGCGGTTTCGTGTTCGGATCGTTAGGCCGCCTCCCCGTCGTCGCCGATCGCGTGGCCGCTGGCGGCGCGGTGTTCACCGTGCGGGAGATGGACGGACGCCGAATCGAGTCCGTGGCTATCGGGCAGCGGTAGCGCAGCGTCGCGCGATGGCGGCACACACGCGAATCGACTCCTTCATGCTGGACGGGTCGGCAATGCCGCGACCGGCGATGTCGAGCGCGGTGCCGTGATCCGGCGACGTGCGAGGGAATGGCAGGCCCAGAGTCACGTTCACGGCCTTCCCGAACGCCGCGACCTTGATGGCCGTCATGCCGACGTCGTGATACGGGGCTATTACCGCGTCGAACTCGCCGCGTAAGGCACGCACGAACACGGTGTCGGCCGGAAAGGGGCCTGCGATTCCAGCGCGCTGCGCCGCGGGCCGCAGCAGTGTGTCATCCTCGTTGCCGAACCGTCCCCCGTCACCAGCGTGCGGGTTGAGCGCACAGAGCGCGATGCGAGGCGTTTGGACGCCAAACCACTCGATGAGACCGCGACGCGTGACCTCGGCCGCGCCCGCGATTGCCTCGGCGGTGACGGCGTTGGGAACCTCGCGGAGCGGAATGTGTGTAGTGGCGAGAATGACTCGTAGCGGATGCGCCAGCCCGTCGGACGACGCCGACGAGGCCAGCATCATGGCCACTCTCGCTCCCGTGAGCGAGGCGAGCATTTCGGTATGACCGGGATAGTCGTATCCACCGGCGAGCAGTGCGGCCTTGTCGATCGGCGCGGTCACGATCCCGTCGACAGTCCCGGCGCGCGCGAGCGCCACAGCGCGCTCGATGGCGCGACCCGCGAGACGACCTGCGTCGGCCGCCGTCGCGGCTTCGCTGCCTAACGGCGTCCACGAACCGACCGAGTCGTCGACGTCGACCGCTGTACCGTCAGGCCCGACGACGATGAGATCGGTAGCGGCCGCAAGATCGACGTCCGCCCGCGCAGCAGCCACGATCTCCGGGCCGATGCCGCGCGGGTCGCCTAACGTGACGGCGAGGCGGATGCGATTCGCCACGGGAAGTGGCCAGGGCGCGCCGTGCGGCTAGATGCGCACCGACACGTACAGGTCCTTCCGCATCTGATCGATCACGCGCCGCATGCCCCGCTCCTGCGCGAGCTGATCGCGAACCTGATTCCTGAAATCGGCCAGCGTGTAATCGCCACCGTCGTCTGCCTTCACGATCTGGGCGACGACGTACTTCTTGGCCCCGCGCGCAGGATCATCGATCGGGAACGCGTCGATGAACGCCCCCGTGCCCTTTCCTTCGAACGCTGTGCGGTAGGAATCGGGAAGCTGTGCCCGGTCGAAGGGCTGGAGGCTCCCCTTCTCTTCCTCGACGTCGTGATACCTCGTCACGAGTGAATCGAAGTTCGCGCCGCCCGACCAGAGCATCTTGACAGTGTCGGCGCGGAGCTTCGCGGCAGCGACGTCCGTGGAGTCGATGTGTGGCTTGATCAGAATGTGCCGGGCCTTTACTTCGCCCGGCTGGACCCGATCGACGCGGATGATGTGGAAGCCGAACGGGGTTTCGATCACGGGGCTCAACTGGCCGGGCGCGAGCGCGAACATCCATCGGTCGAACTCGGCCACCATGTTCCCGCGTCTGTTCCATCCGAGATCGCCGCCCAGCTCCTTCGAGCCGGGATCCATGGACTCGCGCTTCGCGATCTGCTCGAAGTCGCCTCCTTTCCTGATCTCGACGAGCAGTGACTCCGCCTTTGACCGGGCGGCCGCCTTTGCGCTGGGCGAAGCCAGCGCAGGAACGACGATCTGACGGAACGTCACCGTTGCGGGACGCTTGGGCAGATTGCCCTTCGATTTCTCGAACGCTTCGTTGACGTCCTGCTCGCTGACCGGCACCGGCACGATCTTGCCAGCCTGGCGCAGCTTCGCGAACAGCTTCTCCTGCAGTGCGTTCCGTCGGGAGCGCTCGTTTATCCAGCGCTTGTACTCCTCGGGTGTTCCAAATCCGCCGCTCTTGAGCGCCTGGGCGAATTCCGCATCGGTCTTGAACTGACTTCGAACACGCTTCACCTGCGCGTCCGCAGCGTTCTGAACGTCCAAGTCCGACACGTGGACGGACGTATCGCGTAGCGCGTGCTGCACGATCGCCTCTTCATCGATCATCTCCTGAAGCACGCCATGCGCCGTCTCCATCCATCCCGCGGAGTCGGTCGGAATCTTGAGGCCGCGTGCCCGGCGCTCGCTCAGCTCTTCCGTGAGCTCGCTGAGCAGGATCGGCCGGTCGCCCACCACCGCAATGACGCGATCAACCGGCAGACCCAAGCTGTCGGCAGTCTGCGGCGGCCGAACGGGAGCCGGTGGCGCGGGAGGCGTGTTCTGCGCGGCTGCCGCCGGTAATGCGAGGGCAGTCGCGAGGCTTACGAGTCGGAGGATCTTCAAAGGCGTCATGGCTGTTCTACCCGGCCTCGGTGGTGCTGGTCCACCACGGCCACAAAGCACGAGCGGGCGGAGTCTCCGCCCGCTCGTCGAACTCGTTATGGCTTCTTCGCCGCGGAATCCGGGGCGGGAGCGGGCGAAGGCGCCTTCGGCGTCGCGGCGCCCGGCTGACCCGGCAGCGGAACTGCCGACTGCGGCTGCTGTGCGGCTCGCGTGGAGTCCGCCACAGCGCGGATACGCTGCGCACGCTCCAGCGCCCGATCGACACCCGCCGGGTTGATCTTGAAGTCGTACTTCGAATGGAGGGCAGACTCGAGCGGCGGCTGAACGGGAATGAACTGGTCATCCTTCGTCAGCAGGCGGTCGAGATAGTTGTCCACGCGAGCAGCGGCGAGCCGCTCACGCTCGGCCACGGTTTTCGCGCTATCGGCAAGCCTGCTCGGCGAGATGTTGAGTCCCGACCACGTGTTCGCGACCATGCCGACGAACGCGCGCCGAATCTCGTTCGTTTCGGACGTATCGAGACCGACCTTCGCGCTGTCCGCCTGACGTAGGAGGAGGTCGTTCCGGAACACCGCCTTCACGAAGCCCGGCAGCAGCGAATCCGGCGCCTGCTGGATCTGCTGGCGAAGCTGCTGCGCGTTCGGCGACATCGCGGGAACCCACTGCGCGAGACGCGCCGCGGTGAGATCGCCCATCGTGGAGGTGGCGACGACGGTCTTGTCATCCTTGTGGGCATCCGGCGACGCGGCGATCGCTTTCACGACTGCCGCCGCGTTAGGCTTGACCTGGACCTTCGAGACCTCGTCGAGCTTGGCCACGTACGTGCTCTCGCCGGTGCGCGTGGCAGCCTGGTTGTTCATCTGCGCGAACTGATCCTTCACCTCGTCGTACGTAGAGCGGCGAATGACGTGATAGCCGTACTGCGAACGGATCGGCTGAGAGATCTCGCCCGGCTTGAGTGCGACGACGGCATTGGAGAACTCCGGGACCATCTGCTCCTTGGTGAACAGGCCCAGGTCACCACCCGGTCCGGCCGCGTTCGGGCCGTTGTACTTCGTCGCCATCTCCGCGAAGTTCGCCGACGTAAGTTGCGCGCGAACCGACTGCGCCTTCTTCAGGGCGGAGTCGGCGGCGGGACTGTTGCCCGGCGGCGCGTTGAACAGAATGTGACGCGCCGCGAGGAACTTGCCGCTCGCGTACGCCGCCGAATTGCCGGCCGTGTCGGTCGACACCCAGTTCTTCGCGATCACGTCGTACCACTTCTTGATGCGCGCGTTCGTGGTCGCCGGCCACATCGCTTCGTCGATGAGCGCTGGCTGGTTGAGTGAGTCGTCGTGCGCGGCGGCACGCGCGAGGAGCTGATAGTTCACCCACATTCCGGCGACCGTCTCCACGACGTCTTTGCGGAGGGGGACCTTCGACGCGCCGAGGAGCTCGGCAAGGCGGGTAACGGAGAGCTCCTGTGAGCCGGCGCGTGCTGCGACGTCGACGTGCGCAGTCATCGCCTCCTTGAAGCCGTCACATGCGGCGAGTGGAACGGAAACGGCGAGGGCGAAGACAAGTGAACGTTTCATCGAAAATGGATGTTGGAGTTCGGGCCAATCGACGCGCCGCCGTGGCCCCTGGGGACAACAGACACGGCACATGCGACTCGACGATTGCGGGCGGTGACTCTTACACGACGAAAAGCCGCCGCGTTTTCAAGCGGCTGCCAGGCCTCGGAGGGCTCGTACGAGCCCGTCGAGGATCGGAGAGCCGCCTACACGCGTCAGCTTGAGCGAGAGCGGGTGCGTGCGGCGCACCTCGGCTTGGAACTGGACCTCGTGGAACGCGGCCGACAACCCTTTCATCCGGGGCACCGCCGTGTCGCGAAAAGTAACACGGGCCTCGTCCCCGCGCACCAACAAACCGTCGATGCCGAGCGCCCCGCCAACGACACGGAGGGTCGCGGTGGCGAAGAAGGCCTCTGCGGGTGGCGGAAGCGGCCCGAACCGGTCCCGGACTTCAGCCCGAACCTCCTCGATCGGCTCGGGCGCAGCGAGGGCGCTCAAGCGCCGATATACGTCCAGCTTGGCGTCCTGGGACGGGATGTACTCATCGGGCAGGTAGGCCGGCAGGTCGAGTGATACGTCCGAGGGCACAAGTTTCGCCCGCCCGCCGCCATCCATGACCCGCCGAACCGTCTCCTCGAGCATGCGCAGGTACATATCGAACCCAACCGCGTGGACGAAACCCGATTGTTCCGGACCAAGGAGGTTGCCGGCGCCTCGCAACTCCAGGTCCTTGAGCGCGACCCGATATCCGGACCCTAGCTCCGTGTGATGCTCGAGCACCTGCAGGCGCCGTTCGGCGTCGGGATCGATCGCGTCGGGAACCATGAGATAGCAATACGCCCGGCGATGGGAGCGACCTACCCGCCCTCGCAGCTGGTAGAGCTGCGCCAGCCCGAAGTTGTCCGCCCGGTTCACGAACATCGTGTTCGCGTTGGGAACGTCGAGCCCCGACTCGACGATCATCGTCGAGACAAGCACGTCGACCTCGCCTCCGACGAACCGATGCATGACGTCCTCGAGGTCACGCTCCTTCATCTGCCCGTGTCCCACGGCGACGCGCGCACGCGGAACGATCCGACGGATACGATCGGCGATGGCCTCGATGGTCTCGATGCGGTTGTGAACGAAGAACACCTGGCCACCTCGATCGAGCTCGCGAGCAATTCCCTCCTCGATCAGCGCCTCGTCCCACGGTTCGACGAACGTGAGCACGGGCGACCGATCGCGCGGTGCGGTCTGCATGAGCGTCATGTCGCGAAGCCCGGCGAGCGACAGATGCAGCGTTCGCGGAATCGGCGTCGCGGTGAGCGTGAGAACGTCGGTCTCCAGGCGAAGCTGCTTGAGTCGCTCCTTGTGCTTCACGCCGAAGCGGTGCTCCTCGTCGATCACGATGAGGCCGAGATTCGCGAACTTCACATCGGGGCTGAGCAATCGGTGCGTGCCGATGATGATGTCGATCTTCTTCGCGGCGAGTTCGGCCAGAACGTCAGTCTGCTCCTTCGCCGACTGGAATCGGCTGAGTGCCGCCACGCGGATCGGGAAATCGGCGAACCGCTCGCTGAAGGTTCGCTGATGCTGATCGGCGAGAATCGTCGTCGGCACGAGCACCGCAACCTGCCGATCGGACTGCACTGCCTTGAACGCCGAGCGCACCGCGATCTCGGTTTTGCCGTAGCCGACGTCGCCCACGAGAAGCCGGTCCATCGGGCGAGGCTTCTCCATATCCTGTTTCACGTCGACCGTGGCGTTCCGCTGATCGGGCGTGTCCTCGAACAGGAACGACGACTCCAACTGGC
>Ga0075423_10006537_pt1 | contig 10949 bp, 7 predicted proteins | sample SoiMethybrSBSTD2_FD_80114 | JGI IMG/M metagenome (GOLD analysis project Ga0075423, IMG submission 80114) | Bulk soil microbial communities from a Populus tree surrounding site in Tennessee, USA - Soil MetaG P. TD hybrid SBSTD2 | ecosystem: Environmental > Terrestrial > Soil > Tree plantation...
GCCATGTGCGTGATTGTAGTGTATTTGCCCGCCGACGATGTGGACTTCGGGATCGATGCGGAACGCAAGCCGCGCGTGCGCGGCGCGGAGGGCCCGATCGACGTCGGCCGCCATCGGCGCGCGCGCGAAGATGAAGCCCAGGTAGCTCGCGCCCTCGGGCAGCGGCACCAGCACCTGATCGACCTTCGCGGTGATCCGCACGTCGGCAACGTGCGGAACCGCGCGCGCCGCGTCGGCGTCGTCGGCGCCGCGAAACACGCCGCGACGTGGAATCGGAATCATCATCACGCCGGACGCGTCAGCTTCCCGGCGCCACGCGATCGGATCCTCGCCGAGGGCGTGCCGCAGGAGCAGCTCCTCCAACGGAATTACGTCGGGATTTGGGGTTCGGGATTCGGGATTCGTGGCCGCACGAGCGGGATTTGTGTCTTGTGATTCGTGGCGTGGGCGGAAGCGGAGCGCGCGCGCGCAGAGCCCGCCGATGGGTCGGGCCGCAACTTCGAGTACGTACACCCCGTCGGCGTTCACGCGGCACTCCGCGTGGATGGGCCCATGGTGCAGCCCGATTGCCGTGGCCGCGCGGCGGACCGCCGTCACAATCGAACCCTCGAGACCCGCCGCCACTGACGAGGGTGTGACGTAGATCGTTTCCTCGAAGAACGGACCGTCGAGCGGGTCCGGCTTGTCGAAGACGGCGAGCACGTGGAGCCGGCCGTGATGGAGCAGGCCTTCGACGGCCAGCTCGCGGCCCGGCACGAATCCTTCGATCAGGACGAAGCCGTGCGCCTCCATCCGCTCCTGCCGGACGTCCGCCGAACGGAGAATCGCGCGCAGCCGCTCGAACGCCTCGACGAACGATTGGGGATCATCCGCCCGGATCACACCGCGGCTGCCGGACAACGCCAACGGCTTGACGACACACGGGTACGAGAGCGTCGGGGCAATGAGGCGCGGATCGTTGTCGACCCTCACCTGCTGGAACCACGGTACCGCCATGCCGGCGTCGCGCAGCCGCTCGCGCGTTCGCAGCTTGTGGCGAGCGATCGCGGCCGCGTCGGCAGGATGCCAGGCGAGCCCCAGCGCAGCGGCGGCGTTCGCAGCGATCACCGTCGGGCGATCGCCGACGACGAGGATGCCGTCGATCGCGCGGTCGCGCGCCGCCGCCACGATCGCGTCGACGGACCGATCCTCCTCGTGAAAGCGGATCGGAATCGCGGCGTCCTGCCAGGGATCCTCGATCCGATCGCAGCGATCGGTCGCGAACACCAGGTCGATGCCGAGAGTTGCCGCCGCTTCCGTGAACGACCTGGTTTGGTAACCGGTCGTCGTCGCGAGCAGCAGGATTCGCTTCAACGTTTCACCATTCAACAGCGGGCCACGAAACCACGAAACATAACCTCTCTTTTTCGCGTTTTCGTGTTGCCGTTTCTTCACGTTTTCGTGTTTTCGTGTCGCCGTTTCTTCACGCTTTCGTGTTTTCGTGTCAGACCAGAGCAACCTGCTCTGCGTTCGGTTCCGCTCAACAGTACCAAGGCTCGTTCAGATACGGAATCGTCGCGCGATCGCGCGCGGGACGGGAGGACGCCCGCGGCAGGCCGGCGCGATCGTGTGCGAGCGCGGAGATCTCGTCGAACACCCCGCGTCGATCGGCCGTGACGCGGGCGCCGACGATCGCGGTCACGTCGCGATGCAGGTCGTCGACGCGCGGATCGGGGTGCGACCACCGGTGCGTGAGCGTGGCCGGATCGAAGCGGCCGATGTGGCGGCGCATCTCGTCGAGCGCGAGCAGCTTCGAGCCGTCCGGAACGAGCAGCCGAATGGCGAGCTGAATCGGCGCAACGTGGTCGACCAGGTCGAGGCCGGCGATCGTATCGAGCAGCTCGCAGTAGCCCTCGAGCGTCAGCCACGGGTGAAAGGCGACGAACGTGGGCACGAACGTCAGACCGGCGTCGCGGCACAGCGCGGCGGCCTCGACGAAGTCGTCGCGCGTGTGCCCCTTGTCGAGCAGCGCGAGCACGCGGTCGTCGATCGATTCGACCGCGCTCGTGACGAAGAGACAGCCGGTCGCCACGAGCCCCGGCACCAGCGCGCGGTGGCGCAGCAGGTGCTCCACCTTGATCGTGACGTCGTAGCCGACCGACGGATGGCGCGCGTGCAGCGCCTCGACGACCTTCATCGCGTGCGTCGGCCCGTTGAAGAAGTCGGGATCGCCGAAGGTGATGTGCTGCGCGCCGGCGGCGACCTGCGCGTCGACGTCGGCGAGGACCACCTCGGGCTGCACGATGCGGAACTGGCCCTCGTAAATCGGGACGACCGGGCAATGGCGGCACAGGTGCTTGCAGCCGCGGCTCGCTTCCGTGTAGCCGACGAGACGGCGACGACCGTCGGGCATCTGGAGCGTCGCGTAGCGCGAGAGAGGCGGGAGCCCCGCGCGATCCGGAACGAGAAAGCGCAGCCGCGGAACGGTCGTGTGCCGAATGTCGGGCGGGTCTTCGGATCCGCGGTGAGTGGGGCCTGCCGCCGCGGCCCACTCCGTCAATTCCGCTTCGAACTCGCCGCCAAACACCGCATCCACGCCAAGCGATCGAAGCCACCCGGCGTTCAACGGGGCATACAGCCCGTAAGCGGCGATCCGAGCCGATGAGTTCAGCGACCGCGCCTTCCTGATGACTGGCGCCGCCAGTCGGGTCGCGGTGTGCATCGGCAGGTACACGGCGATGAGATCGGCGCGGGCGATCGTCCTCTCATCGAGCCGTTCCTTCGCGATGTCGACGCAGCGCACGCTCCACCCGGCAGAGCGCAGCCATGCCGCGGGCGACGCCAGCCCGAACGGCTGACGGCCCATTTCGTACGTGCTGATCAGGACGGCCTGCGACACTTTCGTCGTATCCACGGGCGACTACCTGATTGTATTCTGACGCCGTGCCGCACACCGCGCTCTCGATCGACACCGCCGCCGAGACGTCGTTCTTCGGCCACCCGCGCGGGCTCGCGACGCTGTTCTTCACCGAGATGTGGGAGCGGTTCAGCTATTACGGGATGCGCGCGTTTCTGATCCTGTACATGACCGCGCCGATCACGGCCGGCGGGCTCGGCTTCGCGGACGCGCACGCGGCCTCGATCTACGGCACGTACACCGGCACCGTGTGGGGATCCGCGATCCTCGGCGGCCTCGTCGCGGACCGTCTGCTCGGCCAGTACCGCAGCGTGCTCATCGGCGGCATCATCATCGCGATCGGGCACTTCACACTCGCGTTCAGGGCGCTGCCGTTCTTCTACACCGGCCTCGCGCTGATCGTCGCCGGCACGGGGCTGCTCAAGCCGAACGTGAGCACGCTCGTCGGATCGCTCTACGCCCCAGGCGATCGCCGGCGCGACGCCGGCTTCTCCATCTTCTATATGGGCATCAACGTCGGCGCGACGGCGGGGCCGCTCGTGGCCGGATACCTGGCCCAGCGTGTCGACTGGCACGTCGGCTTCGCGGCGGCAGGCGTCGGCATGACGCTGGGCCTCGTGCAATACGTCCTCGGCAGGAATCGCCTGCAGACCGCAGTCGATCGCCTCGAGGAACGACCGCGCCCGACGGCCGCAGATCGCCGCGATTCGAGCGGTGCCGGCTTCACGCCCGAAGAATGGCGCCGCCTCAGCGCGATCTTCATCTTCTTTCTCGTCGCTGTGCTCTTCTGGGGCGCGTTCGAGCAGGCCGGCTCGACGCTGAACCTGTTCGCAGATCGATACACGCGGCTCGAGATGTTCGGCATCTCGTTCCCCTCGTCGTGGTTCCAATCCGTGCAGCCGTTCTTCGTGATCCTGCTGGCACCGGCGCTCGCGTGGTTGTGGCTGCGGCTCGGCCCGCACGAGCCTTCCGTGCCGGCGAAATTCGCAATCGGCGTGTTCTTCATGGGCCTCGCTTTCCTCCTGCTCGTGCCGGCGGGGAGCGTGGCGCAGAGCGCGGAAGGCATTCGCGTCAGCCCCTGGTGGCTGATCGTGTCGTACTTTCTGTCGGAGGTCGGTGAAGTGTGCCTCTACCCGGTCGGGCTGAGCGTGGTCACCAAACTCTCGCCGGCGCGGATCGTCGGGCTCATGATGGGTGTGTGGCTGCTGTCGAACGCCTTCGGCAGCAAGCTGGCCGGGTGGGCCGCGGGATTTTTCGGCACGATCCCGCTGGCGACGTTGTTCGGTGAGGTCGCGGCCGTACTCTTCGTCGCCGCGGCCGTCATGGTAATGCTGGTGAAGCCCATTCGGCGGTTGATGGGCGGTGTCAGTTAGTCGCGTCGTCGTCGGGTCGAACTGTTATGGCGCTCGAGGAATACAAGCGGAAACGGAACTTCACCAGGACGCCGGAGCCCGAGGGCAAGGTCGTCAAGCCGAAAGGCAAAGAACGCTTCTTCTGCGTGCAGAAGCATCTCGCGAGCCACCTCCACTACGACTTCCGCCTCGAACACAACGGCGTCCTGCTCTCGTGGGCCGTGCCGAAGGGGCCGTCGCTCGATCCGAAGACGAAGCGCCTGGCGATGCACGTCGAAGATCACCCTGTCGAGTACGGCGATTTCGAGGGCGTCATCCCCGAAGGCTACGGCGCCGGCATCGTGATGTTGTGGGATCGCGGAACGTGGACGCCGGAAGCCGACGACGTCGACGCCGCGCTGAAGAAGGGCGATCTGAAGTTCACGCTCAACGGCTACAAGCTGAAGGGGTCGTGGGTGCTCGTGCGCACCGGCGGCCGCTTTCCGGGCGCGCGCGGTGGAGACCGCCGGGGGACAGGGGCCCCCGGATCGAACGAAGCCCGCAGCTGGCTCCTGATCAAGCACCGCGACGAGTGGTCCGGCGAGCTCGATATCACCGAGTTCGCGCCGCGCAGCGTGAAGAGCGACGGCGACTTCGAGGATATCCTCGGCGCCGACGCGCCGGCGGTCTGGAAGACGAATCGGCCCGCCAAGGGAGGGGATGCCGGCGCAATGCTGGCCCAGATCATCGAGCGCGCCGCGCGTTTGAAGGGCGAGCGCGCGTCCCCCGGCAATACCAAAAGTACCAAGGATAGTCGCGCCGCGGCACTCGCCGGCGCGACCACAAAGGATACGAAGGTTACAAAGGGGACGAAGCGTGCGCGACCGAGAAAGTAGCGGCGCTCGCGTCGGCGCGGCCGTCGTCCTGATTGTTGCGGCTGTCGTCGGCCGGTCCGCTTCAGGTGCAGGCCGGGTCCTGTCGGACCCGGCACGGATCATCGGCGGGTCCAGAGGACCCGCCCTGCATTCGGCGGCGCAGACGACGAACGTCTCCACGCGCCAAATCGATCTCACGCTGACCGAAGGCACGTCGATGGCCGCGGCGGTGTCGCCCGATCGCCGGTGGATTGCCTTCGATCTCGTCGGCTGTCTGTGGGTGATGCCGTTTCGCGGCGGCGAGGCGAAGCAGATCACGCCGCCGCTGCTCGAAGCGCGTCAGCCCACCTGGTCCCCCGACAGCGAGTCGATCGCGTTCCAGGGCTACGGCGACGACGGGGCGTGGCACATCTACGTGATCGGCCGCGACGGCGGCGAGCCGCGTGCGCTGACGCGCGGCGAGTTCGACGATCGCGAGCCGGCGTGGTCGCACCAGGGCTCGAAGATCGCGTTCTCATCCGATCGGTTCGGCGGCATCGTGACGATCTGGGAGGTGGACGCGAACGGCGGCGAGCCCGTCCAGCTGTCGAAGCGCGACGCCTGGATGCCCGACTGGTCGCGCGACGACGACGAGATCGCGGTCGTCTCCGGGGACCGGTTCAGGAGCGATGGTCAGCCGGTGGCGGATCCGCTGCGGCAGCCGGGCGTCTGGGCAATCGGCGCCAACGGACGCGAGCGGCTCGTCGTGGCGAACACGCGCAGCGCCGCGGCAGTCGCCGCGGGCTGGGCGCCGAACGGTCGGACCCTGGCGATTGCGACGGCGAGCGGCGGGCTCATCGTGACTGGATCGCGAAGGCTTCAACCGGGCGAAGACGCCGCCCCGAGCGGTGCGCCGGGATCACGCAGCGAGGATGTCTTTCCGTTCCGCCCGCAATGGATCTCGGCCAACGAGTTCGTCTACACGGCGGACGGCCATATCAAACGAGGATCGGCGAGCGGAGCGACCGAGGTTCCCTTCACCGCGAAGGTCTCCCTGCAGCGCGCGGACTACACCATCGCACACCGTGAGCTCGAGCCGGCCGGCCCGCAGCCGGTGAAAGGGATCGTCGCGCCAGCGGCGTCGCCGGACGGCCACGCGATTGCGTTCGTCGCGCTCGGGGATCTGTGGGTCCTGCTCGAGGGCGAACGGCCGGTCCGCGTGACGAACGACGCGGCGCTGGAGCTCGATCCCGCGTGGTCGCCGGACGGCCGTCAGCTGGCCTACTCCAGCGATCGCGACGGCCACATGGATCTGTGGGTCCACGATTTCAGCACGAACACGGATCGGCGAATCACGGAGGCGCGCGCCGCGATTTCCGGCGCCGCGTGGTCGCCCGACGGATCGCACATCGCGTATCTCACGGATCGGCACGGCTTCGCGGCCACGCGCGTGCGGCAGCCCGAAGGACGCCAGGCGAACCGGATGGTCGCCGCGCCGGTGATGCTCGGCGGTGAAATCGGACGGCCGACCTGGTCCGGCGACAGCCGCGGCGTCGCGGTCGGCACGCTGCTCCGCTTTTCGGATCGGTACCGCGAGGGGCTCAACCAGCTGCTGTATCACTCGTTCGAGTCGACCGCATCGGTGATGTCAATCCTGCTGCCCGGCCACTCCGCGGGCAACCGGCAGACCGGCGGCCCGGTGTGGTCGCGCGACGGCTCGCAGATGGCGTTCGTCAGCGAAGGACGACTCTGGAGCGTCGACGTCGACGCCCGCGGCGCGCCCACGACGCAGCCGATTCCGATCGCGGACGACGAGCCCGAGTCGCCCAGCTGGGAAGGCGACTCGCGACACATCGTCTACCAGACGCCGAACGGGCTGCGGCGAATCGACGCGAAAGGCGGAACCGCGGAGCCGATTCCGATCGCGATCCAGTGGACGCCCGCGCGGCCACCCGCGCGCGTCGTCGTCCACGCCGGCCGCCTGTTCGACGGCAACTTCGAGTCGCTTCGCGGCGACACCGACATCGTCATCGAAAACGGCATCATCCACGACATCTCCGCCCATCGCGACGACTGGCACGCCGGCGGTGTCGTCGATGCGAGCCACGAGATCGTGATGCCGGGTCTCGTCGAGATGCACGCGCACCTCAATCCCGACTTCGGCGACAACTTCGGCCGCGCGTGGCTGGCGTACGGCATCACCAGCCTGCGGATTCCGGCCATCAATCCGTACGCCGGCGTGGAGCTGCGGGAAGCGATCGAGTCAGGGCGGCGCGCCGGGCCGCGCGTGTTCATCGCGGGCGATCCGTTCGACGGGACGCGCATCTACTATCCCGGCGGCGCCTCGATCGGACCGGCGTCCGATCGAGGCCAGGTCGATCGCGAGCTCGATCGGGCGCAAACGCTCGGCGTCGACTTCTTCAAGACGTACGTCCGGCTGCCGGATCGTATCCAGAAACGAGTGGTGGACTTCGCGCACGAACATGGCAAGCCGGTCACGTCACACGAGCTCTATCCCGGCGTCGCGTTCGGCGTCGACGGCGTCGAGCACCTGCGGGGCACGAGCCGCCGCGGCTACTCGCCGAAGGCGAGCTCGACGAACCGCGCGTACCGCGACGTCGTCGATCTGATCGCAAAGTCGGGGATGACGCTGACGCCGACGATCGGCATCCACGGCGCGTTCGAGGCGCGCATGGCGGGCGACCGGACGCTGCTCTTCGACCGCCGATTGGGGCTGTATCCGCTGCCGGTGGTCTCGCGGCTGACCGACCTCGCCGGCATGCAGCCGGATCCTGCTCGCGACGCGCGCATCAAGGGGTACGAGGAGACGCTGAAAGCGATTGCCGCGGCCGGCGGACGAATCATCGCGGGCACCGACGCGCCGATCGACCCGTACGGCCTCAGCCTCCACGTCGAGCTGGAAGCCTACGTCCACGCCGGGCTGACGCCGTTCCAGGCGCTGCGGACGGCCACGGTGAACGCCGCGCAGGCGCTGGGACTCGAGGATCAGATCGGGACGATCGAAATCGGCAAGATGGCGGACCTCACGTTTCTCGGCGGCAGCCCACTGGACGACATCCGCAACACGCGCGACGTGAAGCGCGTGATGAAGGGCGGACGGGTGTACGAACTAGCCGACTTACTGAAGCGCTAGACCGACGGTCGCCGACGCGAAAAGCCCGCCACGAAAACACGAAACCACGAAATGCTGTAGTTTCGTGGTTTCGTGATTTCGTGCCCGGCTTTTGTGGTTATGCTGCGGCCAGCAACCGCCGCGACAGCACCGTCCACACGGCGTACGCGAGCCGGAGTCGATCGTGGCGCGCGATGTCGCCCGTCCAGAACTCGCCCGTGACCAGCTCGCAGTGAGGCGGCAGCGCGCCCGGCGCGAGCGGCTCCTTGTGCTCTACCGCGTACCGGCCGAGCACCTGCGGCGACGGCCAATTCATGTTGACGATGACGACGTCGACCTTGCGCTTGGTGGCGTCCTCGATGCGGGCCACGGCGTCGGCGGCGGTGAAGCCGAGCATCCCGCGGCCTTCCGTGAGGAGGTTCGCGATGAGGATGATCGGCCCTTTCACGTTCGCGAGCGCGTCGGCGACGCCGCGGACGAGAAAGATCGGCATCAGGCTCGTGTAGAAGCTGCCGGGGCCGATGATCGCCGCATCGAAACCGCCGATGGCGTGCGCCACCGCGGGGTGAATCGAGACCGGCGGCTCCAGCCAGATCCGCCGAACGAGATGTCCTGACGTCTGCGCGGCATCGACCTCCACTTCGCCGCGCGTGACGGAGCCATCGCTGTATTCCGCGCAGACCGACGCCTGCTGCACGCTCACCGGCCACACGCGGCCGCGGCACCCGAGCAGCGCGCGCAGACCGTCGATCGCGTCGAGAAAGTCGCCGCTGTAGCGCTGCATCATCGACAGCAGCAGATTGCCGCCGGTGTGTCCGCCCAGCCGCGCGTGCTCCAGCGTCGGCAGCCGCGCGAGCAGCACGCGCCGCGCCTCGCGCGCGTTCCTCGACAGCGCGAGCGCGCACTTCAGGATGTCGCCGGGCGGCAGCACGCCGAGCTCGTCGCGCAGCTGGCCCGAGCTGCCGCCGCTGTCGAACATCGTGACGACCGCGTTCACGTCGAGCCACGGATTGTTCTTGAGGCCGCCGAGCAGGCTGGGCAGTCCGGTGCCGCCGCCGAAGCAGCCGACGTTCAGCTCGCGCAGTTTCATTCGGGAAGTATTGTAGTTGCTGACAGTACAATCGTCGCATGCGCATTCCCGACGCCGTGCGCGACCTCGAGCGCGAGCTGCGCGGCGTGTTCGGATCGCGATTGCAGTCGCTCGTCGTCTACGGGCTGCGCGCGTCGGCCTCCGTCGACCCGGCGCCGTCGGCGGGCCATTCGGCGGCGACGCCCGCGCGGACGCTGGCGCTCGTCGAGTCGCTGACGGAAGTGGATCTGCGCGGCTGCGCCGCGCGCGTGCCGTCGTGGCACGCCGCGGGTCTGGCGACGCCGCTGTTCGTCCCGACGCGCGAGTTCGAGCGATCGCTCGACGCCTTCCCTCTCGAATTCGGCGCCATCGTCGCCGACCACGTCGTCGTCAGCGGCACGCCGCCGTTCGAGCGCGCGAGCGTCGCCGCCGCCGACATCCGGCGCGCGTGCGAAGTCCAGGCGCGCAGCCACCTCCTCCATTTGCGCGAAGGATTTCTCGAGGCGGCCGGAAACAGCCACGCGCTCGCCGTCCTGATCGAGGAGTCGGCGGCGCCGCTGGCCGCGCTGCTCGCGAGCGTCGCGCGCCTCGAGGGGCGCACGGATCACGACGCGCCGGCCGCCGCTCGCCACGCCGAGCGCGTGCTGCAGCTGCCGCCCGGCACGATCGGCGACGTCGTCAAGCTCGCCGGCGCGCACGAGATCGCCGGCGCCGACGCGGAGCGGCTCTTCCCCGCGTACCTCGCCGCGGTCGAGCGTCTGGTTGGGTACGTCGACGGCTGGGCGGGTCGGTGAACACCCTCGCAGGGATTAGGGCGAAGGGATTAGCGGTTAGTGCGGCGCTGATCTTTGCGGCAACGGTCGTCGCGCAATCCGACAATCTCCCCGAGCTCACGCAACCGGTCAACGACTTCGCCCACATCCTCGACGCGGAGCACGCGGCCGAAATCGATCGCGTCAGCCGCGCGCTGAAGGCAGCCTCCGGGGACGTCATCGTCGTCGCGACCGTTCCGACGGTCGAGCCGTTTGCGGACATCGAGGAGTATGCCGTCAAGCTGTTCCAGAACCACGGGCGCGGCATCGGCGAACGCGGCCGGGACAACGGCCTGCTGATCGTCGTCGCGGTCAAGGAGCGGAAGGTCAAAATCGAGGTCGGGTACGAGCTCGAGCAGTGGATCACCGACGGCTTCGCCGGCGAAACGATCCGCGAGTTCATGACGCCGTTGTTCCGCCAGGGGCAGTACGGCGCGGGACTCCTCACGGGCACCGAGCGCATCGCCGGACGGATCGCGCAGGGGCGCGGCGTCTCGCTCGAAGGGGTCCGGATCCCGCGTGAGGGGACCGGGCGTCAAACAGGCGGGTTTCCGCTCTGGGCGATCGTCCTGCTGATCATCATCTTCCTGATCATCGGGCGCGCCGGCGGTGGGCCGAGACCACGGTCGCGGTACTGGGGCGGCGGACCGTGGAGCGGCTGGTCGAGCGGCGTCGGCCCCTTCGGCGGCGGCTGGAGCTCGGGCGGCGGCGGGTTCGGCGGCGGGTTCGGAGGAGGATTCGGGGGGTTCGGCGGCGGCCGAAGCGGCGGCGGCGGCGCGTCGGGTAGTTGGTAAGATTCGAAGGTTCGGCGGGTTCACAGGGTGTAGAGGGTTCACAGGGTTCAGGGTTCAGAA
>Ga0075423_10006538_pt1 | contig 10948 bp, 11 predicted proteins | sample SoiMethybrSBSTD2_FD_80114 | JGI IMG/M metagenome (GOLD analysis project Ga0075423, IMG submission 80114) | Bulk soil microbial communities from a Populus tree surrounding site in Tennessee, USA - Soil MetaG P. TD hybrid SBSTD2 | ecosystem: Environmental > Terrestrial > Soil > Tree plantation...
CTCGACGCGGTGGCAGGTCCGGCGAGCTGGATCCTCTACGGACTGACGAACTGCGGGAAGGGCCAGCCCGGGCAGGTCGCGCACGTCAGCCACGGAGCGGCTCCCGCCCGCTTCCGCAACGTCCAGGTCGGCGTGGAGACGTTGTGATCGACGCGCTCGAGCTTGCGGGGGCGGCGGTCTCCGCGGCCGAAGGCGACGCTGCGGAGGCGGTCGTTCAGACCGAGCGCTCGGGCTTCGCACGTTTTGCCGGCTCGGAGGTCCACCAGCCGACGCTGATCGAGAACGTGACCATCTTCCTGCGGGTCATCCGCGGCCGCGGGGCCGGCACCGCCGTTGGGAACCGAGTCGACCCGGAGGGCCTTCGTGATCTCTCCCGTCGCGCGGGCGAGGCCGCCGGCGCCTCGGCGGAAGACCCGGATCTCGTCGAACCTGCCGGGGCGTCCGTTCTTCCGGAGGTAGACGGAAACGACGAGGAGACCGCCGCGCTCGGCGCTGCCGACCAGGCTGGGCTCGCCGCGGCGGCCATCGAAGCCGCGGCCGAAACGCCGCTGTACGGCTTCTTCACGAGCGGCGTCTCGACGATCGGCATCGCCACCTCGGCCGGGTTGGCCGCCGAGCAGACGTCCACCGACGCCATGGCGCTTGGCCTCGCCGCGACGGAGGACGCGTCCGGGTATGCCGAGCAGACGTCCTGGGCGGTCGGCAACGTCGATCCCGCGCAGGTCGCGCGCGATGCCGTCGAGCTCGCGGCCCGGACGACCGGGGCAGAAGAGCTGCAACCGGGCTCGTATCGCGCAGTCCTCGGCCCCTACGCGCTGGGCGAGCTCCTTCAGTACTTCGGCGAGGAGACCTTCAGCGGGCTGGCACTCCTCGAGGAGCGGAGCTATCTCTCGGGGCGGCTCGGCGAGCGTTGCTTCGACGAGAAGGTCTCGATCGCGGACGATGCGCTCGACCCGCGCGGCCTGCCGAAGCGGTTCGACTTCGAGGGTGTCCCCAAGCAGCGTGTTCCGCTCGTCGAGAACGGCGTCCTACGCGGTGCAGTCTGGGACCGAGCGAGCGCGGCACGTGCCGGAGTCTCTATCCGCTCGACCGGCAATGCACCGCCGCCGGGCGTCCGGCGCTGGGGGCCGGCCCCGTTCGCGCTGTCGGTCGCAGGCGGGGAAGCGGAGTCGATCGACGAGCTGGTCGAGCTCGTTGGCGACGGGATTTTCGTCACCCGACTGCACTACCTCGGCGTGGTCGAGCCGCGGCAGGGAATCCTGACCGGCATGACGCGCGACGGAACCTTTCGCGTTCGCGACGGCAGGCTGGCGGAGCCGCTCGTCAACCTGCGCTTCACCGTCGCGGTCCCGGATGTACTGGCTGACGTCCCGGGATTGACGCGCGAGACGACGCTCACCAACCAGTCGGCTTTCTACGGCGAACGCTTCGCTTTCGGGGCGCTCGTGCCGGCGCTCGCGACCGGCAGCTTCGACATCACCGGGATCGGCGGCACGCCCGGGATCTGAGGTCTAGCTGAGCAGGTGGAAGAGCGCGATCGTGTTCGCGAAGAACACGATCCCGACCACGACCGTCAACCGCGTCAGGTTTCGTTCCACGATGTGGGTGCCGCCCTGCGAGGCGGGCGTGAAGCCCATGCCGCCGAAGCCGGTGTCCCGCCCGGAGTGCATGAGGATCAGTCCGACCAGGGCGATCGAGAGGATCACGTGGACCACTGCAAGCAGCTGCAACATCGCCCGGCCAGGATAGCCGAGCACCCGCGCGGTCAGCGACTCGCGGTCTCAGCGACTCGCAGTCTCGACGATCGCGTCGACGAGCTCGGAGGCGATCCGGTCCTTCGTCACGTAGCCGGCGGCACCGGCGTCCCGGGAGCGGTCGACGTCGGCAACGGCGTTCGAGCCGGTCAGCATCAGCACGCACGCCTCCGGCCGCGCGTCGCGGATCCGCCGCGTCGCCTCTACGCCGTCCATCACCGGCATGCTGATGTCCATCAACACGACGTCGGGGTTGAGGTCCAGCACCATCTCGAGCGCCTCGGCACCGTTTCGGGCGCGGCCGACGATCTCGATCCGGCTTTCCGCGGCGAGGATCGCCTCGAGCGCTTCGGCGAAGAGCCGATGGTCGTCGGCGATCAGCACGCGGATCGCCTGCTCAACCCGGGCGGCGGGGTCCATCTACTCATTAAACGAAACTCCGCCTCGTTAGGCTCGTTCGATGGACGACGACGCACGAATGCGCATTCAGAAGCTGCTCGTGACGGGGGACAACCGGCTCAAGCAGGGTGTCGACGCGGCGAAGGCGCGGCAAAGCTACGAGCAGGCGCTCGAGGTCGCACGCGAGGCGGGCCTCGAGGACTCGGTCAGGCCGCTGGTCGAGCTTCGGCTTGCGGAGCTTGCAAGGCTCCAAGGAGGATCGCCTCCACCCGGCGCGCCTGCTCATTGACGTCGTGCCGCTCGGCGGCGGCGCGGGCGGCGCGATTCGGGGTAGGCAGCTCGGCCGCGGCGCGCAGAGCGTCCGTGAGCCCATCCTCGTCGAAGGGGTCGACCAGGATTCCGGCCTCGGGCGGGACGAACTCGGGGGGCCCGCCGACCGTCGTTGCGACGACTGGGCGGCCGCACGCCATGGCTTCGAGCAGCGCCTGCCCGAACGGCTCGACCAGGCTCGGCTGGGAGACGACGTGCGACTCTGCGATCAAGCCGGGGATGCGGTCATAGGGAACAGAGCCGAGCAGGCGCAAGTTGTTTCGGCCCTCGAGTTGCGACCGCAGCGGGCCGTTGCCGGCGAACGTGAGCGTTCCTTCCCCGAGCCGCTCGAAGGCCTGGGCCAACCGGAGAACGTTCTTTCGCTCGGTCAACGACCCGAGGCACAGATAGGCCGGCGGTCCGTCCGGCGGAGGCGTCGGCCGGAACCGCTCGAGGTCGACGCCGCAGTCGACCACCTCCGTCTTGCCGCGCGCGGCCGGGATCTTGCGCTCGAGCTCCCGGCGCAGATAGTTGGAGACGGCGATCACTGCGCCGGCACGACGAACGACGGCAGACGTCGCGGCGCGGACGCCTGCGCGCTCGCCGATGTTCGCGACGTCCTGCCCGTGCGCGGTGACGACGAGCGGCGCCCGCGAGGCGAGCGCCGCGATCAGCCCGGTCGGGACGAGGAAATGCGCATACACCACATCGGGCTTGAACCGCCGCGCGGCCTCGACCGTGCGCCGGGCCAGGTGCGCGTACTTGCGCCTGCCGCCGCCGCGACTTGTCAGGACGGCGGCCTCGATCTCGTGCCCGCGCCGGGCGAGCGCCAGCTCCAGCTGCCGGATGAAGACGCCGTAGTCGGGCTCGGCGTCCCCCGGGTACATCTGCGAAACGAGCAGGATCCGCACCGCGCCGCAGTTTCACGGTTTTGGTGCACTTGCGTTTGCGACGGGCTCGCTTTTCGACGGTAGCGTCGAGGACGAGGGAGGAGGGATGAGCCCCACCCAGGGTGGGGGCGCGCGCGTGTACCTAGAACGCGGCGCCGGCGCAGTCACCGCCTCGCCACAACCTCGGCACCACTGGCTCGCTGAAGGCCGCCCTCGCGCTCTCTCAAGCCGCCATGCGCTGGATTCGCACCCCGATCGCGACCATCAGCAGCGGCGAATCCGCGGTGTCGAGCAGCTTCGAGACTTCGTCGTCGAAGAACGTGGACGCGGCAGCCCCCCACCCGCGGATGAAAGCGCCGACCTGAAGGCGGCCCGCGCGGATGCCCGCCTCGAGCTGGGCCCAGCGGTAGCCGCGCGGACCGAGGCGCGCGACGATCGAATCGATGTTGCCGACCTGGAAGACGTTGACGGCGGCGTCGCGAGGGTGCTCCTGCTCCATCGCGGCGAAGCCGACGGCGGACCGGAGCTCCTGCTCGTCGCGGGGCGCGAGGAGTCTCAGCTCAGCGTCGTAGATGCCCGGCTCGAGCCCGTCGACCGCGGCGACCGTCACCACCTGCCGTACGACGGAAGGCGCGTCGGCCGGAATCGGCGCCTCCGACCAGCTCAGCAGCTTGCGAAGCTCGTCGGCCGGGAGCGGCGCCTGCGCATACCGCCGAACTGAGCGGCGCCTGCGGATCGCGTCCACGAGCGCGTCCCGGTCGAGCTTCGGCTCGCTCGCGGCCGCCGGCGTCCGCCACTCGCGGACCTCGTCGGCGTCGGTGAAGGAAGACGTTTCGTGCGCTGCAGCGGCTAGCGGATATGGAGGGACCGTCCCCGGCAGAGGACTGTCCAAGAAAGCGTGCTTGGGCCGATCCCGCGAATGGGACGGTCCCCATTCGGGGAGAGTCCCTGCGACCTCGCCGAGCGCGAGCAGGGCCAGCGTGTACTCGTCCGTGCGGTTCGCGCCGAGGAGCTCGTTGACCTCGCGATCGACGAAGCCGGCGTAGAGCCGTGGCTCGAGGCCGACGGCCGCCGCGAGGGCGAGCAGGTTCGCAAGCAGCGTCCCCGCGTCCCACCAGACGTGACGATAGCCGCGCTCCAGGTACTTCCAGCCGGTCCGTTCGTGGAGTCCCGTGACCACGACCACCGCGCCGGCATCGCCGAGCTCCGGCTCCGCCGAGGCCTCCGCGATGGCCTGCCTCGCGTCGTGGCGGCGCAGCGGGACCAACGCCGGCGTCATCACGTCGAAGGCGAAGAGGCCGTCCGCGGCCGCGACGTACGTTTCGATCGGATAGAGCGCGCCCGCGCTCGAGTACGCACGCCAGTGAATCGTGCCGCCCCCGTAGTCGCGGCGCGACTGCGAGCGGACGATGCCCGCGGCGTCTTGGAGTAACGGGCCCGCAAGCGAGCCCTCCAGCGGCAATCGCTCCGCGTCGCCGTAGTCCTTGAACGGGCTCGGACGCGTGTCGACCATGCGCGCCTCGTCCTCGTCGGTGCCGTATGCGGCGACGTTCGTCGCGCGGTGGTAGTCGAGAACGGCGCTCACTCCGGGGAGCGCTGGGCGTCGTACATCCCGAACTCGTCGCGCAGCACGTTGCAGATCTCGCCGACCGTGCAGCGCGCCCGGAGCGCCTCGCGCATCGGCGGGAGCAGGTTCGCCTCGCCGCGCGCCGCCTCGCGGACGCGCTCGAGAGCCCCCGCGACGTCGTCGGCGTTGCGTTCCGCGCGCACGCGGGCCGTCCGCTCGAGCTGCCGCCGCTCCGCCTCCGGGTCGAGCCGGTGCAGCTCGATGGTCTCCGACTCGGGCTCGGCATAGCGGTTGACGCCGACGATCACCCGATCGCCCGCCTCGACCTGCTGCGTGTACGCGAATGCTGCTTGCTCGATCTCCTGCTGGACGAATCCCTGCTCGATCGCCGCGACCGCGCCGCCGAGCTCGTCCACGCGCTCGATCAGCTCCCGCGCGTTCCGCTCGAGCTCGTTCGTGAGGTCTTCGATGAAGAAGGAGCCCCCGAGCGGGTCTGCAGTGTCGGTGCCGCCGGCCTCGTGGGCGAGGATCTGCTGCGTCCGCAAAGCAATCCGCGCCGAGCGCTCGCTCGGCAGCGCAAGCGCCTCGTCGAACGCGTTCGTGTGGATCGACTGCGCGCCGCCGCAGACCGCCGACAACGCCTGGACGGTCACTCGTGCGATGTTGTTCTCGGGCTGCTGCGCGGTCAGCGTCGAGCCGCCGGTCTGCGCGTGGAAGCGGAGCGCCTGCGCCTTAGAGTTCTCGACGCCGAAGCGCTCTCGCATGATCCGCGCCCAGAGCCGCCGCGCCGCCCGGAACTTCGCCACCTCCTGGAAGAAGTGGTTGTGCGCGTTGAAAAAAAAGGAGAGCCGCTCCCCGAACTTGTCCGGGGAAAGGCCCGCGTCGACGGCCGCCTGGCAGTAGGCAATCCCGTTCGCTAGCGTGAACGCGAGCTCCTGAACGGCCGTCGATCCGGCTTCGCGGATGTGGTAGCCCGAGATCGAGATCGTGTTCCAGCTCGGCAGCCTCTCGGCGCAGTACGCGAACAGATCGGTGGTAAGCCGCATCGACGGACGCGGGGGGAAGATGTAGTTCCCGCGGGCGATGTACTCCTTGAGGATGTCGTTCTGGACGGTGCCGCGCAGGCGGTCTCCGCTCACGCCCTGCTCCGCGGCGACGAGCTCGTAGAGGAGGAGCAGCAGCGAAGCCGGCGCGTTGATCGTCATCGAGGTCGAGATCTCGCCGAGCGGGATCCCGTCGAAGAGCAGCTGCATGTCGGCGATCGAGTCGATCGCCACGCCGGTGCGGCCGACCTCCCCCACTGCCCGCTCGTCGTCCGAGTCGTAGCCGAGCTGGGTCGGCAGGTCGAACGCGACTGAGACCCCGTGCTGGCCGCCCGCGAGCAAGTACCGGAACCGTGCGTTCGTCTCCTCCGCCGAGGCGAAGCCTGCGTATTGGCGGATCGTCCACGGACGGCCGCGATACATGTCGGGATACGGGCCACGCGTGAACGGGAACTCCCCCGGCGGCTCGAGCTCGCGCCCGGCCACATCCGCATCGGTGTAGACCGGCTTGACTTCGATTCCCGAGTCGGTCTCGCGCCCGTCGGCGGTCGTGGCCATCCGCCTGAAGGCTAGCCGTCGGTGCGCGTTCGGGCCGCCACCGCATACCCGTCGGAACCGGCCTCGGCCGGGCGCGACACCCCGGCGGCGGCGTAAGCATCGTCCTCGTCGAGCGTCTCGTGCTCGAGGAGGGCATGCGCGAGCGAGTCGAGCTTGTCGCGGTTCCGCGTGAGCAGCTCGACCACCTCGCCGTGCGCCTGGTCGACGATACGGCGCACCTCGTCGTCGACAAGCTGCTGTGTCGCCGGCGAGACCTCAGCGGCCCCGGGTAGAAGCGGGCCCGACCCGTCGCGGGGGAGCACCGCGATGGGGCCGATCGCCGAGCTCATTCCCCAGCGGCCGACCATCTGGCGCGCAATCTCCGTCAGCTGCTGGATGTCCGACTCGGCGCCGGTGCTGATCTCCCCGAAGACAACCTCTTCGGCCGTCCGACCGCCGAGGGCGACCTTGATCTTCGCCTCGATCTCCGGCTCGCTGTAGTTGAAGCGGTCGCTGTCGGGCGCCGCGAAGGTGACGCCGAGCGCGAGTCCGCGCGGGATGATCGAGACCTTTCGGACCGGATCGGCGCCCTCGGTCAGCATGCCGACGATCGCGTGACCGCCCTCGTGGTAGGCGGTGAGGCGGCGGTCCTCCTCGCTCATCATCACCTGTCGCTCCGCGCCGAGCACTATCCGCTCCAGCGAGTCCGTGAAGTCGGATTCCGTGACGCGGTCGTGGTTCCGGCGCGCCGCAAGGAGTGCCGCCTCGTTGACGAGGTTGGCAAGGTCGGCGCCGACCATGCCGGGGGTCGTCGCGGCGATCCGGCTGAGGTCGACGTCTGGAGCGAGGGGGACGCCGCGAGTGTGGACCTTCAGGATCGCCTCGCGGCCGGCGCGGTCGGGCGGCTGCACCGCGACGCGGCGGTCGAAGCGTCCAGGCCGGAGCAATGCCTGGTCGAGCACGTCGGGCCGGTTCGTCGCGCCGATCACGATCACTGAGGTGTACGAGTCGAAGCCGTCCATCTCGGTGAGGATCTGGTTGAGCGTCTGCTCCCGCTCGTCGTTGCCGCCGCTGAATCCGGCGATACCGGAGGTACGCGAGCGGCCGATCGCGTCGAGCTCGTCGATGAAGACGATCGCGGGTGCGTTTTCCTTCGCCTGCTTGAACAGATCGCGGACGCGCGAGGCGCCGACGCCGACGATCGCCTCGACGAACTCGGACGCCGCGATCGAGAAGAAGGGGGCGTTCGCCTCCCCTGCGACGGCGCGTGCCAATAGCGTCTTGCCGGTGCCGGGCGGGCCTGAGAGCAGCACGCCGTGCGGGATCCGGCCGCCGAGCTTCCGGTACTTCTCCGGCTCACGAAGGAAGTCGACGACCTCGGTCAGCTCCTGCTTGGCCTCATCGATCCCTGCCACGTCCGCGAACGTGACTCGGTCACCCGACGGCTGATACCGGCGCGCACTCGCACGCCCGAACGAGCCGAGCACGTTCTGGACGTTGCCGGCGCGGCGCATCAGCCAGACGAGCAGGAAGATGAACACGATGGTCGGCCCGAAGCCGAGCAGCAGGTTCTCCCACCACGGCACGCCGGTGTCGAGCGGCTTCGCGTTCACCGTCACGCGCTTCTCCTGAAGCAGCTTCGAGAGGGCGTCGTTGTTGGCGAAGGCCGGGATCTCGGTCCGGAACCGCGTCGTCGCCTTCGAGTCCTGGTACTTGATCTTCTCCGTGAAGAGGCCCTGGATGTCCGTGCCCTTCGAGGTGATCTGCTTGACGTGGCCGGCCTTCACCTGGTCGAGGAAGAAGGGGCTGTAGGGGACGCGGACGCGGGACGCCGGTTGGGTCGCGCGGGTGCCGAAGTAGAAGTTGAGCGCGAGCAGCGCGAGGAAAAAGATGATCCAGGTGCGGCTGGGGCGGAATCGCGGCTGCTCCTTCTGCGGCGTCGATCCGCGGGGCGCCGGCGGCGGCTCTTGACCGCGGGCCGAGTTCGACTGAGCGGACGGATCGGCGCTCATAGGGTGATGCTAGACCTCGGGGATAGGCTGCGGCCAATGGGGGTGAAGGTGCGGCTGTTCGCCGGCCTCCGCGAGCGGGCGGGCTTCGCGGAGCGTGAGCTCGAGGACGTGGCCCGCGTCAGTGACGTCTGGCCCGCGCTCGGCCTCGGCGACGAACCGGACGGCCTGCTGTACGCCGTCAATCGGCGCTACGCGGAGCCCGACCAAACGCTTGCCGACGGCGACGAGGTCGCGCTGATTCCTCCCGTCTCCGGCGGCACGTTCCGCGTGACCGAGCAGCCGCTCTCGCTGGAGGCGGTCGTCGAGGAGGTGACCGACGAGAACGCCGGCGCGATCGCCACCTTCGTCGGCACCGTGCGCCGGCAGTCGCGCGAGCGGATCGTGCTGTACCTCGAGTACGAGGCCTACGCGGAGATGGCCGAGGACGTAATGGCCCAGCTCGCGTGGTCGCTCGGGCAGCGCTACGACATCTGGGCGGTGGCTATCCACCACCGGGTGGGCCGGGTCGAAGTCGGCGAAGCGAGCGTCGTGATCGCCGTCGCAGCGCCGCATCGCCAGGACGCGCTGGCTGCCTGCAAGGACGCGATCGACATGCTCAAGGAGACGGTGCCGCTCTGGAAGAAGGAGGTCTACGAGGACGGCGAGGAGTGGCTCGGCCGCGGGTCATAGGAAGGCACGGCACCGGCGTTTCGCCCTACGCGCGCGAACCGGTCATCTCAGAACCAGGAGGTCAAGCCGGTTGCTTCTGGTTTCCGGGTGCGCCGAGTCGTCGGCATGTCGTACGGCACGGCGGAGACGCTCTTTGCCGCGGAGGAACTCGTCCTCAGTCAGATTGCGCATCGTCGTGTCGGCTTGGCGGAAGGTGTCCACCTGGCCGAGGAACTCCGCGAGGCTGGTCGGATACGACTCCCGAACCTGCTCGAGAGCGGCCTGGTGGAATCCTGCTGCCGCGAACGCCTTGCACGTGTCGTCGACGGAGGGGAAGGTATCGGCCGTCCGAGCGGTCTCAGGGAACCATCGGACGAGTTCGATCCTGTCGTCGATTCTGCCCGGGAAGCCCTGTCGGATGAGGACGGGGGCGCCGGGACGCAGAACGCGGCGGATCTCGTGTGCGGCGCCCCCAAGATCCGGAATATGGTGAATCACAAGGGAGAGCCACGCAGCATCTGCCGATTCATCCGGCAGCGGTAGGGCGCTCGCATCCCCCTCGAGCACCTGGATAGCGGTTGTCCGTGGGATCTGATTTCGCATCGCGGCCGACGGCTCGACTGCGACGACGCTGAGGTCGAACCAATCGCTGAAGGCGGCGGCGAACGCACCAGTCCCCGCGCCGATGTCCACCAGAGTCATTCCCTGCGACGGGCGCAAGTGGCGTCGTACGGCCTCGCGCCACTCCGAAAGTCCTTTGCGTGAAACCTCGCGGACCGCCTTGAATGCCGCAGCGGTCTGCTCGTCGTAGCTTATCCTGGCCAACTCATGCCTCCTTGATGGTGATGGCTCAGGATGGGGCACCGACGCTAAGCCGACAACCCGCGACTCGCTCAGTGGAGGTCTCCAGTCGTGGAGCGGCAGTCGCTCACGTGCCACTGCCGAACCAGTCGCACACGCAGTTCGATTCTAGGCTTGCTCGACCCGCACCTTCACGAGTTCCAAAAGGCCTCGCAACTGCTCACGCATCGGTCGCCGTGCCTGAAACTCCATCAGCGGAAGAAGCACCTTCTGTGGCCAGGGGACGTCGAAGCGATACTCGACCTCGCCCTGCAGCAGCGAGCCCCGCCCCGCCTCTTCGAACCGCCGCGTCGCGGTCGTCGTGACCCCCTCGGTCTGAGCATGGACGATGACGAGTTCGTTGGGGATCCGCTCGAGGTGCTCGCTCACCCATTCACAGAGCTTTCCCTTCCGTCCGAGCGTCACGAACCGCATCCGGTGCCCGCCGTTCGGCAACGGTGCAACTTCCTTCACCTCGACCAGCTGCGGAACGAGCGCGAGGCTGTTCTCAAGGTTGTCGAGAAACCCGAACACCCGTTCCACGGGTGCGTCGATCGCAACCGTCTGCCGAACCCGCTGAGCCATACTCAACAAGTCCCTTACCCGGAGGGAAGGGTTTTGGCCCGCGATCTGACCGGGCATGGGACTGGAACAGAAGAAATGGAGGAGTGATGAGATGTTGAAACGAGGACGAAGCACGAAGTTGCGAAAAAACGCAATCGATGCCTCCGAGCTCGCGCGGCAACTCGCGCAAGACCGCAAGTTCCGCAAGCGGCTGTCATCGGCGATCGGCCACGGCGTCAAGGCGCGAAGACGCGCCCGCCGTGAGGTCGGTCTCGCCAACACGATCCGCCGCCTGGCGACCGACGAGAGGCTGCTGCGCGAGCTCCGAAGCGCCCGCGACGATCTGCAGCAGGCGAATCGACGGATTCGGCGGCGACGACGCAGC
>Ga0075423_10006539_pt1 | contig 10948 bp, 14 predicted proteins | sample SoiMethybrSBSTD2_FD_80114 | JGI IMG/M metagenome (GOLD analysis project Ga0075423, IMG submission 80114) | Bulk soil microbial communities from a Populus tree surrounding site in Tennessee, USA - Soil MetaG P. TD hybrid SBSTD2 | ecosystem: Environmental > Terrestrial > Soil > Tree plantation...
ATGCCCGGCCAGCGAGCCCATGCAATGCCCCCGATTCTGGTCGATCATCGCAGGGCGACAGCGCGGCCTCTCACTGGAGGAAAGCCACGCGCGAGCGCACTGACCCGCGCCGCCGTCCTGATCTACAAGATCATTTGATTCCGCAACGTACCCTGAACAACTCCCGCGCCGGCCGTCCGGACCTACCTTTCGGACCGCAGGTCGCAGCCTTGGTCATCCGCAATCATCACGCGGACAGGACAGTCACCCCAGCTCAGCAGCCGCCCCGACTTCGACACAGGGCCTAGATCGAACTGACGCTGCTATGGCGCCTCAGCAGCGTTGTCGGGCTGCTCTCGCCACCGCTGCGGGGTTGCTCTGGCTGTTGGGGGTGCGGAGCCAGACAGCCAGCAGCAGGTCGGCGGTGAGGACCTGGTGGCGCACTGCCTCCCAGTTGTTGCGCAGGGTGTTCAACGGTAGGGGACGCTTGGAGCCCCAGGTGCTCTGACGGCTGGCGGGGTTGATGAACCCGGGCAGCTGTATCGGCGGCCGGGGGAACCGGAGGTCGTCTCGATCGGCCCGGCGTGCTGGAACGAAGCTGAACATGCCCTGTACCGGGTTGTCGGCGGTGGCTCCGCGGTAGAGGGTCAAAGGCAGGTGGGCGTCGCTGCGTCGGGCGGCGATGGCGCTGGCGGTGCAGGTCTTGAACGCCTCGTCAACAGTCAGGTCGGTAGCCTCGCCCGGCGTCCAGGGCTCGGCTGAGGCAACGACGAAGACGGTGTCGAGACAGAACTCGCCTTGGATTGTGGATCCAAAGCAGATGACGGAGCCGCGTGTCAGCCGTTGCATGGAGGAGGGACGGCGATGCGGCCGCGGCCCGATCTGTTTGCAGTTGCTGTAGATCATGGGCTCGCCCCAGACCCAGGGATCGGTGTTCTGGCGGACCCGCCTCGTGGGCTCGCCCCAGGACGGGCGGTGCAGCGCCCGAGGTAGTCGCCGGGAGGCTAGCCAGCGACGCTCCACTTGAGATGGAGGCTCCCATTCTCCCCAGAAGACGAGATCGGCGGCGCCAATCTGGTCGTCGCTGTCGAGGTAGCGGCCGGGGGCGATGAGGAACTTGCGGCGGTGAGGGCCGGTGTTCCATGCCATGTCGTCGGTGGGCGGGTTGTGTTCGCCGCCCGGGTGGGGAAACTGGACAAAGAAGCCGGTGGGGCTGGTCGTCACCTCAGTCCCTCCCACCGGTTAGGGGCCAGGCGGCCACGCCGCGGAGGGAGGTGGGGTCGATCAGGATGACGGCCTTGCTTGCCAGCGCTCGCGCGCTGCCGGTACGGGATCGCTGCAGGTAGCGGCGCAGCGCCTCGACAGGGTGCGCGGTCGGCTGCTCCTGCAAGGACCGGGTGACCAGGTCGACTCGCCGTCCGACATATGGCCGGATGTCATTGGGCATGCGTCCGAACTTCGACGGGCCGAAGTCACGCCGTCCGACGCGTCGGTAGGGGAACGGTCCGTCTGGGTGCTCGGCGTAGAAGCTCCACACATCGAAGTCCTTGACCCCGTTGCGGCCATCCAGGTAGTGCAGCGCGGCGCCTTGGCAGAGGGCGACGCAGACCAGGCGGTGGGCGTATCGCTGGCTTAGCAGCGGCTTGCGCGCGAACAGATCCTCACGGTCCATCCTGGCCAGATCAGACAGCCGGGTCAGGTCGTCGTGGGTGATTGGCTCGAGGGAGCGCTCGGCCGGCGCTGGGCTTGGGCTGTCGGTGGAGCCGGACATCGTTGGCCGCCGCGACATCAGTGCCCTCCCTTCGCCCTCCCGCCAGCCGGCCGGCCTTGAGGAGAAGTAGAGGAGGTTGCAACGACTGGATCTTCACCGATTGCCTCGGTTTCTCAGCGACGGGCTGACAGGGCCGCCGCCAATGCTGGTACCTGAGCAATCTTGTCTTCACTAGATGTCCCCAGAGGACGATGCGGCTCGGCGCACCAGATGGCCTCATCCGGGGTGACGATGAGGTCCACCCGGAAGTCGTGGATGGTCTCCGGGAGGGGTTCGTCTACCACCTGAAGCGCGTGGACCGTGGTGGCCACCACCGTGTCGGGCCTAATCACGCCAGCCTCGACCAGGAAAGCTACCTCGAGGTCGGAGAACCAGACTGCTCGGTGTCAAAGCACCTCAGCGACGGACCACTAGGTGCCCGGCGGTCGGGAACACCGTCCATGTCGGTGCCGATCTCGGCAACGATCGTCTCGGCGGCCCGCTTGCCCACGCCGGTGATGGTGTCCAGCCGATCCCGAGCGCCAGCGAACGGGGCGAGCACCCAGTCGATGTGGGTGTTGAGCTCGGCGATAGAGGCCTCCAGCTGCTCCAGGTGGGCCACAGCCAAGCGGACGAGCAGCGCGTGGTGGGCACCAAAGCGGCCCCGCAGTGCTTGGCGCAGCTGAGGGAGCTGCTTTGCTGGCAAGCTTCACAGCCCTGCCGGTCCTGGTCCGGTACCGGCGCGGCCGTACCGAGTCCCCCGCGAGCGCCCCTGTCCTCCAGATGGCCGACACCGGGATCCCGACCGATGATGGAGTCGTCGAGCGACACCGAGATGTTGATGGCGACCCGACCCCCGTGTCTCCGCTCCTCAGCGCGGTCGATCACTGGAGCCGGTCGGTGTGGAGAGGATGAGACGTGCGACTTCCTCTGGCTCGTCGATCTGGACGTAGTGTCTGGCACCGGGAACCAGGAACAGCTCCGAGGTCGGGAACAGCTCGTGGAACTTCCTTGCCACTCGTTTGTTCAGGTAGGGGTCGGCATCGCCGAAGATGATCCGTACCGGGCGGGGGAAGGTCCGCATGTTCGGGATCATCCTCCTGCGGCTGATCGCGGTCGTCAGGAGGTCGTCATTCAGTGCCCAGAACGCCGGCCGTTCTGCACGGAAGTCCGAGTACAGGCGGGGCACGACCTCCTTTCTCACCTGCGGATCGCTGATGAATCGGCCGACCTGCCAGAAGTAGAGCCATCTGTCGACGCCATCGGATCGGCGGACGACCGCTCTCGCGATCGCTCTCACCACGGGGGTGGAGTACAGCGCGATCGCTCCGGGGCGTCGGAGGCTCGGCGTCCACTGGTAGTACGTGTTCAGAAGCACGAGCGCCGCCACGCGGTCGGGATGGAGCAGTGCCCAGTCGATCCCGGGCGGGCCAGAAGCGTCGTGGACAACGAGTACGGGGTCCTCCAACCCGAGTTCGTCGATGACGGTCTCGACCTCGCGAAGTTGGTTGCGAGCGGTCGGACGGTACGAGGCGGGCTTGTCGGAGAGGCCCCAGCCCAGGAAGTCGAAGGTCACGACCCTGCGGGTCGGGGTCAGGTGTGGGACCACCCGATCGTACAGGTGAAGGTTGTCGGGAAATCCATGCATCAAAAGGATCGGGTTCCCTGCACCCGGATAATCGCGGACGTAGATCCGATGGCCGCTCCGCTGAACCGTCGGCTCCTGGAAGGTCTCGCTTCCTCCTTGAGTACGCGTCATCTGGGTCTCCTCCTCGCGGTGTCAGTCTCTCCGGCTGGCTTCTACGCCACTACGGCTCCTTCGTATGTTCGAGAGGCGTGCCGGCATCGCGAGCCAGGGCCGCAGGTGTAGAGCCGTTCGCGGTTCGGAAGGGAGACTGCTGTCGCCTGCGCCGCGGTGGACAACTTGGCACCGACCTTCCGCCGAAGGGGAGGGGTCGACACGTCGACGACAGCAAGGCGATCGCTCGGCAGCGAGTTTCGTCGATGGCTACCCTGCCCTCAGATCGACCACGATGGCGTTCCCATCTCTCGAGGTGACGGCGCTCCCTCGGATCCTCGCTCAGCTCATTCGCGACCAGGTCCCGGACACGACGCGGACTGTCTCGATGTTCACCCAAACGAGGGTGACGGCCGTCACCGGTCGGTTATCTCGGCGTCGAAGGAACACCCTTCGCCGCATCGGCACGACCAGCCCGTCGAATGTCTTGTGGTCGGAGGGGTAGTGGGCTGCCTTGGCCCAGCTCCCGAACACCTCGGAGGTGTAATCGTGTCGGCGCACAAGCCCCTTCTGGTCGAAGTAGAGGATCTGCTCGCGACAGTGGGTGTGGATTCCACTCGGGAACCGGACACCGATCCTGCGCCAGATCTCGCCGCCTTCCTCCCAGGGTGCGAGCTCACAGACCTCGAATCCCGGCCCGGCGAGTGTGAACGGAAGCGTCAGATAGGTCCAGAGCGCATACCCGCAGAAGTAGAGCACGTCGAGCTTGTCCCACCAGAGCTGGTGGCGGAACCCGCGAAACGCGTTGCGTGGGTCCGACCTCTCCGCGACGACCTCGTCTCGGTCGGATTCGATGCGGACGGTGCCTTCTTCGAAGACCCCGCGCTTGCCTGGTTCCGGACACGGAACGAAGACCACGTGCTGGCTGCCCGGGGAGATGTGGGCTTGGAGATTTCGGATCGCCTTGCCCTGATGCTTAACCGAGAGCGACGTTCCGCCCACACTCGCGGAAAGGACCATGTCATCGACCGCCCGCCACCGTTCGAGACCCCCGTGCGCATCGATGTAGTCGAGCACCCGGCTCGGGATTCGGTCTCGTCCCATCAACGACTTCCCTTCCTCGATTGGCACACCGGCCGTCGTCCGGCACGGTCGGTCTTCGCTTCCTCCTCGTCCGATCCGCTCATCGGCCCGCTCACCGCTCCGGCTCGTAGGTGACGACGACGCCGTTTGCGCGCGTCTCGGTGCCAAGAAGCCGCAGCCGCGCTCTCGCGTCCGGCCGGAAGAGCCGGTTGCCGTGGCCCACCAACAACGGGTGGATCCATAGACGGAGCTCGTCGAGCAAGCCGTTGTCGAGCAGGACCTGGCAGAGCGGGCCATGGCCGTACATCACGAGATCGCCGTCGCCGTGCTCCTTGAGCTCGCGGACCGCGGTGGGGACATCGCCGCCGACGATGGTCGTGTTCGTCCAGGTCGCCTCGGCGAGGGTGCCCGAGAACACGTACTTGGTGAACGCGTTCATGGCGTCGGCGTAGTCGCCCGTTGATGAGGGCCAGGCCGCTGCGAACATCTCGTAGGTGTTGCGGCCCATCATCATCGCGTCGCTGACGCGCAGCTGTGCCAGCGAGGTCGCGACCGCCTCCTCGTCGAAGTACTCGTTCGCCCAGACCATCGGGTCCCCGATGACGCCGTCGAGCGAGACGAGCGTCGATTCAATCACCTTGCGCATGACTGCCTCGTTTTCTCGCGGCCGCCCCGTATGAGATTCGATGAACTGCGCCGGGAGACATGAAGTACCCCTTCGCACCGGCGTGGTTGTCCGACCGGTAGACCCCAGCGAGCTTGCCGGGGCACGTCTCGGACGTCGAGCGTGGGCCAAGGCCGGAGAGCACGGCGTCGGCGACCGCGGACTCCAGCACCGCCGGGTCCGCGGCGGCCAGGTCGGCGGTGACGATACCGACCGCTTCTCCAGACAGCTTGTTCGGGTTGCAGACGACGGCGGTGACGTCGTGGCCGGCCACGACGGACTGCTCGAGGGCTTGCCGACCGATCCCCCCGTCGCGGCGAAGATCGTGAGCGTCATCGGTTGCTCCCTGCCCTTCTCGCTAGTTCCGGAAGGCGTCGGCGTGATCGGCGACCCACTCGGCATAGCTGCGGGCCGGCCGGACGAGTTTGGCGTGGCGGAGGGTCCTGTCCGAGCCTGCGGATGCTCAGCCTGCCACGCCAAACCAGGTCTGCAGCGCGTGGCGGAGTCTGTCGGTGTCGCGGTCCCCGGTAGCGGCGGCCCAGGCCACGTACCCGTCCGGGCGTACCAGGAGCCCCTCCAGCGGCTGGTCGCTGCGGGCCACCGTGGTCTGGACCCGGTGGGTCCAGCCGGCCGCGGCGGCTCGCGGCCAGCCATCACGGGAAAGGTCCACCAGCACCGGCCGGGCGGCGTGCAGCAGCATCCCCAGCCGAATGTCGCCGCCGTCGCTTCGAAGGGGCAGGTCTGGCGCCCAGCCGCCGACCAGCGGATGCGCCGGTGCGTCGCCGCCCATCTCATAGCGGACGTCCAGGCTCAACAGCCGGTCGACCAGGTAGCGTAAGGGCTGCTGGTAGCCAAGCAGCTCGCTGATTAGCTCGCGCAGGGCGGTCACGTGCTCGCCCGGGGACAGCAGGACGCCCTGGGCGCGGACAAACGACAGCATCCGCTCGGCGGCCGGGTGCCGCTCGGCGTGGTAGCTGTCCAGCAGGCCGGGCGGCGCCCAGCCCTTGACCTGGGCGGCGAGCTTCCAGCCGAGGTTGACCACGTCCTGCAGGGCGGTGCTCATCCCGGGCCCGCCGGCCGGCAGCTGGATGTGGGCGGCGTCCCCGGCCAGCAGCACCCGGCCGGCGCGGTAGCGGTCGGCCTGGCGGGCGGCGTCGGTGAAGCGCGACAGCCAGCGCGGCTGGCTCATCGCCAGGTCGGCCCCAAGCACCCGGCGCACGCTGGCCTGGAGCTCCTGGAGGGTCGGTGGGCTGTCGCGGTCCACGTGCTCGGGCGGCTGGCTCCACTCGCTGACCACGACGCGGACCACGCCCTCGCCCAATGGCCCAGCGCTGAACAGGCCTGCCGGCGTCCGCAGGATCCCCAACGGCAGCCGGCCGAGGTCGGACTCGGAAAGCGTGACATCCCCAAGCCGGAGCACATGGGTTGGCGGGGTGCCGGGGAACCCGATGCCGGCCTGCTTTCGGACCAGGCTGTGGGCGCCGTCGCAGCCGACCAGGTAGCCGGCGCACAGCCGGTAGGTCCCCTCCGGGCCGCGGACCTCGATGCTGACCGCGTCCTGGTCCTGGGACAGCCCGACGAGCTCGTGGCCGCGGCGGATGTCTGTGCCGAGCTCCCGGGCCCGCCCCTCCAGCACCTGCTCGACCTGGGCCTGGTGGGCCGGCACCGGCGGCGGGAAGTGCCCGGGGGGCGCGGCGTCGATGAGCCGGCTCACGTCCAGGGCAATGCCGCCCAGGTGCGCGAACCGGGAGTAGGCCGAGGCGGGGACGAAGCCGGCGTCGAAGCGCTCCAGCAGCCCGCGGTAGTCCAGCGTCTGCACCGCGCGCCCGAGCAGCCCCAGGGCCTTCGACAGCCCGGTCGGCGCCGGCAGCCGCTCCACCACGACGGGGTCTGCGCCACCCAGGCGCAGCTCGCTGGCGAGCAGCAGCCCGGCCGGGCCACCGCCGGCGACCACCACCTCCACGTCCACGCTCATCATGACCTCCGTTCTAACGAGGTGGTGCGCGATCGAGGGAAGTTGATCAGGCTGCCGTGGCTCTGGAGGTGAGTTCGGGCAGCGTCTGTCGATCAGTGGCTTCACGGACGGGTTTGGGTTGGTCCTCGTGCTGGCCCCTCCGTCCAGGGCCGGAGCTTGTCGGGGTTCAGGACTGCCCAGATGTGGGTGATCCGCCCGCCTGCGACCTCGAACGCGTACACCACCACGGTGACGCCGTCTTGCTGGGCGACCAGGCCGGGCTGGCCGTTGACCGTGCGCTCCAGGAGCGTCCGGTTGGGGACCCTGCCGGCGACATCGACGAGGAAGCGCGCGACCTGCTCGCCGCCTTCGATCGGGCGGGACGCGCCGCCGACCAGGCCGCCGCCGTCGCCGATGGCGGTGGCGTCGGGGTCGAGCAGGCCGACGAGGGCACCGATGTCCCCTGCCTCCCATGCCCGCTTGAAGGCCCTGACGATGCTGGCCTGCCGGGCGGTCGGGGTGGCGGGAGGCTGCGAGGCGCGGCTGCGGCGGCGGGCTGAGGAGGCCAGCTGGCGGCACGCCGCCGGGGTGCGGCCGACGATCTCGGCGACGTCGGGGAAGGGGTAGCCGAAGACGTCGTGGAGGATGAACGCGACCCGCTCGGCCGGGGTCATCGAGTCGAGCACGACCAGCAAGGCCATGCTTACCGACTCATCCAGGGTGACCCGGTCGGCAGGGTCGGCCGCGGCGCCCGGCCGGCCGCTGGACCACTCCGCCGGATCCGGCAGCGGCTCGGGGAGCCACTCGCCGACGTAGCGCTCCCGCCGGGCGCGTGCCGAGCCGAGCAGGTCCAGGCAGATGCGGCTGGCGACCTTCGTCAGCCAGCCGCCGGGGGAGCCGATGGAGTCCTGCTGCTGTTGGGGCATGGCGTACCAGCGGGCGTAGGTCTCCTGCACGGCGTCCTCGGCATCGGCCAGCGAGCCAAGCAGCCGGTAGGCGAGGTTGAGCAGCCGCTGCCGCTCGCTAGTGATCGCGCGCAGGCCCGGGTCGGGCCGGCCCCCTCCTGGCTCGGAGTGGGTGGTCATGGTGCCGACGGCTCCCTTGGTCGCAGCTGCCCTCACCAGTTTGACGAGATAGCGCGCCGGACTGTGAGGCTGGCGTGTCGCCTCACACTCTGGGGGGTTGGGTCGTCGTAGTGCTGAGAGGAACCCGCCATCCAGCCAACAGGAAGCGAGGTCTCGCCGTGTCAGCAGTCGTGCCCCACGACAACCCGGACGAGGTGACAGCTACCGCCGACGAGGCGGACGAACCAATGAGGAGGGCGTGATGTTGAAGAACCTGATGTTTGCGACGCTCTATGTGAGCGACCAGGACCGGGCGCTGGCGTTCTACACCGACAGTCTCGGACTGGAGAAGGGTATTGATAATCCCGGTCCTGAAGGGCGCTTCCTGACCGTCGCGCCTGCCGACAGGTCGGTCCAGGTTGTCCTGTGGCCGGGCAACCCGGGTCAGCCCAGCCCGGCGGTCGATGCGGCGGAGCCTGGCATCTTGGCGGGTGCGATCTTCCTCGAGGCGGACGACCTGCGCAAGGAGTTCGAGGTGCTCCGGTCCCGCGGCGTCGGGTTCGTTCAACCGGAGCCCGAGGACTACGCGTTCGGCGTCCGTGCCACGGCGCTGGACCCTGACGGTAACCGGATCGAGCTCCGTCAGCCGAAGCAGAGCCGACCCAGCGACGGCTGACCACCGAACGGCGGAGCCGGACCCTCCAGGGGACCCGGCTCCGCCGCGGTGCACAGCGCGGTGCACCGATGTAAGGCCCGTGCCGTCCCTACCGCCAGGGCGCCGACGCCGTCCGTTCCGCCAAGGGCAACGGTCGGTCTGTACGCGGAGTGGAACAACAGGGCGGCCGGGTTCGTCTCTACGGCGGCGTCGGCGGCGCCCGGGCAGCCGAGCAGCTGCGGTTGATCTGCGGGGGCACTGCAGATGGCCGACGTAAGCCAGCAGGTCAGGCTGTCGCTGCTGACCGAGTTCGAGAACCACTCCATCTTGAAGCTCTCGAGGCAGGAGCACCATGACGAACCTGAGGTATTCCGACGAGATCGCTGCGGCGCGGACGATGATCGCACTCCAGGGCAATGCGTCCGCGCTCCAGCGCCGGCTTCCGACCGGTTGGGAGCTCGCTCCCTACGCCGGGGACGACCTGCGCGGAAGCTCACTGAGAGACGCCAACATGCTGGTCCCGTTCCACGAGGTGTACGCGGTCAGAACCCGCGACGGCCAGCTGGCCGGTCTACCGCAGGTGAGCTACATCGCCTTCGTCTCGCAGGCTCGCGAGCAGGGCACGGGCGAGCTCGCCCACGTCCACTGGTTCACCTACACCGAGGACCCGGCGAGCGTTCCGGGGAAATACGATGACGGCGCGCTCGCCCGTGTCACCAGGTCGCAGACCTTCAGCAAGGAGCGGCGGGGCGAGACCCGGGTCCGTGAGACCTTCGCCGCCGTGGGGGATCACGGAGAGGTCCACCTCACGCTGGCCTATGAACAGGGCGGAGACCTGGTGATCTGGATGACTCCGGACAAACCCAACCTTCCGCTCCGCGCCGCGAAGAATCCAGAGATCGCGCGCTGGTATCAGGAGGATCAGGTCATGAACGTGGTGCGAAGCGACCCTTTGAACCTCGACCGCGTCTCCGAGATCACGCTCGAGGTGAAGGGCGAGCTGGAGGATGTCTTCGACGGGAACGAGCGCGTCGTGGCCGTGGTGATCCAACGGCCGTACATGCGCCAGGTGTATATGCCTTGAGACCATTGCATCGCCCTTCGACGGTCCGTCTCGCGCGTTCACGAGCCCGAGTTCTTCGTGACGACATCCGCAAATTCTTCGCATGCGAGTCGCTTATATAGGCGGAGGGTCGGCCAGCTCGAGCGGGCCCTTGGCCGCAAGACCTACGAGCTGGAGGTGGTGGGGGAACTCTCGCGGGACTGGGAGTGAGGGTGCGCGTCGCCCGGTCCTGCGCAGTCGTTGCTGCTGGGTATCGACCGGCAGTGGTGGCGCGCGTTGCGGGGATCTATCGCCAGGCGTTGTACCGGCGCCAGAGTCGCCGTCCCACGGCGGCTGGACCGGGATACATCGACTCGGACGACCAAGTGATCGTGGAGGTTGCCAAGGCTAACCCGACCGACGGGACCCGGATGGTGGCGGCGTTGGCCAGCCGCGAGCTGGGCAGGCCGGTCAACGCAAGCGCGTCCAGCACCAAGGAGGAAAGACGATGCCGCTTGGGCATGCTCACAAGCCGGGGCGCTTCGACCCGGGCCACTGCCGCGACTGCGCCCGCGAGACTGACCTGCTGGACCATTACTGGCACGTGCAGCGGCAGGAGCAAGCGTTGGCGTCCACCGAGCGGTGGGCCCGCCACGCCCACCGGTTCGCGATACGGGCGCTGTGGCTGTCTGGGAGCAGCATCCTACTGGCCGTCATCGCCCTGCTCACCCGCTGATCACCGGAGCGGCCAGTCGCTGTGCAGCTCCCGATGCACGACCAGATCCGCGTCAACCCCGTCCTGGACCGCCACTGCTCGGCCTGGTTCGACGGCCCGGACGTCAGCAGCGATGCGCGCGGCCAGGCCCGTAGGGTGCATAAATGCGTTCATGCAGCTTGCCGGTACTCGTGCACCAGACCACCGAGCAGGTCGCGTCGATAGATTCGGTCCGGCTGATCCTCTCGACTTTCGCGGTTTCGGTGGCTGGCCCCAACACGGCGCGGGGGCGCGTGACCTGGGG
>Ga0075423_10006544_pt1 | contig 10941 bp, 3 predicted proteins | sample SoiMethybrSBSTD2_FD_80114 | JGI IMG/M metagenome (GOLD analysis project Ga0075423, IMG submission 80114) | Bulk soil microbial communities from a Populus tree surrounding site in Tennessee, USA - Soil MetaG P. TD hybrid SBSTD2 | ecosystem: Environmental > Terrestrial > Soil > Tree plantation...
AACGCCTTGATGACGCTATAGACCACCTGGAACGACGCGAAGCTGAGTCGCAATCCGGTCACGTAGTCGTTCGTGGTCGCGCTCGTCGCGAGGATCAGCGTCAGCCATGCGCTGACGATCGCGGTAGCATTCGCCAGGATCGTGAGCACAGGTAACATAACGAGCGCCGCGAGCAGGCGCGGGACGACCAGGAACGCGATCGGGTCGTACGCGAGCGTCTCCAGCGCGTCGATCTGCTCGGTGACGCGCATTGTACCGATTTCTGCCGTCATTCTCGCGCCGACGCGTCCCGTTAGGACGAGCGCCGTGAGCAACGGTCCGAGCTCGAGCACGATGCTGCCACGCACGAGCAGGCCGAGCACCGAGAGCTGCACGCCCGCGAAAAGCTGGTAGAACGCCTGGAACGCCGTCACGGCGCCGAGAAATCCCGCGACGATCATGACGAGCGGAACGGAATCGACGCCAATGTTCCGCATCTGCTTGACCGTCTCGCGGCCCCACGTCTCCGGCTCGCCGAACGCACGCGCGACGTCGCGAAAGAAAAAGCCGCGTTGACCAATGCCGGCGAAGATCCCGCGGCCAACGCGCGCGACGTTGCGAAAGAACTTGATCCCCGTCCGCTGCATGACGGGGTACGCTTCGGTCGGTCGATGTTCGTAATGCGCGCCGAACGTCACGTGCGCACTTTGGCCAGCATCACCGATCCAAGCAACGCGAAAACCGCATTCGGCATCCAGGCCGCGACCTCCGGCGGGATCAATCCTTTGCCACCCACGGCTTTCGTGAGCTGAATGAGCATGAGAAAGATCACGGTTGTGGCAAGGCTGATGCCGATGCCGTACGCAGCACCGCCGCGCTGCGTGCTCGTGGCAAGCGGCGCGCCGAAGAGCGCGATGATGATGCACGTGATCGGCACCGCGAGCTTGAGCGCGCGCTCCACTCGAAGCTCGTTCGCGTCACCGCCCGATCGCTCGAGCGCCGCAATGTAGCGACTCAGCGCACGATACCCGAGCTCCTGCGGTGCCTTCGGCGTCGCCATGAGCTCCGTCGGCGCCTCGCTCATGCTACGATCGTGCAGCGAATCGAACGCGAACGTGACATCCGCCAGCGTATCGGACGGGATGACGTGGATCGCACCTTTGGTGAGCGCCCATCCGCGGCGCGTGCTGTAGTCGCCCTGATCGGCCGTGAGCACGTAGGTCGGATAGTCGAGTCCCTTTCCCTTTCGCTCGATCTCGATTCCCTCGAGCTTGCCTTTTTCGGCGTTGAGTGAGCTGATCTTGTACACGCGCCCACGTTCCGCCGCGAACACGAAGTTGTAGCGATCGGTACCGGGCTGGAACTTCTTCTCCTCGAGCAGGTCCGCGCGCTTCCCGTTCGTGATCGGCACGAGCTCCCCGAGCGCAATCGCCAACCCGGCCGCGAAGATCGCACCGAGATAGATGGGAAGCGTTAGGCGGTAGAAGCTGATCCCCGACGCCTTCGCCGCCGTGATCTCCGAATGCCGGGTGAGGGCGCCGATCGAAAAGACGGTCGCGAACAGCACCGCAGCCGGCATCACCAGGAACATCGAGTCGGGGATGAAATACAGGTAGCTGAGCGCGATCTGCGCGCGCGGAAGCTGCCGATTGAGATACTTGTCGAGGTTGTCCGTCAGATCGATGATGATGATCAGCACGGGAAAGCCCAGTGCCGTCATGGTGAAGATCTTCCAGAACTCGGAGAAAACGTAGCGATCGAGTGGGCGCAGGAGCCTTCGCATCAGACGGCCTCGTGACGGCGCTCAGCGGAAACGCCGAGACGTCGACCGATCTTGGCGAAGCTCGACCGGATCGTCTCGGTGAACTCCGAAAGGTCGCCGCCGCGCGATGTCGCACCCTCGCGACCCATTCTGGCGAGCAACACGATCCCGACGATCGTGAGAATGACGTTCGCGGCCCACATCGCCCAGAACGGTGTGAGGAACGCGCGATCGGCGAGCGACTCACCAGCGATGAGCCCAACGTAGTAGATCGCGAACACGGTGAGACTCACACCGATCACGAGGCCAACGCCGCCACGCGGGAAACGCAGCGCAATTGGAGCGCCGATCAGCACGAACACGATGCATGCCGCCGATAGCGCGAACTTCTTGTGAATCTCGACGCCGTAACGGTTCATCGACGTGCGGTTTTCGAGCATGCGCGAGCGTGCGTTGTCGATCGCTGTCGTGGCCTCGAGACCGCGCCCTGACGGGGCGCGCGGTGGCGGGGTTGGAACCACACCACCAGGGTAGGGGCTCGGCACAACGGCAGGCGTAGGTGTCGGTGTCGGGGCCGCAACCACCGGCGCGGAGTCCGCCGATGCCGCACGACCGGCCGCAGTCGTGTCTGCCGGAGCGCCCGGCGCGGGCGTTGGCGGCACTGAAGTAGCCGGTGCGGGCGTGGACGGCACTACCGGCGCAGATCCGGACATCCTGATCCGCCTTGGCGGCGGTCGGCGCGACGCCGTGTCCTGCTTCGGCGCCGGTTGTTGCGCTGGCTGCGCGGTAGGCTGCTGTCCTTGTTTGGGCGCCGGCTGCTGCACCCGCGGATGGACCGGCAGTTCCGCGGCCGCCGCCGGCTTCACGAGCGTTACGTTCGGCTTCGCGATCTTCTGGAGCAGCTTGCAATACACTGCGCCAACGGACCTCGATGGACGAGGCTTGAAGCCGGCGGGGACGACCGTGTAGCCCGCCTGGGAGCTCGACTCACTGGCGCCGGCCGACGGCGCCATCGAAGACGTCGGCGGCAGCGCAGCAGCCGTGACGCCGGTCGTCAATTCGCGAACCTCCGAAACGAGCGCCTGCTCCAGCGTGTACCGAGCGACCGCAAAGTCCAGCTCGTGTGTCGCATATTCCCGCTGCATCTCGCACACCGACATCTCGCGATCGCCCTTGTAGGTGTTCGTGCTGTCGGTGCGAGTGAGGTCGTTCACCACGCCACGCACGCGGACGCGATCGACGTCGTAGAAGAGTCGTTGCAGCTGGGTGATGTCGTTCTTCGGAACCTCCTGCATGTTCCCGCTATACAGCGTGAGCAGCAGGTCGTCGCCGGCCAGCTCCATCTTCCCGCTGTCGGCGTAGATCGTTCGTCGACGAATCGGATCGGACAGATCGTAAATGGTGACCACCTTGAGCCAACTGGTCGCCTGATCGATGTAGTCGGCCTTGAGCGATAGCTTTCCTGGCGACACCTCGTTGATCACCTGAGACCTCAGCGCGAACGTGGGCTTCTTCCGCGCGATGTCCTGCTGTAGCGTGCTGAGTCGATGGTTCGCGCGAGGCAGGACCTGATCGTTGAAGAACAACATGAAGGCTGCGATGCCTGTCGCACCCATCAAAACGGGAACGAGCACACGCGCTATACTGACGCCACTCGCTTTGAGCGCGGTGATCTCGTTCTCGGCCGCGAGCCGGCTGAACGCGTAGAGGGTCGAAACGAGAACCGCCATCGGAAGCGTCATGGCCACCGTGAACGGCACGGACAGCATGAAGAACTCGCCGATCACCGACCAGCCGAGCCCCTTGCCTACGAGGTCGCCGAAGCGTTTCGCGATGTAATTGAGGAGGAGGAGCGACGTGAGGGCCGTCAGGGCGAACATGAGCGGCCCAACGTGCTCTCGCATCACATACTTGTTTATTATCTTCACGGTGCGCCGATCAGCTCGCTCTGTCGTCAGGTTGGCCCGCGGAAGTTACTCGGGGTGTGACGGGGAACCTGGCTCAACCCCTGTCGTAGAAGGGCGTAGGGCAGCCAGAATATTCCACCCGCCCAGAGGGTGAATTCAAGGTCCGGCCTGGGCTTCCGGTCCCGAGTCGCGACCTCCCTCCATCTCGCTTGCCTTAGCTGCTACCCTCTTCTCGCCATTTGGTGCGCGCCCTCTTGGTTGGTCTGGCCGCCGTCCTCGTGTGGATGCCGGCGGCCGCGTGGGGCAGGGCGACGAGAGGGCCGCTGCTCGCCGCCGTCCAGGATACCGCTCGGCGAGACACGACCGGCAGGCGTGTCCCGCGGGATACGACGCGTCAGCCGGGCGACACGATTCGCCCGCGGCTTCCCGGCGACTCCGCGCGCGCCAAAACCGATTCCGCCGGAAACCTCTCCGGTTCGCTGCCGCCCGGTTTCGAGAAGCTGGACCTGCGACTCGCCTCCCGCCTCGAGGCCAAGGGGGAGCAGGTAAAGAACGACCGGTGTGGCTCCATCCAGCTCTTCACCTCCGGCTTCAGCTGCCAGGGCGCGTTCCAACCCGCGTTCAACTTCCAGTTCAACCTGCTGACGCGCGGGACGGTCGCGGATCGCGTTCATGTCGACGTCGACTATGACACGCAGCGGGAATTCGATGCATCGAACAAGATCTCGATTCGCTACGAGGGAAAGGGCGAGGAATTCCTGCAGCGTCTCGAGGTCGGCAACGTCTCGTTCGCACCGCCGACTTCGCGGTTCATCACGTCGGGCATCCCGAGCGGCAATTATGGCGTGCAAGCGATGGGGAAGCTTGGGTCGATGCGCGTTGCCGCCATTGCCGCGCAGCAGAAGGGCAACGTCGTCCAGGACGTCGAGTTCATCGTTGGGGACCGGACGGTCCAACAGCAGAAGCGCGACATCGAAGACTATCAGATCGAGCCGAGGCGCTTCTTTTTCACGGTGGATCCACTGTTGTTCGGCAGGGCGTACCCGAACCTCGACATCCTCGACCGGCGTCAACTATCGGCCGTCGCGGGGGCGCTGCCGGACTCGGTGCGACCCTCCAAGGTGTTCGTCTACCGTCTGTTGTTAGGCGGTCAGCCGCGCAACCCCAATGGGCCGCAATTCCGGATCATTGGGGACCCCACATCCCAGGCGGGGCAGATCTACGAGCTGCTTCGTGAGCGCGTCGACTACTACATCGATCCGTCGCTCTTGTGGTTCGCGCTGGTGACCCCGTTGAGCCAGAACAGCGAGCAGCTCGTCGTTGCGTACAACGTGCGCATCAATGGTCGTGACACGACCATTGTGAGCACGGGAGGAACGCCAGACCTGCAGTTCGTGCCGGGTCGCGATCAGTTCGCGAACCTCGTGTGGAATCCGCGGATCACACCGGACGATCCGGCGTTTCGCCGCGAGATTCGTTCGGTCTATCGGATCGGCGGAAGCGACGTGCGTCGTCAAACCGTGCAACTGCGGATCCTGACTGGCGGAAGCGCGGAACAGGAGAAGCCGGCTGCGGGAGGCGCCGACACGTACCTCCAGCAGCTCCGCATTGCCGAGGCGACGAACAACGCGCGGTTCGACGCCGACAACCGCCTCTGGCCGCGGCCTAACGACCCGAACCGCATTCTCGCGCAAGGCGGCGGGAGCCCGGAGGACATCATTCGCGATTACTTCCTCGTCTTCCCGTCGCTCCAGCCGTTCGCAAGGGCCGGGCTCGTCGGCCCGCTCGAGAACCCGGCGAACGACACGATCTACCGGACGCCGGGCGAATACCTGTACTCGACGCGGCACCCGCAGTCGTTCTACCGGCTGCGACTGACGTACGAGTCGCAGCTTGGCGACGAAGTGGGCACGCTGGCGCTGAACACGGTGCAGCTGCGGCCCGGCTCTGAGCGGATCGTGATGGACGGGCGGCAGCTCGTGCGGGGCGTGGACTACCAGATCGACTACGAGCTCGGCCGCGTGACGTTCGCGCGACCGGACACGCTGTTCCCGTTTGCGCGGCCGGTTCGCGTGCGATACGAGGAGAACCCGCTGTTCACGACGATTCCGACGTCGATCTTTGGCCTCACCACGCAATTCGCGGGTGAGCACGGTGCGCTGAACTTCACGGCCATCTCGCAGTCGCAGCGTACCACGTTCACCCGACCGCCGCTCGGCTACGAGCCGGCGTCTGCGCTCGTGGCGGGCGTGAACGGCGCATTCACGTTCGACGCCGAGCCGCTGGGTCGATTGATCGGACGGTCACTGCCGTTCCGCGACAGCCTGGCGGGTCCATCGAGGATCGAGCTCCAGGGCGAGTTCGCGGTGAGCCGGCCGAAGCCGAACTCGCAGGGCCAGGCCTACATCGAATCATTCGAGGGCGGCGGCGGCGTGCCGGTGTCGCTGGTGGACAATGGCTGGTACTTCAGCAGCCAGCCGACGTTAGGCACACGGCTCCCTGCGCGCGTCGGTGCGGGCGCGCTGGATCTCGCGCGCGCCGCAACCCTGGCGTGGCAGAGCAACGGAACGGATCGCGCCGGCAACCAGGTGCAGTTCACGATCGAGCAGATCGATCCGCAGACCACGATCGTCGGAACGGGGCTCTCGGCGCCCGAGACATTGCTGTGGCTGACGCTCTATCCGCTCGGTATCGGTGGTCAGCGCGATCCGACGACAGGCGTGTATCGGTGGAACGTGGCGAATCCGTTGCCGGGCCGACGTTGGCGCTCCGTCCGCACGTCGCTCGGTGCGTCGGGAGCGGACCTGACCGGCGTCGAGACCGTCGAATTCTGGGCATTGATCGACACGAGCGTCGTCCGGAGAGCGACGAATCCCTTGCTCGTGTTGGATCTGGGTGATGTATCGGAGAACTCGATCGCTTTTTCACCTGAGACGTTGTTTGTAGGCAACCGGGAACCAGGAACCGGGAACGGGGCCACGGACAGCACGTATACCGGGAAGAAGCTGCAGGGGTACAATCGGCTCGACTCCGAGCGCGATCCGTTCTCCCGCGCATTCAACGTCGATGTCAACGACAGAGGACTCCCCGGCGACGTCGTGGACACGCTCATCGTCGTGAGCGGAGGCGTGATCCGCGCCGACACGGCCGTGCGCATCTGCACCCGTGGCGACATCCGAAAACGCGCGTTAGGCGATTCGCACGTGAACTGTACGGTGGGGAACAGTCGGCTCGACGAAGAGGATCTCGATGCGGACAACGCGCTCAAGACGGATGAGCGTCTGCTCCGCTACATCGTCGATCTGACGGATTCGACCAGCTACGACCGAATCGGTGAGTGTGGCGCGCGGGTGAACGATCCGAACGGCGCGCGACCACTCACGAGCACGCTCTGCTGGGTCCACGTGCGACTGCCGTTGGCGGCGCCTGACGAGTCGATCAACGGTGGACCGCTCATTCGCCGCGTTCAGGCGGTGCGCATGACCGCCATCTCGGCGCCGGGAGCGAATGACGCGGCGTTCATCACGACTGCGATCGCGCGCTTGTCGCTCGTCGGCGCGCCATGGCTCAAGCGCAGCAGTCGTCCGCTCACGGGCATCGCCGGCGACCGCGAACAGACAGCGACCGCGGGCTACGTCGTGGCCGGCGTCATTGGCACCGAGAGTAAAGACTCGACCAGCGGGCTCGTGTACGAGCCGCCCCCGGGCGTGATTGACGAACCGGACAATCTGCAAACGCCGTTCGATCCGACGCGCGTGCAGATCAACGAGCGATCGCTTCGGCTGCAGGCCGGCGGGCTCGCGCGCTATGATCGCGCCGAGGCGTTCCTGCGGTTTCCTGAAGGGCAGCAGAACTACATGTCGTACCGCGAGCTCCGCGTGTGGGCACGCGGCCGCGGCAACGGCTGGGGCGCGGGCGGCGAGCTGCAGTTCTTCATCAAGCTCGGTCGCGATCCGAACAACTTCTACCTCTACCGCACGCCGATTGGCTCGGGCGCGACCCGTGCTGCGTGGCTCCCCGAAGTGCGCGTTGCCTTCCAGAAGTTCTTCGCCCTGCGGTCCCAGCTCGAGACCGCGTACCTCCGCGGATCGAAGGACTCGCTCTCGTGCAGTGGCGTCGACTCAGCCTTGATCGTACGATCGGCGCTGCCGACCACCACGGCGATCAATCGGTTCGCGGCGTGCGATCAGGGTTACATGGTGTACACGACCGATCCAGCGGTTGCCCCGCCGAACCTCGGAAGCGTGCAGGAGGTTGCAGTGGGGATCGTGCGCGTGGATTCGGCCACCGGGGCGACGCCCGTGATGCCGAACGACACGCTCGAGGTCTGGGTCGATGACATCCGACTGGCCAATGTCGTGAGCGAAACGGGATTCGCCGGGCAGATCGGCATCACGATGGCGTTAGGCGACCTGGCCACGTTCCGACTTGCGGCGACGAAGCGGGACCCGAATTTCCGGCAGCTCGCCGAGGCTCCGTCGTTCGCCACGAACGCTGATCTGGAGCTGGCGACCACGGTGCGCCTCGATCAGTTCCTGCCCCCGCGACTCGGCGTCGCGCTCCCGTTGACGATCTCGCACACGACAGCGACCGTCGATCCCACATTCCTGGCGCAGTCCGATGTTGCCGGCGACGCCATCGACGGTCTGCGGACGCCGCGAACGTCGGCGACGACCTACGCGCTGTCGATGAGGCGCCTCCGACCGCTGTCCGGTCCGTGGTACGCCGCCATTGTGAACCACTTTGGCGTCACCGGCACGTACTCGACGTTAGGCTCCCGGTCGGAGTTCCAGGATGGCAGTCGGCATCGCTTCAACCTTTCCGGTGACTACTTCATCACACTGCCGATCGTCGGCACACCGGAAGGCCAGCCTCGTGGGTTGCTGGCGCTCATGCCTGCGTGGCTCTCCACCACCGGGCAGACGTCCGGCGCGTTCAACCTTCGCCCGACGTCGTTTCGCTTCACCAGTGGCCTTCTGCGCGATTCCGAGCGCCGCGAGTCGTTTCTGAAGCCCGCCGCGGCCAGCGATGATTCCGGACGCGTTGCCACCGGCGAGAGCGATCTCTGGCGCAACACGTCATCGCTGGAGTTGCAGCCCGTTTCGCATCTCACGGCGCGAGCGGACCTCGTCGTGCTGCGCGACCTTCGCGACTACGATCCGACGACGCCTAACGGCGCAGCAGCCGACGCCGAGCGCGGATCGCTCCTCGGCCTCGACACCGGCATCGAGCGCGAGCGGCAGCTCGCCAGCTCGATCACGTACGCTCCCGAATACGCCGGGTGGCTTCGCGGTCGCCTCGACCTCGCCTCGAACTTCTCGCTGATCCGGGATCCGAACGCGCCGGTCGTGCTTCCGAACACGCTCACCGGCGCGCCGGGCTCCCTCACCGCGTCGCCGCAGATTCCCCTTCGCCTCGGGAACACGCGAACGATCACGGTCGGAACGGGTATCGATGTCGCAAAGGCCGGCATCAAGTACGCCGGAGCCACGTCGCTCACGGCGCGCGTGGCGCAATACCTCCAACCGATCGACGTCTCTTTCACCCGAGGAATTCTGAGCTCGTACGACGCGGCGTCCGGTGACCCTGGACTCGGATATCAACTCGGCATCGGAACCATCGCGGGATTCCGCGAACTGGATGGCCGCGTCGCGAACAGCGCGGATGCGAGCTCACAGGTGGTGCTCACCGGTGGGCTCAACCTGCCGCTCGCCATCGCGCTCACGAATCGGGTGCAGCGCACGACGACGCGCAACTGGACGCAGCGGCTCGAGTCGGAAGAGACCACCATGGATGGTGACCAGGTCGTGCTCCCGGACTTGAGTGTGCGCTGGAGTCCCAGCGGCCCGCTATTCGGCGGATTCGTGAAATCCGCAGGCTTCAACGGGCGCCTGCTGCACACTCGGCAATCGCTCGTGGTTCCCGCACTGGTCACGGGAGCCGAGCCGGAAGAGCGCACGACACGCGTGCGCACCTATCCTCTCAATGCCTCGCTCACGTGGGCGCCAGGCGAGGTGACGACCACGGCGGGCTATTCCTACCGCACGCAGGCCGATTCATTGCCCGGCAGCGTTACCAACGGCAACTCGGCTGAGGCGAGCGCCGAGATCGGCCGGACGTTCAAGCTCCCGCCAGATTGGGGACTCATGAGCGGCCTGCGGGCGCGGCTCGGCTTCCAGCAGGCGCATACGAAGAGCTACGTTCAAAATCTGTTCGCCGCAGGTAGTCGCAGTCGTCTTACCGACAATGGCCGCCAGGCATTCACCTTGAACGCCGACACGGACGTGGCGGCCAACGCAACCTTCAGTATTCAAGGCTCTCGCATCGTGAACTTCGATCGCAACCTGAACCGACGGTTCACTCAGACCGTCATCACCGCCGTCCTCCAGATGCAGTTCTTCGCCGGAGACCTGAGGTGAGAATGACCTTTCTCGTCTGCGCGTTGCTATTGTTAGGCGCATGCGATCGCTCTGCGTCATCGTCGGGCACGCCGTTCAGCGGTGACGCCGCGCGCGCATACGTGAAGACCCAGCTCGATTTCGGCGCCCGGGTGCCAGGCACGGAGGCAGCGCGCAAGACGGGCGACTGGATCGTCGCGCAGATGCGCCAGCGCGCCGACACGGTGATCGAGCAACGATGGAATCACGTGACGGCGAAGGGCGACACGCTTCCGTTGCGCAACATCTTCGCACGCTTCCGCCCGCAGGCCACGACGCGAATCCTGTACATCACCCACTGGGACTCGCGCCCCGTGTCGGATCAGGCGGAAGACCCGGCGAAGCGATTGCTGCCGGTTCCCGGAGCGAACGACGGCGCGTCGGGAGTTGGACTGTTCATCGCGCTCGGCGATGTGCTGAAGAAGACGCCGCCCGCGATCGGCGTGGACCTCCTGTTCGTCGACGGCGAGGACTACGGCACATTCGGGCCGCCGGATGTCGACGTGCTGCTCGGTTCGACGTACTTCGCCGCGAACCTGCCGCCAGGATATCAGCCGATCTTCGGCGTGCTGTTCGACATGATCGGCGATGCGGACCTCGAGATCCCGCAGGAGTCGAACTCGGTGGAGCGAGCTCCGGAGGTCGTGTCACGCGTGTGGGATACCGCGGCGAAGCTTGGCTATCAGCGCTACTTCCCGCCGCGCACCGGCTACGCCGTCACGGACGATCACATTCCGCTGCTCGACAAGGGACTGCGGGTGATCGACGTGATCGATCTCGACTATCTTGGTCCGCAGGGGTCAGGCAAGCCGAACTATCACCACACGCCCGAGGACACGCTCGACAAGGTCTCCGC
>Ga0075423_10006548_pt1 | contig 10937 bp, 9 predicted proteins | sample SoiMethybrSBSTD2_FD_80114 | JGI IMG/M metagenome (GOLD analysis project Ga0075423, IMG submission 80114) | Bulk soil microbial communities from a Populus tree surrounding site in Tennessee, USA - Soil MetaG P. TD hybrid SBSTD2 | ecosystem: Environmental > Terrestrial > Soil > Tree plantation...
GCACCTGGATCGCGAGATGCGCCGCCTCGAACGCCGACTCGGTCGCGTGCCACTTCGCAAGCGACGTCTCCCGCGTGTTCCGCCTGGCCTCGTTCTTGAGCCAGGCGGCCTGCATCACCAGCAGCTTCGACGTCTCGTAGCCGAGCACCATCCGCGCGATCATGTCCTGGACGAACTGGTAGCGGCCGATCGCCTGCCCGAACGTCTCCCGTTCGCGTGCGTACTCGACCGATCGCTCGAGGCAGGCGCGAACGACCCCGCACGCGCCGGCCGCGACCGTGAACCGGCCCTGATCGAGGCCGTACATGGCGATCTCGAAGCCCTGCCCCTCCTCGCCGATCAGGTTCTCGGCGGGTACCTCGACGTTCTCGAAGAAGAGCTCGCCGGTCGACCCGGCCCAGATCCCGAGCTTGTTCTCGGTCTCGGCGGCGGTGAAGCCCCGCATCCCCTTTTCCAGGACGAAAGCGGATATGCCTTTGTGCCGCGCCTCGGGATCCGTCTTCGCGAACACGAGCGCGTGGTCGGCGACGGTCGCATAAGAGATCCAGTTCTTCTGGCCGCTGAGGACGTAGACGTCGCCCTCGCGGCGCGCGCTCGACCGCATCGACGCGACGTCGGATCCCGCCCCCGGCTCCGTCAATCCGAAGCAAGCGATCTTCTCGCCCTTTGCCTGCGGAACGAGCCAGCGCTGCTTCTGCTCGTCGGTGGCGTACCTCAGCAGCGACAGAGAGTTCAGTCCGACGTGTACCGAGATCAGCGTGCGGAACGCGGCCTCGCCGCGCTCGATCTCCTCGCACGTGAGTGCCTCGGAGACGAAGTCCAGCCCCGAGCCGCCGTACTGTTCGGGAACCACGATCCCGAGCAGCCCGAGCTCCGCCATGCCCTCGATCACGCCGAGGTCGAGGCGGTGCTCGATGTCGTTCTCGATCGCGTTCGGGAGCACGCGATCCTCGACGAACGAACGCACGGTGTCCTGGATCAGCCGCTGCTCGTCGGTGAGCTCGAAGTCCATGTCGAAGAGCCTACAGACTCCCTCTTCTTGCTCTTCATCCTGGCTCTTGCGCTCCTGCCGGCCCTCGCGTGGCTGAGCGTCGCGCTGCACCCAGCGAGGCCGTGGGCGTTGCAACCGCGCGAGGGCTCCGACGATCACGAACCGCATCCGCAGGCATGGCCCTCCGTCGACGTCATCGTCCCCGCGCGGAACGAAGAGCAGCTACTTCCCCGAACGCTGCAGGCGCTGCGCGCCCAGGACTACCCGGGTGAGTGGCGCTTGACCGTCGTCGACGATCGATCCGAGGACCGGACCCCGGAGGTCGCGCATGCCGCCGGCGCGGCGGTCGTCCACGGCGCTCCGCTCCCGGAGGGCTGGGTGGGGAAGGTCTGGGCCCTCGAGCAGGGTGCGCGCACGGCCGGCGGCGATTACCTGCTACTCACCGACGCGGACATCCGGCACGCGCCGCGGTCGATCCGCTGCCTCGTTGCCGAGGCGGAGTCAGCACGGCTCGACCTCGTCAGCCGAATGGCTCGCCTTCGCTGCGAGTCCGGCGCGGAGCGGTTGCTCGTCCCGGCCTTCCTGTTCTTCTTCAACCTGCTCTACCCGATGCGGTGGGCGAACGCGGGGCGGCGCCCGGCGGCGGCCGGCGGGTGCATGCTCGTGCGGCGTGCGGCCCTCGAGCGCGCCGGCGGCTTTCGGGCGATCCGCGGCGCCGTCATCGACGACCTCGCCCTCGCTCGTCTGATCGGGGGCAGGCTTCGCCTCGCGCTCGCGGAGACGGGCGTCGTCAGCCTGCGGGAGCACGCAGGATTGCGCTCCGTCTGGCGAATGGTGGCGCGGACGGCGTACGCCGAGCTGCGCTACTCGCCGAGCCGTCTCGGCGTGGCGCTCGCCGCATTACTGGTCGTGTTTGCCCTGCCGGTGCTGCTCGTCGCCGCTGCCATTGGCCTCGCCGCCGCAGGAGCGTTGGCCTGCGCGCTGGCCGCCGGGGTGCCCGGCGCTGTCGCGCTCGCCGTGCAAGCGCTGCTCTATCTGCCGACGCTCCGGTACTTCCGTTTGGCGGCGTGGCGAGCGGGCACACTGCCGCTCGCGGGCACCCTTTACGGCGCGATGACGCTCGACTCCGCGCTGGCTTCGCGCAATCGCAAGTACTCTTGACTGACTAGTCAGTCAACGCCAAAGTAGGGGCAATGACCGCGATCCGCGAAGCAGTCGGCGGGATCTCCTTCGAGCTCACCGCCGAGCAGAAGTCGCTCCGCGAGCTGGCGCACGATTTCGCGGAGAAGGAGATCAGGCCCAGGGCGGCCCAGTACGACGAGTATTCGACGCACCCTGCCGACGTCATCGCGAGGGCGCACGACGTCGGGCTGATGAATCTCCACATTCCCGAGGAGTACGGCGGCCTCGGCCTGAGCGTCTTCGACGGCATCCTGGCCGGTGAGGAGCTCGCCTGGGGCTGCTCCGGGATCACCGTCTCGATCATCGCCAACACCCTCGGGGCCGCCCCGGTCATCCTCGCCGGTACCGAGGAGCAGAAGCGCTGCTGGCTGCTGCCGCTGATCGACGAGCCGATCCTCTGCTCGTTCGCGCTGACGGAACCCAACGCCGGATCGGACGTCTCGGGCATCCAGACGACGGCCGTTCGCTTTGGGGACGACTACGTCCTGAACGGCTCGAAGATGTTCATTACGAACGCCGGACACGCAGCGTGGACAGTCGTCTTCGCATCCACCGATCGGAGCCGCGGGCACCGCGGGCTCTCCGCGTTCATCGTCCCGATGGATGCCGACGGCGTCGTGGTCGAGCGGCACCTGGACAAGATGGGGCAGCGGGCGACGGACACCTCGGCGATCGCTTTCCAGGACGTCCGGGTGCCGGCCGAGAACCGGCTGGGCGAGGAGGGCGAAGGGTTCAAGATCGCGATGCGGACGCTCGACTTCACGCGTCCTGGAACGGCGGCGGGGGCCGTCGGCGTCGCGCGGGCCGCGTACGAGTATTCGGTCGAGTACGCGCGCGAGCGGGTTCAGTTCGACCAGCCGATCGCGATGAACCAGGGTGTCAGCTTCCCCATCGCCGACATGGCTGCCGAGATCGAGGCGTCCCGGCTCCTGTGCTGGCAGGCCGCCTGGCTGCTCGACCAGGGCCGGCGCTCGACCCTCCAGTCCTCGTTCGCGAAGCGGTTCGCCGCCGACACAGCGATGAAGGTGACGACCGATGCCGTCCAGATCTTCGGCGGCTACGGCTACATCAAGGAGTTCCCCGTCGAGAAGCTCATGCGCGACGCGAAGCTGTTCCAGATCTACGAGGGGACGTCGCAGATCCAACGACTCGTGATCGCGCGCGAGATTTTCCTCCCGCGCGACTGAGCGGCTCAGCCGCGCGGCCGCATCGTCACCCAGACGCCGTCGTCGGCAACGGTGACCCCCCACGGGGTGTACCGGAACGGAATTCGTTTCTGGCTGCCGGTCCGCGGGTTGATTCGGAACAGCGCGTGATCCTCGGGGAGGGTCGCCCAGATGCTGCCGGCGCCGGCGGCGATGCCCGTGACGCCCGCGGGATGGGTACGGACGTGCAGGTGGAGATGACGTGGTGTACCTGACCCGACGGCGGGGAGGCGCACCACCTGGGCGATGTCCCAGTCTCCGACCCAGACCCCATCGCCTTGCACCACGAGGACGCCCGGGTAATTGGCCACTGACCGGTACGTCTTCGTGACCGTCCGGGTTCCCGCGTCCATTCGCGAGGTGCTTCCGCCGTTGAAGTCGTCCATCCAGAGGTCGCCGTAGCCCTCCGACCACGCCAGCGGGCCCGGCGGACGATCGAAATGGATCGGGTGCCGCGCACACGTGCGCGGGTCGAGCTCGGTGAGTCTGCGAGTCTCGTTCGCGTCAGTCACCCACAGCGAACCGCCGCCGTATGCCATCCCCCTGTAGTACCCCGAGCCCGTCGAGGCCGCGCACCACGGCCCGAACTCCAGCGTCCTCGCACGGACGCGCACGACGTTCGCTGGGGCGGATGCGTAGCAGTTGGCCACCCAGACGTCGCCCGAGGGATCGGCGGTCATTCCGCACGGGGCGAGCTGGCCCACCACGCTCTCGTTCCCTGTTTCCGGATCGACGCGTGTCAGTGTCCGGTCCCCCGCGTTGCGGAGCCCCTCACCGTTGTTGGTGTGGCGGATGATGCCGTGCGTGACCCAGAGGTAGCCTCCGGCGGTGACCACGAAGTCGGCTCTCGGGCCGACCGGAATCACCTTCGTCACGTCGAGCGTCTGCGGATCGAGCCGGACGAGGCTGCTCGCCAGCACGCTGGGCGGAGCCGCTTCGCCGCGCGTCAACGTGAGCGCCGCGATCACAGCTCCGGCGGCGAGCACGACGACGGCCGCGACGGCGGCCGCTCGGCCCGGCGTGAGGCGGCGCGGAGCCGCGGGGTACGCGTCGGAGGGGGCCGCTGCCTCGGCCTCCACGAGCGACGCAAGCCGCGCATCGTGACGGACGATGTCGCCGGAAAGGCGCTGCAGCTCCGCGCTCGGCCGGAGGCCGAGCTCTCGGTCGAGCGTCAGGCGCGTGCGTTCGTAGAGATCGAGCGCCGCGGCGGGCCGGCCGGAGCGATAGAGGGCAAGCATGAGTTGCGCGACAAAGCGCTCCCGGTACGGGTGCTCGTCCACGAGCGGCCGAATCAGCGCGACCACGTCGTCGTTCCTCCCGAGTGCGAGCTCGGCCTCGGCCAGCCGCTCGATGACGCGCAGCCGAAGCTCGTCGAGTTCCTCCGCTTCCGCGCGGGCCGCGCCGTGCAGCGGCGCGTCGCGTAGCGCACCCCCGCGCCAGAGCCGTAGCGCCTCACGCGCGAGCGCGGCGGCGTTCTCGCCGTCACCCGAGATCGAGGCCGCGTCGGCCGAGCGGAGAAGCTCGCGAGCGGCCTCGGCGTCCAGCCCTGCGCCGTCGAGGTCGAGCCGGTACCCGTCTCCTTCGCGAGCGATCGCGGGGCCGTCCGGCTCGATCGCGCGCCTGAGTCGCGAGACGTAACCCTCGATGGTGTGCCGGGCGGAGCGCGGCGGTTCGTCGCCCCAGACTTCGTCCACGATCCGGTCGATCGGCACGACTTCGTTCGCGCGGAGCAGGAGAAGCGCCATGATCGCCCGCTGCTTCGCGCCGCCGAGCGGAATCGAGCGCCCGTCGATGCGGACATCGAGCGGGCCGAGCACGAGGAACTCGACGAGGCCGGCGCAGGGCATGCAGCCGAAGCGTAGACCGCTTCCTCGCAAACGAGAAGCCGCGGTTCGAGCGATCTGCAAGCGGTTTGCGAGCACCTCGGGCGACGGTCGCCGGTGATGAACCGACGGAAAGGAACGACGACGACGACCGTGGCGTCCGCCGCGCTCTTGGCGGTCGGCGTGGCGCTGGCGCTTTCCGCGTGCGGGTCGACGGGCGAGGGTCCGGCGGCCGACGCTGATCCATCCGCTTCCGCACCGACGTTCATCGCTCGTTCGTCCGGAGGCCCGATTCGCGCGAAGCAACGCGCACGCGACCAGACGGATGTCGGTCGGGCGATCGTCCTCCACGGCGTCGACGACGAGCTTGCGCTTCGCGTCAGGCTGCTCGACTTCGTCGACCCCGCAGTCCCGAAGGAGGGCTGGCTTCGGCCCGAGCGGTATCGCTACGCGGCCGTCAAGCTCGCGGTCGTGAACGTGGGATCCGTCGCCTTCAGAGGCACACTCTGGGACGGCGCGCTGCTCGTCGGCGCGGACGGAACCGCGTCGATGGCGCAGGAATCGTCGCTGTTCGTGCCCGGGGTGGCATCGCTCGCGCTGAAGCAAGGAGAACGACGCGTCGGCTACCTGACCTTCGGGCTGGGCAAGCGCGAACAGGTCACGACGCTGTTGATCACGCTGCTCGGCAGGGCCGAGGCGGGCGAGTGGCGGCTACGCGCGAACGGAAGGGAGGCTCAGCGATGAAGGTGCAAGGCGCGCTCGTGTTCGTCGCGGCGATCGTCGCGACGGCGCTGTTCGGGGTAGCCGCATCCGGCGCGCCCGGTCTGGCGGGCGCCGACGGCTGTGGCGGGATCGACTCGGCGGAGGCGCTGTTCCCGGCGGCCGAGTCCGTCGGCTTCGACGCGCGTTCCGGGATTGAGCGCCTTGCGACATCGGCCGAGCAGGGGCGGCCCTGCGGACGGTGGGCGACGACGTACACCGGCCACGGAGGAGCGCCGGCGTCCTCGCGGGTCGAAGTCGACGTCTTCTGGAGCCGGGCCGACGCGCTCTCGCGGTGGAAGGTGATCGGCCTGCGCTCCGTCGAGCTCTTCGCGGATGGTGCGCGGCTGGCCACCACCGAGCAGTACGAGGTCGACGCCGCCGGGCACGTCATCGCTCGCGAGAGCCTGCTGATCTCGGTCCTCGGAAACGTGTTCGTCGTTTCGGATGGTCGCTGGCCATCCGGCGTCACCCCTGCGATCCAGGACGAGGTCCGAATCCATCGCCGCATCCACGCCGCCATGCATCGGGCGTCCGCGGGTATCGCGCGTCCGAATGACCGCCTGCTCGTGCTCGACCGGCGGGCGGGGCAATATCAGTATTGGTACGGGCCGCGTCCGAGGTGGCCCTGGGGTGACGCATTGGACGCGTTCGGGCTCCCCACGCGGTTCAGCGAGAACGGGACCCTCTGCCGCGTGAGCTGGGCCGAGTCGGGCGTCACGGTCGAATTCGCGTCATCGCGTCCCCGCCCGTGCGCGGACGAGCAGCTGGACGGGGCCGAGTGGCACGGGCTGAGCCTCTACGGCGAGCGCTGGCACGACGTTCGCGGGCTCCGGGTGGGTGACACGGTCGCACGTGTTCACAAGATGTACCCGAGGACCCGTTTCGTTCGATCTCGCGGCAAGCGGTGGCTCGCGCTCCGGTGGGTGCGCAACGAGCCCCGGATCATCCGCCTTGCCGTTGCGACCCGCGCCGGACGCGTCACCTCGATCGAAGTCCCGGCGACCTGGGACGAGGATTGAGCCGTGTCGTCCGCCGACAACCCTGCGGCGCTGCGGACGTTCCTGATCGCCGATGTCCGCGGCTATACGCGCTTCACCGAGGAACACGGCGACGAGGAGGGCGCACGGGTGGCGAGCCGCTTCGCGTTGCTCGCGCGCCGTGGCATCACCGAGCATGGGGGCGAGCTTGTCGAGCTTCGCGGCGACGAGGCGCTTGGCGGCTTCTTGTCGGCGCGAGACGCACTTCGGGCCGCGGTTGCGCTCCAGCGCCTGTTTCGCACGAGCAGCGACGGGGAGCCACCGCTTCCGCTCGGAGTCGGGATTGGCGTGGACGCGGGTGAGGCGGTCGCCGTAGAGGGCGGGTACCGCGGTGGCGCGCTCAATGTCGCGGCACGTCTCTGTAGCCGCGCGCGCGGAGGGGAGATCCTCGCGAGCGAGACGGTGGTTGCGCTTGCACGACAGGTCGGCGGCCTGCGGTTCGAGCCCCGCGGCGGCGAGCGCCTCAAGGGGATCGACGACGCCGTGAAGCTCGTCGAGGTCGTCCCGCTCGTGCCGTTGCCGCCGCTGCCGGCCGTACGCTTCGCGCGGCTTCGCCGCTTTCGCCGCAGACACCTGACGACGAGAAACCTGGCCGCCGCTGCGCTTGTTGCCGTCGTCCTCGGGTCGACCGGCGTCGTTCTTGTAGCCGGTGCATTTTCGGGAGCCGGCAGAGCAGTGGGAGCCCGCGCGGCAGAGGCCAAGCGCGTGGCGCTCGTCCTACCCCGAGAGCCGAGCACGAGCGAGGACGTCTTCGCGCCGTACGTCGATGGGCTGCTGGAGGCGAAGCGCCGCTACGGCGTCAAAACGCAGACCGTCGTCGTCGATCGTGCCCGACGGAGGCTCTCCGACCTCGTGCGCAAGCGGCTTCGCGGCGTCGATCTCGTGCTCCTCGCGGGGCCGGCGGTCCACGACATGTTCGTCCCGGAGATCGCGCGGCATGCGGACGCGGCGTTCGTGTTCATCGACCCGACCCCGAAGTGGGACGCGACGAAGATCCGCCGCTTCCCGAACGCGGCCGACATCTTCTTCATCGAGGGCCCGGCGAGCTACCTCGCGGGGTACATGGGCGCACTGATGGAGAGCGGGGACAAGCGGGTCGTCGCGTCGGTCGTGGCCGGCGATCCGGCCGTCGACGTCAACCTCGTGGACGGATTCACGATCGGCGTCCACGAGGCGGTGGGAGGCGCGAAGGTGCTCGTGAACTACTCGCGCACGTCCTCGCGCACCTCGGTTTGCGAGGCGATCGCCAACCGCCAGATCGACCACGGGTCGCAGATCGTCTTCGCCCCTGCCGGAGCGTGCAGTCTCGGCGCGCTCTCTGCTGCTTCCATGCGCGGCGTGTGGGCGATCGGCAGCGACGTCGACCGCTCCTATCTGGGTTCTCACGTTCTTGTCTCGGTCGTCAAGCGCTTCGACCGGGCGGTGGAGTTCGCCGTCGGCTCCTACCTCGACGGGAAGCTCGAGGGCCGGAGCTTCGAGATCGGGATCGAGCGCGACGCGGTCGGGATCGTCGGCGTCAACGCCGAGGTTCCGGCAGGCATCCGCAGGAAGGTCGCCGAACTGGCCCAGCGGCACCGCGAGGAGTGGGCGTCGTGGTCGAATCCGTAGCCATGTGGGCGCGCGCGGTCACGCCGGCGATAGTCGTTGCGCTCGCTCTCGCGCTCGCGGCGTGCGGCGGCTCGGACGCTGGGGAGTCGACGCCGCTCGGGAAGGGACGTCAGCGACTCGAGCCGGGTACGTACATGCTCGATCTGACGGCCCGTGACCGCAGGGGCGGCGACGCCGCGCAGCTGCCGAAGATCGAGATCACGCTGCCCGCGGGCTGGTCCAACCTCGGCGGCTGGGCGGTCGTGAAGGCTGGCACGCTGAACTTCGCCGCCGCCCTGGGATTCTGGGACGTCGGCGCCGTCTATCCGACGCCCTGCCGTTGGGCAGGCAAGCCGATGGTGGCACCGGGTCCGACCGTGGAGGGGCTGGCGTCGGCGCTGGCGTACCAGCCGCTCCGGAACGCGACCTCGCCCACGGACGCTTCCCTCGCCGGCTATCACGGCAAGTACCTCGAGCTCTCGGTCCCGGCCGATGTCGATTTCGCCGACTGCGATGAGGGCGTCTTCGAGAGCTGGACCGCCGAGGGCTGGGCAAGCGACCGGTACCAGCAGGCGCCCGGCCAGGTCGATCGGCTCTGGATCCTCGACGTGGGCGGACAGCGCCTGGTTGTCGACGCTACCTACCTCCCCGACACGACAGCCGGCGATCGCAGCGAACTCGACGGTGTCGTGCGTTCGATTCGGTTTGTCGACTGACGGCATCTGCAAGAGTTGGCCGCGTGGCGCTCGCGATCGACCTGTCCGGCCGTGTGGCGGTTGTGACGGGCGGTTCGCGCGGGCTCGGACGGGCAGACGCGCTCGCGCTGGCCTCGGCCGGTGCGGACGTGGCGCTGGTGGACCTCCTGGCCGCCGACGAGACCGCGAGCGAGGTCGAGGCGCTCGGCCGTCGCGCACTCGCGGTGCAGGGCGACGTCAGCGCACGGGAAGAGGTCGAGCAGGCGGTCGAACGGGTCGCAGTAGAGCTCGGCTCCGTCGACATCCTCGTCAACAACGCGGGCGCGCTCGACCACCTCGGCCAACTGGTGCAGCAGGACGAAGAGCTCTGGGGGCGTGACCTCCGCGTCAACGTGACCGGCGCATTCAACTGCACGCGGGCGGTCTGGCCAGGCATGCAGGAGCGCGGCTGGGGGCGGATCGTGAACATGAGCTCGGTCGTCGGCACCCTCGGCGGGTTCGGCCAGGCGAGCTACGCGGCGACGAAGGCTGGCCTGCTCGGACTGACGAAGACGCTCGCGCTCGAGGGCGGGCGGTACGGGATCACCGCGAACGCCGTCGTCGCCGGGATCATCGGTACGGAAGCGTTCGGCCGGCTCGATCCTGTGATGCGCGAGCGGATGGAGCGGCGCACCGCCCTCCGCCGCGTCGGCTCGCCGGAGGACGTTGCCAACGCGATCGCTTTCCTCTGCTCCGACCTGGCCGCCTACGTTACGGGCGCGGAAGTGAACGTGACCGGCGGGATCGAGCTCTTTACGTTCTAGGCGACGTCGATGTCGGCCAGCCTCGACGACCAGTTACGCGACCACCCTGATGAGCTGGTCTCACGCTTCGACAACTGCTCGAGCTTGTCGAAGCATGCGGCCCCTTTGACCTGGAACGAACCCGCGTCGGCTTCGCCTTCCACGGCAAGCGGCGGATCTTCGGCTCCGCCAAGCTAGGACGGAGTGGGGTCCGCGGACACCTGGTCTTGCCGAAGCCGATCCGAGACGACCCGCGGTTCACCAAGATCGAACCGCCGACCAAGAAGCTCTATTTCCACGGGTTCTTGATCCGCGACGCTGATGATCTCGACGCGAGTTTAGGTCGTTACGTCCACACTGCCTATCGGGTAGGACAGGGCGAAACGGATCCGCGTTAATACACCGGTGGGCATCGTCGGCATCAATCACATCGCCTTTCGGACGGCGGACCCTGCCCGCCTGAGCGCGTTCTACGCGCGGCTCCTTGCCGCCGAGCGCCTCGAGGGGGCCCATGGGCCGCTCCGCATCGGGTCAACGACGCTGGTCTTCTTCCCGTCCGACGCCAACGAGATCGGGCGGGACCCGGACGAGATCGCGTTCGACGCTGACGCCGACGGCTTTCAAACGGCCCTCGAGCGCGCCCGCGGCCTCGGTGTGCTCGAGCGCGAGCCGGTTCAGCACACGAAGTCATCCCGCGGCTTCGTCGTCCGCGACCCCGACGGTCGCCGCATCGAAATAGCGTACGAGGACCGCGGCGTGTACTGGCGCGAGTAGCGCGATGACCGTCGATCCCGCGGTCTACGACGGCGTTGCCTCGCTCCTCGATCACGAGCGAGTCCTGAAGGCGATTCTCGAGTTCTTCGAGAAAGACCC
>Ga0075423_10006550_pt1 | contig 10937 bp, 7 predicted proteins | sample SoiMethybrSBSTD2_FD_80114 | JGI IMG/M metagenome (GOLD analysis project Ga0075423, IMG submission 80114) | Bulk soil microbial communities from a Populus tree surrounding site in Tennessee, USA - Soil MetaG P. TD hybrid SBSTD2 | ecosystem: Environmental > Terrestrial > Soil > Tree plantation...
AGGGTCTCGCAGCAAATCTTGGTACACCGCGAGATGGTCGTCCACCCCCCGATTCAGCTCGAAAATCTCTCGCACATGGGCCTGTCCCCGCGCTCCCCGCTCGCGCCACCGGTCGTGCTCGAGCAGCCAGTCCAGGCCGGCGGCGAAATCCGCCGCCTCGACTCGGGCGCCGAAGCGCGACGCGAATCCGTCGGGGTCCACCTGGCTGAGGATAGCGCAGCGGTGCGCCGCCGCTTCGAGGAACGCGTTCGGCAATCCCTCGCGCGCGGCGGTGTTCACCACGATCCAGCTGCGGCCGAGGATTGCCGACAGCTCCTCAGAGCCGAACTGATCCACGAACCCGACAAGCTCCAGGTTGGGAAGATGGCCGTAGCGTTCGCGCAGCTCGTGGTCGTAGGCCGCATCGCGCGAGCGGCCTACGGCGAGGAAGCTGACGCCGGGGAAGCGCTCGACCAGATCGAAGAAGAGATGCGGGCGCTTGCGGCGATCCCAGCGCGCCAGATAGCACACGGTCGGCTGCGATGCCTTCCGCACCATGCTTGGGACCTCCACCGGCGTCGGCAAGAGGGGCGGCGAGTCCTGCAGACTGTACTTGGCGACCACCTTGGACTGGATACAGTGGGCGGCGCAGTATCGCCGGTCGGCGCGGCGGACCGCCCGGTGCACCAGCGGATTGTCCTCGTACATGAAGTTGGCAACGACCTGCAGCTGGCTGAGCGACGGGTGCGCGAGCTCGGTGCGCCAGTCGCTCCAATCTCGCGGATCGCGGAAGGTTACCACGTGGCGCCGGTCCGGCATGGCCCGCAGCGCGAACCAGGTGGCGGTGGACGGCTCCTGGGAGTGGTAAATGTCGGCATCCGCGGCCCGGCAGAGCTCGGCCACCTGCCAGGGGGATCCCATCGGATAGCCGAGGACAGTCATGCCGTCGAGCGATTCGACCTTCTCCTGCCCCGGGCGCCGGGGCACGATGGCGGAGACCGCGAGGCCGCGACGTGCCAGCTCGCGGCCGATAGTGCGGGTCGCGCGCCCGAAGCCGCCATACTTGCCCCAGGCGAAGATCTCCGTGCTCAGGAGGCAAATCCTCATCGGGCGGTCGCGTCTCGCTGCGGGGAGCCGGATCCGTGGCAATTCGCGCCCCGGCCGTGGCCGATCCTCACCCGCGGGGGCGCCAGATACTCTTCCCTCAAGTGCATTCTTGCCAGCGGTTTGGGTGACGGGATATGAGCCCGTGGACGACTGTCGCGGGTCGAATCCATCAGCGGCAGCAAGTTCCGGGCGACGCCGACCGCTCCGCCCTACCGGGCCAGCTGGACTGCGCCCGGGTCCTGGGACAAGTCGATATAGATGATTCGCCAGCGCCGCTCGAAGCGAACCAGACGGAACTCGTCGGCCCGAGCGGTGGGAGCAGGAGGACAGTGCGGCACCAACGCTCCAGCCCAATCGCCGTCCAGCGCGATGGTGGCATGGTCCACCCGCGCGTTCGCGGCACTCGAGCACTCTGCCGATGGGTCAGCTGGAGCCACATGGGCCGCGAGGGTGAGGAGCCGCTCGGGCACGGGGTGGCTCGCCATCACCTTGGCCGACAGAATCTGAGCGGCCAGCGCCTCCCAGTCCCGGTGCGCCAGGTTGAAGTAGAAGGCTCGGAGGGTGGTGCGGAGCTCGGCGCGAGCCGAATCCATCGGTACGGTGGGATGCTGCGCGGCTGCGGGCGCCGGGGCGAACAACATCACGGCAGCAGCAAAGGTCGTTCGACCGGTCCTCATGAGAGCCTCCGCCGCTCCCGCCAAGCGCGAATCACTTGCTCGTGCTTGGGGTAATGGCCGTAGGTGTCGAGCCGCAAGCGGCGGACAAAGCGAGCGGCGAGCTGGTCATCGGGGACGCTCCGGATGAGGGCGATGAGGCGCTGGTGGACATCGTCCCGTTGCTGCAGCACTTCGGCCAACGACAGGGCCTTTCTCTGCTCGGTCATCTGCGCGTTGAAGGCGTCGATGCCGCCGTACTTCACGGAGTACCGCGGCGGCCGTCCGCCCGCGAGGATGAGCGGCAGATGCGTCAAGGCTTCCTCTTCCCACCAGGTCACGTGGGCGATGATGTCCCTGACTGACCAGTCGCCGGCAACTCCAGGCTCCAGCAGCTCGGCCTCAGAGAGGTCGGCATATGATTCCTGAAACGATGCCCACGCCGACTCGAGCCGCTTCAACAATCGACCTTTGGTCACTGATCCGGGTCTCGCGTCCACGAAGGCAATCTGTCGGCCGGAGACGGATTTCGCACTTCGAATCTTGCGGTTGAATTGGGCACACAGCTGACGCTGTGGGCTAAAGGCTAAAGGCTATAGGCTATAGGCTATAGGCTATAAGCTACAAGCCGAGCCGTCGGGTTAGCCTTTGGCCTTTAGCCTATAGCCTTTAGCCTATAGCCTCTGTGGGAGAGATCGATGAACAAGAGTCGTCTGGAGGCATTCAGCGACGGCGTCATCGCCATCATCATCACCATCATGGTCCTGGAGATGAAGGTGCCGCATGGTGCCGTCCTCTCCGACCTCAATCCCATTCTTCCGGTCTTCCTGAGTTACGTGCTGAGCTACGTGAACGTCGGGATCTACTGGACCAACCACCATCACATGCTGCACGCCGTGAGGCACGTGACGGCCGGCGTGCTCTGGTCCAACCTGCTGCTCCTCTTCTGGCTCTCCCTGATGCCGTTCGCCACCGGGTGGATGGGAGAAAACCACTTCGCGCCTCTGCCCACAGCCGTGTACGGGGTCGTGCTCTTCCTCGCCGCCAACAGCTATGTGGTGCTCCAGCACGCCATCATCCGCGCCGACGGCCCCGAGTCGCCCCTGGCCCGCGCGGTTGGGGCCGATCGCAAGGGCCTCCTCTCCCGCGTGGTCTACTTCGCCGCCTTGCCGCTCGCGTTCGTGAGACCGTGGATTGCCGACGCGCTGTATGTGCTGGTGGCGGCGATCTGGTTCATCCCCGACCGCCGGATCGAGCGTCAGCTCAAGGACGGCTAACAGCTGACAGCTATCTTTGCCACATGCTTCGCCATCTTGCCCTCGCTCTCGTCCTCGTCCAGGACGCCGCTCCTGCGCTCGCCCAAAGCGCCCCGGCGAACGTCTCCCGCTCGATTCGGGTCGGCGGCGTCAGCCGCAGCTATCTGCTCCACGTTCCCCCGTCGCTGGATCGCAGCAGCCCGGCTGCTCTGGTGTTGGTGTTGCACGGCGCGGGTGGACGTGGCGCCGGCTTCGCCGGCCACACTGGCTTCAGCCAGCTCGCCGACGAGCAGGGCTTCATCGCCGTCTACCCGGACGGGTTCCGGCGGCGATGGAACGACGGACGGAGCTCCGGTCCTTCGCAGGACGACGTCGGCTTCATCCGCTCGCTGCTCGATTCGCTCAAGACGGAGCTCGCGATCGACACTCGCCGGATCTACGCCACCGGCATCTCCAACGGCGCCATGTTCTCCTATCGGCTGGCCTGCGACCTGCCCGGCGTCTTCGCCGCGATCGCTCCCGTTGCCGGCGCCCTGCCTGCCGAGCTCGCTCCTCGCTGCAGTCAGGCCGAACCGGTCGCGATCGCTGCCTTCCAGGGGACGGCGGATCGGTTCGTCCCCTACGCCGGAGGAGCAGTGGCCCGACAGAGGGGCCGGGTGCTGTCGGCCGAAGAGACCATGGCGTTCTGGGCCGGAGTGGATGGGTGCTCTCTCAACGCCATGACCGCGCTCGAGCCGGATCGCGCCATGGGCGACGGCACCCGGGTGCGGCGCTCGGAGTATCCCGGATGCAGGCATGGGCGGGAGCTGGTGCTCTACACTATCGAAGGAGGCGGCCACACCTGGCCCGGCGGCCCCTCGGTCGCTCGGCTGGTAGTGGGACGGGTGAGTCGAGACATCGACGCGACGTCAACGATCTGGGACTTCTTCCAGCGCCACCCCAAGCCATGAGCGACCCGCCGATGCTCGGTCTCATGATGGATTATGGGCTCACCATTCAGGCGATCGCTCGCCGAGCAGAGGCGCTCTTCGCTCATCGGCCGGTGGTGAGCCGGAGGCCGGACGGCACCCTCCATCGGACCAACTATCGGGAGTGCCTCGCCCGGGCGCGGCGGTTGAGCGTGGCGCTCCAACAGTTAGGGGTGAAACCCGGCGACCGGGTCGCGACGCTCTGCTGGAATCACCACCGACATCTGGAGGCGTACTTCGCCGTTCCAGCGATCGGCGCGGTGCTGCACACCCTGAACCTTCGGCTCCACCCCGACGAGCTGGGCTACATCGCCAAACATGCGGAGGATCGGGTGCTGTTGGTGGATGCTTCGCTGGTGCCGCTGCTGGAGAAGTTCCGCTCGCACGCGAAGTTCGAGCAGGTGATCGTCGTCTCACACGGCTTCGACCGAGCCTCAGCGGCGGTGGATTCAATCGACTACGAAACCCTGCTCGCCGATGTCGAGGAGAGAGCCTTTCGCCCGCGGGACCCGGACGAGCGCGAAGCCGCGATCCTGTGTTACACCTCCGGTACCACCGGCCGGCCCAAGGGCGTGCTCTACTCCCATCGCGCGCTGGTGCTCCACTCGATGGCCACCGCCATGGCGGAAAGCTTCGCGCTCCGGGAGGAAGATGTGGCCCTCGCGGTGATCCCCATGTTTCACGCCAACGCCTGGGGTCTGCCCTACACTGCCGCCATGGTTGGAGCCGGGCTGGTGCTTCCGGGCGAGCGGCCCGATCCTCACACCCTGGTCCAACTCTGCCACACGGAGAGAGTCAGCTTCAGTGCCGGGGTCCCGACTGTGTGGCTCGGTCTGCTCGAGGCGCTGGATGCGGCGCCCGGGGAATATGATCTCTCCCGATTGCGGTTGGTCATCGGAGGCGCTGCGGCTCCGGAGGCGCTGATCCGGGGGCTGGAGGAGCGGCATGGGATTCACGCCGTGACCTCCTGGGGAATGACCGAGCTCACGCCGGTGGGAACCATAGGCCGATCGCCAACCAAGGCGGAGTTGCCCGACGCGGGCGAGCGAATGGCCCGTCGCCTGAAGCAGGGATTGCCCGACGCGCTGCTCGAGCTCCGGGTTCGCAACGAGTCCGGCCTGGTCCCATGGGACGGTCGGTCCATGGGCGAGCTGGAGATCCGGGGGGCGTACGTGGCGTCCGCATACTTTGGATCGGGAGAAGAGCAAGACCGGTTTACCGAGGACGGGTGGTTCAAGACCGGCGACATCGCCTCGATCGACCCGTCCGGCTTTCTCGAGATCCGCGATCGGAGCAAGGATCTGATCAAGTCGGGTGGCGAGTGGATCAGCTCGGTGGCGCTGGAAGGCGCGCTCATGGGGCATCCCGCGGTGGCCGAGGCGGCGGTGATCGCCGTGCCGCATCCCAAGTGGCTGGAGCGCCCGCTGGCGGCGGTGGTGCTGCGCCCGGGCACGTCGGCGACGGGCCGTGAGATCATCGACAGCCTGAGAGGTCGCTTTGCCGACTGGTGGCTGCCGGATGATGTGGTGTTCGTGGAGGCGATTCCTCGGACGTCAACGGGGAAGTTTCTGAAGGCCGCGTTGAGGGAGAGGTTTGGAGGATACTACGTCACGGGTCGCGAGGCGCGGGTCGCGGGCCAGGAGTCTTGAGTCGCGGGTCGCGGGTCGCGGGTCGCGGGTCGCGGGTTCTTCAAGTATACAGCTCGTCATCCCGAGCGAAGCGAGGGACCTCGCTGGCGGTTATCGACAGTGGCTCATGTCGAGGATGTGTCAAGAAGGTCCCTCGCTTCGCTCGGGATGACGGAAACAGGTACGCCACGTAACCCCGTGACCCGTAGCCCGCGACCCGCGACCCGCGACCCGTAGCCCGTGACCCGACACCCGTGACCTCCCTCAACCCTCTCCTCGACCTCTCCGCCCGCCCCATCATCGCCCACCGCGGGGCCTCCGGCTGGGCGCCGGAGAACACCATGGCTGCGTTCGAGCTCGCGGTGCGTCAGGGAGCCGACGCGTTCGAGCTCGATGTGCGACTGACCGGCGACGGCGTGCCGGTGGTGCTGCACGATGCCGCCCTGGATCGCACCACCGATACTGCGGGGCCGCTCGCCGGGCTCTCGCTGGACCAGCTCCGGCGGGTCGATGCCGGTGCCCGGTTCAGCCCGGACGGCGGGCGGGCCTTTCCTTATAAGAGCACCGGCATCGGCATCCCGCCCCTGGTGGAGGTGCTACGGACCTTTCCGGAGATGCCGGTCCTGATCGAGATAAAGGAGGTGGCGGCTCAGGAGGCGGTGCGACAGGTGCTGATCGAGGAGCGCGCGGTCGAGCGCTGCGTCCTGGCCTCGGAGCAGGAGCCGGCGCTGGAGCTGTTTCGGGAGCCGCCCTTCACCCGCGGCGCGTCGGGCCGGGAGATTTCGGCGCTCTATTGGGCGACCATGCTCTGGCGGACCGCTCCTGCCTCCGGCTATAGGCTACTGTCCGTGCCATATCGCTACCGCGGTCTCACGGTCCCGACCCGCCGTTTCGTTGCCGCTGCAGCGCGGATGGGATGCCCGGTGCACGTTTGGACCGTCAACCACCCAACAACGGCGCAGCGCCTCTGGGCTCGGGGCGTAGCGGGAATCGTGACTAACGTGCCCGATCAGATCAAGACGGCTCGCGGCTAGCAGAGACCTACCCCCGCGTTAGCTTTACCCGCGCGGCAACCTCTCCCGTCATAGGCTAGCTCATGAACCCGTCCGACAAGCTGCAGGAAGCGCTGGGTTCGGCGTATCGCATCGAGCGCGAGCTGGGTGCCGGCGGCATGGCCACGGTCTACCTCGCCGAGGATGTGCGCCACCGCCGCAAGGTGGCCATCAAGGTGCTGCGCCCCGAGCTCGCCGCCTCGATGGGCCCGGAGCGATTCCTCCGCGAGATCGAGATCGCCGCCCAGCTCCAGCATCCCCATATCCTGCCCCTGCTCGATTCGGGCGACGCCGCCGGGTTCCTGTTCTACGTCATGCCCTACATCCAGGGCGAATCGCTCCGCGACCGGCTGGCCCGCGAGCGCGAGCTCCCGGTCCAGGACGCGCTCCGGATCATCACCGAGGTGGCCGACGCGCTGGCGCACGCCCACCAGCACGGCGTAGTCCACCGGGACATCAAGCCGGAGAACATCCTGCTCTCCGGCCGGCATGCGCTGGTCGCCGATTTCGGAGTGGCCAAAGCGGTGAGCGAGGCGTCTGGAAAGCTCAAGCTCACCAGTGTTGGCGTGGCTTTGGGCACGCCCACCTACATGGCGCCGGAGCAGGCCTCGGCGGACCCCGCGCTGGATCACCGGGTGGACATCTATGCCCTGGGAGTAGTGGCGTACGAGCTCCTGGCAGGGCGGCCACCGTTCACCGGACACACGGCGCAGGAGGTGCTGGCCGCGCACATGACTCGTCCGCCGGAGCCGATCCGCAACTTCCGGGGGAACGTGTCGCCGGCAGTCGAGACCATCGTTCTGCGTTGCCTGGAGAAGCACCCCGCTGACCGCTGGCAGACGACCGGCGACTTGGTGAGCCAGCTGGAGCCGCTCGCGACGCCGAGCGGAGGGATGACTCCGACAGCGACTCAGCCCGTCGCGGCGGCGCGCGCCGAGGCTGCGCCGCGCGAGCGGATCCCGCGGTGGCTTGGTTGGGCCGCGGGCGGGGCCCTGGTCGCGGGTGGCGCGCTGGCCCTCAGCTTGGCGCAGAGGCCCGCGCCGACCCTGGCGATCGGGAAGCGGATCGCGGTGGCCTTGGGACCGGAGGCGGAGCAGTGGCCCTCGCTCTCACCCGACGGAAAGACGGTCGTGTTCAGCAAGACCGATCGGGGGGTCAATCACCTGTACGTGCAGCAGGTGGACGGCGGGGCTCCGATCTCGATTGCCACTCAGCTCAGTGACTGGCAGTGCTGCGGCGCAGTGTCGCCCGACGGAAGCCGGCTGCTCTTCCTTAGTCCACAGGGTCTCTATGTGGTACCGACGCTGGGAGGCCAGGCCAAGCCAGTGGTCCCCGGTCCGGCGTGGAAGTTTTCCACTACGAGAGTCGGCGTGCTCTGGGGCTCCTGGTCGCCCGATGGACGCCGGATCGTGTATAGCCGAAGCGGCACCATCTATACCCAGGGAATCGATGAGCCCGCCGGAACAGCCATCGCGCACGGCCAAGCCGGCCATTCGCCCACCTGGTCGTCCGACGGCCGCTGGATCGCGTTCGTAGAGGGCAACCCGCTGTTCCAGATCAACGGGAACATGGCGCCTAGCGCCGTCGCGGTAGTCTCCGCGAAGGGAGGCACCCCGATTCAGGTGACCGACTCGACGGCACTCAACACCAGTCCCGTCTGGCTGCCGGGACGCACGGCGCTACTCTTCATCTCCAACAAGGACGGGGGCAGGGACGTCTACGAGCTGGCGCTCTCGGGTTCGGGGAAACCGAGTGGAGCGCCGACTCGAATCACCACCGGGCTCAGTCCGGACCGGATCGCCGTGTCCGCCGATGGCAAGCGGCTGGCGTGGTCGCTGTACAGCGAGACCTCCAACGTGTGGACCCTTCCGATTCCGCTGCGAGACTCGGTATCGCTCTCCCAAGCCACCGAGGTGACCTCCGGCAGTCAAAACACCGAGACGGTCGGAGCGTCGCCGGACGGCAAGTGGCTCTACTACGATTCGGATCTGCAGGGCAATTCGGACCTTTGGCGGGTGGCTCTTACCGATGGGGTCGCGAACGGCGCGCCGGAGCAGCTCACCAATGACCCTGGGGGACAGTTCAGTCCGGCGGTGTCACCCGACGGAAAAGAGGTGGCCTTTCACTCGTTCCGCACCGGGAACCGGGACATCTTCGTCATTCCTGCGTCGGGCGGGACGGCGGTGCGGGTGACGACCAGCCCCGAGCACGACTGGAATCCCAGCTGGGCTCCGGACGGGCGAGCGTTCGTCTTCGACCAGCAGCTCAATCCTGATTCCTCGCTCTGGATAGTGCGGCGCCGCCCGGACGGCGGCTGGGAGACCCCTCACCCACTTCCCTACCGCGGGCCGGCGGCCCTACCCAAGTGGTCACCCGATGGCCGGTCAATCGCGTTCGCCGGTGACTCCGGGCTCCGCGTGATGGACGTCGAGACCCACCGGCAACGGCTGGTCGCGGCCAGCTCGCTGGGGTCCTGGAGCGCATGGTCCGCCGATAGCCGCACGATCTACTTCACCCAACCGGTTCAGCGGTTCGCTATTAAAGCGGTACCAGCCTCGGGCGGCGTACCAAGAACGGTAGTCTACACCAACGAACCGGATCGGCAGCTCTACCGGTATGGTCTCTCGGTCTCGAACGGACGGTTCTACTTCCCGCTAATCGACCGCAAGGCGGACGTCTGGGTGGCGGAGGTCGAGCGGAAATAGGCCCCGAAAGCAGCGGAGGCCCCCAGCCGAACAGCACTGAGGGCCCCGCCTTATGTTCCGCGAGGCTCGACTTACGGGATGTCGAAGTCCTCCTGATCGAATTCCTGGTCCGCCAACTTGTCCTTCAAAGAGTTGCCCATCACCGGCGGGCGCCGGACGCTGTCGTTACTTCAGCTTGAAGTAGGCCTCCAGCTTCGAGCCGTCCTGGGCTGTCATCGTGGTCCGGAGGCAGGCACCAGGCGTCCTGGGTGTCTGCCAGTTCTGGATGAACTGGCCGCCTGAGTACCGGAGCTCGGTACCGCCCGTGGTGGTGAACTCGATCGCATCTTCTTGACCCGTTGCGCCGCAGCTGATCGAGGTTGCATTGAAGCTCCTCACCGCCCCGACGTCAGTCCGCTCCACGGAGCCCACGTAGATCTGGAACTTGAGCGGAACCGTGGAGCCGCCCTTCACGGTATTCCACACCATGCCGCCGCCCGTCATGTCGACCGGCTGGTAATAGCCGGCGAGGGTCCAGCTGCCGATGCTCGCTGTCGTGGTCACCGGGGCCGGCACCGGCGAGTAGTTGCCGCCGTCCGCCCCGCCGAGCGTGACCCCCAGTACCGTAACAGTCTTGCCGGCGCCTACGTTGGGGTTGTCGAAGTTGGCGCTGGCATAGCCCATCGGCGTCACGCCGTCACCACTGAGTGGAGTCGCGGTGAGGGTCACCGTTGCCGTGGTGTTCCCGTCCCAGAGCTTATTCGCCGCCGTGGCGTTCACCGTGAGATCACGCTTGGTGATGTTCGCGGTGGTGCCGGCGGTCGTGTTCTGCAGCTGATAGTTCAATGCATCCGCGCCGCTGATCGCGATCCCGCTCACATTTACAGTCTTCCCATTGCCCACTGTCTTGGTCAGGAACGAGGCGCTCCCGTACGAGCCGGTCACCGCATCGAGCGGGAAGGCCGGCACGTTCAGCGTGACCGTCGCCACCGCGGTCGCATCGTAGATCCGGTTGATGCCGGTAGCCGCCACTGTTAACGGCGCCACGGTGATGTTCGCCGTGGTGATGGCCGTCGTGTTGGGTGTGTAATTCCCGCCGTCGGCACCGCCGGTGGTGATGCCGCTGACGGTGACCGTCTTGCCGACGCCCACGTTCTTGTTGGCGAAGGCCGCGCTGCCGTAGCCAAGCGTCACCGCATCGCCGGCGAGCGGAGTAGCCGAGAGGGTGACCGTGGCCGCCGTGCTGGCGTTGTACACCTTATTGATGCCCGTAGCGTTCACGAGCAGGCCCAGCGGGCTGATGTTGGCTGTCGTGGTCGTGGTCGTGTTGAAGGTGTAGTTGCCGGCGTCGGCGCCGGTGACACTGATGCCGGTCACCGAGACAGTCCTCCCGTTGCCGACGTGCTTGGTGGCGAAGCTGGCCGAGGCATGGGCCAACGACAGGGCATCACCCGCCACCCGGTTGTCGGATAGGCTGACCGTGGCCGCCGTGGTGGCGTTATAGACCTTGTTCACGCCCGTGGCCGTCACGGTCAGCGGGCGCGCGGTGATGTCCGCCGTCGTGCTGGCCGTGGTGTTGGGCGTGTAGTCGCCGGCATCGGCGCCGCTCA
>Ga0075423_10006554_pt1 | contig 10933 bp, 8 predicted proteins | sample SoiMethybrSBSTD2_FD_80114 | JGI IMG/M metagenome (GOLD analysis project Ga0075423, IMG submission 80114) | Bulk soil microbial communities from a Populus tree surrounding site in Tennessee, USA - Soil MetaG P. TD hybrid SBSTD2 | ecosystem: Environmental > Terrestrial > Soil > Tree plantation...
CGGCCGACTGGGTGATCGACCTCGGACCGGGCGCGGGCGTGCACGGGGGCCGGTTGGTTGCGGAGGGCAAGCCCGAAGACCTCGTCCGGTTTCCCGAGTCTCTGACCGCCCGGTATCTCTCCGGCGAGCTCGAGATTCCGGTTCCTCCGGTCCGGCGGAGCGGGTCGGGGCGCTCCCTCGTCGTGCGCGGGGCGAGGGAGCACAACCTGAAAGGGATCGACGTGCGATTTCCCCTCGGGGTGATGACGGCGGTGACCGGCGTCTCGGGCTCGGGGAAGTCGACGCTCGTCAACGACATCCTGTACCGCGCGCTCGCGCGAGCCCTGCACGGCGCCACGGAGCGGCCCGGCAAGCACGACCGGGTCGAAGGTCTGTTCGAGATCGACAAGGTCATCAACATCGATCAGTCGCCCATCGGCCGGACGCCCCGCTCGAACCCGGCCACCTATACGAACGTCTTCAACCCGATCCGGGAGCTCTTGTCGCGCACGCCGGAAGCGCGCGCGCGCGGCTACGCTCCCGGCCGCTTCTCGTTCAACGTCAAGGGGGGGCGGTGCGAGGCGTGCGCGGGCGACGGCCAGATCAAGATCGAAATGCACTTCCTGCCCGACATCTACGTGACGTGCGACGTCTGCGGAGGGAAGCGGTACAACCGCGAGACCCTCCAGGTGCTCTACAAGGGCAAGTCGATCGCGGACATCCTCGCGCTGACTGCCGAACAGGCGCTCGAGCTCTTCGCGAACATTCCGGCGGTCGCGAACATCTGCCGGACGCTCGTCCAGGTCGGGCTCGGCTACATTCAGCTCGGGCAGTCCTCCACGACTCTCTCCGGCGGAGAGGCGCAGCGGGTCAAGCTCGCGCGCGAGCTCGCCCGGCGGTCGACCGGGCGCACGCTCTACCTCCTCGACGAGCCGACCACGGGTCTCCACTTCGACGACATCAAGAAGCTCCTCGGAGTGCTCCGCTCCCTGACCGAGAAGGGAAACACCGTCATCGTGATCGAGCACAACCTGGACGTGATCAAGACGGCCGACTGGGTCGTCGACCTGGGACCCGAGGGGGGAGACGGCGGAGGACGGATCGTGGCCGAGGGAGCTCCGGAAGCCGTGGCGGACGTTCGCGGCTCCTATACCGGCGAGTTCCTGAGGCGAGTGCTCGGAATCCGACGGAGAGCCCGCGCCTGAAACGAGGCTCGCCCGCGTAAATAAACCGCTTTACCTTCAATGGACCTTGTTGCAAACTCACGCGCCACGGAAGGAGCACGCATGTCCTCGCGGAGCCTCCGGGTCCTTTTCCTCGTCGGTTTCGCATCACTCGTCGCGCTCGAGAGTCGCGCGGGCCTGGTCATCGCGCCGATCCCGGAGTCGGAGCCGAACAACACGACGGCCACGGCGAATCCCCTGCCGCTGGCCGACAACTGCGCGAGGGCGTCCGGCTCGATCACGGCGAACGACGTCGACTACTACTCATTTACGGCGCCTCCCGGCGCCCGCGTCTGGGCGCTCGTGGATACATCACCTTCGACGGCCGGAAATCGCGATTCGCTTCTGACGCTCATCGCTCCCGACGGGACGACGACACTCACTTTCGACGACGACGATGGGACCGGAACCGATTGCGACGGCACGGCCGACAACTTTCTTTCGTCCGCGATCGCCGGGGAGGTCCTTTCCGCCGGCGGAACGTATTTCCTGCGCGTCGAGGCGGCTTTCGCCGGCGACCTGATCACTTCCTACAAGTTGAGCGTGGTCGTGACGACATCCGCGCAGGCGGAAGTCGAACCGAACGACACGGCGGTGACGGCGAACACGATCGTGACGGCCGGCTCTCCCATCGGCGTGCGCGACGCTTCCATCGGTATCGTCGGGGACGTCGACTACTACTCGGTCGCGGCGACGGCCGGCTCGACCCTCCTGATCAGCGCGGACGGCGCGCCCACCGACGTCGCTCTCGATCTGATTCAGCCCGACGGCACGACCGTGATCCTGCACGTGGACACCGCCGGCGCGGGCGCTCCACCGCCGCCGGCGGAATCGTTCTGTTACAACGTCGGCGTCTCCGGGACCTATTACGTGAAGGTCTCGGCGTCCGTGCTGAAGCAGACGACCGGCGCGTACAGTCTGATGGTCGCCGCCTGCGGACTTCCCGTCACGCCGAGTCCCACCCCGACGGCGACTTTGACGCCGACGGTCACGAATACTCCGATCATCGGAGGACCGAGCGCAACGCCCACGTCGACTCGGACGATCACCCCGACGCCGACCGTGACATCGACCGCCGTCGTGCCGACCATGACGTTCACTCCGATCGGTGGGATCGCGCCGTCCAACATCCCGACGCTCTCTTTCCCGATGCTCGCGTTCATGGGACTCGGCCTGCTCGGAGCGGCTTTCCTGATCCTGCGCCGCTTCTAGTCGCGCTCGACTCGAGACGTCGCGGATGCGCGAGCTCTCACCCGAGCCCTGGACGAACAACGATCGCGGAACGAGGTCGAGGGCCGAAACCAGGGAACGGAACCGAAAAGCTACAATTTCCCCGTGATCGCGGGCTACAACACCGACGTCAAGCATCGGGATCGCGTCTTCCACGTCCAGACGGAAGACCGCGGCGACCGGAATCCGTACGTCGAATCATTCGTCTACGCGGGGGGCGAGATTCTCGGAGGCAAAAGAACGCCGTACTCCGAGGCGCTTCGCGACGGCGGAGACGAGCGCGCGGTCCGAGAGCTCATGGAACAGCAGCATCGGACGTTGATCGCCGCCATCCGCGAGGGAACCTTCGAGTCCCCGGACGGCTCGCTGCGCGTGCCCGACGACATGGCACTGGGCGGGCCCCGTCCGACCCCCGCGTCGGGAACATCCGAGATTCGCGAGGCGACCGGGTCCCGTCACACGACGCCGCGTCGATCGCCCGACTCCCCGAGGGCCTCCGGCGACCGGACGCTCGACCAGGTGATCCTGGACTATCTCGCCTCGGAGTCCAGCCCCGAGCAGATCGATCTGACGTTCTCTCCCGCTCCGGCGTTCGTGTCGGGGAGACGCGTGGACCTGCGCCTCCGCGCCGAACTCTCGCTCTCTCGGCGGCCCGTCTCCGGAGCGTCGGTGCAGATCCGGGTGCTTTCGGCGGCGAAGGCCGTACCCGTGTTCCAGGGCCGGACGGGGCCGGACGGGGGATGCGCCGTGGCCTTCCTCATGCCCGAGATTTCCTCGGGCGCGGCGGCGGCGGTCGTGCGTCTGACGTCGGCGACGGGCTCCACCGAGATCCAGTATCCCGTTCGGAAGGGCGCGTGAGCAATTCGGATTCTTTCGCGACCGTCGGGAGCATCCGAGTTCGCGTCAACGGGGACGCGCGTTCGTTTCCGGCGGGAACGTCGATCTCGGCGCTGCTCGGCGTTCTCGGGGTGTCGACGCCGCGCGTTGCGGTCGAGCGCAATCGGGCGATCGTTCCGAAGGCGGCCTACGAGTCGACGTTTCTCGAAGAGAACGACGAGCTCGAAGTCGTCGAGTTCGTCGGGGGAGGATGAGGGGAGTTCCAGGTTTCGAGTCCGGGAACTTGGAACTTTGGACCCGATCGTCTATTCTCCGCGTTCCCGGTGGGCCGCTAGCTCAATTGGTAGAGCAAGAGACTCTTAATCTCTAGGTTGAAGGTTCGAGTCCTTCGCGGCTCACCACTTTGAGCATCGCGGGCGGAGAGATAGCATCTTTCCAGTGCCTTCCGAAAAAGCGGAGTCGGGCCCACAGACCGTTCTCGTCGTCGACGACGACGCGGATTTCCTCGACGTCATGCGGCAAGTCATCGAAGAGGAGAATTTCCGCGCCCTGATCGCCAGCAACGGCGAGGAGGCGTTGCGGATCCTCGAGTCGGGGGAAACTCCTTGCCTGATCATTCTCGACCTGAAGATGCCGGGAATGGACGGGCCGGAGTTCCGCCGCCGGCAGCTGCTGCACCCTCGGATCGCGCAGATCCCGGTCGTCGGTTTCACTGGAGCCGCGGACGGGGAGGCCGAGGCCCGCCGCCTGGCCCTTTCCTCGTACCTCCAAAAGCCGGTGCACCTCCACCAGCTACTCGAAACCGTCGCCCACTACTGTTCCGACCCGGATCACATCGACTCGGCGTCGCGACCGGCATCCGCGGCGCGCTGACGCCGCCGATCGCGGCGGTGATTCAGCCGATGCCGTCCGCCGTGCATAGATCTTGCAAAAACGCGCGATATCGATGGTTGCCCGCGTGCTCGTGGTCGAGGACGACCCGGACCTGCGAAAAGGAATCTGCACCGTCCTGGACGACGCCGGGTACACCTGCTGGCCCGCCGAGAACGGCGAGGTCGCGCTCGCACGGGCGCGAGAGGAGCGCCCCTGCGTGATCCTTCTCGACCTGATGATGCCGATCATGAACGGTTGGGAGTTCCGGTCCGAGCAGCTTCGTGACCCGACGCTCTCTTCGATTCCGGTCGTGATCATGACCGCGGACGGGCGCGCTTCCGACAAGGCCCGCACTCTCCACACCGACTATCTGCGAAAGCCGATCCACCTGGACGCGCTGCTCGAGATGGTCAACGACTACTGCGGAACATGAAGCAAAGTTCCCGATTTCCGGATCGGCGTTCCCGGAGGATCCGGGTGGGAATCCTCTTCTTCGCCGCGATCGCGGCGACGGCGACGGCGAGCCCGATCCGCCCGGCCGACGAACAGACCAAGATCGATTTCCTGCTCGGCGAAGTCAAGAAGTCCGACGACGTCTTCATCCGGAACGGCAAGGAATACCGGGGGAGCCGCGCGAGCGCTCACCTCGCCACGAAGCTCCGCTTCGCGGGCAGGCGCGTTCAGACGGCAACGGAGTTCATCCTGGGCATCGCCTCGAAATCCGAGGAGAGCGGAAAACTCTACGAGGTCCGCTCTCGGGAGGGCCACCGCGAGCCTCTTCGCGACTGGCTGCTCGCGCGGCTGCACCTCTACGAGAAGGCACACTCCCCGCCGCCTCCCCCGGTGACGCCCGCCGTTCAGTAGATATCCTTCGCTCGGTTGACGAGCTTCGGGACGGAGACTCCGTGACGCGCCGGGCGGCGCTCCTCGCGGCCGGACCCGCGGTGTGGCTCCTTCTCCGGTTCACCGCGCCCGCCGCCCTCTCGACGCCCGCCGCCGACGTTCTCGGTCTGGCCGGCTGGATGGCGGTCTGGTGGATCGGTGAGCCCGTGCCTCTCGGAGCGACCTCTCTCCTGCCGCTCGTCCTTTTTCCCGTTCTCGGGGTTGCGTCGGCGAAGGACTCCGCCGCCCCGTACGCGAATGAGCTCGTATTCCTGTTCCTCGCGGGTTTTCTGCTCGCGGCGGCTCTCGAGCGCTGGAACGCCCACTCGCGCCTCGCCTACGGAATCGTGATGGCCGTCGGCGGGGGAGGCCGGCGCGTCGTGCTCGGCGTGATGGTCGCGACGGGTTTCATCTCGATGTGGATCTCGAACACGGCGACCGCCGCCATGATGTATCCGATTGCGCTCGCCGTCGGAGCCCTGTTCGGAGCGGGGCGCGCGGCCGACGACGGCCGCACCGCGCTCATGCTCGGCGTCGCTTACTCCGCGTCGATCGGGGGGATCGGCACGCTCATCGGAACGCCGCCGAACCTGATCTTCGCGGGCGCGGCCCGCCAGCTCGCCGGGCGGGAGGTCACCTTTGCCCGGTACATGCTGATCGGAACGCCGATCGTTGCCGTCCTGCTGCCCCTCTGCTGGCTCCTCCTCGTGTTCGTGATCTTCCGTCGCCCGGTCGACCTCGGCGCGGACGCGCGGCGGACTCTCGCCGGGCGCCGGGCCGCGCTCGGGCCGCTCCGGGGTGGAGAGGCGCGGACGGTCGCCGTCTTCCTGCTGACCGTCGTCGGGTGGCTTCTTCGGGAGCGGAAGGACTTCGGGTCGTTCACGCTTCCCGGTCTCGTCGACCTCGCGCCGGGCCTGTCCGACGCCTCCGTCTGCCTCGCCGGCGCACTTCTTCTCTTCGTCCTCCCGGACGGGTCGCGCAAGCCGGCCGGCCGGCCCCTTCTCACCTGGCGCGAAGCGAAGGAGATCCCGTGGGAAGTTCTCCTTCTCTTCGGCGGCGGCCTGTCGCTCGCCGCGGCGATGGAGGCGACCGGCCTCGCCCGTTGGCTCGGGGAAAAGATGGCCGGTCTCGCCGGCTACCCGTCGATCGTCGTCTACGCCGGTCTGGCGGCGCTCGTGCTCGCGCTCTCCGAGCTCGCATCGAACACCGCGGTCGCCGCGATGGCGATGCCGATCGCCGCTTCTCTCGCGCCCGCGGTCGGAGAGCCTCCGCTCGCGCTCATGCTCGTGGCGGCGCTCGCTTCGTCGGCCGGCTTCGCGCTGCCGGTCGCGACTCCCCCGAACGCGATCGTGTTCGGCTCCGGGCAGGTGAGCGCCCGCCAGATGGCGAAGGCGGGGGTCCTGCTGGACCTCATCGCGATCGTCGTCGTGGTGACGGCGGTCGCCGTGCTCTATCCCCTCGTGCTCGACTGAACCGAGGACGGAGGCGCCGCCTTCCGGAAGTTGCCCTCCGCGAGCAGCGACGAGAGCCGCGAAAAGTTGATGGGCTTCGTCAGGTGAGCGTCGAATCCCGATTCCGCCGCCCGCTGAAGGTCCTCGGCCTGCGAGTAACCGGTGATCGCGATCAGGAAGATCTCGTCGTGCCCGAGCAGCTCCCGGAGTCGGGACGCGACCGCGTAGCCGTCCATTCCGGGAAGGCCGACGTCGATCAATGCGACCCTCGGCCGCAGCGCGACCGCCTTTTCGATGCCGCGGAGTCCGTCTTCGGCGACGTCCACGTCGTGTCCCCACACCTCGAGCAGATTTCGAAGCCCTTCGCGGGAGTCGCCGTCGTCTTCGATGACCAGGACCCGCGTCCGGGCCGGCTCTCCGCCGTCGCGTCCGGGATCGGACACCGGGGACCGCGAGGCCGGCGCCGCAGCGGCGCGGCCGCGCGCGGCGTCGCGCCGCGCGAGTCGGGCGACGAGGGCGACGAGATCCGCCGGATCGAGCGGCTTGGCGAGGTGCCGCTGGAACCCGGCGGCGAGCGCCCGCAGGCGGTCTTCCTCCCGCGCGTACGCGGAGCACGCGATCGCAGGCACCCGTCCTCCGTGCTCCGGCGCGAGACGCCGCACGCGGCGGACGAGCGAGTAGCCGTCCTCGTCCGGCATTGCAATGTCGCTGACGAGGACGTCCGGGGGAGATCGCCGGATCGCTTCGAACCCTTCCGCCGCTGTGCCGACCGCGACGACGTGCGCTCCCGCCTTCCGGAGCGACTCGGCGAGGAGCTCGCGCCCGTCCGGCTCGTCCTCGACCAGAACGACGCGGCAACCGTGAAGGTCGAACGTTCGGCCGGCGACGGGCGGGAGGACCGGGTTCGCCACCGCGCGATCGCGCTCGAGCGCCGTCACGCCGAGGGCGACCGCCGGCAGGCGCACCCGGAAGGTTGCGCCGCGATCCTCGCCATCGCTCGAAGCCGAGACGGAACCGCCGTGCAGCTCGACGAGGTGACGGACGATCGCGAGCCCGATCCCCAGGCCGCCGTGAGCCCGGGTCGTCGTGCTGTCCGCCTGACGGAATCTCTCGAAGACCGACGGAAGGAACTCCGCCCGGATCCCTCGCCCCGTGTCGGTGACGCGGATCTCGAACTGCGAGCCGACCTTCGCCAGGTGCACCTCGACCCGGCCTCGCGGCGGCGTGAACTTGATCGCATTCGAGATGAGGTTCCAGAAGACCTGCTGCAGCCGGTCGGGATCGCCGATCAACTCGTCCGCGTCCCCGGCGACGTCCTTCGAGAACCGGATCTCGATCTCGCGGGCCTCCGCGGCGGGCCGCATCGACTCCAGGGCCGCTTCGATGACCGACGAGAGCCTCGCTGCGCGAACGGAGAGCCGCAGCTTGCCGGTGATGATCCGCGACACGTCGAGAAGGTCGTCGATCAGCTTCGTCTGCGCGAGCACGTTTCGCTCGATGACCTCGAGCGCCCGGGTCGTCTGTTTCGCTTCGGGCGGCCCGGACTGCAGCGCCCGGGTCCAGCCGAGGATCGCCGTCAGGGGCGTTCGAAGCTCGTGCGAGAGCGTCGTCAGGAACTCGTCCTTGATGCGGTTGGCTTCCCTCGCCTCCGCGTTCAACGTGTTCTCGATCGCCACGGAGCTCATCTGGGCGAGCTGGGTCAGGATCGCCTCGTCCTCCGGTGTGAACTGGCCGTCCACCTTCTCGAGGAGGTGGAGAAGCCCCATGTTCCGGCCGTCGCGCCCGGTCAGCGGCGCGGCGAGCCATCCGAGCTCCACCGGCCGGCCGCTCTCGAAGAACTGGAGCCACTCCGACGCCCGGGCTCCGTCGCGCGCCGTCAGGCGGACGGGGCGTCGAAGCCAGGAGAGGAGAGATACCACCGCCTCCCGGTCGCGAAGGACCGGCCGCTCACCTTCCAGCTCGTAGCGCGGCGACAGCGATACCGCCGTCTTGCTCTCGGACCACTTCTGTTCGGCGGCGGCGAGTGCCACCGCCTGGTGCGCTCCCAGGATGTCGCGGGCGAGGTTCGCCACGACATGGAGCATCCGGTCAGGCGAGAGCGCGGAGTTGATCGCCAGCGACGCCTCCGTGAGACGCTGCAGCTGCCGCGCCTTCTGCCCGAGCGACCGGGCCTGCTGCTTGATCTGCGCGGTCTTCCGGAAGAGCTCCACGAAGACGCCGACTTTCGTGCGCAGGACCTCGGGCTCGACCGGCGCGAGGATGTAGTCGACCGCTCCGAGCGAGTAGCCGCGGCCGGCGTGAGTCTCGTCCCCGTACGCGGTGATGAAGATGATCGGGGTGTGCTCGGAGCTCTTTCTCTGGCGGATGAGCGCGGCTGTTTCGAAGCCGTCCATCCCGGGCATGTTCACGTCGAGCAGGATGACCGCGAACTCCTGCCGCAGGAGATGCCGGAGGGCCTCCCGGCCCGACGTCGCCGTGACGACATTCTGGTTCAGCTCGGAGAGCAGCGCCGACAGCGCGAGAAGCTTCTCCGAGCTGTCGTCGACCGCGAGAATGTTGACCGCGTCTTCCACGTCTACCGGTGCAACCACGACCTCAACACCGACAGCATCTGCTCGGTGTCGACGGGCTTCGCGAGGTAGTCCCACGCGCCCGCCTGGATGGTCTTCTCACGATCGCCCTTCATCGCCTTCGCCGTGACCGCGATGATCGGGAGCCCGCGGAACCGCTCCTTCTTCCGGATCTCTCTCATCGTGTCGTAACCGTCCATCTCCGGCATCATGATGTCCATCAGGACGATGTCGACGTCGGCGCGGTCGAGCTTCTCGATCGCCTCTCTCCCCGTTTCCGCCGACAGGACCTGCATGTTCTGCCTCTCGAGCACGCTCGTCATCGCGAAGATGTTCCGGATGTCGTCGTCGACGAGCAGAACACGCTTGCCCGCGAGGACGGCGTCCGAGGCGTAGAGACTCTCGAGGATCTGCCGCTTCGCCGGGGGCAGCTCGCCGACCGGCACGTGGAGGTAGAGGGCGACCTGGTCCAGCAGGCGTTCGAGCGACCGCACGGTCCGGACCGTCAGGCCCTGAGCGATTCGCGCGAGCTCCGCCTCTTCGTTCTCGGCGAGCGGATGCGGCGTGTACAGGACGGTCGGGATGCGGCGGGGTCCGCACTGACGCAGGATCTCCGCGGTGGTCTCGAAGCTCTCGAAGTCGCCGGAGACCGGTTCGACCAGGACGCAGTCGAACCGGCGCTCGTCGAGCGCGCCCAGCGCTTCCAGGCCGTTGGTGAAGGCGACCGTCCGCACCGGACCATCGGGGCCGAAGCCGAAGACGTCGGCGGCCGCCGAGCCGGCCGGCGCGACGGCGAGAAGCCCGCGGATCGGGCTCGCGAGGAAACGGCCGAAGGAGGTGAAGAGCTCGTCGATGGGCTCCCGTGACGCGATCGGTTTGTTGAGAACCTCGACCACTCCCTGCGGATACCCGCGGGCGGCGCCGTCCTCCTCGGTCGTGACGATCGCGATGGGGATGTGGCGGGTGGAGAGGTCGCTCTTCAGCCGGTCGAGCACCCGCCAGCCGTCGATGACGGGAAGCTGGATGTCGAGCGTGATCGCGTCGACCTTGAACTGGTGGGCGAGCGCGATGCCTTCGACGCCCGTCGTCGCGACGAGCGCCTTGAACCCGTGCTCGTGGGCGTCGTCGACGAGTACCCGGACGAAAGTCTCGTCGTTCTCGACGACCAGGACGACCCGGTCGTCGCCGCCGATCTCCCGTCGGTCGTCGGGTACCGCCGAGTCGGAGAGCACCGGCTCCACGAGTGGCCGCGCGGCGTCGACGTCCGACATGACCGAGACGATCTCGGACGTTTCGATCGACGGCCTCGCCGCCTTCGGCAGCGTGTAGATCTGCGGCAGATAGAGCGTGAACGTGCTCCCTTCCTCGGGAGCGCTCGTGAGACGGATCTCGCCGCCCAGGAGCTGTGAGATCTCGCGGCTGATGGCGAGGCCGAGGCCCGTTCCGCCGTACTTGCGGCTCGTCGAGCCATCGGCCTGCTGGAACGCCTCGAAAATGATGTGCTGTTTGTCGGCGGCGATTCCGATGCCCGAGTCGGTCACGGAGAACGCGAGCACCGAGCGGGCGCGGTTCAACGTCTCGCAGTCCGGGCTCCACCCGCGGGATGCCGATTCCACCCGAAACGACACGCGGCCGCGCTCCGTGAACTTGAAGGCGTTCGACAGGAGGTTCTTGATGACCTGTTGGAGCCGCTTCGAGTCGGTGAATACGGACCGACCGATTCCCGCCCCCATCTCGACCTGGAACTCCAGGCCCTTGACCTCGGCGACGTGGCGGAACGTGCGCTGCACGTAGTCCGCGAGGTCGTTGAATCGCAGCTCGCTGACGTCGACGACCACCGTTCCCGACTCGATCTTCGAGAGATCGAGGATGTCGTTGATCAGGTTCA
>Ga0075423_10006558_pt1 | contig 10932 bp, 8 predicted proteins | sample SoiMethybrSBSTD2_FD_80114 | JGI IMG/M metagenome (GOLD analysis project Ga0075423, IMG submission 80114) | Bulk soil microbial communities from a Populus tree surrounding site in Tennessee, USA - Soil MetaG P. TD hybrid SBSTD2 | ecosystem: Environmental > Terrestrial > Soil > Tree plantation...
GAGTCCAATGAATCTGGAGGGTCGTGAATCATGCGGCCCTCCTTTTTCGCTTTGATTGTTGACGCAATGAGGCGTTCTCACCAGCTTGCGCTGTTTGTTCGCCTTTCCAGGGGTCAATTGGTGAAATATCGAGTTTCACCAACAACAAGTTAAGAGCGCGAAAACTGGTTACCGGACAACGCGAGAACTGCGCGTGCCGGAGCGTCTTGAGCACAGAGTATGGGCGACACACGTCGGAGCGAATCCCGTCGAAAACTTCGGTGACCCGCCATATAATCTGGCACGTTTATGGCACTCCTCGCTGGAACTCGACTTGGCCCATATGAGATCACGTCCACGCTGGGGGTAGGTGGAATGGGCGAAGTGTATCGTGCGCGCGATACTCGCCTGGACCGGGTAGTTGCCGTCAAGGTCCTTCCTGCCCATCTTTATGCGAACGCTGAATTTCGTAGGCGTTTTGAACAAGAAACCAAGTCTATCTCATCGTTGCAGCATCCTAACATCTGCGTTTTGCACGATGTCGGTTCGCAGAACGGTGTTGATTTCATGGTGATGGAGTATGTAAGCGGAAGAACCTTGGACAAGATCATTCCCGCAGGAGGCTTGGATACGGAGCTGGCGACGAAATATGCGTTGCAGGTAGCAGACGCGCTGGTGTGCGCCCACTCCTCGAGTATTGTGCATCGCGATCTGAAACCGTCGAACATCATTGTAGACAACAGCGGATTGGTGAAAGTGCTCGACTTCGGCTTGGCGAAGCTTGCCGAACCTGCGACGGAGGCGAGGGACGAAGCGCCGACGATGGTTACCACGAAAGGCGTCATTCTCGGCACTGTGGCGTACATGTCACCAGAACAGGCTGAGGGAAAGCGTCTGGACGCGCGCAGCGATGTTTTCTCATTCGGCGCGGTGTTCTACGAGATGCTCACGGGCCAAAAAGCCTTCCAAGCGCCATCTACGGCTGCATCCCTGTCGGCTGTGATGCGAGACGACCCCAAACCACTCAGCGAAGTCAAGCGTGACATTCCGGCGGAGATACGCCGGATCGTAGCCCGTTGCCTTAAGAAAGACCCCGAAGCTCGCTATACCTCGGGAGTCGAACTCTACCGAGAACTCAAGGCCTGCCGCGAAGCTCTTTTCCCGGAGTCACGTGCGCTGTTCACTCCAGCACGAATCGCCAGGGAAGTGAAGCGACCTTGGATTCTATTCCCGTTTGCACTGGTGATTCTCGCTCTAATCGCAGGTGGCGCGGTACTAGTGAAGCGGTCTCGCGAGGCACGATGGGCACGCGAAGTCGCGATACCAGACGTTTCTCGTCTTTCCGAACAAGGAAGATTTGGCGAGTTTGGAGGTGCTTTTGCGCTTGCAAGCCGCGCGGAGAGATCGCTTCCCAAGGATCCAACCCTGGCGAAACTGTGGCCACTGATTTCCTATCAAATCTCATTGCAGTCAACGCCGTCGGGCGCTGATGTTTACCGCCAACCGTACGGGAACATTGGCGGTCCCTGGGAACTGGTCGGTCGCACTCCATTGAAGGATGTCCGTCAACCGCGAGGGACATTTCTGTGGAAATTTGAAAAACCAGGGTTTGCAAGCGTCGTGCAGATGACCGCCCCTCTTTTTGGAACGTTTCCACCAGCTTTTGGGGAGCCTGTATCGGGTAGCGTCACACTCGATGAAGACGGAAAAATTCCCGCCGGAATGGTGCGGGTTTCGCAGGAGAAACTTTCCCAAGAGCTGCGCATACCCGGATATGAAGGGATGCCGGCGTTCCCACTGGTGGACTATTGGATTGATCAGTACGAGGTCACCAATCGCCAGTACAGAGTCTTCGTTGATCAAGGTGGATACCAGAAAAAGGAATACTGGACAGAAGCATTCCAACAAGATGGGAAGACTCTCTCATGGCAGGATGCGATGCTGCGTTTCCGGGATGCCACCGGACGGCCTGCGCCAAAAGACTGGATTCAGGGCGAATATCCGAAAGGGCAGGACGACTTCCCGGTTACGGGCATCAGTTGGTACGAGGCCGCGGCGTACGCCCAATTCGTGGGCAAGAATCTACCTACGATATACCACTGGAACCGTGCCTCTGGCTCGACCCTGGCCGCGTACATCGTACCCGCGAGTAATTTTGGCGGCTCGGGAGTCGGTGTGTTTGGGAGCAAGAGGGGCATAGGCCCTTTCGGAACCTACGACATGGCAGGCAATGTCAAGGAATGGATTTGGAACCTAGCCGATTCGAGGAAGCGTTACGTCTTGGGCGGAGCGTGGGACGAGCCTAACTACATGTTTGTCGATCCCGATGCGCAATCCCCATTTTCGCGCAGTGCGAATGTCGGATTTCGTTGTGTCAAGTATATCGAGCCGGACCCCAACCTACGAGTCGCGTCTCTCCCCATGCCTTCACCGAGACGTGACCTGAGCAAGGAAAAACCAGCTTCGGACGAGTTGTTTCGCGCCTATCGCAGCATGTATTTGTTTGACAAAAGCCCATTGCATCCCATGGTCGAACGTTTCGACAACCTCAACGAGGATTGGACCACTGAGAAAATCTCTTACACGGCGGCATATAGTAACGAACAAGCGATCACTTACTTGTTCATTCCCAGAAAGGGTAAGCCGCCTTTCCAAACCGTAGTGTTCTTCCCCGGATCGAATGCACTCTTGCTGCGGAAGTTTGAGCTCTACACCACCGCATCGCTGGAGGCCATCCTGAAAAGTGGTAGAGCTGTGTTGTTTCCTGTGTACAAAGGAACCTACGAGCGAGGCGATGGCATGGAGTCGGACAATGCCAACATGTCGAGTGCTTGGCGAGATCACGTTATCATGTGGGCCAAAGATGTTTCACGTGCCGTCGATTACGCAGAAACTCGTCCCGAACTTGATCATGGGAAAGTGGCTTACTACGGTTACAGTTGGGGCGCGGTAATGGGAGCGATCGTGCCGGCGGTTGAGCCTCGAATAAAGGTCTGCGTCTTCGCTCTCGGTGGGCTCGATTTTCCAAAAACCCTTCCCGAGGTAGATCCGATTAACTTCGTCTCCCGTGTCAAGCAGCCAGTTTTGATGCTGAATGGGCGCTACGATTTCTTTTTCCCCATGGAAGCGTCGCAAAAGCCGCTTTATCGACTGCTGGGATCGAGGAAAGACCAGAAGAAACATTTGCTCTATGACACCGGTCACAACATCCCGAGAAACGAATTGATTAAAGAAACACTGAATTGGCTAGATGAGTACCTGGGGCCAATAAACTAGGACCGTAAGTATTCAATTTTTCGGTATCGACCCAAGCATTGTGCACGAATCGCAGTTCGTCATCCTTGCACCAGTGTTCGAGAACGGTTCCGTCTGGACCAATTGGGGAAACACTGAATCATCCCCACGTCTTCCAATCGAGGACTTGGTTCGCCCCTTTGTGCGACTACGACGACGCTCTCCATTTTCCCATTGCGCATGAATGGCCAGTTGCTCGACATCACAGGCCTCCCGCTTCCTTGCGACAATCCAGTTAACATCATCTGCGGTTGCAGTGCCGCCAATCGTCTATTGCGGAAGTCTGCTCCGGGAATCAAGTGCCCGAATAATCCCTGGTCCGGGCTCGGAATGCCTGCGTTCTAAACTAGCCCAGGTTGCGTAATGCCGAATGAGCGTGCAAGTTTCCTTAACCGTCAAGAAAGCATCCTAAATGCCGGCTCACACTACCGGCGCCGGCCCAGCCAGATTCCAAGTCCAAGACCCGCCAGCACAGCACCGGTCAGTTTCTTTCGACTTGTAATTGGAATGAAGCGAGTCTCCTGACTGCTCACCTCTATCACGCCGACGGGAACTGCGCGTACTCCAGCTCCTCCCCCGCCTCCCTCGCCACGAGCTTTGCTATCGCCAACTCCTCCAGTGCCCGCACCCGCACCGTAGCCGTACGATATCTTTGCCACAGGGATGATCGTTTTTTCGTGCGCTGAGATCGGTTCGCCGTAAATCGCCTTCACGCTTGCTTGGCCGAGAATGTTTTCCCTTAAGGATTGAAGAAGAGCCAGACTGCCCATATTGAACTCCTTGCAGGAAACATTATCCCACTTGGAGGTTCTGCACGTACGGACGTGCAGTGAATATGAGTAGCTGGAAGTCAGGTGCCCTTTGTGGTTTTTAGGCAGTTTTTCGTCTTTGCTGTCTGCGCTTGTCTTGCGCTGCTGGCTTCGAATGCTCGATTAGATGGAATGACAGACACGAGCGGCAAAAGTTCTCGTGGCAGAGCTCACACTGCTGAGTGTGATTCACGCAAAGCGAAGTCCCACAGTCGTAGCAAAGGGTTTCTGCCAGGCGTCCACAGGCGGTGCCAAGAGCGTCTTGCAGGCCTCGAAACTGGACCACTCCACAAAGGAAATAATTCATACTCGACTGCTCAGGTGGTCTTCCGCCGCTTTCTCCACTGCGCCCAACGCGCCTTCTGAGCCGCGCGAATGTTGGCAAGCGCCGTTGAGGAGATCTTGCGCCGTCTCCTCCGATTGATCGAGACAACTTTCTGTCCTCTGGCCTTTGCCCACCGAGCCCGTTGCGCAGCCGCGATCCGGGCGCGACCGGCGGCCGACAGGATTCTGCCTACTCGATTGCTGCTAGCGCCTTTGAGGGCTGAGATGGCCTGGTTGAGACGGTCGATCTGATGTGTGAGACGGCTGCGCTCCTGCTGGAGCTGGTTAAGTACCGAGGTGATATTGGCCATGGCGCATTGTAAGAGACCAAGCCAATCGAATTCAAATACGCATGAACGCAGTATTGCGGTTCGCATCATAGCTGCCACATGATCGCTGGCAATCGACCCGCGAATGATTTGTTCGTGCCACTGGTTCTGGTCGCTCTCTGCCGATCGCTGCTTGCTGTATTTCTGATGCGCTGGAAGGCAAGGCGGCCGCTTCCTGAAAAATTTGAACCACGACCTCCATTGTTCACGCCTTCCTGCCCCGCCCGCCAGGAACCGGCAACACATTGACGCCTGGCCATTCTTGAAGCGTGATTTCTGGTGTCAATATTGTTCCCGACGAACTCTTGTCCAAGTCAGCGCCTCCTCGCGTCGTAGCTGCGCCATTGCTCGCCGCAGCGAAGTACCTTGAACGGCTGTCCCAACTTTTCGCAGTGATGGATGAATTCGTCGGGGGTAGCGGTGTTGAATTCAAACATGTCGAAGTGACATGGGATCGCAAGTTTCGCGTCGATGTTCCTTGCTAACTGGGCCGCCTCGCTGCCGGTCAGGTTGCCGGGAACGCGTCGTTCCGCAGCCCGCCCGTTGATGGGAAGCAGCGCAACGTCGATCTTGAAGCGCCTCAGTTTTTCCGCCATGCCTTCGTAGCGGACTGTGTCCCCGCTGTGATAAAGCGTCCAACGGCCGAATTCAAGAACGTAGCCCAGGAATCTCGCTTGACCGTGTTCGTCGCACTCCAGGGTTTCGTGCGCCGATGCGACACCGGAAAATTTGATGCCTGAGGTTTCGGCAGAAGTTCCGTCATCCAGGCCGATCGCGGCAGCAGCGTCAATCTTCAGACGATCCGCTACAAAGGCTCGATTGGCTTCGGCAATGACAAGCTTTACAGATGGGTTGTTGGCGAGAATTGGACAGAGTGTCTCCGCGTCGAGGTGATCGGTATGGTTGTGGGTCGACGTAACAATATCGGCAAATGAAAGCCTGACCGGATCGATCACCAACTCCGTCATCCGCACGTGCGGCTTGTCAGTTTGGCTGTACTTTCTGGTCAGCGAGTCCGACAGGTAGGGGTCGAGCAGTACGTGGATGCCCTGCCATTGCAACAAGAAGCCACTCTGCCCCAGCCACCACAGGCGAAACCCTTCGTCGCGCCGGTTCGAGGCGTGGATGTCCGCCAGCAGTGCATCATGGGATTGAAAAGGACGGATCACACGAGTCCAAGTTCTTTGCGCACGATGGCGACACCGCTTACCATGTTGGCCAATTTCTGACTTGCTGCCCAACGAGCAGTCTGACTGAGGCCGCAATCAGGAGCGAAGGAGAGTTTTTCCGCTGGAGCGTATTTCAGACACAGGCGCACGCGTTCGGCGATGTCTCTGGGGGATTCGATGTAATAGCTCTTCACATCGATGACCCCGACCGCAACATCCATTCCGCGCTCTGCGATCTCGCGAATTGTTTCGATTTCGGAGAACTCGCGGCTAGCCATCTCAAGATGCACTTCATCGACCGGCAGATCTAGGAATGCTGGGAATAGCGGCGCGTACCTGCGCGGACCAACGGCGCGGCCTTTGTAATTGCCGAAACAAAGATGAGTGGAAAGGCGGCAGCATTCGAGGATTGGTTTGACCGTTTCGGTGAAAATCTTTACGAAGCGGCGAGGATCTTCGCGATGAGCGTAGCAGCTCATCGAAGGTTCATCCAGTGTGATCTCGTGGCAGCCGCACGCCACAAGCTGGATGAGTTCGTCTCGTACAATTGGAACTAATGCTTCGGTTACATCCCAGCGGTCTTTGTAAATACCGGCAGGATTGATGCGTCCGCTTAGCGTATAAGGACCCGGCACGCTGGCTTTCAGAATCGGACCCGAGGGTGCAACGTTCTGCAGACGCTTGAATTCCGCTACTGCTCCGAGACCGTGTTTGGAGTGCAGTTGGCCGGTGACTTCGTATTTCCCGCGCTGATCGTGGGCAGGCGGACCGAACCTCCGAGGTGATGCAGGCGTCGGATCAAGGCCGTCGAGACGGCCATAGAAAGAAAGATTGAAATCGTAGCGAGCCTGCTCGCCGTCGGTGATCACATCTAATCCCGCAGCGAGCTGATCGTGAACCGCGGCAATGACCGCATCCGTGCGAAGCTCCTCGATATCGGTCTCGCCAAATTGATCGAGGTGGGCCGACGCAAACTCGAGCCATCCGGGAATTGGATAGCTGCCGACCACCGTGGTTTGAAGCGGACGATGATGGCTTTGATACTTGCGCCGCGCGGCGGACTTGTGGGCGATTGCTTCAGGCTTATTTCTATTTCTCATTCGCTCACCGTCCAGCCGCCGTCCACGGTAACAATCTGTCCCGTCATTGGACTTGAATCACTGCTCAGCAGAAAGCATGCGGTCCTCGCGATAGCCTCGGGGTTCAGCATGCCTTTGGTCAGAGGCTGTTTGTGGGTCATATATTCGGTGATGTGTGGATCCGCCTGAGCCCGGGCACTCATGGGGGTGCGCGCCAGGCCCGGAGCAATGACGTTGATACGGATGCTGGCGGGTGCGTAGTAGGCTGCTGCAGACCTGCTCATCGCCTCGATCGCTCCTTTGCTGGCCGCGTACCCAACCGTTGCGAAATAGTCGCGTTGCGGCCGTTGAGTCAGCACGCTCCCACAATTGAGAATAACGCCGCCTTGTGCATCTCTCGTCCAGACTTTAAGAACTTCCCGGCACATCAGAAACGTGCCCTTGGCATTCACGTCCATGACCAGATCCCACGCTTCAGCCTTGCATTCGTGAAGAGGGCCATCGCCGGCAGAGCGCGCGCTGATGCCCGCAACATTAAAAAGAGCATCAATTCTCCCAAATCGATCCAGACATCCGCTAACTGCGTTCTGTACGGCAAACTTGTCGCGGACATCGGCGGAGGCGCAGTCTGCTTCATGAAGTTCTGTCGCCAGATCTTTGCATTCGGCGGCATTGATGCCGACAATAAAGACTGGATTTTCGGTTGACCACAAGCGCGCGGTAGCGGCGGCGATTCCCGATGAGCCCGTGACTAGCAGGACTTGCTTCACTGTGCCCTACTCAAACAAGTGTTTTAGGCTCCGCCGGTATGCCTCGTAAAACGCATCCAACTGTTCGGCTGCGCTCGTGTTGCCAAGAAACTGATGGCTGGGCAAAATCTCCGGCTTGACTCCGTTCGCCAGTAGAGCCTCGGCGACACCACACCGGAGCATGTTGATGATCATCGCGCCAGTAATAGTCGACACGGGTCCGGTCCTCCACTCCAAGCCATCGAGCTTGAGGACGCAATCTCCAGGCGGACAAAGATTGTCGATCACAAGGTCGGAGCAGTCCACCAGCTTCTTTCCTGACGAGTGGATCGCTTTGGCTTCTTCCGAGTGGGCCTTGGAAACTATGGCAATGACCGACAATCCTCGCGATCGGGCTCCCATCGCCATTTCGACCACGACGGGACGAATACCGCTGGTTGAAATGATGATGAAGGCGTCATGCGGACCAAAGCGGAAGCTGTTGAGAATATGCTCGGCATAGCCTTCATAATTCTCGAGGTAGAGTGAGGAGCGCAAGCCATTTGCTCCAATGATCGCCGCGTGATTCGAGAGTGCGGTCTCGACCAGAGCCACAAAACCTGGGAAGCCACCCTGACGGGGTGTCATCTCCTCGCACATCATGCGAGAGTGACCGTTGCCAAAAAGAAAAACGAGCCCGCCCCTGGCAATCCGATCTGCACAAAGTTCGGCCGCCTGCTGAATTACATCTGATTGCGTCTTTTTCAACTCTTGCAGTACGCCCATCGCCTGGTCATAGAAGGCTGAGCACGCTTGTTTGCTTGCAGTTTTGTTCTGGGCAGAGTCACTCACAGGTGGTTTCCGCTTCCTTCGCCCCGGGGACAAACAGCGCTGAGGACAACGGCATGCACGCGGAGCTGGTCTTCGGCCATCGTCATATTGCCCAGTAGAATTGCACAAAGTGGGTATAATGCACAAACTGTTGTGCGAAAAAAATCTCCCAGCGACGATGCAGTCGAGCCCCTGGCGATTGGTGTTGATATTGGTGGAACGGGAATCAAGGCGGCTCTTGTAAACACCCAGGGCGATTTGCTGGAGCGTGTGCATGAACCATCGCCGCGAACGACTGCGGGCTTGCGTGATTTTGTTCATTCGCTCGCGAGACGCGCCAACGCTCCGGTGCGTGGCATCGGCGTAGGCTGTAAGGGGATCATCGACGCCGATTCGACCTGCGTGAAGAGTTGTCCTGGTGACCTCTGCTTCCTCGAAGGGAAGGTCTTGAGCGAAGTGATTGGGGCTGGCAATGTGCCCGTATGCGCCGAAAATGATGCGCGCGTCGCATTGATTGGCGAGGCTCTTTGGGGGGCGGCCCGCGGACGGCGAAATGTGGTGATGCTAACGCTGGGCACCGGTGTTGGTGGAGCTGTGTTGGTGGATGGCCGAATACTGCATGGAGCAACCGGGGCCGCCGGACATTTGGGTCACACGACAATTAATCCGCAGGGTGGGTTGTGCATCTGCGGAAATTACGGCTGCCTGGAGACCCATTTTTCGTCGCGTGCCATAGAATCCGACTATTGGGCGCACATGCACCGGGCAGCGCAGACGACATTGTCGATCAGCAGCACGGGCGAGGTGCCGAATCCCGAGGCAATCTTCCGTGCAGCAGCCAGTGGCGATGACTGCGCACGCTATGTCGTGGATCGTGCGCTGGAGTATCTAGCCGCGGCCTTGGTGAGCTTTCTCCATACCTTCGATCCCGAGGTCTTCATCCTTGGAGGCAACATCGCAGCTGCCGGACCGCAGCTCATAGCTCCGATTCAGGACAAGATCGCGCGCCGGACGAGAACGTTGCTAGCGCGGGAAGTCCCGATTGTATTTCAGAAGATTGTCGGCTATGGCGGAGTCGCCGGAGCCGCAGGTCTGGTCTTTCTGAAGCAGAATCTCCTGGCCATTTGAAATGTGAATGTGGTGCTACAGCATCACCAGATGAATTCGATCCCAAATAAGGAGTTACAGCAAGGCTCGGCCCACGCCGTTTACCTGCCCGCCATGGTCGCGGCCATCGGTGGACTGCTGTTCGGATTTGACACGGCAGTGATCAACGGTGCGATCGTTTTCATCAAGCAACAATTTGCACTGAGCGACTCGCAAACCGAAATTGCCGCCAGCAGCCTGCTGCTGGGATGTGTCGTCGGCGCCAGCATTGCCGCCTTCACCAGCGACCGCTTTGGCAGAAAGAGGGTGTTGCTGGGAGCAGCCGTAATATTCACACTCTCTTCGATCGGGGCCGCGCTACCGAGGAATGTGATTGAGTTTTCCGCTGCCCGCCTTCTCGGAGGCGTCGCCATCGGAATTGCCTCGACGCTTTCGCCACTCTACATCGCAGAAATCTCTCCGGCACAAAAGCGCGGACTGCTAGTTTCCTTGAATCAACTGGCAATCGTGTCCGGAATTTTGCTGTCCTACAGTGTGAACTACCTGCTTACAGGTGCGGGCCCGACAAACTGGAGATGGATGTTCGCCGCGGCGGCCCTGCCATCGATTGCTTTTTGGTTGACCTTGCTTTTCATTCCGGAGAGTCCGCGGTGGCTGGTGCAGAAGGGCCGAGAGCAAGAAGCCGAACACGTACTGGGGCAGATGGTGGGCCCACTAGCGGCCTCCGAAGAGATGGACGCCATCCGTGCCGCGATCTCCGAAGAGAGTGGGGATTTGCTGGATCCTACATTCCGAAAAGCGCTCATCGTTGCGATCGTGATCGCTCTCTTCAGCCAGTTCACCGGGATCAATACCATCATCTATTACGGCTCGATTGTTTTCCTGGAACATGTGCCGCATCAGACCGCCAGTACGGCACTTTGGGCCAACGTCATTATCGGGGCAATCAATTTCGTCGCCACCATCGCCGGGATGCTGCTTATTGACCGCGCCGGACGGAAGTCGCTGTTGATGTCCGCCTTCGGGGGAATGGCGCTCTCCCTTGTTGCAGTCTCAGCCGCGATTCATTTTCAGGCCTCGGGCATCATGGTTCTGATCTTCGTCCTCACGTACGTGGCTTGTTTTGCCCTCGGCGTCGGGACGGGCACGTGGGTGCTGATGTCGGAAATCTGCCCAACCAGAGTCAGGGGACGCGCCATGTCGCTCGCCACGGTCTGCCTCTGGTGCGGCACGCTCCTGGTGACGCTCACCTTTCTATCTCTCGTGACCGTGTTTACGGCGGC